>Ga0179593_1683190_pt1 | contig 33738 bp, 32 predicted proteins | sample CZODoug2_1_08_16_FD_185931 | JGI IMG/M metagenome (GOLD analysis project Ga0179593, IMG submission 185931) | Vadose zone soil fungal communities from Angelo Coast Range Reserve, California, USA - CZODoug2_1_08_16fungal (PacBio error correction) | ecosystem: Environmental > Terrestrial > Soil >...
GAGATCGAGAAGGCGTCGGTCCACAGCGCTAACAAGCCGTCGTACGTGACGTCGGCCAGCAAGCCTCGCGGTATGGGAAACTTCTCGGTACGGTCATGGAACCACACCACAGGGGCTGTCATAGGCCTCCGTTAGGCAGGCAGCCGTTCAAAGTCCCCCAGGTAGTGCAACAGATACCGCAGCGGAAAAATCGTCGGTGCGTGCCATGGTGGGCCGCGGAGGAACAAAGCGGGGGGCATGCCCCAAGGGGGAAATCGTCATCAGAGGGGGTTGCGTTGCAGGCACGCCGCTCTGGCTGGAAAAAAAAAATCTCCGAGTCCGACAGCAGGAACCCGGCACTCAGAAAAAAAGGATGGTCTGGAAAGAAAAATCCGCTCAAGGAAGGTCTTGCTGACGAGATGGCAGCACGTGACGTGCTAACGGTCTCGTCCACCGCAGGAACTGCAGCACAATTTTCGAAAAAAAGGGGGTCACGGAAGATCAGAGGGGTGAGGCAAATATCTTCCCGTTCCGGAAAGAAAAGTCCGTAGCCGGTGTGTGTCGGCCACTTAACGGCAGAAGATGCAGGTGAGGGGACCGAACCATCCCAGCGGCCGTCAATTGAAAAAGAGGAGGAGGAAAGGGCAAGCTGGATACCGTGGGAGGGGGCTTGTTCGCAAGAGGCGCGGATGCCGGGGTCTGGCCGGGGAACAAAGCCTACGCTAGCCGACCGGGGTAAAGACGGAACCCACACGTGATAACCGAAAAAAGAAAAAACATATAGGGATCCAGCTGTTCGTGCTGAATAGCCGAGGGCGGGGTCAGAGGGCACGTCACGGAAGGGGGTCGCCGCTCCCTCAACGAGCGGGCTGCTCATACAAAGCTCCCGTCGTCCAAGGGTTTTCCTGACTGGCCAAGAGGGAATTGTAAGAGCGCAACCAAGAAAGGGTGCAAGGCCAGCCACCCCTAGCTGCGATAGGGGGGCAAATTCAACGCGCGTAAAGAAGAAAGGCAGGCAAAGCACAGACGGCTAGCCACGACTAGGTCCCTGGCAGAAATCTGGGCGCACAGACGGGCATGATTAACGCGGTACATAAAGGCAGGATGAGCCGCCGGCGGTGGTTCAAAAAAAAAACCAGGACCAAGTCGAAGTCGATAACCAAGGCGCGGCTGAAAACGACTACGACTGGAGGCGCTGTGAAGAAGCTTCTAATACTGATCAGGGCGGCATCTAGGACAGCGATCAAGATGTAAACGTGTACACAAAAAAAAAAACCGGATCGGGTGGGAGGTGGGAAAGTTGGGGCAATCGGGCAACACACCGACGAAAAAGCCGTGCCAAATTCCGCCGTGGAAAACAGAAACATCTAGATAAAAAAAAAGTAAAGAAGGAACCATCTTTGTGAGGAACTTCCTTGCCGGGCGCTCGAAGACAAGATTAGAGGACTGGCCGAGACCGGGAAGTGTCGGCTTTCGCTAAAGGGGGTCCTATAAGGGTCAAAAAAAAAGGGGGAACTGAAAAAAGAGCGAGGACACAAGGACCAAAAGGGAAAGTAAGGGTATGAAAAAAGACGAACTGATCGTCTTGGAGAAGAACCATTTTGCAACAACCCCCGATCGGCCCGTGAAAAGTTCTCCCCCGGACTGGGAGAAAAAGCAACAAAAGGCCCGAGGAAGCCGGTTCCCAAGTCCGAGGGTCCGGCCTCAAGACGCGGGAAAGATTGAAAACTCAGGGGAATCCAAAAGGCCGATGGAAACTATCAGACAAGGGATCCGTAAAAAACCCCGCCTTAGGGGATGCACAAACACAAGGATGGGAAAAAGGCCATGATTTGAAAGCACCGGGGGTCCCTACACAAATTCCCGAAACAATCACATATCCCAGAAGAGCTTCCGAGACAAGAAGAGCAGAGACGCGCAGATGTGATCCTAGACCCGCAATGGAGATCCAAGGGATGAGGAGGAGAGGGGGAAATCCTATCTCTAGAGGCAACCGTGTACTCACCCCGAAGACCTATGCTCTGAGAAGAACGGCCTATGAGAGAAAAGCCGCTTTCCCAGTTCAGGGATTCTGAGTAATGGGGAACGAATTGGAGTTCGAGGTGAAGTTCGAGTGGTGAGGGCAAGAGAGGGGGGGCGACGGAACTAAAGGGGAGAAAAGCTTATAGGAGAGTGCCTGTTGAAGAAGCTGCGTTGTGATAACGGGGACGCCGGCTTTACGAGGGAAGATTGGGTCCGACGCTGTTGAATCCCCTCTAACGAGAATCGGGGGCAGTAGCAGCACTTTCAGGAAACCGAGGGATGACAGGGGGGGGAAAATGAAAAAAGACTTACAAGCCAATTAAAAAAAGGGTTAGGTGAACGCCCGACCAACACCGAAATAGGAAAGAATCAGGAAACGCGCAAACCGAATAGCCCCAAGGGGGGCCATACGAGGTTAAAAAAGCGTAAAAAGAGAGAAAAAAAAGGGCGGAAAGGGAAAAGGGGAAACATTTGAGTGCACGCTAAAAAGGACGGGGACGGGGGGAGGTTGCGCAAAAGAAATTGGCGTGGGGGCAGGGGGGGGGGGGGACGGAGGTTCTAACGACTATCGGAGGGTTTGAGACCTAAAGAGGACGGAACCCGCGTCTAAGGAGTAGTAAGAAAAGCAGTCGCAAGGAACAAGGAAAGAAAAGCACTAAAAACCTCTTGGGAAAGAAGGTCAAGGGGGGAAACTGCGAACGTTTGGCTCGGGTCTCGAGGGGGATCGTGAGGAAGGAAAGACTGACCAAAAGATCCACAAAAAAGGGTAGCGAAAGATAGAAAAAAAACGGAAATGTAAAAGAAGGTGGCCGGGGGGAAAAAAAGAGGAGTTCAAAACGGACCCTCTTCCACAAGAAAAGAGGCCTGGGAAGAAATTCTGTAAAAGGGCCTGTCAAAGTTAGGGGTAAGCATGAGGGGGAAAAGAAGGCTGAAAAATTGAATCTCGGGCCCCTTTAAGGTGGAGGAAGGGCAGAAGTCCTGATCACCGCTGCCTAAAAAGAACCTGAAAGACACGAATTAGCATGTGGAGGGGAAAAACAGGAACAAAGTCATTTGACCTTGAGAGCAAAACTTCGGGAAATTAAAGACCGCTCTACAATTGAGGAAATTTTAAATATGTTGTGAAGACTTAACAGTTAAGGCAAGGGATTCCGAGGGTTGAAGGGGGGAAAAAGTTTCCAAAAAGAACCCTGGTCCAGTCGGAGGAGGGAAATGGGAAAAATAAGGAAAAGAAAAAAAAGTTAAGGGACAAAGGGGGGAGAGTCTGCCCACATGGCCAAAGCCGGAGGGGCACAACACGCTTCAGCGGAGGAAAAGCACTGAAAAAAATCGCTCAGAAGAGGGGGGTTGGGGGGAACACCAAGCAGGAAGGAAAGAAAAGAAATTCATACGTGGACAAAAAAAACCCGGGGGGAGAGGGCAAAAAGAAGTCGGCCCTAGCGGGAAAAAATATGCAGGGGGGAGACGCTCACGCGCGGAAGGGGGTATGACAACAAGGGACTCAAGAAAGAGCACATTGTGCGTTGTGGGGGGGGCGGAAGGCCAGGGTGGGAGAGTTAGGGGGCGCTGTAGATCGTCCGAGGTGGATGAGGGGAGCTACAGCTTCAAATAGGTTGTGTCGGGTGGGAACCTACAGAGGGGGGAACTTCGTCAAAACCTGTTGTGAAGGGTCTGGACCTCCGGGGGGGAAAACTCGAGAAAGACGAGTATGTCCAAAAGAAGGAAAACGAGAGGTCAAAAGAAAACTAAAAAAGGTGCGGTGGGGGAGAGGGGAGGCCGGACAGGAACCGAAGGGGACTAGAAAGGGGATGCACCATTTGGGGGGAAGATATTCGAAAAAAAAAATTCAGAATGAGGGGAACCAAAGAAAAAAGTCCCAAACTGGTTAAAAAAATAGCAGCACGGAAGACTCAACGTAAATCCATCCTCACCGGCAAAAGAAAAGCTAAAGGAGATAACCAGTCCAACGAAGGGAAAGGGGGTGGGGCCGACCAATGTTAAAGATGCACCGCAACGAGATTTAAAAAAAGGAATTCTTACCGCGGGTACAGAGGGAAACTGCCCGGTCAACGGAAAACGAAGAAAAGCGTCTGAAAAGAGGCGTGTCAGGGCCTCAAAGACCGCCAGGGGAAAGGAGATCGCCACAGCAGAAAGTAACGGAGTCCGAAAGTCATAGGGAAGAAGGGGAAAAACGGTCATGAAAACTCCGAACGGGGGCAAAAAGGACCTAAGGCCCAGGGGGAGAAAAAAGATCGCCCTGGGGGTGAAAACCGTCCGTCGAAAAAAGCGGAGGCCGCGAAAAGGGGGTGAGAAAGGAGCCTGCGCGAACAGAAGTGTAAATCAGCAGGAACAAAACCGAAGCATACGAGCTGGGAGAAGGGCGAACAGGAAAGGGACGGGGTCAGGCAACGTCACCGAAAAAAAAAACGACAGGGTCTCATCGATGGAGAAAGCTCAAAAAGATCAGGAGAGAACGCCGGAAAGATGGGGAGAGGCCATCCGAGGACAGGGGGGGGGACCAGACAAAAAAAAAGGCACGATAGGACAACCAAAAGGAGATTAGAAAGTTCTGGTAAAAAAAAGGAAAATTGGTTGGCCAAGAAAAAACCATGCTTCTGGTCCGCCAGACGTCCAGGAAATGCTATCGGGGAAACCGGGAAAGGGGTCCCAGGAGGGGTCGAATCTGGTAGACGGTGAAGCACAGAACCAGTGACGCCTCAATGAGGATGATTTGAAAAGGAAACAGGAAGCGTAGCTTTCCCTAAAAGAGCAAAAAAAGGGATAGCCATTTGGCTAAAAAATGAGTAAAATGGAAAACTCTTGTAGCGACGTCCAAAACTGTCTGAAGGCCCGCTGGGGATCTTGGTAAAATAAAAGGGTGTCCGGAGAGAAAATCACTCATTCCACGTTCCCTTCTGATGAAAAAATCTTGGGGGGGGGGGACCTAATCGCTAAATTCCTCTAAAGAGGTCAGTGAGGAAGGAACCCTTCACAATAGACTTGGTGTCTACCTGCTTCGAGCCAAAGGGCGAAGAAATACTAAGGGGTCCAACGGGGAGGGGTTAAGGTCTTTGTTCAAGGAAAGATGGCAAAGACTCTGGGGGGGGGGTTGGGGGGGGGGACCATCCCTCGGAAACTGGATGACCAATCATTCTGAAGTTACTTCTCCTGAACACCGGTCAGGCCGGGTCGAATCTTAAAACCCCTGTCGGAAAAAAAATTCCATTCTGGAAGGGTTTGCTTACGAACCGGAGGGCCCTGAAATATTCCTCCCAACCTTCCGACTCCGCGCCTAAAATATAGGGGGTGCATAGGGGCCGCCCTATCGGAGGTTCGAAGTGCAGTTAAAGGGACCAAAGCGGAGAAGTTCTAAAGAAAAGAAGGGAAGAATTTTATACCTTAACTCTCCGCTAGAAAGTGTCGGAGGCCTCGGCTTACCAAAGTTAGTAGACATAAAAAAGGGGCTTAAACCCCGGGCTGAAAGGGATGGGGATCCCGGTAAAGAGGTCAAAGAAAAAACCCCCTAAGGATACAACGAACAGAGCCGCGAAAACTCCAAAAGGACCGGGCAGAGGAATACGAACCGCAAAAAGGAAAACGGACTACCTGAGAGAAAAAAGATCAGGAAACGGGAGGGGACTGGAAATGAAAGGACGGCTTGCAAAAAAAGAGGAATCCCCTTGGGAGGGTAAAAAAGAACCTGGGGGGGAACGCGCGGTGAGGGTCTTAAGGTGAAGGGGTGCAGTCCAGCAATTTCCCGAAATTCAGGAAAAGCGTGGGGGGAGGGGTACTTGGATTTCCTGCGCTTTATTACCAGGGGGGGGGCTCCGGGCGGAAGGTCCTGCGGGGGAAAAAAACGCGGGGGAGCCGTGGAAAGAGAGTTCCGAGGAAACCGCTTCTGCGGGGCGGAAAAGTTGCAACCGTACCGAAGAAGACGTCAGGTGGGTGAAAACCGGGGAGGACAAAATATCCTGGGCTTCGAAACCTCCACAACACGAAAGGTTTATTGGGACCAAGGTGAGGAGGGAGTTCATCTTCGCTAATCTAATACTTTCGGGAGGGGGTCTACGCGGAAGAAAACTTTTCGGGGGTGCCTTTCGGTGGGAAAGCGGGGCTGTGTAGGTTCGGGGGAAACTTCTGGGCGCAGGGGGAAATTTCGCCCTAATCCTGGAAATCCTCGGAAAGGCGTTTCAACAGGGATCACTTGGGAGAAAAATGTCCCAGAAAGTCTACAGCGGAGCTCTCAAAAAGCACCTGGGAAAAACTCCAGTGGGGTTCCACGGAGTGTTCTGGGGGGTTTGAAAGGACGCTGTTGGTCAACACCAGGGCCGATGACTAGAAAGGATCGAGAAACCTCGCACCCCCCCCCCAGGATGACGGAAAAGCTTTCGACATGAAAATGGGGGGGGGGTCTCTTGGGGCCCGGTAAGGGGGGAGGGGCACCACCTCCAAAAAACACGCCAAAAAAGGCTCCAAAAAAAGTCTTGGCGCTCGGGAGGGAGAAAAAAAACTAAAGGGACGTCACACATTTTGGCTGCGGTGGGCCTCAGAAGGGCGGGGGAAAGGGGCCAGAGGGAGCCCTATCCCAAAAAAACTAAAAAAACCGAAAAAAAAGTCTGAAACTAAAGAAGACTCAATCAATCGACTTGTTGACCGTCGAAAGCTGAAAAGCGCTTTTTCCCAAAGAAAACTGGGTTCTATCCTTTCCCTCGAATTCTGGAAAGTAAGACGAGGTTCCTTTGCTTCGGGCCTCCCTCTTTAGTTCACCGGTAAAGCGTTTTGAAAGGAACCCGCCAAGGGTGAAGAACTTCGTGGGGGCGTCCCGGAACATTTTCGGGTCCCTCGTCCGAAGTTGCGCCCACCGGCGAATGTAAACAGTTAAAAGGCTAACAGGGGATAACGCTGACTAGTAGGCCGAAAAAGCTCAAGATCTACAGGGGAACACGGGAAACGGCCACGAGAACGCACGAAAAATTGAGTACGCCGCCCGCAGGACCGAGGAGGAACTGCCAGAAGATCCGGAGGGGATCCGGAGTAGGGGGGGAAGCGAGGGTACAGCCTTTGTGCAGGGGAGTCGGAATAGTCAGGCATTGGCCTACCAGAGGGGGTTCTTAAAAGAAGGGGGGAGGTATCAAAGGGTTTCTATGTCTTGATACTAAGCTTAACTCTTACTCTGGATCATCGGAAAGGCCCTGGGTACGCCCACTGGTCAACTTCAAAATGCGGTGCCAAAGAAAATCTCACCAGAGCTTCGAGCCGTAAAAAGACAAAAACCAGCTGGGCGCCTAATTCCTCAAGGGGAGGGGGTCGGATCCGCCTCGAACCACATACGAAAGACCCGCCTTGACGGGGGGGTGGGACCGTCTTGCTGAAGGGTGTGTCACATTGCTCAACCTAAGAAGAGTTGCAATTATTTTAAAACTGTCCCGACCTGGACCGGAGGAGGCATCCGACAGGACATCCTCCTCCGAAGACCTTCAGAATCTGTGGCGGACTGCAAACGGCGCTCTGGGATATATCGCCCCTACGTCCCGGACTCCTCTCATTTTTTCTGAGGTCCCGGACGAGGAATTTGAGGCCGAGGGGTAAAACCACCAGGTACCTGGGTGGGAATATGAAATCTTCTTGATCGTCCAAAAACAGTAGGAAGGAAATTTCCACCAAGGAAAAGCCCATAAGTGCTTGGAACAGAAACGATTTGATTAATGACATTCAGGGCAACCACTCCCATCTAGGGAAAAACAGTCAAAGGGGCCAGGTAAAGGCCATATCGCACTGGGGTTACCTCGGCAAGTTTCCGAAGGGCTACCAAAATCTGCAGCCCGCAGGAGAGGGAGCCCACGTTTTTCGGGCCACCTCAGGGGTGCCGAAATCCATAGGAAGGACAAGAGGGAAGGCCTTTAAGAAGGAAGGGAAGGTTATTTCTCACATGGTGGCACTGTTAAACGAAGCGCACGAATGCGCCTAAAAGGAGAACAAGCGGAGAATTAAAGGAAGGTCATCTCCTCACCGGGACTTCCGAAGTCTCCTAGTTGGCTTGAAAGCATCAGAAAGCGGTTGTAAACTCAACTTCACGTCAAAGTCTCTCATCAACAAAGGAAAATAGAAAGTTCCAAATTGGAACGTTCACCGAAACAAAGCTTAGGAATTTCCAAAAGCACTTAGGAGAAAGAGATCCGATCAAACCACTAAAGGGGAAAGCTGTCATACAGATGATGAAAAGAGGACGCATACACTTCCGGCGCGCAGAGGGAAAAGGGGGGGCGCGGACCCGAAAAGCATACTGGGATGCTCCAAAAAGAGGGACTCACCGTCCGGTAGAAATTTAAAATATTTACCTCAACCACAGAAGGCCACTCAAACCAAATATATCATTCAGGAACGCGAGAGAAACGTCCATCTCCGCCTCCCGAAAAAAACGGGGACAGATCCCAAAAAAAAAAATGCTGGGTCGGCGCTGCGGAAAAAAGGAGGACCTCTGGTGCTGAACAATACTTCGGAAAAGGGGGAAAAGAAAACGACTCGTCGGAAAAAAAGGCCAAGCAGCCGGACTGGAGGCAAAGGCGTCGATACTCTCAGCTCTGAGATCCCCGAAAAAAGTCTTCCGGGACCCGAGCTCTCGGGGTCACCCGGTGGGACTTTGGTTTGGTTTTGGTCCGTCCGGGTCCATGGCGCAAAAAGCAGAAATCGCCGCTCCCCTCTTCCCGATTCCAAAGAGAACCTCTATCTGAGAGGGCTGAGGCAGAAATCGTCTAAAGGAAGGGACGTGGGCAGATCTTAAAACACTAATAGGCCTATTAAGTCTGGGGGTCTAGGATTCTGAAAAGTCGCAAAGTTTGAAAAATATCTAGATTCAAAAAATTTCCTTCAGAACTGGTCTCTGAAAAGGAAGGGGGGGGGTCCAGGAAGGGCAGTGAAGCAACCCCTAGTTTTTCCGAACTCCGGGAAGAGGAGCATCTCACAAAGAACAATGACCATGGACCCTCTCTTTGGAGACTCAAGCAACCCGTAGGGGATCCTAAAAAAGGACTACTGGAGGAGAAAAAAACAGGCTTTCTGGACAAAGCCGTTAAGGGGCAAGTTTAGATTCAAAAAAACCTCTCTTTACGAAGGGGGGGGAAAGGGTCCTACTACCAGACTCAAAGCAAAAAATCACAGGACGGAAAAAAAGTCCCCTCTCCGAAAGGGGGGGGAACTCAAAAAAAAATTCAACACCAGGAAAAGTCTTAACGACTATAGGGGATAAAGGAAACCCGCCAAAACTGGTCCAAACAAAAAATCGATCTAAGGCCCGAGAAGGGGAAGGAACCTGGAAGAGTCTGAATTCTCGGAGTGTGAACCTGAGGCAAAAGATAGGGTTGAAGGTAGAAGGGGGCTGGGGGGAGTCGGGGGGTTGCCAAAGTTCAAAAGAAGTAACTCGGTGGAGGGATTGGAAGTGGGCGAGGTTAAAAAAACCATTAACGGGATGCGGGGACGCCCATTCGTCAAAACTGGGAAAAAAAGGTAAAGAAATAAGATGGAATAATCCGGGTCTTGCCAAGAGGAAAAAAAGCCAAATTTGTTGGCTGGGACCTGAGAGAGCCAAAGAAGGAGGCCAGAACAACCAACTGAGTAAAAGGGGCCATGTACTAGAAAACGCTTCATCGAAAAAGGTTTTACACAACTGGAATCCGAAGGTCTGATCGTCTCTGACAGGCTTCCTCTACTTCCTAGGGAAAGAAAAGTCGAACATTAAGAACTGAGTTCCCTGGTTCCGGGTAACTTGGGGGATGGCTCTAGGGTCTTGGTTGGCGCAGGGGGGCATACTTGGGAGCCAAGGAAAAGTCTCGAAAAAGGTCAAAACAAGAAAAGTAAAGGTCTTCTACCAAATGTACCAGAAAAAACTTCTGGGGCTCAAGGCACTAACGATCGAATTGGAGAACCTTTCGGTGTTTCTTTGGGTGAGGGCGGTCCGCGAGTTGGGGGAAAAAAAGATACCACTTCGAGGCAAAGGGCATCGGAGAAAAAACGAGGTATGGAGTGGGGGAAACCGTAGGAAAGGGGGTTGGATCACCGCCAAGGGAGCCCTCTCCCAAAGAAACCTTGAAATTCCTGAAGAGAAAAGGCTTTGCCAGCCAGACAGGTTCCCCATCAGGGGGTCTAAGCATGGGAAATTATTGGGGGAGATCGGGTGGATGCGGATCTTCATTGATAACTCCTTCCATAGGGAAGGAAAAAAGGACATCAGAATTCCAAGAAAAAAGATGTGGAGAAGGGGAAAAGCGAAACAGCCGACGCCGTTAAAGGGCCTTTTCAGCATTCTAGGTTCACCGGGGGGGTGCAAAGAAAAAATTTTTTCGGAATGCAGGGGGAGTTTTTCGCCTCCATTGCAAGGGAAAAGGGGTCGGCGACCCTTCTGATTTAAGGAAGGAAGGTACTGTCCACGGGGGTGCACCCCTTTATCTCATCATCGCGACAGGGGCTCAGAGGAGATTTGACGGGGAACCAAAAGATGGGGGGGGGGGTCCTTCCAAGGGGGTTTGGGAGCCTAAACTACAACGTTAAAACAAACACACGTGGAGTTCCAAAAAGAGCCGTCTCTCAGAAGGGGCCCGGGAACACCAAGGCCTACGAGGGAACTGACCGTAAATAACTAATCGTGGCCTCATTAAAAAACCCCTAAAAGGCCCGAACTCTTCTTCAAAAGAAGCCCATGAGAAGGAGTATGCTAAGCTTATGGGGGGCCAGGTCTGACTCCGGAGCGCAAAAACTCTCGAAGAACCATGGGGGGGAGTCGGGGGGAAGCACATGGTGGAAAAAAGTTCGATGAGCTGTGCAGGAGGGAGAGGGCTCTTTGGAAAGCGGGAAAAAAGGTGGTAAGAATGGGGGTCAAGTGTCACCTTCCTGGCAGATTTAAAGGGAAAACAAACTGATGGTCAGGGGGACCAAATGTGGAATCCTTCGGAAGCGTGGAAAAAAAAGATTGTAGGAAAAAGAAAATTCAGAAAAGCCTGACAGGGGGGAAAAAAGCCAGGCTCATCAATAGGGAAGGATTGGTCTATACACGGCCAGCGCCGGAATCAGGGTCGGTCACCTTCCAACTAGAGGGGGGCTGCAGGGTCTGAGAACAGGCCTTGGGGAAAGGGACATTGAATGGGGGGGAAAGCTCGGGGATTAACAAAAAATACCGCGGTTCTCAACTTCAAAAAAAAATCCAATAAGAGTGCAAAGAAGAGTGGGTGCGTTTCCGCAGACTAATTTTCGTCAAGGCCCCTCTTGAGGAATTCCATGAAAAATTCCGAGGGCTGATCAAAGGAGGCTGGGATGCAGGGGAAAAAGGGCCTCAAAAATCAACTGGAAAGCCTAAAGAGAAATGGAGAAGAAGGGTCAGGGGAGCGGCCGGAAGAAGTGGAAGAAGTAGAGGAGGTCCCAAAAAAGCTGCCTGAAACTAAGTAAGGGGAGTTCCAAAAGGAAAGTATTAAAGGGTCCGAAGGTGGAAAAAAACTCCTATTCATCACTAGGAAAAGACTTTAAAAGAAAAACGACTAAGGAGCCCATGTAGGGGATCCCAGATAAAGAAGAGACAGTCCCCAACCTTTGGAGTAATTTTTGTTCCGTATACTAAAAGCCTGGGAAGAAACTGCGGATCGTAAACCCTCGTTGCGGTCCTTCACCCGAAAGGGTCTAAAATTAATCTCTAGGGAAGAAAAAAGCATTCAAAAAGGTATCCGGGGGAAGCATCCTAAGAGGGGGGTGGTGAGGGAGGGGGAACGTGGAGGGTGGGAGGTGGGGAGGGAAGAGTTGAGGGGGTGGGTAGGGGTGTGATTGGGGAGAGGAGGAAATGAAAAGGGGTTGAGGCGGCGGTTGAAGCAGGCGACGGAGGGGGGGGGAGAGGGAAAGGAAGAGGGATAGGGGGGTATGAAGGGGGGGGGAGGGATGGGGTAAGCGAGCGAGAGGGGGGGATAAAAGGGAAGTGGGGTGGCGGGAGACGGAGAGGGGGGTAAGGGGGGGGGGAGGGTGGGGAATGGAAAGGGCTTAAGTGTGAAGGTAGGGGGGGGGGGCAAAGATAAGGGAGGAAAGGAAGGGAGCTGAGCGGGGAAGGGAAAAGAGGGGGGGGGGTGGTGCGGGGGGGGGAGAATGGAGTGAAAAGATGCGGAAGGGGGTTGAAGGGGGAGGGCGAGGGGGGCGAAGAGGTAGTGGATGGGGTCAAGGAGAGGGGAGTGCTATGAATGAGTGAGGGGGGGGAAACCGCAGGGGGAGCCGGAGGGTCTGGTGACGCGAGGGGAAGGGGAGCGTAGTAATTGGCTGGGGTGAGTGGGAGAGGGGGTACGGAGGTTGCGAGTGGGGGGGGGAAAAGGAGGGAGGCATCGTTAGGGTGGGATGAGCGGAAGGGACTGAGTGTGGGGGCGATGGGTCGGGGGCATGAGAGAGTCGGAGGGGGAGGGGGGTATGGACGGATTGTGTGGGAGAGCGTGGAAGGCAAAGGAAAATAGAAAGGGAGGGGGGGGATAGAGAGTAGGGTGGGTAGGGGAGGGGGTGAAAGGAAAGGGTGAGAAGTGCTGAGGTGGTTGAAATAGGGATGGAAGAGGAGGACAAAAGGGGATGAAGTGTGAGGAGGTGAGTGTTGTGGGTGAAAAAAGGAGCTGGGATTGTGTGGACAACAGGGAAGGTGGATTTGGATGAGGGGAGGGAGAAGGGGTAAGGGAGCGGGAGGGGGGAGACTGATAAGGAAGGACGTGGGAGGAGTTAGAGGGGAGGGGGTGGGGGTGTAGGCGGAGAGGAAGTGGGGGCGTTGGCAGAGGGAGGGCAGGGTAATGTGTGTCGTCATCGGGAGGGTGGGGGAAGGGCAAGGGCGGTGGGGGGGTTTGTGAGGGGGAAGAAGAAGGGGAGGCGCGGGGGAAGAGCGGTAGTGAGTTGGGTTCTGGCGGGGACGCTTGCGACGTGCCGCGACGGGAACGGATCTGTCTACCAGGGGGAAGTTCAATCGGGGCCCCCGGGCAGTCACGAACTGTCGAACCGATTAACATTTTCGGCCATCACGTGGGGGGAAGATCTCGCATTAGAAAAAAAAAAAGTCTGCAAGAGGAAAGGCGTGGGGAAGGGTTCACGTACCGCATAACGCTCCTCCGGGAGTGCCACTCAATCAACGCTGCAAATTCACGTGAAGGGAAGGCGCCTTCAAAGGAAAAAATGGGTTGGGGCGGGAAGAAAAAAAAGTGATTCTGGGTTTTTCAGGGGAGGGGAAAACCGGGCCTACTGCGGTAGGCGAAAAAAGGATCTACAAGAGGAAAAACAAAAGGGATAGGAAAAAAAAGATCGCGAAAAACTGTTCGTGCGCGTTGGACTGCGGGGGTGCCACAGGGGCAAAGAAATTGCAGTAGCGCGAGCCTCCAAGCGATCTGGAGAAAAAATCGGGATCCTTCTTCCAAAGAAAATGAAGAGGCCGACGAAAGAGGGTCAGGGCGACACACAAAGGGGGCAATGCAAAAACTTGTAAGAAACAGGTCCGGGGGGATGAAAGCGGAAGGATACGACGAACGGAACACACCGAGGGAATACTCAAAAGGAAGGTCCACTGAATAGGGAGAAAATTTTATCTGGCCTACGCTTCCACTAGATCCCGGAGAAATCCTGGGTATGAAGAACTAAGAAAAGACATTGTTCCACACGAGCTTTCAAGCTATCTACTACGAAGGGATTCTAGGGGGTCCTACAAAAGATACTGGAAGAAAGCTCTTCCAGCTAGACTAGGAACCAAACGCATATGTGAGGGGAAAAAAAAAAGGTCCGGTTATCGGGAGGATGAGGAAAGCTTCACTCAAAAAAAAACATCTGCAACCCCCACGTGACAGGGAACCGACAACTGGCTCTAAACTTCCTGGAATGCGCTACGGAGGAAACCCCATAAAGCTGAAGAGAGTAAAAGGGGTGGGTTAAGGAAGTTCTGGCCGGTCAACCTGGGGGGGGAACCGGAAAAGGAACTGTCCTGCCGGACAGGACTAAGGAAGCTGCAACCATTGGGGAGGTACCTGACAAAACAAACCTCGCCGAAAAGCATGGGAGGAAGGTTGGGCAAGAGGACCACCACGCAACGAAAAAGGATTACCAGAACGGGAAAGCTGCCGGAGAATGAATAGAATCGAGGACAAAAACTCTTCAGGAAACCTCCAATATCTTTAAAACCGGGAAAAAAGCAGGGATTCAACCAAAAAAGGGGCTGTGGGTTTCTGAAGCCCTAGTGATGGAACCCACCTAGCAGGAAGAAACCGGGGACCCAAAAAATCAGAAACCAAAAGAAATCCCACTAAGCAAAAAGCCTCTCCTCGAAAAAAAAATCCGCAAAAGTGAGCAGCCCCCAGATACCGGGAGCTGATCACACTGACTTTCCTCGGGAAAGCTACGGCGAAGAAGCCTTTTCCTCACAACTACCGATCTCTACAGAAAAAAAAAAGAAGGGCCTAAAGGACGCTAGGACGGGCTGCGCCTGTGATCTTTCGGGGTTTTCTAGTTACGTAGGGATAAACCATTGAGGGGGGGGGAATTTAAGTTTCTTGAGGAGGCCTGGAGATTGGCGCCTTTTCCCACTAATCTGAGGAGTCTTCCTTTCATGAAAAAAAAAGAGCGTTTTTGATCCCAATGACCCGGGTCTTTAAGAAAAACTAATTCAGCTCTCCCGCTTGGAAGAAAGGAGACCGGAAACTCTCTTCTACAGGGAGTTAAAAAAAGACTTTCTGGACAGTGCTGAGGAACACCGTGACAGCCTGAATTCAAGCTTCGCAGTCCAGAAGTCGTGAAGAAACCCTGAGAGAGTCTTCGACACCTGTACAAGTGAAACCTGCTCCCAAAGGGGGGGGTTTAAAAAGATACAAAGAAAGAATTAAGGCAACCTACGGCATTGAGGATGCCAGCACACTTGTCTCATTCCATCTCAAACCCGGGGGAGTTACGGGAGGCTCTCGGAAAAGAAAAGGTGCGTTTTTGAGAAAGGAGTTGGGTGGACCAAAGGGAACTCCTTCGCAAAGAAGATCTTCATCGAAAAGAAGAAGGCGTGAAGATTAAACGGCGCCTTCTGATCACCCAAGGAGCCCGAGGGAAAATTGGGGAAAGAAAAAAAGGAAAAAGGACTATGGGAGGCCTGCGCAAAAGGGGTTGTTGGAAGAAGAAAACTAAGAACTGGGCAAAAGATATCACCAAAAGGGCCCTGAAAGGGGCCAGGCATCAGAAGGAAACAAAAGAGGAGGGAAAAGTATATAATCTTGAATAGAAAATTTACTCAAAAGGGGGGTCATTACACCACCAGGGAAGTCCCACACGATAAAACCTTTGCCGGAAAGACGAGGGGGGCTCAACCGGAGATTCCGTGGAAAAAGTTCTCCATCAAAGAAAAAATCCTGGGGTGATCATGAGGCCGTAGAGCATTGCCTCGAAAAAGAAGTAGACGGCCGGGGGTTCAGCCTTCCTAGGCCCATTGCGAATAAAAAAGAACCTAACACCGAAGTCCACGTAAAGGTGAGGGTATGAATCATCTAACATGGAGGAAGGTCCCTGAGGGGGGCCTTTTCCAAAAAGCCCTTAACGACGTACGGAAAAAAGTCATAAAAAATCATCCCCCTGGAAACGAGCCGGTGTGGGCCCGAGGGGGTGTCGAAGGGGGGGGATCACGGGGCCCGTTGGAAAATCGTCACAGGGGTCTGGGGAGGAAAAAAAGGGTCAGATATTGCCACCCGCCACAGGGGGAAAAAAAAAAAAAGGTCGGTTGGGAGCTCTAAAAATGGGCATCGCGGGCCTTGCTAAAGGCCGGCTCTTGCAATCGCTCATTCCGTTAGGGGAAAAAACGAACACAGGGTTACTCAACAAAGAAGGTTACGGAAAAAAAAGCAGCTGCTCCGGACTTCAACCGGTTGTTGGGTCGCGTAGTCCCAAAAAAACTTGAGGATGACTGGCACTCAAAGGATTTGGCCAGGACGACCCTTGCTCAAAAAAAAGGATCACGAGGGGAAAACCTAACCAAAAATCGCCGCAGGGCCGTCTCGGAGACTCAGCAAGAGGACCATCCAGGGGTAGCGTCGGAGGGAGCGCATCTGCCCGGAAAGGGTCCCTCTGGAAGAAAGGGGGGGGGGGGGGGGGGGGGGAGGGGGGGCCAAAAAAGAAAAAGGCGCTGGATTCGGCCGCTCGGTGCGGGTCTGGGCGATCTTTGGAGGAAAAGCTTTGTTAAAGGACGAAGCCGGGGGTTCCCATCGGTTCCCCAGGTCGGGGAAGCCTGGACCCTCAAAGATGTGAGGATAAAAAGTACGTGACTTGAAATCTGAAAAGTAAAGGAATTTTACAAAAAACTGCAGAGAGGTAGGGGGAAAGGAAACCCGCCTGGAGTACTCCAGGTCTCACCTACGGTCCTGTTGGAGGGTGCTAAGAAAAAGTCTAAAAAAGAAAAAAAAGCCACCAGTAAAATCTGGGATGTAAAAAGTTAGCTCCCCTCAGATCATGCGCTTGTCAGTCTTAGAAAAGAAAAGTTTAACAGAGGAAAAATGGGGGAACCGTAGGCTCGGCCAGAACAAAAAAAAATTCCACAAGCCGAGCGTGACTCCCTTAAGGGAAAAAGGGTGCAAGGGGGAAGGAACTCTACGAAAAAAAAAGAATTGGGAAAGCCGACCGAAACCGAAGGTCTGACGAAAAAGACCAGGCCCATGCACTCGTTTGTCTGATCAGCTCCACAGGGGCTTACGACAGGGACTGCAAGTGGCCGAGGAAAACAGTAAAATTCACCTTGAAACCCGCAGAAAAAAGAAGGAACCCGTTTTGGAGGTCTACCTCTGAGTGGACCAGGTACCTCTCCACAGCCCGGGCCGACGGGAAGAGGTCTTCGGTCCCCCAGCGCCCACAGCGTATTCGTGCTTTCTTCCAGCGGGGAAGAGTAATAGGAGGCGACGTAAGGAGTCATCCAAAAAAAAAAGAAAGGGCAATCGGGAAATCAGGGCCTCCCGAAAAGACCCGCAGGAAGAGAGAAAAAAGAGGTCCCTACCGGGGAAAACCGAAGCGGTGGAGTATCGTGGTGCCGGGGACGACCCTCGAGAGGGTGCATCACGAATCTTACCAAAAGCAAAAGCGGGTTCCACTCCAGGGAAAAAAATGCGCCTATCCTCCGCTTAGGAACTTAAAAAGCCGGCCCAAAGAAAAAGATTTGGTAGGAAAAAAGCCCCCCTCTCGGTTGCTCGCAGAGAAGTCTCCGTGACGTGCGAAAGCTACTCTTAACACCGCAAAAGGGACACTAACATCAGGGAAGATAAGGGGGCATTTTAGGCCTCACCGTGGGGGAGATCAGTAAGCTGGGAATTCCTCAAAATCGGTGTGAAAAGTCAACAGGAACCCCCGCATAGGAGAACATCGTTCGGGGGAAATCGCACTTCAAAGGGGGGGAAAGAAAGATCAACAACAACAACTGAGGGGAATATAGATATGCAGAAGGGATTCCACTGCGGAGGGCAATCCAGTCTCGTATTCCTTGGTTTAAAAAGAAAAGTACTGAAAGGGGGGACCTCCTTCGATGACCCGGGAGGAAAAAGGAGACTTCTATTGAGACGGGGGAAAAAAAACATGTTCAATGCTGATCATCCTTTCGTGGCAGGGAAAAGCGGAGGGGGGGAGGGCTATCCCGTTGAAAGGAAAAGGAGAGGAAACTTTCAGAGCAAAAAAGAAACGAGCGGGGGAGGCAGCCACTCTCCCTTCGGAGGTTTAAGGGGGAGGGGAACGTACTACTTGGGGGATCGCGAAAACAAAAGAGAGGAGTGGAATCCCACCAAAACGATTTGCTTAAAACGTGCGGGCAAGCAGCGGAGAGGACTACTACGAAAGAAAAAAATCTTCTAAAGAAAATATGTCAAGGACAGGTGCCGATCAGTGGCGTAACTGGGCAGTCTGCCGGGGGAAAACGGGTCCCTCGTGACCAGAAAGGAGACCAGAACCTTCCGAAAAACCAGTGGACTATAACTAAAAGTCCCTAAAAAGCATCTTCTGACGGAGACTCCACGCTATACGGCAGGGGAAAGGAACTTGGGGGGAAAGACTACCTCCGGTTGTCCACTTGGCAGACGGCCGAGCACTTAAACTAAAGATGGCGATCGGGACAAAAACAACGGATGGAGCGGATTGAAAGGGCAAGAGGACTCACCGAAGGAAAACGCGCCTTGTGGAAATGGAGCTCTGAGGGCACCCCGTCACTAATTACGACCGGCGAAAACGACTTGGGTCCGGGGTTCCTGTCGGAAGAGAACCCCGCAACACCCCACAGCCGTCTGGGAAAACGGAACCTCATGCCCTCTTCTTCCTTGGTCCTGCTCTCATTCGGGGAAGAAGAAGTCAAGCCTGGTTGCCGAGAAGGGGGGGCGCAATGTACTTGTCAAGTGGAAAAAGTATCTAAAAAAAAAGAATCTTAAAGGTGTGCAAGCGTAACATTGGATAAAAAATGAAACAAAAGATCGGAAAGTTTGGCCCACAAGCGATGCCGGTTTCCGGTATCATAAGACAACAAGGGGGAATGCTGGCCTGAAGTACCCCCAATTCCGGTCAAAAATTCCGCAACGCGCTCAGCTTTGGACCTCTGTAGGAAATCAAAAAAGACAGCTGAAGCCCGATTCAGAAAGAAAACCGCTGCGGGGTAACAAGTCTGGAAAAAATTCCGAAAAGAATTGATGAAAATTCAAAGGGGATCGTAAAAAAAACGGAGCGTCCAGACACCGGGAGAAACCTCAAACATCAACTCAAAAAGAGGCCTGCACGGGGGGGACCTCGGGGGAATCACCTGTGGGGGGGCAACGACCACCAGAAAAAGGGGAACCCTCAATAACGGGGGAAGGTGCTCTTCTAAGCAAGCTCTCTCAAAAAAAAATCCGCCACTGTTCCTCAGAACTACCGAGCAGACTCTAAGGAAGGGAGAAAAGGCAACCGGCTAGCTGGGAAGACGTCTTGGAACTAAAGAAAGGAACGTCTGGGGAAAGGGTGATGACTGTATTTCCAACTCCCGGAAGGGAGGTTCCGGGTTCGAGGGGGGGGGGGAGGGTCACGGGGGTCCATCAATCAAAATACATGTATCAGCTATTATCTGGCTTAAGGAGGGGAATTCCAAGGGGGGGCTCTTTGGGGGACACCCAGAGGGGGTCTCGGCGGGGGCCATAGGGAGCGGCAATGGGGAGTCAAGCCCAAAAAGGAAAGGAATTTCCAGGGGGAGGACAGGTTCGCAAGAGAAAAAAAAGCGTTGGCCGACAGGTTCTTGGGGGGGACGTTTGCCAAAGAAGGAAGCTCGGCCAAAGAAACCTTGAATTCCTCCGACCGTGCGAGGGGTCCGGGCGAAAGCCTGTAAAAAGGCCAACCTGCGACAGACAATGGGGGTTTAAAACAGCTGAAGGGGGGCTCCGTAAACACTTAGTCCTCACGTTCTCTTGTAACAAGGGGATTCCTAGAGCTTGCGGACTGTACTAAAGGGCCAATAAAGACCCCTTTGTCACTTACTTGTGGGGGGGGAGGGGGGGAGAATCTCGGGCTTGGGCGGGTTTGCGGGGTTTATGCCCTAGTAGGGCGCCCTGCCTACGACCTAGACTGACCACCCCGTACCTCCGGGGAAGGGGGGAGACCATTAAACGGGAAAGGAAGGGGGGAAGGGATCAAAAGCATCACGAACGGGGGAAAAAGGGGTCAAACTCATCAAGGGAAGGTTCTGAACCCTGGCGGAAGGGGGGGGACTTTGGAGAGGGGTCAAAAACTACCTTTTCAATAAGCCCACCGGCACGGAATAAGATTCCGGGGTTCATCTCTCTGAAAACAAAAAGATTAGGAAGAGGGGTGCCCTAGAGGGGACTGAAAAACGTCCTTTGTTGTTAAGGGTATTCCTCAGGGGCCGGGAAAGATAAAAAAGAAAAAAAAACCACACCGGGGGTGCGAAAAAAGGCCTCCCCGGAGGGGAGCACAGGGAGTCGTATCGCGGGCTCAGACAAAAAAAAAAAGACATGGGAAAACGGCACTCATGATTCAGGGGGTTTCAGGAGAAGGTTCGGGGGACGGAAATTTCGAAACCGGTCAAGCACCGGGGGCAAGCCAAAAATTCAACTGGGGGAAACCTACATACCCTAACATTTGGTCAGTCTAAACGTCCGCAGGAAAGTAGTAAGAAATGTCCGCGTACTCAAAGAAGAGCAAACCGAGGTGTGTGGTTCCAACCAAAATGTTCGGAGAAGGTGACAAATTGGAAGGGCGCCTAAAAAAAACCTCGCGGGGTCCTTTTAAAGCAACAAACTGTAGGGAAAAGTTTAAGAAGAGTTCGGCTGGAACTGTTAAAACAACTCCACAGTGGAAGAGGGGGTCATTAAAAGCTCCCTGGGAAGACATCTCAGGCAGGCCTCGGTCGAAAAAAAAACCGTTCGCACAAACTCGATACGAAAAAGAGGAAAGTATTAAGAAAAGACACCTGTCAGGGAACCAACAAAAGAAGGTGCCACCATTGATCAACTCCCGCTCCAGAGAATAGTGGTAACGTATGGCACCGAAAAAGGGACAAAGACACGGCGACTGGAAAAACGAAACGAAAAAGGTGTTGCATCGTACTCAGAAGTCAAATCCGGATCAAGGGGGGCCAGCCCAAATAGGGAGCCCAATCGAAATACCGTGAGAGGGCGTATGAAGCTCGCGGGGGAAAAAAATTTTAGGAAAAGGGGGCGTTCTAAGGAGACTACGGAGGGGGGGAAGAGGATCATCGCCGGTTCGAAAAAAAATGTCGGTGGGACGAAAATCCGCTCGCTCTTTCGATGCTCTGCACGAGAAAAAAGGAAATGTTGTCGAGACAGGTGGGAAAAAGTTGCGGGAAAAACTGGTTCGAAAAAACGTCTAGGGGAAAGTTCCAGTCCAAGAATAATGCATCCTGTGTGGAAAAAAAGACCCAAAGAGGAAGACGTATACAAGAGGGAAGTCAAGCTGATCAGCGGCAGCCATACTAGATCTCGTAGAGTAAACGGGACCGAAGATGTCCTAACATTCGCAAAAAAAGCCTTGGGGGATTGGGGGGAGTGGAGGAAATCCCGGAACACCGCTACACGCGTGCAAGAGGGGCAGGTCTTCTTTCAACCTTGGCTCGAAAAAAACACCGAAAGAAAGAAACTCTTTTTCCAAAAAGATCAGGCAGCGGCAAACAGGGGAATTCTTAAAAAAGCAGCCTCGGAGAAAAGTCCAAACAACCCAGGGGGAAAAAAACTGCCAGAAGGCCCCAGCGAGCGGTACGGGCCTAAAACATTAAGGGGAGATGCAAAAAAGGTCCGCAAGTCCCAGACCATCCATCGAGGTTTGCTGAAACATACGGCTGGGGAAAAAAGGAAGTCGGGTTCTGCGCGTACCCGCTTTCAGAACAAGCTTACAAAAAAATGTTTTCCACCCAAAGAGGAAGCCGGACCGGGGTTCGGAAAGGCTGCGTGACAGGGTAACCAAGATCGAAAACTCTGCCGAAGCCTTTTATGACAGTAGAGAGATCCGTCAGGGAAAAAAGAGGGCACACGCCAAAAAAGGGAGGGCTTTGCTCGGACAAAAAAATCCCGTTAACCAGAAAAGCTACGTGCGTAAAAAACTGTAGCATCCAAAAAAACGCAGGCGGGGAAATCTCTTGGAAAGCGGGTACATCGGCATACCGCGTGCAATTCCAGGGGGAGAACCCCAGATAAAAACTACAGAGGGGGTTACCTACGTACCGGGGGGCGTGAGGTTTTGAGGAGGCGTTGAAAAAGGGGAATCTCTCCCAAAGAGGTCGTCAGACAAAAAGGTCGTACTTCACACCGAAGGGGGGGAAAAAAGAGTACAGGAAGAATCCGTTCGAAAAAAAAAGACGCCGGGGGGGTGGGGTTTGGGGGGGGGGGGGCAGACAGCCGAGGTTACGGCCCAAGAAATACAAAAATCGTTGAGAGGAAAGTCTACGAAAAAGTTTCTGTCAAAGTCGAAGACAAAGGACCAATATGATCTGGAAAAAAAAGAAATGTTAGGGACCGGGTGTGACCGTCGAGAAAAGAGGGCGGGGGAAAGAAGTCTTGTAAATGGAAACTTACCCCGCCATCCGCGCCTACATTGGGCCGAAAAAATGGTGGGGGGGTGGAGTCAAAAAAAACTCTCTCATCAAAAAAAAAAAAAAAAGGAGGCTTGCAAAGGGAAGAGGAGGGGCTCTTTCCGAGGGGCGGTATGCCCTCGACCGAGAGTCGGATCCGCGAAAATAAACACGGAATACGGCGAGGGAAAAACGCCCGGAGAAGAACTAAAGGACTGCGCAAACACAAAGGGGGAAAAAAACTTCCCCAAGGAAATCGCGGAGAGTCTAAATCTGGTGTGCTGCGCAAGCTGGGCGGGGGAAAAAGGTGAAACACGTCACGTCTCTGACGGGAGCCGTAGCGAAAAGGGGGGAGGCAACTACGGGAGTCACAAAAAAAAAGAGGGGGTCTCCGGACGTTTCCTGCTGCCGCACGACTGGGGGTTACTACGACACCATGCTGGCTTGCAAGGAAAAAAAAAGAACCCCCCCACCCCGAAAGTGGATGATCCCTCCGGAGGGAAACTCGAGGCGGGGGGGAAATAAGCGGCCACATCTGACACGCCACAGAGGGAGGTCCCGGAGAAGTGGTCTGCACGTACCTTGACTGAAAGAGCTTCCTGAAGAAACGCCGGCCAAAAAAACCTCCCCGGCCGGGGTGGGGTCTTACACGACAGAGTAGTGATCAGGGAAACCACATGCCGAGGGGCGGATTGCCTGAAGAGCAATAAAAAAAAAGTCTTGGTGCCCCTACGGGAAAACTACAGGGGGGCGGCTTAACTTCAAGTAGGGCACAAAGGACCATGAAAAACACGCCAGATGTCGGGGAGGGGGGAAGGTACAAGTCCCTGATCCATGCGGGGAAAAAGGTTGAAAGTGGTATCGTACCCACAGGACCCCGAAGGCCAGCTGTCCAAAAAAAAAAGGTCATCCAACCAAAGGGTTCATGGGAACCCGCGAAATCTGGCCCGGGAAGCGAAAAAACTTCCTACTTGGGTCACGGGAAAAACTGAGGAAAGGGTCCCGGCAGGGCACCAACCGGAGCGGAGGGCGCTCCCGAGCTGCCGAGAAAGAAGGAAAGGGGCAAGGGGGAAAAAAAGAGAGCTTGTGGAAAAGGGCCTGTAATGAAAAACTGATCTGAGGAGGCCGAGGGACCAGGAAAAGAAAAAAAAGCAAACCCCCGGCGGGGGAAAAGGCCTCGAGGAGACTTTTCCCGGAGCATCGAAGAACCACTTTCGCGGGGGAACTCCCGAAAGGGGTGTCAGTCCTCGAACTCGCAGGGGAGAAGGGACCCACTCTTAGGGAGGGAATCCTATCGAGCCAGGCAGGGATGGCTAAAATGCTGGTAGGAAAAACATGGAGGCAAAAGGGTACCAAAACTATTCTTTACCCTCCCGCAAGAAAAAAAAAAGGCTTTCAAAAGGAAAAAAACCCAGACCACTCCCCCTCAAACATCACAGGGATCTACAGCGAAGGGAAAAAACGCCCTTCGCGCGCCTCCCACAATGAAAGGGGGGAAAAACCTTGGAGACAGAGGCGCTTGGCCGCAAATGAAGGGAGAACTCTCAAAAAAAAGTCCTCACCGAAGAAGAGAGCTGAAAGAGAAGCCTCGAAGGCCAGGTCTAGGAGAGGGGACAACGGTCGGGACATATGTTAACCCTTCCATGTTGAAGTTTCGGGAGGGGGTATGGCCAAAGAGTGGAGTGTTACTTTGGGGCGGCAGGCCGAGCGTTTTCAGAACTTGCAAAAATACACGGGAATTACTGAGGGAAAAAGAGTCCTTTCGGGCCATCCCTCTGCTCCGTTCACCAGAAATACCGGTTCGGAAAAAACTAAAGGCCCATTTAACGATAGGGAGCCCTTCTGGGGGGGAAAGGGGAAAAACCCGAGGCGCCTGACGATCATTCCTTCTGCCAAAAAATGGACTTACAAGGGTCTTTGGGGGGGGAAATTCCATAAAGGAAAGCCATCCAGAAAAGGGTGCGAAACCCCGAAAACCCAACACACTGCCAGAGGAGGGGCACATCCGACTTTAAAATGAACCAAAAAACTCGCCAAAGGGGTAAATGGGACCCAGGACAAGGTTTCTCCTGAGTTACGCCAGGAAAGCAGTGAGAGGGATAACTGCGGATCATTCTAGGCTGCTTCTAAACATGTTAGGGGGGAAAAAAATTTTCTTAAAGGGACGGGGATGGTCAGTCGGGGCTCCCTGAATTTCGCACCCGAAAAATTACTTCTCCTTCTAAGCAGAAAATCGCGAAAAAGGAAGGAAGCGTTCCAAGAGATTCCAGCGGGAGGCTGGAGACACAAAAAGCACAAACGGCACGAGTTTCCTCTTTGGGAGAACCTGTAAGGGGGAGGGCAAAAAACCGGGGTGGGGGCAGGGGAGCAGGTGCAACTACCGGGGAATCATTCACCACACAGGGAATGACCGAGGTCCGGAAAGAAATCGCAAAAAAAAGTCGGAGGGGGGGAAGGTTGAGGAGACGCATTCCTAGAAAAAAGGGGGGGTATGCGAAGGGTAGTCCCATTGAGTGCTCGACCAGAGAAAAGAAACAAGGAGGGAAGGGGGGGGAACCCCTTACATAGGAGAAAGATTCCGTCCAGCCTTGCTCAGGTTGTACGTTACGGTTCCTTCTGCGAGGTGAAGAGCTAGTAAGAGGAAATTTGCGAAGAAGTCGAAGAAAACAGCGGAAACCGAACAGCACCGATCAACCCTCCCCAAAACTTCACCCTAACATTTTTAGAAAAGGGACAAGAGGAACATATAAAAAAAGTCCGACTTAAGAAAGGGTACCTCGGGACCGAAAGGGACTCCGGTGACCCTAGCTAAAAAAACAACAAAAAGGGGCAGCACTTTTTTCCCTTTTTAAGGGGGGATAAAGGCCCTTGGGAAGGGGGGGTCGGCGAGAACCTTGCTGTGACTCTGTCATAAAGGACACTGTGGCCAAAAAAAACCATTTAAAACTCCCCGCTTTGGGGGGAAACCGGATTAAGTCTGCAAAGAAATCGGTAAGATTGCTAAAGAACTCGAAAGGGAAGCGGTCCATGTATAATCCCGGCAAAAGGGAGGGTTACAAAAAAAAAAGAGCATTCTGGGGTAAGGGGGAAAGAGAGCCATATCCGAGCCCACGTAACGGTGGTGTAACCCACCAAACCGCCAGAAAACAGAAAATTCCATACTCCAGGTATGGCACTCAAGTGAACCGAACAACCAGGGGAACCGAAAAGTTTCATCAAAGGGACGGGGCCAGCCGCCTCCCGAAAACGCCATTCAGGGTACGGCTTCTCAAAAAGTCGGCAAAAAAAGGGGGGGGACCATTGGGATCCTGGGCTCCGGGGGGGGGGTCTCAGAATGGTTCAGCGGCCGCAGGTCAGTGAACTGTCTCACAGAACTTCACGCGGAGAGGGGTCGAGGAGGCGGGCTAAGGGATTAGGGGAGCCTGGTCTGGAGTTTGGGCAAAAAAAAAAAAAAAAAAAAAAAAAAAAAACCCACTGAGGGGACCGATCGGTTTTGACCGACAAAAAGGAAATTGTGAAATCAAGGAGCCCTTGCCGAAAAAAGAAGGGTTCACGAAGAAAGACTTGTCGGATCAAAGTTGAAGGGACAGAGAAGCTGGCCGCAAAGTCTTCTTGCCAGCTAGTTCTCTTCAGGGCGGACCCACGGACCTTAGAGGGGAAAGAAAGGAAAAACAGCTCTTGCGTGAAGGTTCAAATCCCGGAAAGGGGAGAAGTAACTCACCCACCAGGAAGATAGAAAGTCAGGGCGGCTGCCATAGAAGTCGAAAAAACCTCATATCAGAGAATTTTCATATAAGGGAAAAGTTGAAAAAAAAGCGCGTCGTTCAGGAACCATGGGGGGAATTATGATACGATGACATCGGACCGTCCACCAACCAATTACAAAAAATGACTGGCCGCCCAGATTCGTTGGGGTGAGGAAGCCACGGCCAGGAAGGAGGGATCCTACAAGAGGGGGAAGGGGCCTGTCCCCAGGCCAGATTGTTTTCTTGAAATAGAGTACGAGTAAAAAGGGGCGTCTAGGGAAAGTGGCAAAATCTTCAACGGGCACCCAAAAACAAAAAAAAAAAAAAAAAAAAAAAAAAAAAAAAGGACCTGTGAGGAAAAACATCGTCAGAGGTGCTTGTCCTCTTCAGGAAGCCCTCCGGGGATCCAGGAAATCAAGTCTTCTGTCCACAAGGGGGCACTCCAAGCCGTCTTAGGGAGGGAGGTCTTGCCAGAAGAAAGTCGGTACGAGGACTTAGGGCCGGTAAGACCCACCAAAAGCTGAAAGAAGGGAGACCGGGTTCATCACCGCCTCCGTGACAAAAAGGAACAGTTAGTGAGAAATCCTCAAGGAATCCGTCGGTGAGGTACCGTGCCGTCTCAGGCCCGCCGGAGGGGCACCAGCTCTCGAAAATTCCACTAGGCTGGTCCTACAAGCAAAAAAGAGGGGGGTTGAGGGGGGGAGAGGGAAAAAGGATCCTATCGTGGAGGGGAAAGCCGAAACCCGAGAATATCCGATGTAAGGGTCGAGGGGACTCTCTTTGGCTTCAACGACACGGGAGGACTGCAGCGCCGACTGGCGGCAAGGGAGAGGGAAAAGCCAGCTTAGAAGGAAAGCTTTAGTCGAAAGAAAAGTAAGATCAGCCGTGTGGTGAGGATAATCAGGAGCCCGTCTGGCAGAAGAAAAGGGTCTGTTCGACAGAACCCCTTCCTCAGGAAGACATCCATCGTGACACATAAGACCCAGACAATTCCAATGGGAGAGAGGAAACAACAACAAAGGGAGGAGGAAATAGAGATATGCAGAACCGTCTGGAGGGGTTAGGGAACGAGCGCGATCCGGGGAAGGGGAGGAATGCCACCAAACTTCGATAAATCCTTAGATGGGAGAGAAAAAACGGGGTCTTCACCGAACCTGTGAGGGAATCCAGCTGTAAAGGTAGCAGAGCTGTCATGGGGGACGAAGCGAAGTAAAAGGGGAACTTGCATGCGAAGGGAGACCTTCTCAAAGGAAAGCGGGGACCTGCCCGATCCTGTCGTCCCAAGGGAGGCTTGCCTGCAAACTCTGCTAAGGTCTAGCCAACCAGCTTCGTGCAGGAAAAATCCACAAAAAGTGTCGGACGAAAGATTCACCGCGAGAGAACGAATTCACCATCTGGGAGAAACCACCTACGTAGGAAAGAGGAAAAAGAAGATCGCACTACCGGGTTTCCATGAACGGAGGGAGAGGTATTAAAACAAAGGGAGAGATTAACCGGGGAAACATTTTGGGGGGGACCCTGACCGCGATCAGTTAAAGAGCGGGAGGGGCTTCCTACTAACCACTACTAACGAACGGAGGGGAAAGATTGCAAAAGGAACTCGAAAAAGAGAAAGGGTCCCCCCCGGAGGGGGAGGAACTTCTGGACTCCTTACAAGAGGGTACGAGCGTGGGGAGAACGGGTACAAAGGATCTGGTCTTAGTTGGGGGAAAGTGGGGGGAGTGGAAACTTCAAGAGAACCCCGAAGGAAGAGCCTCCTGGATTATGACTTCTTGAGGGGGGACGGAAGAAAAGGCAAAGCTTCTTCCGAGAAAGAAAGGCCGGTGGAGTCGAGAGAGAAAACCGGGCAACACTATCTGTCCTGGGAAAGCTGTACCGGCTGTTCCTGGGAAGGCTAGACTGGACTGGCACGAGAAAAAGGGAAAACTTTGGGACGGAGCCGCTAGGGGTCCTCTTATCTGGACAGAGCCAGAAAGAGGGAAGGTTTAGGCCGGGGCATCCTGGAAACGGACACACCCCGATAGGAAAGGGGTTCCAAGCCGGTGTTAGGCCTTTGGACCACCACACGTCCGAAAAGATGCATGAAGTTTATGACCTCGGAACGAAGGGGTCTCTTTAAGAGAAACCGCTTCAGGATGAAAGAGTCAGTCTGGGGGGGCCCTCCTAAAGGCCTCCCTACGGAGAAGTCTACCAGATTGGGCTGTATCCACCAGGGGAAGGAAAGAAGTTCCAGTGAGTTAACCAAGGAAAAAAAAAAAAAAAAAGTCTGGTCCGACAAGATTGGACGGACCTATAAAAAAGAGAAGATCCCCTAAAAAGAGTACTAGAATCGAACACCCGTCTCCTACCGGGGGAGGATCCCACCAAAACAGGGTCGGCAAACGAGGTCTTGCTCGAGGGCCTATCCGATACGGTCAAAATCAACCGGGTAAACCGTATCAAACCGCTCTCCTGTACTCATAACGCCAATAAGGGAGAATTTGAAAGGTCCTCCGGTCTGGGGCAAAAAAATCTTTGATCCTAAACCGGGTGATAGGATTCCAACTACCTTTTGTTCGTGCATTGAAGGGGAGGAATTGCGGAGGGAACTCCTTTGGCCATCCCTTCACAAAGGATCGAGTCGAGGGAAGGGGGGTAAGTGAAACTGTCCCATACCCGCCTTAAGAGGGGGGGGATCAACAATGAAAATTTTCTAAGGAGGGGCTAAGGGATGCTGACTGAATCGTCCGCGTGTATCTGACAGAAAGATTCTCTGCAAGGATGAACCATCCATGTTAGGACGTCTGCCCAAATACGCTTACAGTGAATTCCAACCTTTTCCCAAGAAGGGGACAAGAGCTTCCAATGAAGAAAAACTGTGTGCGGGGGGAAGAGGACCCCTAACCGGAATAATAGGTAAGGTTCTCATAAATGGACCACCGACCCCACCGGGCTCCCCATGGGGGGTTTTTACAAAAATCAAGCGGTGGAAGTTCGGGAAGAAGCTTCTCTCCAGTTGGGGCAGTCGTAAAAGAAAGAAAAGGCAGGGGGATCCGGGGTTTTCCGCCGACACAAGGAACCTGATAAAACTGTTAGGGTTACTGGGGTTCTTCTCTCTGTTCTGGGTTGGTGCTGAGTGTTGTATGAAAGCTGTTGGCCGTGGACCCGCCTCTAAGAGAATCCAGGGGAAGACTTCACACTGGGAAGGAGGGGTACCATCGTTCTTTCCGACTGGAGGTACTAGCTGATGGGAGAACCTGCAGAACACAAGGTACCTTGAAGGTGTTCTCCCAATAGGGCGGTTCGGCCCCTGCGGCAGTGGTGGCTGTGGTGCGTTTTAAAAAAAATACCCTGGGGAATCAAACATAGATAAAACGGATAACTTCAACCGAAGGGTACCTACTAATAGTAAACAACAAAGGAAAAAGTAAGGAAGGGATTAATCCGGCTAGGAAAGGGGAGTTATAAGGTGGTTTAAGAAAGTCTGTTGGGGGCAACGATGAGGAGGAGGGTCCTCTCCAAAAAGAAACATTCGCCGGGGTCCACAGGGAAGGGTTATGGAGAACCAACATGAGGGGGTATTGCCGGGTGATCTGGAAGGGTCCTCGCATTTCAAAGAAGCGTATGGGGGGGTGGGGGGGGGGGGGGGGCCGTCAGGGGAAATTCCCAGATTATTTCCGAGTCGCTGTTTGAAGAGATGCCGTTTAATGTATGAGGGGGGCTCTGGGCAACTAAGTCCTCTTGCCTAGGGCGCCCACTAACAGATCGTATAGCCAAGCCTCCACGGACAGATGTGGTGGAAGGCCTGCTGAAAAGGATAACCTGCCGTAGAGGAAATTACTCCCTGGCTAGGGAGGGGAGTCTCGTACTTAGCACCAGAAGTGTGAGCACCATCACCCAATGGGGTCTATACAGGGGTGCCCGAGGGGGGAAGAGGATACGTCACATGCGGTTCTCGTGGCCGAAAAAGGGCTGCCAGAAAGGCTCTTTAACCGGGGCCACGGTGGAAAAACCGCCCCTGGGCCGCCCTTCTTTGGAACCTGCTCATCTCTTTCATCACAGGGGTCGGGCCTTTCTCAAGAAAGGGAGGAAAAACAGTGTCCATGGTCATGGAAGTAATCCCGGGACGAAAAGCATGTGACAAACTTTACTTTGCCCCATCACGGGACGACAGCATCGCTAAAGGATAAGTTAGTGAAAAGATGGCCACCTAGCAAGAATCCCAAAGCTACTTCAAATGGCCGACTCCATGTCTGGGGGACATACATACGCAACCCGGAAATTCCGGGGAATCCCGAGGCGGCCAGCCCTGCGTCCATCTCAGGGGAATCCATTCTTCCCCGTCCTAGCGTACGGTCGGCAAGTGGGCATTTTTCGGGGTAAAGGAAGGCGCCTCGGAACGCGAAATCCCTGGGGGGAGACCTCCATAGGTTGGAACTTCTCCACAACTTCCTGCGTCCAGGGGAGGGGCTCCCATAAGATATGGGATGGAGGGCTCTTTTCTAGTGCGGGCTTACAGAGCAGGGGAGAACCGCTCTTTTCCTGTTGCCAACATCGTTGTACAAGCCGGGAAGAAATGTGGAATACCCGAAAAAGGACGGGGATCCGTAAAAGAAAAGGGTTCTTTCGCAAAAACTTGAAGAAAGAAAAGGGTCCGACAGCTCGCTTCGAGGACGACCCGGCCCGGAAGTGTTGCATAACAGGACGAGGAAGGGGGAAATTGAGAGGAAAGCCACTTCTTCAAAAACCCGGTAGGTCAGTGGGGGGGGTTCGGGGCTCGCCACCTCAATCAGGCAAAGAAGGAAATGCAGGAAGGACAGTTACAGAGAAAAACGGCCCGGAACCCAAGGGGTTCTTACTCGAAACCTCGGCTAGCCAGGGGAAAAAAACAAAACGCAGATGTACCGGCAAAGGCAGAAAGGAGTGGACATCTTGAAAGGAAAGAAAAAACTCAGGAAGGCTCGCAAATTTCGCTCAGAATAGCTCTATGTTGCTGCCTTAGACGAACTGGGGGAAAAGGGGGTTTCATGAGAGTTGGCCACGAATTAAGTCCACACGCAGAAGCCTTTTTTCGTAGTCTAAATCGAGAATGGTCCTCGCAGCTTGAACACGCCGATCCATTAGAGCGGCTGAGGGGGTCCACAACAAGCCGAAACCAGCCGTAGGAGAACTCTTGCGGCCAAAGAAGCTGATTAACGCGGGAGCCTGTCAGTTGTCAAAAAAAAAAAGCCTGAGGCATCGCGGGCCTCCTTTTCATACAGACTTCATCAAAGGAAAAGGGGGGGGAGACCCATATCTCAAGCCAGAGGGAAAAGAGGGATTTCTTAGCCGATGGGCATCGTGTCGCCGCTCTCGGGAATCCCAGGCTGGAGGGCCAACCCGGTTTAGACCCTGCACAAAGGGTGAGATAAGAAATAAGATTCGTCGTCAACAGGGAAAAAAGAGCCTAAGGGGACCGGAGCTCCATCAGTCAGAGGGGAGCTCGCCGGAAGAAAGGACGCCTTGCTGAACCTTATAGAAAAAGGTCTGAACAGCATAAACCAGAGGAAGAAATCTAGGAAAGTGGGAAGATCATCACTGTGGTACCTTATCAATGACTCCCTTTCAAAAAATCGCCAGAGGCCGGGTGTGGGAATGTCGCCCACGTACCAGCATCCGGCAGCGGTAACGTGAAAACCTCACAGCAGGAAAAAGAAGTTCATCTCGATGAACAAACGTTATTATGAGGAATTCACTAGTAGAGGGACTGGTTCTGCACGAAGAGAGAGGAAGGAAACCGGTAGTGGCCACGCCTTCCCACCGAAACGGCGAGGACGCCCCGGGAGGAGGAGAATCTCAAAAAGAATTCACGATTTTCATCGCGATATTCCAGATGGGGGGTGAGGGTCGGAATAAGCTCTGTCTTGTGGAAAGAAAACGGGGAGTCATGTCCCACGCTCTGGAGGGCACCCGGCGCGCAAAATCAGCAACTGCAAAGCGTAATATCGCGCAGGAGGGAATCAAGTTTCCGCTGGCCAAAAAGGATGTTTCGAGCATCTCGGGGAGGGGGAGGTCCCGCAACACCGAAGACGATCATAACTCGGCGGGTCGAAAAAGACGGACCACCATGTACGCAAGACGAGGTCCCAAAACTGCCGGCGAAGCTGTAGCACTACAAGGGGGAAAGAGAGCTCGGCACAAAAAGGAGCCCTCGAAGGCCCGGCTTGTTTTTGCCTTACCGAAGTTCCTAGAATCAAATACCTGAGGGGAGGAGGGGGGCCGACCCGAGACCACACCTACGACGGAGGGGATGCCTCGGGGGTGTACCGCGAACGCACTACTTGATCCCAAGGAGGGAGGGAGTCCCATGGAACAAGCCAATTTATCTGTGTAAAACCTTTTGACGGAGACTATGGGGAAAAGGGGAATTGGCAAAGCGGAAAGAGCCCAATCGAAGAGGATTATCTAAGGAGGGGGAAAAGGTCCTTTTGATAAACATCTGTTCAGCCGCGGACTTCCAATGCCGTGGGAGTCAGCTACCCCGGGGAGGGAAACACGATCTGGTCTGCCAAGGACCGATTACAATGCTGGAGGAACTGTTTAACTGCGGACGGAGGTTGAAGATAGAAAAGGAAAAAATGTACCTGGGAAAAGGCCTCTTTTCCCCGGAAAATCAGGACACTCACACTGGGACCTAGGCTACCAGCCCCTACAGGAAGCACAAACCGATAGGCACTTTTTGCCCGCGATTAAGAAATCCATCATACACGTAAAGCCATAAACAAAACGCCCCGAAGAAAACGAGAGTCCCTCTAAGAAAAAACCTGTTGTCAGGAAGGAGACGCTCCTTAAAAAGGAAACGCCGTTCATGCCTCAGAGAATCTGGAAAGCCCTGAGTGATATAACCAGGACAGAGGAAGGTATTTCCCCCGGGGTTCCCTTAGGGAGGAGCGCACACGACTGTCAAAAAAGGAAGTCGACCCTGCAAAGAAGAGCCCAAAACCAGAAACAATAGAAAGTCATAAATCCGCAAGGGGGGGGGAACCCTCCCAAAACACGACTTCCTCTCCCCTTTACAGCAGGGACTAGGACGACTAGAGCGAAAAAATCGAAGAAAAAAAATGGTCCAAAAAAAGGACCCGCTGAGCTACTAACGGAGAATGGGGGGGAAGCGAGAAGACCGAAAAAAGGTGCCAGAGGGGGATCCTTCCGGGATCTTAAGGGGGAAAAAACTTGGTTCGTACAGGGGGGATCCGGGGCGAGGGGCGCTTAGAGGCCAAAGGCAACTCCTTTTCTGAGAGGGAAGAGCTGGCGTACTGGCTTGCCCCAGTCCTCGAGAGAGTTTTGGAATAAAGAGTTCGAAGTCTGTACATACCTGGCGCGGAAGGAAATCACTAAAGGCCGGAGCAACGGCACGACCGAGCGCATGCCATCTTCGCCAAGAGGCCGCTGCCAAGTCGGACAGTGGAGGTTTCCCCCTTTTCCAGCCTGACAGATCGAGGAAGGACAGACCAGGGTTGAGAAAAAACGGGGGTCCTACCCCGAAGGCATGAAAGACTACATCAACCTGACGAAGAGGCACCCGGATGAGAGAATTTTATTCCGCAAAGAAGGGAAGCTGACGGGATCCTCCTTCGCGGGTACCATGGAAAATAGTAGGCTTAGGTAGGGCCGAACTTCCCCTACCAATGTTAATTTACTTGGAGGCTTGCGATAGGTGGGCTTGGTACGTTTCTCTGGGTCCCAGAAAAGGTGCTTGACTGCACACGATACTTAGTGACAATGACTTGGAAAACCGCGAGACGGCCATCCTGTTATCCTACAATGAAAGCCTCTATGAACTTTAGCAAACATCTCGACCCGGCAAGAACTCGTGTGGGTCCAAAAATACTTTTGGGAGAATAACTTCTAGGGGATTGGGAGGAGGGGGGGGGTTCGCCGAAAGTCAGTCACCGATATCACCGACTACTGCAAACTATGCCAGGG
>Ga0179593_1359435_pt1 | contig 33727 bp, 41 predicted proteins | sample CZODoug2_1_08_16_FD_185931 | JGI IMG/M metagenome (GOLD analysis project Ga0179593, IMG submission 185931) | Vadose zone soil fungal communities from Angelo Coast Range Reserve, California, USA - CZODoug2_1_08_16fungal (PacBio error correction) | ecosystem: Environmental > Terrestrial > Soil >...
GGCTCCTTCTCTAGGGCTTGCGGGAGAAAGGGAAAGGGAAATGAAGGGTGAGTCAATGGAGGAGGCACGATCGACATGTAAAAAGACTCGCGGGAAAAGGGGGAGCGATCGGCGATGAGAGGAGACCTCTCGCCGAAAAAAAAGACAACAAAAAAAAAAAAAAAAAAAGGGTTTAATACGTCGTCTCGAGTGAAGCGCGAGAGTCGAGGACAATCGAGGAAGACTCCATCCCAAGAAAAGAATGACGCAAAGTGGAAACACGTTTACAATCGGAAAAATCGAACCGGGGAAAACAAGCTACCACTCTCTCCATCCCCAAAGCGGTTGCCACACAAAGCCCGACAGACACAGGCGCGAAGGGACTGCTCCATCCAAGGTAAATGAGGAGGCAGCGCGTCTACGTCCTTGAAGAGGGTAATATGATTCAGTGATCCTATTGGAACTAGAAACCGAGAAGACCATCACCAAATAAAGGAGCCGAGGGGGATTTCGATGGCTAATAGGAGACGTCCAACTACCAGTCGCACCGAAAAAACGAAAAAACCATCGCCACTCGGCCGCTGCGTGCTGCTTTAGAGACCGACCTACCTGAAGTCGGACGATTCCCAACAATGACTGAACCAATCATGGGGGAGGGGGATGCGCCGCACCCTACCAATAACGCCGCTCGATATGGACTCAAAAGGTGGGGATGGAGGTAGGGGGGGGTTGCCGGTCTGGGAGGCGGGAAGTGCGGGTCAGGGCGAGAAAGTGCTCGGGGGTTTAGGGGCGATGAGGGGGGAACGAATCCGAAGATAACGTGAAGAGAGGGAACTAAAAAGATCAGGGTTGGGAAGGAGTGCGGGGGGTATCTCGTAATGACGTGAAAAGGGGCTAGCTAGAAGAAACGTCGGGAAACGCAGCGAGTGAACAAAACGAAACGAAAGGAGGGGGAATTGAGACCATAGAAGAGGAGGCGGGCAAAAGAAAAAAAAAGACCGATACAGAAAATAGGCTCCCATAGGGGCCGACGAATTAAATTCTTGAAAACATAAACAATGGGAAAAGGGTGGGTCAGGGCCAGAGAAACGGTGGTGGGTAATCAAAGCTAACACGAAAGCCCTAAAGGCATGAAATAACGACTGCTCGTCGGAGACGTGTAGGAAAAGAGATTCGGCCAGTTAGGTGAGAAGCGGGGTGCAGGCTCTACTCTCCTCGGGGGGTTTTAGGTTGGGAAATAGAGTATGGTGGCGGGCGGGATGGTTTGCGGTTACGAGAGTTCTTTCAAAAAGAACACACCCCCCCACACAAGGGGGCACGGGTGCTCGGCCTGCAACTCTCGGGGTTGGGGGGACCATAGGGACTTCTTAAAAAGAGATGGACGGGAAGATAAGAAAAAAGGAGGGGGTCATGGGGTTCTTAACCCCATCACGCCAGGGGGGGACTTGCGTTTTGAGGGAGCGTGGGACTCGTCCAGGATGGGTTGGAGAATGTGTGTATTTTTGCGGCGAAGGAAGTGCAAAATCTCGCAGGGGTTGAAGGGTGGTCACTGTACGGAAAACCGCAGTTTCGAAGAAACAAAAAAGCCGCGCGAACACCGATCACAGTACAGTAAAGCAATGCTTAGAGGCGATGTAACATGAATGGGGTCCAACAACGTTGAGGGAAGGCAGGAGGGAGATGGCAGAGGGGTACCCTCAGGACTGGGGCGTTTCGTCAAATCGTTGGGAACGAGCCGCTAAAAAGAGGCAAGGAACCTTGCAGGGGGGCGTCTTGGGGGTTGGGTGGGGGGGTATAAAACAAACCCGACCCACTACTCCAGGCCGCGGAGATGCATACATTGGAGGCTGGGTTGGGTGAGATGGTCGAGGAAGAGGTTGTTGACGGGTTCTTTAGAGGAAATGGGTGGTAGGGGGGAAAGGTTGATTCTTCGACTCGGGTAGACACCACCACGAATACTCATGTAAAAGGGGGGGGGTGCAGCGTTGGGAGGGGCTGAGAAAAAGGCGAGCGTGGGGCGGATGTTCTTTTTAGAAAGATATCGGCGCGAGAGGATTCAGGGAATGAGGGAAGGGCCTCTCGAACCCAAAACCCCTCGACGCATCAGCACCGGGCGCGGGACACTCCAAAGCTTTTTTAGGCAGGTCGAAGGCGGGGCTTACGAAGAAATCGTAAATGCTTCCGGGAAGGGGACTCTCACCCGCGTGATGCGGAGGGTAAGGGGGACCAATGAGGAGACGACGACGACCCCGCAGTCGCGACCGAGTTCGATGGAATGCTCGAAAAGGGAAGGAAAGATTCAAGACGCAAGCACTCCCACCCGGGGGGCGGAAGACTAAACGGCCCCAAGCGTGGACATTGGTGTGGCAGGTGGGGTGCATTCTTGCACCTCTACCCCATCGCGGAGGCATCAGGGGTCGATGGGGGGAGGGATACAGGGTGTTGAGCGGAGGGGACGCCCGGGCAGATACTTAGCCCTCAACGAAAAACTTGGCGTTAGTTGCTTTCCGCACACCCGCCCGGAGGAAGAGGGGAATGGCAACTGTGAGGTCGGTCGTAGAAACAACCGTAGGAATGCAAAGGGACAGGAAACGGGGCGAGCCGTGAAGACGTCAGAAGACAGGCTCAAAAAAGCGGATCCGTGTAAAGAAGAGACTATCTTCTCATTAACGGGAAGGGAAAGAGGGAGCCAGAGATCGTTCTCCTGGAGAGGTGTCTCTATCGGGACATTCTTGACTAAACACCCTTCCCACCACTCCGGGAAGAAGATCCAGAAGGGTCCGCGCCGGGATCCATCCTGACAAAAAAGGAGAAACGTGAACTGTCAAAGGAAAATACTATACAACTACCTGACCATGAGAAAAGTATTGCGCGATCTTTGGAGAAAAGGGGGGATAACCACCGGGAACCCTGGAGGTGTCAGGCCCGAGTGGGCCGAGTTAGATCACATACCGCTAGGGGATATGGAAGGCAAGGAAACAAAAAAAACAGCGCAGTCATTAAATAAATAATAATAGAGTGGGGCAAAGGCAGTAAACAGAAAGCTCTTTAATCTAAAGCCAAAGGAGGTATATGCTACCTAAAAATCAAAGCGACGATTTGTCAAAACTGAGAGGCATCGATGCGTGGGATGGGAGCACCAAGACAGGAATAAGGAGTTCTTGTTATGTTAGATGTCCCAGGGAGGGGGGTGGGACCGGTTGCCTGCGGAGAAATAGGATACTACAAATGTGGCGGCTGGGAGGGGGCTGGGTAAGACAGGGGGTTCAGACTGGGGGGGTGCTACTCGCACTAAATTGTATGCCACACCACCCCCCCACCACCCTCGACTCTATAAAAAAATTCGGAAGGGAGGGTTGAACAAAAGGCTCGCAAAAAACCCTTCGGCTGGGTTAACTCTTCAAAGATCTGGTGGCTCTAAAGAGACCACGGAATTGGAGATAGACAGACAAAAGGTCCCCGAAAGCCGAGCCAAGGAGAGTTACGGGTTTGTCCATGAAGATCACTTCGCCGGACAAGGGAAGGGGGACCGGCCTCACGTGCAGGAGGCGGCAGAACCTCCGCCAACACCACCCGCCAGGGAGAGTAAGCCGCGAGAGCATAGGAGAAGAGCCCAATCCAAGTGGAAAATTTCGGGTCCAACTGAGGCTTGTCGCGAAAAGAGCTTTTTGAAAGGGAAAGGGCGGAGAGGGGAAAAAGACCGCACGGTAGAACCGGTGGAACCATAAAATTATCCGTTCGAAGAAAAACGTAAAAGGTCAAAATGGCGATGAATGAAAGGCAAACCCAGTTTACTTAGACGACTTGGAGCGACGAGGTCACGTTATAAAGATGACGTGGCTACACCGGCAATTACTGGTTCGGATATGGGGGAGGGTTGAGGTGGTGGAAAAACTTCTCAAATTGAAGAGCCCTTAAAAAAAACAACTAGTTCTCAAGGCACCGACACAACATCAAAACCTTCAACGAAAGGCCACATATCTTAAGCGTACTAGTAACCGGAATGGGGTCCATAGATAAGCAGATAGACAAGGTCTGGTGCAACAGATCCGTTACGGCGAATAAGGAAAGCTGAGAACAGTAATTGTGGGTTCGGCTTCACGAAATACCAACGACTAAGGAAAACCACAAGAAGACTCAGGTCGTGATGGAATCAAAAAATGGGGGGAGGACACGCACAGTGACTGAATGGCGAGGGGCGGTGGCCAAACAGTCTCTTCATGCCTTGCGTGAATACTGAGTGGAGCCCTTACGAGGTGTCAGGAGGAAGTGTTTCAGGTGAAAGAAAGCTGCAGTGACCACCGTAGGGGAAGAATATATGTGGGGAAGCCCCTCTTCGTGAAAGGGGTTAAAAAGGAAATTTACAATTCGCGTTGATAAAGGTGAAGGGAGGGAGGAGGGACCGTCATTTCGTCGGGGGGGAACAAAAGGAAGCATGAGGAAAAAGATCGTCAGGGGATGTTTTTGGAAGATAGTTAGACGCAAAAGAATGCAGAAAAAGAAAGCAGAGGTTCGGTGGGGCTCGGCTCCCCCGATTTACGGACAAAATTCAAGCTGGCACGATAGGAGCAACAAAATGGAAAAACAATAGAACCCCCTAGGGAATTAATGGGTGAAAAGGCTGCATGTTTGGGGGAGGTTCAGGCTCAGCATGAGGCGACCCGCCCTAAAGGCACGCAGCACGTGGGTTGAGTGCTCCGCACAAAAAGCAATTCAAACCTCGAACAAGGCTTCCCCCAAACCCACCCCCCCACTCGATGCCAGAAGGTGCGAAAATAAACAGGTTGGAAGGGGAGGGAAAAAGCAAAGTATGGCAAAAACTAAAAGACGAGCGGGGGGCGGCGGGACCCCGACAAACCCCCCCCCCCGTAAAAGAAAACTCAACCTTAAAAACCAAGAAAAAACACCACCCAAAAGGGCAGGTTGGCAAAAAAATGTCCGCTCCAGGGGTAATCAAAAGGGGGAAAGAAAGAGGAGGCGGACTCCGTGATGGGGGAGAACCCGATCCGGGAAATAGCATCAATGGGTATTTTCGGCGTGGATTTGTTAGGCGAAAAAGGGTTCTCTCATTGAGTTGCCACAGAAAAAAAAAGTAAGGAATACTTTCTGGGGAAGTCAGACCCCTCTTATGACTAGGGACAGAGGAGGGAGAAATCCGCGCTGAAGAATAGCGAAAGCAGGCCTTGGAAAAAAAAAAAAACAATTAAGTCTTGGGCCCTTCTTGGGAAAATTGGGGACGAAAAAGAGGGGGGGCGGTAGGGTTACGCCCCAAACCACGGGAGGAAAGAAAAACGCGGGCACAAGGTGGGCCCAAGGTAGGACGAGTAGGCACATCCTCCTATACCTCAAACCAACAAAAAAACGGATTTAGAACAATATATCTATGCGCCCAGCGACACGGAGTGCCGGGGAAAAACTGGCATCGTTATGGGGGGGGCATCGGATGGGAGAAACAAGAAAAGACAAAAACACTACGGTAGCCCGCCGAAAACGGTTCTCAAAAAACCAGGGGTGCAAAAGGAAAACAAACCCACAGTAACAAGGGTCACAGTCCCGAAGGGGCATCCGTGAACACGGAAAAAAGCCTCGCAAAAATCACCCGGGACCGGCGGGGTCTGGGGTGAGTGTCTTAGAAAAAGGGCGAACCATTAAGGGGACGGTGGACAAGTGGGTTTAATCACAGCTAGGTTGGGCTCAGAAAAAGAACCAAGAAAGAGAAAACGAACAAAAACAGTGGGACACAAGGGGGGGGGAGGTGGGCATAAAGGGGGTGGTTTTCTGATTTTAGGGTTTAAACAAGGGGGAGCTTTAGAAGAAGGATACTCGTGGGGGTGGGAAAAGATGTTGCCTTACCAGAAAGTTGTCAAGGGTCAGGTGCAACATTGCTTTTATAGCTGGGTTGGGGAAAAAGCGGCATGGGGTGGGGACGAAACGAAAATGTGTGCGGAACCAACCCGAGCCAGAGAGACAAAGTAACGGTAACGATCTGGAAAGCAGGGATGAGAAAAGGGACACTCTTAAAGGTGGGGCAATGCTCCGCGGGGGAAAGCTAGAGGGAAAAAGGGTAAGTGAAACTGGAAAAGGCTTCCCCCCCAGCACTATATCCCGACGCGCAAGTTCTGTTTCTTCAGAGAGGAACGAAGCAACCAGCAGTCAGGAAAAGCAGCTTACATGTGGGCGAACACCATCCTAGTTGTCAAGGATGACTAAAAAAGCGGGAGGACTGAACAGAACCCTGATCACACCCGCGAAGGGGAATTCAAGTAAAAAAGCTACAGAGGAACATGGACGAAAAAATTATGTCTGTTTTAATGCCCGAGAGAGGAAAAATCAAACCAAAATAGGAAAAGGTCTCAGGAAGCCGGCTCTCAGAGAAGGAAGAAGCAAAAGACAGCGACCTGGGTGAACAGAGACTCATAACAGCAAGAGCCATTTCAAAAGCCGAGCAACAAAAGGATTATGAATGGACACCGATAAAAGGTGGACCGAAAACCAAAAAAATCGGAGGCTCAACCCCCCTGAAAATCGCCGTTGGGGAAACTAGAGAAGAAAGACATACGGGGAGAAGAGGGCAATGTAGTTCGGGGCGGCTCGGAAGGGTAAAAGAAATCAACAGAGCGCTGTAAACGCCCATTTCAGTAGCGAGAGAAGCAATAAGAAGAGGGGGAATTTAGTCAGGGCGAGAATGGTCGAGGGCACTGGGAAGTGTTTTTCAAAAAAAAAACGAAAGTTGGACCTCAGAGGCAATCAAAAAAACAAAAGGGACACAGATTACGAATATTGTCCAGCAGTGGAGGTGCCTATGGAAAACAAGATCAGGGGGGCGGCGCAACCTGACCCCGTCGGCCAAGCTGGGGGGGGGGGGACGTTCAAAAAAGACCAGGACGCTTGGGGACGGGGCAATGGTATGAAATAGGCGTGAGTATGGAACACCGTCTGGGCAACAATGGAGGAGGTCAAGAAAGTTTACAGAGGGAAAAAGACAAGCAATCCAAATAAAAGCGGTATGTCGGTAAATCCGTACATAGGACCTCGACCGCCACGTGGAGTAAGAACAGATTCGAGCACCAGATCCATCGAGGCGAGGACAACTGAGGCTGGAGAGGCTACAACTCGCAACCGTGAGAAGGGGATCTGGGTAGTGAAACACACTAAGGCTGGTCCTCGGGTTATGGTAAGGAAGGAGGGAGGCAAAGAACAGGGGGACTATCGCAACGAGCATGCCCGAGCTGGACTAACAGCGAGAAGCCAAGAGGCGGAGATTTAATGAAAACCAAACCTAAAGAGGAGGGAGACCTATGGGGCTACACATCAACGAAAAGTCTTTTCTGAAAATGTGGGGCTGGGAGAAGAAATGGGGTTCCTAGAAGGAAAAAAAAGGTTCCGCAAGAGAGTAACGTGAATGAGGGTGAAAAACTCAAGGCGACCGATCACACAATAAAGACCCGGGTAGAGCAAGACAACGCGGATCGTTGGGAGGAGTGAGACGAACCAACGCAGTCAGAATGGCGGAAGAAAAACGAGGCATAAGGCTGAGGCGTCACAGAAATGAGAGAAGAAAAAGACGCAAAAAAGCTCACATTATCTCATTGATGGGCGCGACAGGAACTTCGGAAAAAAATCAAAACAGACGTTCCGGTGGCGAGAGATCGGGGCAGGGTTAAGACCGAGAAAGAAAACCTCCATGGAAAAGCTGAAGGAAACCGGGGGGAAAAAAATAAAGAACGTTACGCTAGTTTCGTTAGGGTTGACTGCCACAGGAAAAAAGGACATCAGGGAGGGAGAGGCATTTCGGAGAGCATGCAGGGGGGGGGGGATGGGAGGTGGGGTGCTCAAAAATAATTTAGGTAAGCGCCCACAGACACGCTCCATGAAATAGTGCGTTTCGTACGGGCTTAAGTGTCACGGTGGGGCCGGATGAAGATTAGGGGAACTTTATGTCACGGAGAAGGATCCGAGTGTACCAGTTGGGGAGAGGGTGGCCGTTCAGGCTTCCGGCTCAGAATACGTGGTGCATCATTCCGGAACAGGCGTGTCGACAAAATAAACCGTCTAAGAAACGAGGAACTGTTAAGGACCAAATAAGAGAAATTCGAGTGCGCAAGAGGAGGCGGGGGAGAGCATCCACTCTCTCAAACCGGGCGAAACCCGAAAGAAGAAGCAGATCAAAGGGAAAAAGACGGGAGGATTCCTACTTAACCCGGGCGGAGAAGACGCGAAACCACAAAGAATACACCGAACTGCGATCAAAGAGTAGAGAGAATCACACGAAACAACCTCTGCTCTAATCGATGATCAATCAACTACAAAGAGAAATGAGGCGTCGCGTCAGGGGAGTCAGCCCCCCTCGAAGCATCGAACGCGAGAGCCATCCGAAAACACTAAATCTCGAGAGCGCGCGATCAAAGCGAGAGCAAGCCCCTGAGTACAGGAAAAATCACACAGAGAGGCACTCAGATCAACTCCTAAATCCCCCCCATCATCCGCCGCGAACAACAACATGTAATCAAGCATGTCGCAAAACGTAAAGAAGAAACACGAGCTAGGGCCGGGGAGACCGATCAAAGCTACCATCAATGATGGACTCGGGGCAGGGGGGACAAAAAACGAGCTAGAATCACAGGAACTATATAGTAGGGGGGGGGTTCACCAACAGGACCCAAACAAACCCAAAAACTCTCCAGCGAGAAAAAACTAAAGTGTTGCGGACGAAGGGAAAATAAAAAAAATCCCCCAGCAAAAAGGACGACCCTCCTAAGAGGCGGGGCAGACTCCCCCCTGAGCGGGCACCAAACATTGAAACAAAAGACCCCGGAGAGAAAAATTCCACTCTCGAAAATAGTCGATTTAAAACAAAGAAAGCGGCCAAAAAACATGGTAACGAATCCAACCAGGGCAAACCTACTCTAGAACATCATCACCCACCACATATTTGCGAATGAAAGGCGCTCTACATACCAAAAACACTTAGCCTAAATCAAGGGGGCCCAAATAAAACAGAATATCAGAACACCTCGTCCTCCACCCCACTCTCCTGACGAACCAACTCGTTAGAGGCGGGACCCCTTTTTTGGTGGTACTAAAGGGCGAGTGACGTTGAAGGGGAACAGGAACATAAACACCGTACACAGTAACAAAGAGGAATTCAGAGAATCTAAACAATTCGTCGGAAAGAGACACAGGAGCTAGATCTAGTCGTCAACCGCCCTCCTCACGTCGGGGAGCTCGGGGAATAGCAACAGTAGACAGTGGGACAGGGGGGAAGCCTCGCGGCCTCAATAGCAAAACTGACAAGCCCCGAGGACGACAGTTCTCATGACGTCGATAGGTTCGAAGTCGGTCATGTAAAAGCAAGAACTACGTAGGTCAGTGGTCGAGTAAACGGGACTCTTCATTATTGGAGGGGGACAGGTGCAGGTTGGGTTAGTGGTAGAACGGGCAATGATGTTGATTGTCATTACCGAAGTCGGAAAGCCAAAGTCCTTCTAAAGTTGTAGTGGAGACGTGGGGGAAAAGAGGCTGAGATTGGGGGAGGGGGACTGGTGCTGCCTGCAATATTGAATCATCGGCGGGGCCAATATCTGCTGGGGAACGGGAGGTCAAGAAAGAGACATGAATAGCGGGTTATCGTAATTCAGCCTTCTATCTCTCCAGGCGGGGAACAAAAAGGAACAAATGGATAACCACACCTCAGAGGAGCGAACATTCAAGGAGGCTCTCTCAATATGGGGTCTCGAACTGAAGGGCGAACGCACGAGTGCTCTTCGTCGGGGATGCTAGCAGGCGATCGGAGGAAGGACTCCCCGGACTAAGACCTATTCGAAGTAGAACCTGCGAGAAAAGTATTCTCTGAGAGAAAAAAGACTAGTTGGGGAAAAAAGCAACTCTACAGGACCTCGTCTTAGAATAAATTAGTATAAGGTCCGCAAAGGTACCCAATAATAGCCCGGGGGACTTGAGCGGTAAGATTCGAGAGCTAAAGAATCTCAGATGAAGGGACCCATTTTCTTCATACGGGAGGAAATGGAAAACTTCTTCTATCTAGACAATACCGGCGGAAGGGGCCGAAAATCTCTGGAAAAACATACACGCAGGCAAGTCGAACCGGGAACAATACTCCACGACGAGAGCTAGCCAACAAGCTAGAGAGAGAATTGAAAGGGCATCGGGAAGTTCAACGATCAACGTTCCTCGTCTTAGTCTTGGTAGAGGAAAAGGGGATTTGAGCCTCTATGGCGAGAAGCTAAGAGCACGAAGAGAAGAATACGAGCATAAAAAAAAGGCTTTTGAGGCCGCAAGAGCGGAGAAGGAAAATATAGATCTTCGACGATACGGAGAAAAATGAATACGGCCTCCAAAATCCAGCTCGACATAATAATAGAAACAATAGTAAATCCCGCTAGGGGAAAAGAGGGATTGCTGTGTATTAGATCAACAAAAAAACGATTGATGAGGTAAAATAGATAGAGCTCTCCCCGAGCTAAGGTAGTAAAAAGGAATCTAATCTTCTTGAAGGCTGAAAATGTAGGAGGAAGTGCGCACAGGGCGCTCCTGGAGGAGCACTCGATAGATAAGATTCTCAACTCAGGCAGAAGGAGAAAACGATGAAGAGCGCTTCGCTATCTTACACCAGAGAGGAGAATCCGGTGGAAGAGAAAGGAGATAACCAAAAAGAGAAGGCACGGGACATTCAAATTGAAATCTGTTGACTTCCCCCCCACTGCACTAAACGGGGGAGGGTCACTGATCCGGGGAACGGTGAGAGCCCGCGATCGACGTAGGATTCGACACACTCACGGAGAGACTACGCGCGCCAAGTCGAAAGTATCTCTGGGAAATGTACATGGGGAGACGGCCTGGATCCTCATAGTCGCTAATCACCTGCGCCCATGAAGAAAAAAAGAGACCAAAAAAAAGGGCTTCTGACATTGGAGATGGCACCTAACGAATTATTACCAGGCAGACCGGAGAGCAAGGTCGCGTTGGCTGGACTCGTTGGGAAGCGTTCCTACTACATTTTCACTGAGAAGGGAAAGCTGGCTGGGCGCGAGACCCAACAGAGGTGATTCTCCGCCCCCCCCCCCCCTCTGCCATACAGGAGGTCGCACGGGACAACGTACCGCGCGCCCATCGAGACGCCCCCCCCCATCTGGAACAAGAGATTTCATGTCGAACAGAACGACGTGGCTGGGTCGGGCTCCTACGAGGAACCCTCCGCGCGGACTTGATGAGAACCGCAGAGGGGGAATGGTCTAAGGACGAGGGGGGTGTGGGGAGCATCGGACTGACGTGTAGACCACAGGGAGAAAATCACCGAAGGGGAAAAAGCGCTTATTTACTCCCAAGTAGCAAGATGCTTCGGAGGGTGGGGGGGGGGTGATGACATCAATGACACGATAACAACCTAGAGGAGAAGGTGCACCCACGTCAAGATTCAGACAGAAATAAAACAAAGCACAAATTCGGCTCCACTCAATCAAAGTTTCATTATATGTCCGATAACCAAAGTAAGCAAACCAGAGAAAGAAGAGACCACCCCTAACCGAAACGAATCAGAAGCTGAGACGGCACAACCCTGGAATCCTACTCAAAGAAGTCGAGTTATCTGCAGATGCAGACGCCGCTGGGAATGATGTGTACACGTACGGGTTACGAACAAAATAGGTCACGCCACCTGACAAACCGGCACGGAGCAGGCAACACAGGAAGGCAACGTGAGGAGCGGCCACCCGGGAACCGAGAAGCGACGAGAGAGCCTTCTATTGTAGAAGAAAGAGAAGACGGCATCAGGGGCAACATCCCTCGGCACTAAAACTGGGATGTGCAAGAGAAGGTTACCTGCATCGTCTGGGGAATCCTCGATTGGGAAGACTTGGGGTTTAAGGACGTTCGAGAACTTCAAAAACTCGCGTTTCCGGAGGATCCAACCTGGCAATAGGTTTACATGTTGGTTTCCTGTGGGGCTGAGGTTTGGGTTGCCATTTAATGCATGGGGGGCGTTGGGGGGTGGGTCTAATGGGGAGTGACGGTCTAAAGGGGGACGAGTCCGATTAAAGAAGGGAAGGCGTGGGCCTAGCTTCTTCTCAGCCCGTCGGGGAGGGGGTGGGGGGCGCGGAAAAAACCCCCCTCGAAAGAGAATCCGGAAAATCACCGCTTTTCCTGAACCTTGTGTGCGTGAGGGGTGGGGTGGAAAAAGTCAGTATGGGGCCTAGGTAGGTTTCAACGGTCACGACATTGAGAGGGGGAAGGGGGGTATTTGGGCGGGGAGGTTGGAAAGGTCGAGAACAAGCTTCTTTCGTCTGTGCGCGAGACTACATACGGTAACGATGAGAGTGATTTTTCTCGTTGGAAGCTAGTCGCGGAGAGGCGGGGGGGGTCTTGGGCGGGGGGACTACATTAGGAAACGGGGCGCGGTCTCGGAAGGAAGAATTCAGTAAGACTCCAGGAGGGGGTGCCGGCCCTCAGCTCAATAGAGATCGCAATAGGCTAGGCTCAAAAGATAGGTAAGGGGAGAGAGCGGTAGGGAGAGTAGGGTTAAAGCTGGGGGACTTCGCAGGATCTCGGAGCGATCGAGATACCAGGGGGGCATTAAGGGGAAAAGACTCGATCTCGAAGACACTCTTTATATTTTAGTCGAAATAAGACGATAGGGGGGAGGTGCCGAGACAGTGAGCCCTGAGGCGGACACCAAACATCTGAACTGGGGGGGGGGTCGCTGGGCTCAGAAATTGTAACTGTAACTTCGGGAACAACGGGAAGAAATAAGGTGGCGATACGAGTCTGTTGGTTGAGGGGGAGGTCAGTCCGGGTGGATCGGAGGGGGATAGAACCGAAACGAGACAGCCAAAGTCTAAAATTCTTACGGGTGACCATATACGGGGACGTTAGGGAGGGGTATCTAATAAAAAGCGAAAGGGCATGAGGGAGTATCAAATCTTTATGAAACGAAAGAAATATCCATGACTGCAGAAAACTATTGAGAAGGGGAAGCCCCTGAAACGAAAGTCCTGAGCATGCCGGAAATGAAAGTGAGGCATTCGCGCGTGTCATGAGAGGGGGGACGATATCGCAAATTCTGGAGAAAAACTCAAAAAAACGGCCGACATGAGCATAAGAAGGGAAGAGAAGGAAAGAGAGGGATGTCGGTAAAAAATGCAGCAAATGAAAAACAAAAAGTGGACCGCCATTATTTAAGGGGGCTGGAGGAAGAGGAAACGGTCTTATGTCGTAGGGGTCGTAGGGAAGAGCAAAGCGAAAAGGGGGGGAATAACGCAAAGAACGCAGCAGGATCGGGCATACGGGGAAGGATGGAGAGGAAACTGCGAATGCCGCGACAAACGAGACGAGGGTCCCGTCGTCGCTGGAAAGAGCTAGAAAGAGGGTGGCGCAAGAAGCCACGATCTCGGGATTTATCCCAGGGGGTCGAAGGGAGGCGGTGGTTCCGAGAAAAGACAATGGAACGCTAGAAAAACAGCAACGTTCCCGTCACAAGGTCTTCTCGAACAGACAAACTCCGAAGAAAAGTCAAAGAGGGTTTCCAACATAGGCCAAACATTTAGGGGGCGAAGGGGGTCAAGAGTCACGAGAAAGAGATTTGGATGAGAAGGAGTAGCATCTTACAGGGCGATCAGAAGTGAACCTCAGCCCTCAATTCTCAAAAAAAGGGGAGAGAAGGGGGTTCAAAATGAAGATCACCTGCGACGGTCAAACGGCTATTGCAAGCCCTCAAACATGTGCCAGCGACTCGAGCAGGAGCTGTGCAAGCTGTAAGCCCACGAAGAGAAAAGCGAGAAAATGCGGCCAACGAGGAGTGGAGAGATTATCTGTAACAAAAAGTGACGGGGAAAAGAGGGACCGCACTGGTATCACGCAGCGTTGTCAGACAAGGCAGACCTGCGGCGAAGTGAACAACTTCCTTATGGAACAAAACAAACCGTTAGAACAGTCGGCATTGAAAAAACTCGCGGAAAAGAGTGGGGAGGACGATAGAAAGAACAACTAAAGGGGAACAGCTCGGGGGCTTCAGTAAAATCTACAGAAATCCTCGGAGGGAGGAAAAGAGAATCGCCGAAGCAAAAGCAAGGACGCAATTCCAACAAAAAAACTCAAACACGCGCTACCGATGGCGCAAAAGGCAATCAAATTCAGGGGTCAAACAATACGCGAAGCCAATAAGGAAGCGAGCGTTCCAGGCTGCGACGGAAACGGAAAAGGAAGAACTGGGGGCAAAGAACGACCGAATGGGGGAGAAGTCAAAAATGGCTAAGGTGTGTGCGGTAAGGGGGCACTGAACGGAGCTATGAGTCAGGTTTTCCACACACTCTAGGGAGGAATGCACGAAATACTGATCGGAGAGACGGACCCAAGTTTCAAGGTTGTGAGGGGTGGAACGAAAAGAAAAACGAAACAAGAGCGCAGTCAGCACCACTTGCAATCATCGGCGAAATGGGAAGCCCAAGGTGCACGGCACTCCCCCTTCGGCTGGATAAAAGCCGACGTGAATCAAGGGGAAAGGAAAATCAAGCACTACGCTGGGGCGAAACAAGTGAAGGCCGAGACGAAATCTTAGGGAAACGCAGGGTGGGCCGGCGTTTCGAGACGCAACCTTAAAGTATGGGGGGGGGGAATGGGGGACGAGCGATTTATAGTAACAGAAGGCAAAGGCTTGGGAGAAGAGCACAAGGCGGAGTAAGTGCACTCTATGGAAAATTAGGGGCAGGGCGAATAAGGGACGGGAACTGAGAAACTAAGGAACACAAACCAGACCGGTGGCGAGTTCGTTTGTAAAAAACAACGTCAATGTTGCGTCAAATTCGACCAGGCCGCACTTGGAAAGAAGAAAGAAATAGTCAAAGGGAAAAAGAAAAAAGGGAGGGAAGTAAGCGAGGTTACCGAAAAAGGAACAAAGATACCATCCGAAAACCTTGTGGGAACATCCAGAAAAAACACAGTGTAACCCCGGTAGGCCAATACCAGCCGCGCAGGGAGGCAATCGCGGACTGTGGGAATGCATCAATGGGGGGGATTGAGTGGGAGCCACCCTTGGAGTCGGCGAAACAAGAGGAGGGGGGATGGCAGCCTAAGAAGGCCAGAACGTAGGGCAAGCAGCGAAAAACAGTGAAAGCTATATGTGTAGGGGGGCGCTAAGAAGGGGACCTCGAGCGATCAATTCAAAGGTGTCAAGGGGGCTAGGACCATCGGAAGGCTGTGTGTAGCGACTGGGGGCGTTGGTGGAACCGTAGGGGGACGGGGGAGGACCTAACAGACCATCCGGCGGGCCACGACAGATGGGGCAAAGGGGGCTATGAACGTCGATAGAAAAAGAAACCCGAGGGACAGTTGTGCGCGGCACGACGGGCCAGATCATAACACAACACAAACTCCGAGGAGGGTATGAAACATAGATAGTGGCGAGGAGCGCATATTCCAATCCAAACTGTCAAGAGGTATGCGTGGGACATTAGGTGTCGGGAGTCCAAAGTACGCCCCCACTTGTCAGGCAAAAAGGGTTCCTACGCCCAAAAAGTATATACAAGACCTGTAACCAGGTGCCAAAGAAAGCTAAACACCCGGAGGACACACGACTCCCGTGAAAGGTAATACCTCTCAAATATAAGCGAGCGCCAGTCAGGGGAAGAGCATTTAGCTCACGGAAGTAAGTCGAGGGCGTGTCAGGTTTGGGGTTAGACACTAAACCACCCTCCACCCGCTTACTTTCGGGCCCGAAAAAGCGAGAAAGCACAATAACCTTTCAAAATGTGCGCAGGGACCTCCGGAGGAAGCGGAAGGGGTTGGGATGATTTGAACCGGGCAAAAAAAGGGGGTCACCGGGTCGTCGATCTGCATCTCGTTTTTCTTACCACACACGCGCGGCACTCCAAGAAACAGGCTCAACCCCAGTCAGCGACACGCAAAAACATGGCGAAATTTCGACAAAGAAGGATGGAAAAAGGAATCCCAGCCGATGCCTCAGAAAGACAGAGAACCCACCCCCCCCAAAAACCCCCGCACCAACAGACTCTACACCACGAAAGCCCACCCCACGCCAGGCAATACCTGGGGGAGGGGTCGCACGCGGAGGAGACGGGACACCGGGACCCTTTGTGTGCATTAAGCCAGAGATGAGGAAAAAAAAGAAAGACAGCAGGGGGAATAAAAAAGGACTGGGGGTAAACTCGACCGCATTAGCCCGCCCCCCGGAACCGCAAGACTACTATCGGGGCGGCGGCTGAGAAGACTCGTAACCCACGAGTACAGGAAAGATGGCAGAAGAAGGCGTTTGGGACGACGCCATAAACAGAATGAATAAGAGGACCCACCACCTCGCATCACCGCGAGCCCATGCAGAAAAAACCACAACGCGAAGGGGAAGGGGTTACGAGAAACAAACAAAAAACTCCGACCTACATTGACATTCCAAGGAGGGGCGGACGGGCTTGGAAGGTGCCCGCGTATAGGTAAACATTCAACACGACATCTAGCCGGATCGTTGACACAACAGGGGGGAGCCAAAAAAAACAATAGCGACACGGTCATACATCCTGGGGGGGGGGAAAGCTAAGAAAGATCCCTCTTCCCTTGCGAGGAAGGGAATGGCCTTTAAAAGGCTTTGAATAAAACTAACCAGCTGGGACTGCCGGGGAACTTGGCGCCTGGATTTTCTGTCCTTGAAAGCAAGCCAGAAGGGGGAATCTCGGGCACACACGGGAGTTAGAGCGTTTATGGGGACAGAAGGGGGGTCTTCCGCGGCTTTTAACAGTTTCGTTACAGTGAGTCGCAAGCGTTGTGGAAAGGGCGTGAATGATATTCTGGCAGAAATAATGGTGGGGGGGAGAACATTAGATAGGAGTAAAGACCCAAAGGAAACGTAAGTACTTTTCCATTGGCAGACTTCTGGTCTGGGTCAACGGAAGTCTCCACGGGAAAAACCGTAACCAGGACAAATGGAGGGGGGGGGACTTAAAGAAAGACCAGGGTTAGGGTCGACTTTCATAAAGGCAGCGGCGAATTTATGTGACAACCCCGCGTGTTCAAACAGTGAGGCGCTTGGCCAGCTCTAAGGGTGTCAAAGAAAGGAAGTAAGCAGTCGCCAATCCTCGGTTGTCGGGCATGGCAGCTATCTTTGGTGCTGGGGGGCGGCGCTGCGAAACGGGGTAAGGTGCTGGCGAGGCGTTTGGGGGCCTATATGAAAAAATGAGGAGGTATACGCCAACTATAGGCTGGCGCCAGTAGGCGATCTGTAGGCAGCGAAAAACGAGGCCCATGTGGCGCCCGTCGTGGCATGTCCCTCTTAATTGAACACCAAAAGAGGGAGAGCAGAAGATGCAGGAAGGACGTGGAGGCATCTAGATGCAAAACGCTTTAGTCTAGTACCCCCCCGCGACCATAGGACCCCCACGCTACAGCTCTAGTTAGAAATAAACACACAGCCAGAAAATTGGGTTCGCGAGGGTTTTGTGAAAATCACTGAAAGAACACAGCGTTGAATTATTGTTGTTCGGGGAATTTAAGGGGGAACGTATAAAAGGTGATTCTTTTGCGCCTTGAAGAAGAAGAGGTAATGAGGGCTGTCTAGCGGCCCCGTATGTCAAAAGGGGGAAGATAATACCATCCGCACGAGTATCGAGATTTCACCGGAAAGTTCATCCACCAGGTAAAAATCTCCCATCTGAGCAATGTTCTCCTGCTCATACTTTTAATTCGTCGAGTTGCTACGGGTGGCAGTGGGACAAAATGACAGAACAGGGGAATGCTTGAAAGGCGCATAATGTAGGCTCACCCGTCTGAAAGGAACTGAAAAGAACCGCGAGTCCGCGGATGCGGAAGAGATCTAGGTGCACCGACTGGCCTACCAACCCACCCCACCCCACCCCCCCCCCCCCCCCCCCTCCCTTACCTGAAGAAAATTACGCAGCCGCAAAGGGAGATTCAAAAAGCCGAGAATCGGCCCCACCCCGACGACGCAGCGGACACTCTCTATTTACGAGGAGTGAGGCACACGGGGCGCACCAGGGCGAGGCACATGCCAGAGGCTACGGCGGCAGAGTTTGGAGAGGGAACCGGGGTTGGTGGTGGGTGGTCGCCAAGTAGGGGGGATAGCGGTACATCTCCAGTAACGCGCGAACGGGGACTCAAGTCCAAGGGTGCCGGGCAAGGAAGGATAGGGTCCGCCACTAAGTAACGAGGGGGGCCCGCAAACCCAGCCCACAACCCACTACCCAAGTCACTCCGTAAAGCTTCCCCAGGAACCAGGCTGCCTAAACGCCCAAAGCGGATAGGTAAAAGAATACACCATCGCAATACATCGCGTCAGACGCCAACACCTCACAAAACCAACCCCGAACCGCCCTAAGAAAGCGGAGGAAAACCATTTCAGGCTCACACCCCGAGCTTAGTGCCGCAAGACCTTTGCAGCCTACCTCAAACAAACCACCGAAAACGCATACTAAAGAAAAAGACAAGAACAAGCTTAGCCTAAAAGGGCATATCTACTGACATGGCCCCCCCCCCTTCAAACACATTTACTTAGACGAGACAAAAGTCGCTAACACACCTGCCGCACGCCCACCCCCACGCGAATCCCCCCCTCTGACCTCCGAAGTCTAAAAATCACAACATTCCTTACAACACCGACCTCTCTCTGTTAGTGCACAGAACCCCCGGCCGCCCCCACCCCCCCCGCCCCCGCGCCGCCCGTATCAAAACCAACACCGCACCAAACCCCCCTCCAAAGCTCTGAATCTCCTGGCTAAGAAACGCCCCCCAGGAAAGCACCCGCCCCACCCCCTCCCACTCAGCACGCCCCAACAGCAACCAATCAGCCAACCCAGCATGTATCCTAAAATGAGATCTCGGGAAAATTGAAGAGGAACTAAAGCGTCAAAGACGACTACCGGGAGACGCACGCGGACCCGTCTCACCCCAGCGCCTCCGAATCAATATCCAACACGAATCGCCATCCCACACCTCTCGTGGCATGCGAAGCAGACACGCACACAACGGAAGACACTGCAACACTCGAAATTCTTCCGAGTCGCTCCTACCGCTAACAGACAGGCGAAGCCTCCGGTAGACAACGAGACCCTATCGATCACAAAGGACCAATCGACACCCCAAGCCCCCAACCCACCCCCCCCAACCCCCCAAACCCTGTTTACACCTTTCCCCCGACAAACCGCGACCCTCGGAAGAAAAACTACTCGACCCGGCAACCCCACCCCACGAAAATCAGGCCACCGGGTCCGCACGGACAAGCCGTCAGGCCCGGGGACTTCCCAACCAGTAACCCCGAGCGTCACGTCTGTCCCAACCCGATACAGCCAGTCTCGGAGGTGGGTGGTGACGACTCAACCACCAAAACAACCCAACACCCCACACAACCAGACCCCGCAAACCCGCCCCCCCCACCCCACCGACCCCCCTGCTCCCAGTACAACCTCTAAGCCCTCAACAACACCACACCTAAAGCCCCCCCGCCCCCCCCTCGCCCCCGCCAGTACCGCACCCACCTCCCAACAATCACCCTACAGTAACCGGCTACACCCCCCCCTACAAACGACCAACCCATAGCCCCCTTCCAACCCCCCCCACTCCACCTCTACCAACTCAACATTCCAGTCGGGGGACACCAACCCCCACACAACCACAACAACTAAAAGTTAGGACCCCCCATAACCCGACCCTCCCGCGCAACAACAAAACACCCCCTCAGCCAACCATCTCAAACTCCCGCACGAAATAGCCCCCCCCCACCCGTCGCACGGGCAGGAACACGAATCGCCGTACATCCCACCGAACCGCGACCCGCGCAACCCCAACGCAACAGCAACCCCGTCACCCCCGTCCGCGCCCCGTCTACCCCACAGATTCGATACACCGGAGACACCTTCACCGCCCCCTCCCCCCCCACGGCTCCCCAGAAACGAAACCAAATCGGGTTCCCCAAACCACCCGACGCAAAGCACACACTTCAACCGCAACAGAACGACCACCCCAAAGCCACCGTCTTCCCCCCGTCAACCTCGAACCCACGCTACTCCCAACCCCAACCCCCCCCACCCCCTCGAACCACTCGCCCTGGAACGCCCCCCCCCCATCCACTTTCCACCCGGCCCCCCCAACCCCCCCCCACATACCCCCACGCCCCAACGCCTGCCACTAACCAGCCCCCCACACCCCCCTCCCCTACCGGTCGCCCACCGAACGCCCTTTCAGCGCACACATGAACTAGCAACGGCGCTGCGCCACCCGCCTCCGCCTTCCCCACACCCCCCCCCCAACGCCACGATGTGCCCCCAAGAGAACACTCCCCGGCTCGCGGGCACACCCGTGCTGCGCTCCCCCACACCACACTCCCTAACCCTCACTACCCCCCCGAGACCACCAGCCACCACACATCCCCGTTCCCGAAGCGCTCCTCCCTAAAAAGGACGACCCACCAATCCGGACCCGCCCCCGCGATGGCACCACAAAACCAAAGAAACTCGGCGGGGAACGCTGAGCGAGAACAACTGGGGTGCAGGAAGACGCAAAACGGCGACCCAAACCTGCACCAAGCCGCCTGCGCTGCCCCTCCACAAGACCCCCCATCCCGCCGCGCACCCCAACCCCACCCGGGAACTCCGCGCTCAGGAACAATCTCTGTCACCCACGAAAATTATACTCAGGCAGGCAAAACCCCCGAGGGTGAGATCTGTGCACCTCGCGCCCACAAACCCCACCGCCCCCCCACACGACCACAATAGATGACCCCCCACCCCCATACCCTCACGACCGCCCTCCTTGCCGGCCACTACGCCAGCCGCCAACGAAAAAATCACACTGGGGCGCGGGGGAGACACAAAAACTACCCAAACACCACCGTCTCTTGCCACGTCCCCCCCCTCACGAGAAAGGTGCAACACTAACCCGCCGAACCCCCCCGCTCAAAACCCTCACAACCAACGCCGCCCACGCCAAACGTCACAACCGGCGACCGATGACGCCACCCCCCATAGGCGAGAAACACACCCACCGAAAAAAAAAAAACCCGAGTAAAAAAAACCACGTTGCGTTGACTCCTACAGGTGACCCCCGTTGCGATGGAATGGCTAGGACTCGGTACAGCAAAACATCAAAAAACGCCACTCCACACACTCTTCCCCCTCAACCAACCCCAACCCCCACACCCCCCCCCCCACCCCCCCCCTGAAAATAAACCCCCCCCGCCGGCCCCGCCAACACTACACCACCCTCGTCACCCCCCCCGCCCGCCCTTCCCTAAAACCCTCAAACACGACCCACCACGCGCCATAGGGGCCCCCATTCGTCACATGCGCTCTCTGATCGGCAACACTCAACGGCAAAGGAAAAAACGCCTAACCGTCCTACTACCCAACACCACGCCAAAAATCCTAAACGAGACAACACGACTGATCCGCTATCTCCCACAAATCGATGTGCGCGCTAGATCTCAGGGAACTAGGGGCATGCAACGGCTTAAGTACAGACAGAAACCATCAAACCACACCACCCACGGCACGAACAACCCAAACGGTCACACAACACCAAGACGTCCTGCGACACCCCAAAAGGCACTCCCAGCAGCCCCCGCAGGCGCAAGACCAAAGCGCCACACTCAGCAATCCCCCCCCTCACAGCTACCGTCTCTAGAAAATGTTCTATAGCCGCTTAAACCGAAACACCGGCCTTCGGTGCACAACAGATCAACTCTTTGGGCGAAGAGACGCACCACACCGCCACCCAAACCCCAACCCCCCACAACCCACCACCCCCCACCCCCCCCCCCCCACCCGCCCACCACCCCCCCCCACCCCCCCCCCCCCAAACTCACCACGCCCCCCTGGGACGCGCCTAATGCTCAACCTATTCACCACCATGCAACAACGATCACTCTTAAAGATCGTCGGTAAACACCAGTATAATAGCTTGTATCTGGTATGTAATTTCTAGGAAGTTACAGGGATAAATCGGGGGGAAAAATACTTTGGGTACCCGGAGATGTCTGAAATTGATAGTGATGGAGCTAGTGGGGTTGGCCACGAAACGACCCCCCCTCGCCCCACGGACGACCTCTCCATACCAGCCTCGCATCTCCATCCACGACATGGAAGAAGCACTCCGCAGACCAAAACCCCCCCCAAGCACCGGCACATCGACAACACCTCAAAGCCAACACGGCACAGATCTGCCCAGCCGCGTCCACAGCGCAAACCGCGAGATAACACCCGAACAGGACAATCAACGAAGACCCCCAACGAGCGAATATGGGGGGGCAACAAACACCACCCGAGTTAGCTATCCGACCCTCTCCCTCTCCACAACAACACAAACGATAAATGCTGGGAAAAAACATATCAACCCCACCCCCGAAATATATGCCAACGGATCAAACGAGGACTGAGGCGAGGACACACAGAAATTTGACGAGCAACCGTTAATTTCTCTAAACTCGGGGCCCAGGCACGTCGTCATGTCGCAAAACCTGCTCCTCCTCCGCTCAGGAGCTACCCCCAAACGGACCCACCCAGCAACGATGCGAGGCCCCCCGCCCTCCCCACCAATTTTAGACGGAGAGCCCGCACCGTGCTCCGAAGGGAGAGGATCAGCGCGATCTACATCTATTAAAGACATCACCACGCATCTACCAACCCACCCCCTGGCCCCTCAAAAGGTAAAAGAGAACAGGAACTATTCCCGGGCTAAAATCGCAGACTCGACTGGCGTGGCCTACGACGGAAAAACGAGTCGTTTCTTCACGGGTAGCTTTCAGAGCCGGAGTGCGCTCCGACTCCCGCCTACATCTAATGAGCAAACAATTCAAAAGGGCACGCAAATAGGCTCGCCTCCCGCGGCGGCCCACGCCGAAAAGATAATCCCCTAGGGGAAAAAAAACAGATGTGGCTACCGCGCCGATGCGATATGCGAAGGACCTTAACCTTTAACTAAACCCAGAGCTCCGCCCCCACAAACATAGCACCATGCCGAGGGGACGGGGTCGAGACGCGGAGAAACTGAAATGACGAAAAGGGAGGAGAGCCGGCCAATAAAGGTCTGCGCGACAAAACACAAAAAACACACCCACCACCCCACCCACACAAAAAACCAAACCAAACCAAAACCAAAAAAAAACCACACCCACACCCCACACCACCCAACCAACCAAACACAACAAAACCAAAAGAAACAAACAAAAACCACCACCACCCCAACCCCAACCACCACAAAAACAAACCGAAAAAGACAAAAAACAAAACCACACCAGGAGACTCGAAGTCTCACGATCTATACGGCACTCGACTTGAAGCTCGCAGCCAGGAGGCGGCCGACCTCCCCATCAAAGCCCCAAAAGACGATCTAATCCCTAGGACTAAACCAGCACCCCTCCCACCGCTTGCCGAGACGAGCAACAGGAAGCCGCACAGGGGTCTACTGCCGGTGTGGGCGGGGATCATAGGAGTATCCTACAAAGGAAGACTACAACCCGCCCAGACGATACCTCGCCTATCAACCGTGCTGAACACCCACAACCTGCCACCCCAACCTGAGCTTTAAGCCCCCCCAACTAACCCACACAACAACCCAACACAAACAGTAAGAGACGCTAGTATCGCCCAATCCGGATTAACTCCGGGCAAAGAAGAAGGGGAAATGCCACTCCCTCACAAATTCACACGCCCAGACGAGGGACCGCACGAAAGAAGCGGGAGGTCCGCCAAAACTATTATCATCCCATAGAAAAAAAAAGTATGGGCCAACCAAAAATATCACCACCGAACTCCATCCCTCCAAACCCGAAACACCCCGAAACATCGGCATGTCTCATCACAATTCCAGACCGATGAGGGCCCCCCAGATAGGAACAAAGAAAGATTGAAACCACAACTGAGGTTCCAACCCACCGACCGTCTCAAGCATAAGAGGCACGACCGCCCATAAGGCCCTTTCCGGACCCCTGGCCCAAAAAAAGGACGAGCTCTGTCCACGGCGCACGCACCCTACCCGAGGTACTTCCAAAGCGACTCACAGACCAAACAGGAACCAGACCCTCCACCAAAATCGCCCCATTGAGATAGAAATAAACAGAACCCGCGAGCGGGACACCTCGGCCCGACCGCTCACAAAGGGTCCCGTTCCACACCACCCAAATGCATACCGCAGCGGAAATCAACAACGGCGAAAGTACCCAGAAAAAAAGCCGTAGGAGAGCGGCCAAAGCCCACTCACGAATCAAGGTTTCTGACGCCAATTGCAGGGGGGACTCCCGGAGCGGTGCTTCCTACACAGTACCGATGCACAAAACCACAAACCACGTACACTCCGGCAACCCGCCCACCCGAGCACGGGAGGCACTGCAAGTATAAAACTGACGACGGCGCGGGTAACTCTTCCCACGCCCACAACCCCCGCCAAACAAACCCACACAGCATTCAGCGCAGGCTCTCTTGGACGGCTCGCTTAGGGGTGGTTGACTGTACACCCAGTCCGGCCTCCGGGAGAGGCGGGTAATACGGGGCAAGTCGGGGGGGGGGTTGGCGGAGAGATAGTACCATATTTATTGTGAAGATCTCGGTCAGGGCGCGGGGGGCCTGAATTGGTGACCATCGAGAAGCGTGCCGGTACTCGCGCGAGGTAACCCAGCGCTCACCGGCACAGAAAACGGCCGCGAGCCGGTGACATGGCCGTCGGTGGGATCAGCCCCCCCCCCACCCCCACAAAATACGGAGCGCCCTACGGCGCTGGGCGTGGACGGTGGGCGTGGTGCAAAACAATGTAGCGTGAGATTTCTCCTCTGATCAAGGGTCGGGCGGGCTGCCTCGAGGGATGGGTCGCCGGAGGGCAGTAGGGAGGAGGGGGTCATTTGGCGCTTACTCGCATTTTGGGGGAAAAGCCGCTTTGGGGTTGAGGAAAAGCCAGTGTGCGCACATTACTCGGGAGAACACGCGAAGCAGGATGAAACGGCACGATGGCGCCGCACATAAAAGCGCACACGAGAAAGAAGTCCGACCCACAAGAGCTCGCCCACCACTGTGTCGTTTCGCCAAGCGAGCTACCCCCCCCAGCGATACGGGCGAAAATTGCTCACACCCTCCTCACCGAAAAACCCCCCCCGCGGCCTAGGACCGCGGCTGGCGAACCCACTTAGGAAACAAGCGAACAGGACCAGCACTTACGCGACCCGCTACAGGGGCTCTTCACCCCCCCCCCACACCACACAAACACGCGGGGTCGGTCGACCATGTGGGCTTCAGAGGGGCGCGTGAGCCGTCAACCACCTCGACCCCATCGTCGAATACACGAGCAGTGCAAGAGAGACCGCACGTCACCTCACCCGTGTCAGGGGAAAGCGACAGGTAATTTCGTCGCGAACAGGCGTCCAAGGCAACCGCGGCCCGAAGCCAACACCCACACAACGAACGCGGGGAAACTCAACCAATAAGGAAAGAAAAAACACAAGTAAGACCCCGGGGCCACGCCGATAATAAACCCCACTGCAAGACAACCACTGGGCGCGGGCCAACCCATTCTGCCCCCAATCCGCACAGTCGGGGCAAAGGACACATGGAGAAAAGCGTACGTCTCTGCCCCCCACCAAACCCCCCAACAAATCCATTAGGGTAGACAACCCAACTCCCCCAGAACCACCAGAAGCGCAACTCAAAGCCATACATAGTCCCCCGACGCCGTCCCACAGCCTGCATCCATGGCACACTTCACAAACTAAATCCTCAAAGAAATCCCCCGCCGAACCAGGTATGGAGGGTTCGGTCTGAGAGCGGGACAGAGGAAGGGAGTATACTCTGAATTACAGCGAGCCGCAAACAAATCGAAAAGATCACCGAAGCCGACCCGTAAAAGAACCCGCGCCTTAGCCCCCGCAGACCGCCTAAAGACGGCGCCGCGACCACCATCACCCACCTCACGATCAAAACCCCCCACACCACCACCACCCCCCCACCCCCACCCACCACCCCAGCGTTGAAGAAGCCCCACGCCTCGCAAAGCTGGAGATGCATGCAGATTCAACCTCCCCCAACACCTCCCCCACCACCCTGAAAAAACACAGCCTCGGACGAAACAAGGACAACCCCTCTACTGCCAGGCAATTGTGGACTACAACAAACATCCTGGACCACCCCAAAGACGTGAGCGGATTGTCACAGCCCCCCGAGGACCCAACTCCGGCTCTACCAACCCTACCAAAAGACCCTAGAAACGAGCGGGCCTGAAGACAAGCACGCCCACAGTTCTCCTAAACATTCTAACGGGACATCACTGACAACCCAATCCCACGCACCGAGTAAAAGAGGGGCGGACTTGACCGGCCGTGAGTGTGGGGACGAACAATGGGCGCAAGAAGAGGTAGGTCGTGGACAGGCAAAAGACAGCCCGCGCCTAGGTAGGGCCTATAGCGCTTGTCAGCGCCTCAAAGGATGAGAATAGACCACGCCGGTCCCCGCAAGCCCGCAGAAAGGCCCCCCCGCCGCTAGTAGGGTTTCCCCGCCCGAATCCCGGCCAGCACCAGGGGACGCCCTGCGCTCATGCAGTGCCGCCACATGGTGGCCCACCCACCCACAAACAAATCCTAAGCGCAGGATAGCTAGGCGATCAGCGCTCTCATAACCGCCGCGACATTGATCGACACCAGAACCAACCAGAACGAGTGGAGGGAGCACGCTACGCATCCTCTCGACTTGGACAGGCCCGGCAAAGTCTAAGTCCATCACGCGACAACTGGGTGCACACGCACCACAAAAGCACAAAGGAACCCTCCGGGGCCAGAGCAAAGGGAAACCCAGCAACAACTACAATTGAACGACGGCCTACGTCAAACACCCTATGCACCGGGGGACGACTGGCCGTAAACAACGACCCACGCACCCCCACCCGGGAAGTAAAGCACAGAAAAGGCACCCCCGCGCGCCAAACTAAGCGCCCACGTGGCCAAAGGGAGTGGGAGGTGTCTTGTGCAACGAGTACGCAACATACAGTCGGCGAAAAAAGCACCTCCTCCGATAATAGCAGCCCGAAAAAACCACCCCCACGTGGGGGGGAAAAGCAAAGGCCCACCATCTGGCGAAGGCTGAGCTAACACCAAAAACAGAAAAGAGTTCCTCAGCGCACCGAACCTGTTAGGGTCAAACTCAACGCAATAGTCACTACACATCGAATTAACCCCCCCCCTACCTGACTCGCACGCCGCACATACAAAACCGCAACCGACCCAGCAGGAACAAGTACCAGTATCACCTGACGCAACCACACCACTCCCACTTGGGGAGGGCGAAAAATACCTAGTTCTGCCCTCGGAGTAAGCCCCCTGCAACCCCGAAGAGCCAGGAGACACTATTTGCTCACAACACCCCAAACCCTCCGCAGAGAACCGCGACCAAGCAAACGAAAAAAAACTGGGAGAAAAGGCAAGATGCCCCCTCACTCGCGTAGGGACAGAATGTACGGGGGGGAATTGAATACTCGCCGTCAAGAAAAATCCAAACTCTCTTCCCCTTACTCCTCCGGAAACGGGGAATGGACCCCTTCGCCGGCGGCTGAGCCCCCCAAAACACGCACGTGAGCGTAGAGACTTCTGAAGAACATACACACACCTCAGGGTACAACCCCCCTAAATCAACAAAAAACAGACGGACAACAGGGGGGAAGTCACCGGGGCAAGCCACCACGCATACGGTTGCTACCCCGCCAAGAAAAGAGAAAGAGTCCCAGGCCGCACGACGATGGGAAGGGGGAGAAGTTACTGTGGTTCCCGGCGTATCTGCTATTCAAAATAAAAGTCAGGTAGGTGAGCACATGTGAAGATTGTGACCGGCGGGGAGCAAGGATGCGGACCCAACAGCCCGGGTCACAACTCAATTTTTCTATAAAGGACTCGCGGAAACGCACATGATCTTGCACAGGGCCCATACGCTGCGAACGAATCCAGTCTAAATGAAACGAAATGGGGAGGTAATTCAATGCTAGGCCACCAGATAATCTTAAACACCCACACTCCGCCCACTGCACAACCCTACCAAATTCACCACTCACCACCAAAAGTCAACTAGTACCCACAGAACCCAAGCAACCTTCCGCGCCTGTGGCCTGACAAGCCCGCCTGGGGGGTGCGTGGCGGCGTCGGACGACACCCATAGCGTATATTGGCCGCCAAACAAACTGGGGACAAACCAAATCAAAACCGGTACGGCAAACCGCGGGCCAAAGTACCGCCACCGACGCCAACGCGAGTTGTCAGAGAAGAGTCAAGTCCACACTCCAAACCGAGGGGAAAAAGGGGGGAACCCACAACGAAGTTGAAGTTCGATCCACTCCGGCTGGTGCAGACACAGAAGGGGAATTTAGAAAGGAACTCGCCCTCTCCCGCGAGCGGCACACATACCACCTCGAAGGCGCCCCGCAAGGGACGGCAAACGCGTCGGGCCAAAAATCTGCAAACTATCTACAAAAACAAGGATATTGGCGAGTTGCAGACTCGTCCGGTCACCCACCTTTCCCCCTCACCGTTTATGCGAAGGCCGGGGGGGGAGTTTAAGGCAAAACCGATCAAAACCCAAAGTTTACAGAAAACAACGAGCGGGCATCTACCAATAAAAGAGTGTCAAAAGACTATTGAACAGCCCGCGACGCCAACGACAAAACCCACCCCGCCCAAGTAAGCCCAGGGGAAAAGCGGGTCGACGGGAAGCCCCTTAAGATAAAAAATCGAACCCAACCGCGCCAGACAAGCGGCCCGGGGACGTATCTACTTGCAAACTGCGACTTGAGAATGGGGAAACCCTTCCCCGGCCCCCCAAACACACACACCACAGAACCCTCCCGCGGTGCCTTGCAATCACAAACCAAGACGAGAAAAAAAAATGACGGAAGTTACACAGAGGGGGAGGAACTAAATTATCAAGTGAAAGGGGTTGGTGCGATACGAAACTGGGTTAACTGGGCATCCAGTAATTGAGGAGGGGACCGAGCATCTATATACGAGGCAACCCGATTTTCCGACGACACTGGGGTCACAAAACCGTTCCACCTTAGGGGGACAGCGGGGCAGGGTCGAACCCACATGGGGAGGCCCCAAACCGGGCACAACCACAAAACTCGGGCCAAGTCGGTAAACCGCCGGCGGTCTCGCCAGAGACTCTCCGCGAAAGACGTCCCAACATAGAAATTACCCGCCACCCGTCCGGAAGGGGAGATCTAAATCCGTGAATGAAACGAAAACATCGCCAACCTCACAAGCTAGACACATCAACTCCCCAAGGCAGGGTCCTGCAAGACTCATCCCCCATAGCTACAGGAAGTTTCGATGCGCCTACAAGGCGAGGGAGCCAAAAAACGCAGAAACCCCCGCCATCTCCCCTCGACCGGCCGACTGATCACCCCCGCGAAAGGGGGACCAGGGGGGGCTCTTCCCAAATACCACTCTAAACGGCCGCCAAATTCCAAATTGTATACAGGCTTGGACACTGACTCGCTCATTCAAACGCCAAGCCCTACATCCGAAGGGCGAAACCCTCTCGGAACATCCACCGGCACTCAAGATCAGGGAGCGCAGAGACACAGCGAGTGGAAATCGCAGTCAATAAAAGTCTCGGCCCAGAAGGCCAGCCAACTCACACCCGTAGGCGGCGGTCCAAGCACCGACGTGAATGCGGCCACGCTGATTCTACCCAAGTAGCGAGGCAGTGAAACACAGAATTCTGCAGAGGCTTGACCACACCTTCCTCCCAAGTGAATGTAAATAAAGTGGGGAAGGGCGGCTCTTGGCCCATTGACGGGGGCGGACGACTTCCCTAATACAATTTCGGCCCCCTAACCGCGCACCCCCCACCACGACCGCGCAAGCCCGCTTGTCTCAGGGGCTCACTGACAAAGGAAAGCTGTTTTTCGGCGCAGGGGAGGACACCGGAAGCAATACAAGCAACGGGCACACTACCGAATAAAGCAACAACCAAGGTAAAAGGTTGCGCCCCTAATCTGTACGAACACCAAAAAAAAAACACTCAAAGACAGGACGCCAAGCAGAGGAAGTCCTGCCGTGACCACACAACACCATTCAACAACGGACCTGGAGGGGGTACCAACTAGGCACTAAGGTACCCGGGCGGGAGAACCACAGGAGGCCACAACCTCGACTTAAAGTTCCACCATAAAATGGCACCACTCCTAAACCGGGGGATGCGCCCGGATGCCGCTCAATTTAAGCTCCCAACGTCTTGGCTAGAAAAAGACCTAAACATAACACCCCAGGCGAAGCGACCGGCGAATGTGTGCAACATGACTATGACGGCAAGCTCCCTGGGGAGACAGGCGACAAGACAGTAAGACCCAGGCACTTCGCGAACAAACTAGCAGGCGATCACCCCCACCCCCCGCCCTAGCCCCTGGGCAGGCCTGCGCATGGTGACATCACCAATCCCGCTGGAGCGCGCTAACAGCGCGGAGAGCCGACAGCAGCGCGTCTCGCGACCAAGATCCCGAAGGGGTTTCAGCCTATGAGAGAAACCACCAAGACCCGAAAGGATGTGACCCCGGGCCTAAAGATGGGAGTGGCTGTGAGGGAGACCCCCCGAAACGGATGCGCGGGAGCAACCCGGTCGCCAGTCGTCGACACTCCACCTATTGGGTAACACCGTCGCCGTCCCACACTCCGCGGAAACAAAGCAACTGAAACGAAGGGGAGGGAGAACCCATAGTGGCGGCGGTGCGCCACCACGACAGATCTGACTAACAAAACGCAACAGGGGCATAGGAAAAACTCCAGCTTTGGGGGGGATCTTCAAGAGCGCCAAGGTCCGCAACTCTCCAACCACCCGAATATACAACGGCGACCCGCAAAAAACACGCAGGGACCTTGAAGGGGCGTCGCTATCGCTGGTCCCCGAATACCGGGACCAGAAAACCTAAAAACCAAAGACACACAGTCCGCCAGCGCGACCAGAAAGGGGCAGGACAGCGCGCCAAACCCGACATGCCCGACCGGACCCACGATGCCACACCATACGCAACGTCGCAAGTCAACACTCGGGGTGACACCAACCCCAATGAAACAGGCCCAAACAGGGACGGGAACCCGCGTTTTAAAAGGAAGGACGAGAAAAAGTCTGGGGCCGCGACGGTTTCCTGCTCCACGCCAACCTAGACTATGGACTCACACCCAGCAAAAACCCCACCCGCCCATCACGATCAGGGACGGAAGGGGAGCCAAGGATGCCCACCACCACCCCGGGGGTCATCAGCTCGCCCGCAACAAACAACCCTCAGGGAGCCGTATTGTAATTAGCTTCGGCGGGGCAAGCCAGATCCTAGGGCCGCATAGAAGGCAAAAAACGAGGTGCGACGAACGACTAATTGAACGTTGAGAATCAACAAAACCCAGGAGAAGACCTACCGCATCGAGGCGCACTAGCGAAATCGGGCGCGGAATCCAAGAAGCACACAAGGGTGGGCGGTAACGACTTGCCAAGAACCAGACGCACCAGCGGTCGACGCAAACGCGGCCTCTTCAGACGGGGAACAAAATCCGCAAAAAAAAAGGAGGAGAGAGCACGGGTCAACTCCTTGCCGACATCTCATCAGCCTCGACGACACACGAACCGGCCAGAACAAGGCCACCCCCCCAGCACCACCGAGCAGGAAGCGCTTTCTCCTCATAGACCCCCCTAGCTCAAACAAAAGAAAAGAAGAACCGCCCCAACTCCAAACGTTACCCAAAGACGACGCAAACGGAAGGGAGAATCAAAAAAGCAAACGGACGGGGCGCCCCACGAACATGAAACTAGATCGCGGACCAGCTAAGACAGCGACGACCAGAGGCAACAGGACGCCATCCTCATGTGACAAACACACAGAAATACCGCAAAAAGCCCTCAAAACAAAGGCCGCGACGAGCACACGAGAACAACCTCACTCGCACTACGTCCGCGTGCCTAGTCACGCACACACCCGAGCCACACGCCGCATAACATCCAACACCCCACAAACCACCCTCCCCAGCCACACCCACCACCCCCCCCAACCCCCCCCCCCCCCGGACACCCCGCAGACGGAACACCCCCACCCCCCCACGAAAACCAATCATCTGCCAGCCGTACCGCCCGGACCCGAACCACCACACCCCACGACCCACACCATTCCCAACCGACCTCCGACCCGGTGCGAAGGGACAGAACCCAAGGTTGATATCACCACCACCAAAACCAATCCCCGCGCGAACAACAAAGAGACCGCCTACTTGCAAGGCCCGGACGTCCCCCAAACGCTGAGCAGGAAGAACACCGCCCCACATCGTGCCCAGAGGGGGAAGAGACCATCAAAGCCCGCAAGCTAACTCGACTCGAGGAACAACAGAAGCCGGAACTAGCTCACCCGTAGGAGAAGGGGGACAAGACCGCTGTCCCTATCTCAAACGGCGTAAATTCGAAGGAGAGTTCATGATTGGAAGTCGAAAACTTGGACACGGAGTAGATGTCACTACCCTCTCTTCGCGTTAGGAGAAGAGGGAGGGAGTCACGTAGATCTTCGGCTTCCACAACTAAGGGATTTAGGGGAAATCCGCGCGAGAAAGTCCGGGTCAAAGCGCGAAAGTCTCAGCGATAACCCGGCCACCCCTTAACCCACCCACAAACGAAGGTGCAAGGCGTCTCGCTCGAGCTAAGAAGAAATGAAGAAAGAGGGAAGGAGGGGGAGATTAGCAGCCTTAACACCGCAAGCTTCGTGTTGCGACCCGAGCCGCGATAAACTTTCAAAACTAAGGCTCGGCATATCCTAGTTGATAACGGCCCGAACGGCGGAACCTAGGGGGAAGCGGTCAGGACATCGCGGGGTCGTCCCGGGCCATTGTGGAGGTAGGGTCATAAAAGGAATCAAGACGAAGAAGACCAAAACTTGTTCGGGGGGCCACGATAAGGCAAAAAGCTGGGCGTTCACTAAACTCGGCGAGTAGCGCAAGGAGACAGGAAAAAGGAAAAGAACCTGAAGAACACACCGGGAGCGGAAGAAGAGCCATTCTCTGCAAATTCTCTCAAGCAAAAGGGGACATACAGGGGTGTGAGGGTAAAGTCGAGCTGAGCGATCAGCAGGTCGGCTGCACGGAAGGCCAGACCACCCGGAAAAAACGAAAAGACAGAAGCCGACACGCTAAAGCGGGGAAGACTAACTTTTTAGCCACGTACCGGTAAGTTCGTGGGTGTCAATGAAGGGGCGAAGGCTCAACCAAAAGCCAGCCAGCGACCGATGGGGTGCTCACTGGTGTTCGGCACGGTCAGCGGCGGGCGAAGAGGAGGTCCATCGGCCACTAAAAATAACGGGGGAACGGGGGGGAGGAAGGGCGCGGGGAGGGCTCGTCTCATCTTCTAGGCCTAAAAATCTGTCTGAGGGTCAAAAAAAGGTCCGGCGCGAGGCGAGCCGAGCAGACACAGAAGAAATACTAAGCAAGGAACAAAAGCGCGAACGCGCATGGGACATCCCGGGCACCCGGGGCGCGACACGTTCCCCCCCTCCGTTGGGCCAAATACTAAAGTGAGGATGAAGGGGATTCATCAAACTCTGATGGCGAGAACTTGGCGACAGCGCAAGGGAAGTACACGACACCCGAGAAAACGAAGAGAGCGCGCCAGAACACACTACGCAGCGATACGGTGAAAGAAGAAGGAGCTCGGCGCGGCAGCGGGAGCACGGCCCCGCACAGAGACATCAAGCCGAGCAACATAACCAGCGCGAAAAAAGAGAGAGGGGGAGG
>Ga0179593_1312972_pt1 | contig 33725 bp, 35 predicted proteins | sample CZODoug2_1_08_16_FD_185931 | JGI IMG/M metagenome (GOLD analysis project Ga0179593, IMG submission 185931) | Vadose zone soil fungal communities from Angelo Coast Range Reserve, California, USA - CZODoug2_1_08_16fungal (PacBio error correction) | ecosystem: Environmental > Terrestrial > Soil >...
GTCAAGGAGCGGGAGGTTGCACGAAGGGGGGGGGGGGGACGGGTACACCTTATCATGGAAGGTCAAAGCGCTACGTTAAGGGGACAAAGTCAGACAAGGCAAAGAAAAAAACGAGACGAAAGAGAGTAATGGTGTGCAGCTGTTTTGTGGGGTTTTATAGGACCGGGAGAATTTACGGGCGCATGGGGGGCCGATCTGCAACTACGAAAGCATCGTGCGAGGGCAAACAGAGGAAATGGAATAGAGCCGTCTCGGGGGAGCAGGGGATAGGAAAACCCTGTTCGCAGCGGACCGACGCGACGCTAATTGCACCACGGAGAGAACTACATTGCGCAAAGTAGAGAGACAAGAGAGAAGTGTGATACTGACTCACAACAAAAAGTTAGGGGGGGGGGGGGGAGGAGGCCCTGAACCAGGTTGGGTTTTCTTCTCGCGAGTGGGGAGAAATTGAGAGAAAAGGGGGGAAGCTTTTGTAGAAGCGGGGTCAGAAAGAGAAAGGTTAATCTGTTCAAAAAAGCTATATAGTGGCGGAGGGATAAACAATTGAAAAAAGGGGGAAGGCCTGTGCGAAGGGGGGGCGGGATGCACGGGCAGAAGGGGAATCGGAGCCGAAGGAAATTTCTAAAAGGAAAAAAACTATGCCCACCCGAAGAGCAATCGGGGGAAGTGACATTTCAGCGGCCGAAAGCAGCTGATTAGGCAGAACTGACAAAGTGCGTAAAATTCAATGGGGGGGATGTGCTAAAAAGACAGTAGGGTCAAGGAAGCGCGGTCCGTGCGCGCTAAGAGGTCAGCCAAGGGGCAACGTCCATCTATCTGAGGAGACAAAGAAGCGCGGTTCGGGGACTCGGCGGGAAATGAGCACAAAAAAAAAAGCACCCTGAATACCGAAAGAGGAGAGGGGACGAAAAAAAAAGGATGGCGCGCATCGGAAGCGGAAAAGCTTCCGAAAGAGAGCCAGGGAGGGCGAATTTGAAACAGATGGGGGGTGGCTAGGCTAAAAAAGAGGTCAGAAAAGAAGGCAGGCAATTTGAATCTAATCCAATAATTCGCGGGAGAAAAAGTTCTCTAAGCAGGTATGGCTGTTGGGCTCGGGTAAAACCTCACCTCCCAATGAGAAAACACATTGCTCTTCCCTGATGGGGGGATAACCATTCCCTCCTAATCAGTAATTCTAAAAAGGAAAGGAAGGATTAGTGGGTTAATCTAAAAAGAGTCCTGCAGTACAGAAATAGCACATATGTTTATTGGTGAGCCTCCCACTCGACGAGGAAAAAAAAGACTCCGAGAACCTCTGAAGAAGAACGATCGATCTCAATTTTATGACGTTAAAGGTTCATCTGAGCCTGCCAGCGTCTAAGCGCCCTGTGCCAAAACTCTCTATAAAAGCAGGGGGAACTCCGGAAAAGGGAGCAGCTCAAATTCCTCCGTCCCGGAGTCTCTTCCCGGGGAGAAAACGGAGAGCTGACGTCTAGCATCTAAGGGAACAAGAGGGAGGATGATCTCGGAGAGAGAGACTCTTGACCTAGTCGTACGCCCGGAAGGGAGATCCTATCCCGCCTCACCCCCGATCTTCTTTCGAAGGAGCTTCGAGAAGGTCCTCGTTAAGTAGAAATTAAAGAGCCCGCCTCTTTTCAAAGCAGGAATAAAAGTTTCCTAAAACACTCTCTCACAAAAAAAGGGCTTAAAGGATGTGGAGGGAGAGTTCTCAAAGGTCAAGCACACCGGGAGGAGTAGGGGGGAGGATAACATTTGGAACGCCTCTGGTACCTGCCACAGCGGCGGTGCTGGGAGTAGGCTGACAACAGAAAACTCAATTTCTGAAACTGGCGGGCAAAGGCGGGGCGCTAGAATGACCGTCCCCACGAAGGGTGAAGAGCGAGGCGAGGCAGTTCTCAGCTATGTGGAAAGGAACAACTTTCCATATTGGTAAGGACGGATATGCTCGGGAGAGGCATGGATCGAGGGCCGGGCGCGGGCTGGGAGGGTCGCGAAAAAGCGTGAAGTCTCGGGGAAGGGAGCGGTAAAAATACCAACCTTAGGGGGGCTTCAATGGGCAGGTGCGGTCCGTGTGGGGGATTTTGAAAGGAAGTAGAAGGAGTCGAGGAGGTACCCAATCACTGGTGGCAGATCGTAACCGAGTTCCGGCGGAACAAACCAAAAACCACACGATGTGAAGGGGGGCAAGGCATCTTCAAAGAAGAAAACCCGAGCCGCGGGCCTTGATCATCGGGGAAAGACCAACTGGCTGCGGATTGTCCGAGTGCTGAGTCGAGGAAATACGAGGTACAATCCCGGAAGAAGCAACGCTTGGGAGCTCAACCGAAGAGGGGCTGATCGAAAAGGAGCCACTGAGCCTCCTAACTAAGCTGTGCAGGGTCGATGCTCACCTAAAAAGACTAAGAAGTCGCACCAGAAAGAGAGTCCGTCTCTCTCAAGGGGGGAAGAGGTCGCTGCGGGTTGGCGGCTCGTAAAGCCCACAAAAGATGACGGAAGAGCGACGGGAAGGCCAGGGGGGTCGTTGCGGCACTGCAGGAGTAACCGGATTCTTGAAAGGACGCGAGATGGGATGACGGCAAGATTCTAAAGGGCAGGGAAGGTCACTAGACAGCCGTACCCCTCGCTGAGCAGGCGGTGAATGTCTAATATCACGTGCGAGTGTACAAAAAAAAAGGAATAAACAAATAAGGAGGGGTGCCGGGGGCTGTTGAGAAGAAAGTTCGGGGCGGGGACCGCTCTTCCACTTTTACGGGGAAGAAACTATCCGAAAAAGAGGGTGCCCTGAAAGGGAGGGGGGTGAATGCGCCGAGATAGGTCGGCGAATCTTACACATCCCGTTTTCAACTCATCGCGAAGCGGAGCGAAAACCCGGCCATATTAGAAGGAAAAGGCGAGACCGTCGAGTTGCGCCAAGGCGACGAAAACCATGGGTTGTATGTGATCTCAACAACAACTCACAGGGGGGGGGGAAGAGCCGACAGAAAAAGGGTTGGTGCGGGGGAAAAGGCGCCCAAAGAAAAAAGAAGCCTTGCGGTATCAGAGATGGACTAGGAGTCTTCGAACAGGGCTTGATAAGCGCGAATATGCGCGGGCGAAAAAACAATAAAAGAAGCCCCAGGGGAGAAGGATCAGGTGCCTCTTCCGCTTGGATCTTAACCAGGCAATGAAGGAAGTCTGCACGCGATCAAAAACACAAGGACAGCGGCAAAGGTCGTGTTGTCATGCGTGGGGGAGAAAAAAGGAAAGGCGGTTGTACCATCCGCTGAAAGTTGGCAACATCAGAAGGCGAGTGCGGCCCTGGTCAACCGCGCCTCGCGTGTAGTGCCAAAAAAATGAGGAAAGGGGGTCAACGACAAGTCGACGCTAATCGAAAAGTGGACCCATCCGGGGCGCACTCTAAACGCCCCCCCTCAATCGGGGAAGCCCCGCAAAAGGGGGGGAACCGCAAAGCTCAAGAGTCATACTGGAAAGATCCCAGGACGGGGCGTGCGAAGAGCACAAGAGCCGGGACAATCGCCATCAGAACGTGGGAGCCAAGGAAAAACCATGGAAAAAAAGATAAGCCATCTCTGAGCGGGAAGGGTTTCGGCGCAGTGGGCGCCAGAAATCCACGACCTAACGCACAACCAAAACAGCCCAAGGACTGCGATGGCTAAGGAAGGAGAAGCAAAAGAGATACTTAATTCATGGGGTTCGATGAAGAAAAAGAGGGGTGGAAAAACACTCGAAGGCGAGCGGCTGAGAGGACGGAGATGAGGTTTTACCGGGGGAAATACGCGCGCTCAGGTGCGCCAAAAGGGAAAGCCACGGAATCAATGCACCGGCAAAAGGAAACGGACACATGACAAGGGCCATCAGGCGCTCCTTAAAATGCCAGATGGGCGGACTTCACCGGGGAGCAGTCTGCGGGATGACATCCTCATGGGATACTCAATAAAAAACGGAAAAGGCCGCCATTTTCCTAGAGTAGATCTTGCGAAAGACGCTCCGTATCTATCACAAAAGTCGAAGGGCAACAGCACTAAGGGAAGAAGAGGGGTCCTCACGTGTTTAAAAAAAACGATCACTTGAAGAGCACTCAAAGCCCTAATCGGGCTGTCGGGGTTAGGGGGCGCTGTCTATGGGGGAGGTCAGGCGGGGGGAGATTGACAATTACTCAACACACGTCTGTTCACCAGAATGCACGAACGATCGTGGGGAGACAGCTCGAAGTCAAACAACAACTGAGGAAAAGAAGAGGGGGGAGGCCTCTGAAGGGAGAACGTGGGAATCGCGTCAAACAAGTCTTGGAGTAATGTGAAAAGGAATGACCCAGGGCCCCAGCTGCGTGCGACAGATAGCAGGGAGAAGTCAAATCGGACTTAACGGAGGGAGAAGTTTCGGCATAACGTACCTAGAAGGCTCATCTACAATCCCCGCGGAATCAGAGTAGCGTCCATAGTGATAAAACACAATCGCCAGGGGAGATCATTGCCGTTGCGGGGGCAAATGAGATGCAAAAAAAGGCGGAGTCAAATGAACTCTCAAGCCGATGCGAGGGGGAAAAAAGGGGAGGCGCTCCGTACACGAGGAAAAAGTGGCGCGATCCAGAGGAAAAAAACTCTTGGTCAGTAACGAAAGGGGACTGGCAGGGGTGAGGGGGAGTGCTTCTTACGTTTTGGGGGGGAACAGAATTATAGCGGATCGTCTCTAATACTACAATCAGCAGGAAATCTTCGAATAAGAAGAAAAGGACTGTGGGGAATTCAGCATCTTCTAAGATAACCCTTAGAATCTGCTTCGGGGAGTATCAATCTCGAAAGGCAGTTGGTCAAGCCTTTCGTGGGGGAAAAGTTCTGTCGCACGCCAGAAAAAGAGCTATCCACCCGGTAAAAGAGAAGAGACTGTCTTCAAGGAGAATGACATCACGGCAGGGAAAATCGTTCAGGGGAAAAGCGGACGAAACCACAAGTGCTCTCAGGTTTTAAAAGTACACTAGGGGCCGGGTATTCTTACTTGAATCTTGCCGCGCGAGACGCAAGGTATCGGAGGGAGAAAAACATATTCGAGCGTACGAGGGAACCGGTTCAGGCTAAAGCGGGCGCTGGAAGGAATCGAAGGCCAATCTCGGAAAATTCGTGAATAGGCGGCCTGCCGATCGAGAATAACTCCCGTCTAGCGGACAAAAGGTGTGCACTCTTAAAAGGTCCTGAAGGGTGATAAGCACTGGAAAATAGCTCAAACCGGGATTGCGGAAAACACGAAAAATTACAACACAAGGTCCTCTGTTCGGGGGTGATCAGCGGGGAAATAGACTCTTTTCTCATCTGACCCAGTCACTTTCAAAGACACTGAAAACCGTACTTCTACTAAAAAGGCCCCTATTGTGAAGGGTCTCCCTAAGGAAGGACTATCTTCACACGGCTCTTTTGCGCAAGCGGGGGACAGACCGAAAGGAACGAAAGTCTGACTTAGATAGAGAGTTTTCTTAAGGGAACACCCCTGTTTCTTGGTCGGGTATTCTTCGTTCAACCAATTAAAAGAAATAATGATGTCTAAAACCAGTGGGGGGGATAAAACCGTTTTTCGCAGGCAAACTGCTATCCTGTCTGTCCACTGGAGCTCTGGGGAACTTAGTCCAATTAGAAGGGAGTGGGTATCTCTCAAACCCGTAATGGTTGACTTCCAAGAACTGCCTAAGAAAAAATCTGGTTGCCGAGGGAAGGGTATTTTACGAGTCCCGCAATAACCTATTCGGTGAAGACTATCAAACCCCAAGAGAGGCTTAATGTCTAATGTTTCTCCGCGAAGAAGAGGAAAACGAAGCGTTAGGGGAAAGACCGTCAAGAATTTCCGTCATCTGGACACACTCTGGCCCTTTCCTCAAAAATGGAAAGGCATCAAGAGGGGATGAAAAAAGTCTCCACGAACTGCGACTAAAACGCAAGGATATCGGGAAATACACCATCGTGGCACTCGAACGAAAAATACCAAAGAAAGGGAATCTTATGGAGGGCCTGCTCAGACAGTGTCTACGCTGCGCCGTATCGCGAGGAGAATTAAAGCAGATCGGCGAAAGGGGCTGGGAAAAGAGGGGGGGGAAAGGGAGCCGGTGCTAGCGACGAAAGCGATAGTACGGCTGTATGACCCTGGGCAGAGTAAAAGAAATCTATTAGACGTTGCGGAGAAAAAAAGGGGGGGAGAGTCTAGGAGTAGTGGCGGTGCCCATCAGAAAGCACGCATCCCTTACGAAGGGCGAAGGATTGGATTCTCAAGAAAAGGACAGGGGGCGAAGAATGTATTTCGTTGAAGGAGTGAATGAAATCTTCGAGAAGCACGCTGTAAGAAAGATCTCAAATGAGCTGGGTACTACGAAAAACGCGCATATAAGGGCGGACACAGCCGCTCGGACGCAGCCTCCCGGGGGAATGACGGACTATTCAACAAATGTGAGGGTACCAAGGGCTAAGAAAAAGGCGAGGGCCAGCGTCGCGGAAGCTAAAAAAAAGAAAACCAGTGAAAAACCGCGAAGAACCTATTGACGCATGTCCTCGACGGCGAAGCTCATTCCAAGAAAAAGGAGGCCAGGGCGCTGAGGAAGAGGCTAAGCATTCGCCAGACGGGCACTCCTTCGAAGTCGTAGGATAGATCTCAACAAGCAAGAAGAAGGGGATCGAGCGTCATATGCCAAAAAGGAGTCGACCCGGTATCAGAGAACAAGACCGTCGCGCTAAAATGTAGCAGGGATCAATTCATCCAGTAGACATGCGCTTTAATCTTAAGAATAAAGAAAATTCAGGGGGAGAAAGAAACAAGAGAACGAACGAGCGTTCAAAAAAGAAAAGCTCCACACACAAGGGGAGGATGGAGAGAGGGGGGAGGAACCGAAATCGTTCTTCCATGGAAAGAAACCCAAAAAAAAAAAAAAAAAAAAAAAAAACAACAAACCCCCCACAACACAGGGTATAGTGAGAATTACCGGAAGGCTGGCGAATGCAGGAAGGAAGGAGGCAGGTGGCTGGCGCGGTCGTAAGGGGAGGGGCTCAGTCCATGGGGGGAGGCGGGCGTTCCTTTCTAGGGGGGGCTGGCTGGGATATGGGAGAAGCCTGTGATCGGAAAAGATGGTCGCGCAGGCAGAAGACAAAAAACGCGACAAGCGAAAAAATGCGGAGGATATGCTCAAGGGGAGGCCGCCTCGTAATCGCCGGGAAGAAGGAAGGGCGCAGAAAAGAGAGGGCACTCTGATGTAGGAGTGCCGGGTGTGCCCTTCTAACCTTGGGGCGAGAGGGGCGTTAATGTATTGGGAGGCGGGGGGAGACGTTGTGTCGCCTGTGAAGAAAGGCGGAGGGCAAAACGAATCTTACGGTTAAAAGGAAAGACGGAGCGGAAAGCCTGGGAACGAGGAAAACAGCATCTTCAAACCCAGGCTGCGGATCGCCCGCTTGAAAAGAGGAGGCCGAAAGAGGGGGAGGGGTGTCTAGGGCGGATGCTGTCCGCGTGAGCTCGAGAAAAAGGCTCGCACTATCTAGAACTGTTGGCAGCAACACGAATGAGATTGCGAAAGAACGGGCCTGAAAGCAGTCCTATAGGGAGGGGGAAGGGTGGGGCTCGGCCCCAGGCTGCCTGTCCCAGCCCGGCCAGAATCTTCTCCTAATCTCGAAGAAAAGCCTTGCCGTCGAGAAGGCAAGACAGGGAGACGAGTCCCGAAAGTCGGGAAGCGGGCAGAAAGAGAAGGTCAGTGCGCTGTGCAAACACCGGTGGGGGAAAATATCGGGGCTGTGGGCAGCGTGGATCCGCGAGGGGAAGTGAAGAAGGAAAAAAGAAGGGGATTAACTCCACTTCAAAGGGGTCCCTTAGGGATCGTTCAGCGCTTCATAAGAGGGCTCCAAGGAAGAGGTGTATCAAACGGGGGGGGCAGGCTATAACAAGACTAAAACCTACACGATGGGTCTAAATTTCTTGGGGGGTTAGGAAAACAGGACCGCTTCGGGAGCTTGCTGCGCGGCGGGGCAAAATGGGCCACGGGAAGCAAGGCTCGTGGACCAGTCGCTCAAGTCGCCGTTCGGGAAAGTTGTTAAGCATCCGGAAGAGTCGGTAGGAAATGAGATAGAGGGAACACATTGCTCAATAAAAGAGGGAAGAAGATAAGGCCGATGAAACAAAACTGCGCCGAGCAGGGCGAAACGGCGAAGAAAAAAACCAGGGTCGGTTCGGGGGTAGATGAAGAAAACTGAAAGGATAGACGACCAGACAGTTGGTTGCCGGGATAAAACCTGGCGAGAAGAAGATAAGCCGGGGAAAGGTCTTCGTCGAGCCAAGGAGGAAAGTTAGTAGAAAGAGGGGCGGAAAATTCGGACTGGTCAAGTAGAGGGAAGCCTGTAGCCGAGGGCGGCCAACGTTGGAAAAAAGACGATCTGGCTAAAAGGGAAAAAAAACGAAGGTTTTGAAAAAGACCGGAAAAGCCACACCAACGAACACTAATCGGGTGTCATGTCTCGTCTAAAAAGGGCCGGCCGCGGGTTACAACTGCGGGGGGGGGAGTTCGCCAGGCAAGGAATTTCAAGTCCTGTCGGAATACACGCGAAGGTAAGGAGACCTGGAGGGAAACAGGAGCAACTTCGTCGCGAAAAAAGAAACGGCATCAAAGGAGGGAAATTCCGGATATCGACTAAAAGCGCCTGTGCACCTAAAAGCCTCCCGTCAAATAGGTATGATCGAAAGGCTGGACGGATCGAGCGGAATATGACCGGGAAAGGGGAGATAGGGCGGAAAAGAAAGGAGAAAAGGCTTTAAGGGAAGCAAGGTGTTTCTAACTCAGCGGCCTCGACTAGACCGGAGACACATGAAGAGAGAATAGAGGCGGCTGTTGCTCGAAAGGGGGGTGCTCTCGCATATTTCATTCGCTATAACCGACCACACGGAGAAAAAAGAAATCACAGAATGCGAAAGAAAAGAAATAAGAAGGAATCAATTCCGCCGGTCTTGGGGGAAGGAGGGACGTGAAAAGATGATTTTTCAGGGTTCACGTGCCTTCAGGTTATCTGACGATCTCGTCTTTGTGGGGTCAACACCCAAAAAAGGTGAGAAACCGCGCGATACGGCCAAAACGTCCCGGTAGCGCCTGAACTTCCTAAATGAATGGAGATCACGGAACAGTACGTGAGGCGAAGAATCGAGATTAAAGCGTTCCACGTCAGAGGAGAAGGGTCGGAAATCGGCGGTCAGGGAAAGGGCCTCAAGAAGGGCTCTCATTCAAGGCACAGTCCCTCCGGTAGGCCAGGGAAGAGTCGCCACGGCGAGCTGCTAATCTCCGCTGAGCCTCTCTATACAGACTGACGGCATAAAGGGGATAAAAATAGAAAGGCCCAGGGCATGTGAAAAAACGAGGGTTAGGCCGGAGGATCGGCGAAAGACTCTCAGTAAAAAGCATACGTCATTCTGCGTGATCAGGGAGGCTTATACCTAAGGAAGAGGTACTCGTGTCTAAACCACGCTTGGGATCAAGATACAAAAAGGGGGAAAGAAAGGAGGTTCTCCAAATCGAGGGAGAAAAAACGAAAGGAAAAGAAGAGAAGGGGGGGAGGTAAAAGGGAGAGTTCGCTATTTTCTCAAATTATTTAATGGTGTACAGCTATAACGCTCAAAATTCCACTGGAAAAGGGGGAAAACTCCTTCAAGGGAAGGAAAAGGGCGCAGCGGGCGCGGGGACTACTTCATGAGGGGAGGTAGCATTTGTAAGAGGGGAAGTGATCTTGGAGGGCAGAGCTATATGCTTCCGCCTTTGAGGAGCGGCGTAAACTAAGTCTGGCGCAGCCGCGAAGAGAAAGCGAACCGCCGCTATGACGGACGTGCAGGAGATGGTCGGTCACAGAGCCGTGCCGAGGCGCGCGAAAAAAGGCGGTAGCAAGGGCATCGGGAATGGCGCACGATAGTCCTCGAGAACAAGGGGCGCGGGACGGAGAGTGAGGGGATTCCAGACAGGAGGAAGGTGGGCTAAGGGGGTCTAAACTGTCAGAGATACAAAGCATCGAAAGGTAGTTCAAAAGACGGTCGGGGGGGGAGTCGATTTACTCTCACGATCATCGAAAAAAAAGAAGACCCAACTGTCAAAAACGAGATCGGCGGACTTTAAGGGGGAAAAAAAAGGGGAAGGACCTCGGAGCCGCATCAAGGGGGAGGAACCTGCCTGTTGGCGGTGAGGCTGTTATTCAAATCTGCCGAGAGCAGCACTGGTGTGCGACACACAGCATATTTCGTTGCCCATGGAGATACTCGTCCAAGGAATATCAACGAGGTCGAGGCAAATGCTCTCGGCAAAAACTCAACCTAATCGGCTATAGACTCCCTTAAGGTCGTCTATCGAAGACAAGTGATCGGACGCAGCCACTAACCTATTTGGGGGGCGGCAAGGAGGCATTCTTGGTGACTGAGGCGTCTGTGGAAGTACTCTGTATTCCAGAAGGACTTTAGCGGGAGAAGAGACGTATAGAGAGTAAGGATGCTCAATCAGGGGGGGGGGGGACGCCCGTAACTATAAAAGAAAAACAATTGACAAACTTGGTCAGGCGCCATTTTACGTTCCGTGTTATCCGAGGGTCGGGTCACTTCCCGAAGAGTAGGGGGGGTTATTCACGGGGGCGGCCCTGCGGGGGAAAAACACGAGACAACAGATATACGAAAGTTTTGTCCGACCACTGGGTTAGGGGGTGGGGGGGGAGGTAAGACTTCGGTTCTCAGCAGGGGGGGCGCTGCGGTGGCGGGAACAATCAGCGTCAGCGCAAGGTCGGAGACGGCAAACCTTTCGAACAACAAAAATGGTCAACGTTCGGAGGGCCAAAGCCAGGTAGGCAGAGAGGGAGAAGAGAAAAAGTGTCGCCGGTGACATTTCGCGTGCGAGCCTAAAAAAAAAAGACCGCGGGGGGGTCGGACTCAAAAAACCCAGCACAGTGCATCTTGCGTTGTACACTCAAAAAGCTCCGAACCCAAACCACCGGGGGTACGGGTGTCGGGGGGAAGACAAGGCAAACGCGACACAAGGAGCTGAGAAAAAAAAGAACAAAGGGTATCGTAATTACTAAATCGAAAAGAGCGATCGGAAGAAATTGCGGATGGCCGGGAGCTACCGTGGTCTTAAAAAAGGTTGGTGGGCGGTCGCGTCTGCAGACAGAGACTTGCTTCACTTATGAGTGTTCGGTGCACCAGAAGCACGAGGGAGGAAGGAGTGCATTCGCGGAATCGGAGCACTCCTGCACGAAGAGATACACGTGGGACTCACCGACGATGGTGAAAGCCACCTAGCCGAACGGAAACAGGGCACGTCAACCGACCGATCAAACCCCCAAGGGGAAACCCGAGCTCAGAGAGGGGGGGAAAAAGATGCTTGGGTGTTCTCCGAAGGACATGTAAACCCGCAAAGTGAGTGCGGAAAAGGAAGGTTTGGCTAGTCGAGGCGCTGACCAGCAAAAGGGCAGATGATACGAAGGGATTCAGGACTTTAGCACTTCAGCTGCAAAGAGAGCGGAGAAAAGGCGGATTCTACAATGTACCGAGGTGTGGGACGGGGAAACCGTACAACGGGAGCCGTCGGGCCGCGAAGAGGGGGGTAACCTAATAGTATCCGGGCGCCCCGATAGACGAGGGGAGGGGGGAGCGAGCTCGCTTCACAATTGTCGTGAAAAAAAGCAACAAGAACAAAACTAAATGGAGAAAGGGAGGTCGGCTTCGGACGGAACTCCCGTCACTGTGGGGAGAAGAGAACCATAGAGGATAGGAAGAGGAAGAAAGGTCAACGGAGCCGATCAGAAAAGAAATTCTGGAACTGGTGGGGGGGCCGCACAACATGGGAGAGAGAGGGCGGCAATGTTGATCCGATCAAAGCAAAAGAAGACCTGCCCACTTCCGCCAAACAGACTGCCGCGCCAGGGATTTCCTACGATGATCAAGTGAAAAAACGGAGGTCGGCTGTGAAAAAGAGGGATGGGTTAATCACGTCTCCACAGGGCCTCTATCTGCAGCGGCAAATCTCTGCCAAGATTGTGGGAAACCTCACCCTCTCGGAATAACTTTAAAAAAGGCCACCGACGCGTCAATGCCCTTGTGGACGAACGACTCGAGCGCAAGGGGTTAGAACGAGGCCGAAATCATGCCATCGCACATTAAAGCAGGTTCAAGAAGGGGCGCCAACCAACGGTTAGCCGAGCCTCGAAAGAAGAGCAGTTTCTAAGAGATAAAGGGTCCTCCTTCCCTCTGGGGGGGGGAAGGTCGACTGAGGGTGAATCGGGCGAGCTTGATCATCTTGCCCGCTCTAAAAAATCAAGCAGGACTAAGAGCGCACCGCCACACCTGCCTGGAAGATGGAAAAAAAAACCAGATCGGGCTTGCTCAACTATCAAACTGTCTCCACCTCAACACCGCCAAAACATCGGCTCTACAGTCTGGAAAAAGGGGAAACTTATGACTGCCCGGCCGAGCGGTAGTTCTGACAGACAATTACTCAAAAAAAAAGGAGGGTGGGAGACCCGAACTATTGGACGAGAAAAGACGAACCAAAACAAGAGCTCACAACAACGGGGGAAAGGAAAGGTGAGAATGCTAAGAGAGCCATGGTAGCGGGGAGCGCAAAACCGAGAATGGGCGAAATTCGATTAAAGAGGGTGACGAACAAGATGCTCCAGGCAGAAGAAGAGGCGTGTCTGTGGCGCGGCGAAATATGAAGCTCGCCCGTGAGAAGGGCCAGCAATAGGGAGGGAGCTCTGAAGCCTTGTTAGAAAAGGAGGAGGAGAGCGCAAAACACAGCAGCCGAGAGAAGAGAGACCGGGGTCTCGCAGGTGACTGACGAAGGTAGGACGTGAGGTTAAAAAATTGAAAAAATAAGTCAGAAACGCAACTAGGGCCGGATAAGGCGCTTTATCATGAGGATGAGTCAGATGTGTCGTGTCAGGAGGTGGGATACCTCTGCGTGCGGAGTCAGAAAAAGGGATGGGCGAGTCAAGAAAAAAGTCTAAAATGGGGCTGGAGGGGCCGGAGACAACAAAACCTACACAAAGGAGAGAAGATGAGATCACGGCGGACATTCGGTGGTGCGGTCGCAGTCGCTCCTAAGACAAGTAAAGTCTCGGCAGGAAAAGAAAACATAACCACCACGCATCCGAAGCGGGTCTGCAACATCCTCGGAAGCGAGGGGAAAAAACGGAAATGAACCGACTCGGGCGTAACAAAAATCCACATCCTCAGTTGATCTGAAAGAAAAAAAAGGAACGTAGTATCGCAGGCGTTGCGTTGACAAGAAAAAAAAGGGTGCGAGACGGCCCTATGGGGGCTAGGTCCTGAACGCATTTGGAGTGACGTGATGGGAAGAACTCCCTAAGGCGAAAAAGAGAGACCATCTGGTGTGGCGGGCGAAAAACCGCCGACCGAGAGAAATGGGAGGGGGGAATGCCAGAATCCTTTAAAACGACGCTTCCTATCGCAGGTCGAGGGTCTCCGGCCAGAATGGGGAGCATAGGTGGGGGTCGTAAGGAAAAGTGAAGGCGCCGATCAATTAGGAAGAAGGAAAGAAGCGCTAAGACAAGGTTTGTGTCAAGGGCGACTGCGGACGGAAGCGTGAAAGCGAAGGGAGTGAAGATATCGACGTATAAAAAAAAGTTGATCCGCGCAGGAGGGAAAGAAAAAAAAATAAAAGGGTCAAAGGGGGGAACTATCGAGGCGCCTGACCAAGGGCATGCTCCTGAGAAAGAAAGCCTACACGGAGGCAAAAAACCGGTCGGTCCCACGTAAGAGAGGGGGCGACGGATCACAGAAAGGAAAAAAAAAAAAGAACACTGACAACGCGTTGGGGGGGGGAACGGGTTCGGGGCCTGGTGGATCACGGAGGGGGCGCATGTCAAGATGTGTCTGGGGAACACCAGGGAAGACGACCAAGCAGCGGCGAAACAAAAGGGGAGATAAAACGGGGCCGATTCGGGAAAGTGCAAGAGGGGCCGGTGCAACCCCGAGGGGTGCGGCGTGGACGTCTGGCAGGAGTCAAGAAACAGGGGACGAAGAGCGAAGACACCACCAAGACGCAATAACCCTCGAAGAAAACGGAAAGATAGAAGTGGACGAAAACAGAAAAGAGAAGGGATTGGCGATCTCAACAACATGAGACGGTTAGAACACCTACAGAACCAAGGGGGGGGTGCTGCCGGTGGCTAAAAAGGAATCCTCGTTCGTCAGAAGGACGTGAGCTTCGGTAGGGACACGTCGTCGGGAGAAAATAGGTGGGTACAACAGATTTCTTTGCTATATCAAAAGAAAACGGGGGAACCAGTAACCTAAGGGGGCGAAACAGGATCCGGGGGGGTGGGACATGAATAGGCGTCGAGACGGGGTACTGGGGCCCGGGTAATGAGGATTTAAGAGTCCAAAACTCACGAAAGAACAATCAGGGGAGAGGTGGGGGTGTGCGAAAAAGGGGAGTGGGAAAAGGGGGTGGGGGGACACAATGGGAGGGTAGAAAGGCGTGGGAAAAATTGTTGCGTAAAACGGGGGGGGGGGGGGGGGGGGGGGATCTGAAAAAAAGATAATGGGGGGAAGACTCCAGTCTCTCACGTCTTAAATAACCAGCACTCGAACTGTTTGCAGAAGAGGATCGTAATGAAGGGAGCTGTGACAAAGAGAAAGGGAGTAAGCGTCGGACTTTTCATTCTTTCTAAACGGGAAAAAAAAGCGAAGAGCGGGAAAAGTAATAAAAAGTACGCTGTTTATCTGGTACTCAAGAGATAACTTAACACTCTCCAAAAGATCAATCACCGCCCTGGTCGCCACTCGAATATGGGACTCGACACAACTGGGTGTGAGGAGCCGCGACGCGATAATGAAAAAAAAAAGGAGGAGAGAGGAGAGCTTAAGGAAGCTGGAAAAGGAGCAATTATGGAGGACGCGTGGACCAACATCAAGGACCATAGGACTGGGAATGCCGGTAAACAGGAGAAAGTGCGAAGGCACAGAGAAGCCGGGCTGCGCAAAAACCTGCTGGTCGCTCGCGAAAGAATGAAAACATCAGAGCGGCAAACAAAAAAAAATATCGGACACGGCAGGCCCCAGGACTGGGACAGACGATGGAGATCCGCCGGGTAAGGCCAAAATCAATAGCCGAAGTCATGGGTCTTTACGTGGAAGGGGGGGTCGACCCACTCGTGGCCGCCGGGAATCGAAATAATAAGGGGATTTGGGATGCAGAGTCCAAGGAAAGAAAAAGGGGTCGAACCGCGCGGCAATCGAAGGAAAAGCCATGTCCGACAATAGATCCGCTCGGAGCAAACCACGTGTGTAGGGTACAGGGAATCATGGCATAGCGCCGACACAGGGGGGGCCAGGCGAGAAGGAGAAGAGTGTGGTGGCTGGCCAGGCGACTAAACACCCGGGGGGAACGTACCGGACGCAAAGGAAAGAAGGCCGAGTCAAAATCAGTGCTTGATTGCTGCTAGCCAAAGAAATACTGCCGGCATAGCAGAATACAATTCGAGTGATACGACGTACTGTACATTCAAAGGTACGGTGGAAACAGGAAAAAGTGGCGGGTTGCGTGGCGGCCGTCTCCCCCTCCCCAGAGAAAAAATGGGGGCGCCGCTGAGAGCAGGCCCGATCGGGGACGAGGAACGGGAGCACGCTCGCAGCAAACCGGGCCAGCTCGGTCTGTAGGGACCGCTGACAAGGAAGAAAGCCGGAAAGGAAAACAAGAGGGGGCTGGGACAATACTCAAGATAGGTGGGGCAAGACAATGGCGAGAACGAGCGGTAACATCTCGGAAAAAAAGGTGTAGGGAGAGAGGGGGAGGAACGCTCGGGTCGCCATGTGTCGAAAAAGGGCAGGAGTAATTTGGTCGAAGAAGGAAGTGTTGTCTACTTGGATATAGAAACGAAGGAGGTTGTGCGGTGCGCTGCTCGGGGCTCCTAGTTCGGGAAGAAAGAATGAGACGGCAAGGAAGAGGTGGAGGGAACTCACACTATATTCAGAAGCGGTTTCTAAAAGAAAAGGTGGGGACGGAAGCGATCTAGATGCGGTAGATCGGTTCTAAGGTGCACATGTGAGAAAGAGAAAAAAGTCAAATGGGTGGCTGGACGGCGGCAGAGACATAGGAAGGGAAGGCCATGAAGGGGCACCAACTGTGTAATATGGGAGATAAGAAAAAAGCGGGCGACTAGCGGCTGAGCGTAAAAGGGAGCAAAATGAGGGGAACCGTCCGTGAATGGATATTCTGAGGGAGAAAAGGCGAAGGAATAACAACGCAAAACAGTGTGAAGAATCGGCCTCGGGGTAGGGTGAGGGGTCGTGAACGTGTCGAAAGTGCAAGGTTTTGCGCACCGCCGTGGGTTATGGCGGGGGGAGGGGATCCCACACGAATCGAAAGAGAAGAAGAGGACCGTGAGCGCTCGTCCGACCTCAAGGGAGGGGGCAAGAAAAGAATCAGCCAGAACAAGACGCCAGGCCCATAAGAACAAAACAACAAGTCGGGGTGAAGGACTTAATAGAGAAACAGGGGCCAAAGTAGGCGCCGCATTCCTGGGAGTCCAGGGTAGGTGGTTGCGGGGGGTGAGAGATGGGCGGGAGGACGTGTTGATAGACCGCACCCTACTGCAAAGGAAAAAGGAAGGCGGTATCCGAGACAATACCACTAAGAGATGATTTCATTACCGGATTGAGGAGACCAGCATTAAATCACATGGAAGGAGATCGATGGAGATGGGAAGAAATCGATCACTGCACAAAAGAAAGGAAGTATGTACAGACCCGCCGAAGAAAGTCCGTCTCGAATGAAGGAAGGAGATGGAGTCCCAGCGCGCCAGTCCAAGGAGAGAAAGAAACTGGAGAGCAGGGCGGACGGGCGGTTGTAGGCCACGTGCACGCGATCAAAGAAAAGCAATGGATCGCGTCTAGGGAAGAAAGGCGGATGGCTGAAGGGCCGGAGCACGAGGGGGAGTCATGAAACCGCTCTTTGTGTGTGCCGGAGGGGGGGAAAGGAGACTATTAGGAACCCTGAAAGGAGAGGTCACACAGATGTCATTCTCTGCTGTACAGGAGGAAGACACCGGGGGACCACGAAAAGGAGACGAAAAGCGCGTAAATGGCGCCATAAGTGGTGGTGGCTCACGATGTAGTGGGGGCCTAGCGTGGAAAGGGGGTCTTGCAGATGACAGACTCGTGGAAAGAAAAAGAGTAAAGTTCATCTCACACTCTCACGCCGCAAGGTTCGCGGGGAAGAGGGTCGAGCAATTCGGGAAATGAGGAATTGGAATCGAGCAAAAAAAACAAGATCGGGGGGGCCCACAAAGACAGACCCTACGCTAAGGATGACGGGTCGCCGAGCAGTGAAAGAAAAAAAGAAACATAGCTAAACCAAAACCACTGGTTGGTCTATCTAATAAAGAGGGGGGAGGGAACAAAAGATAAAGAAAAAAAGGGTTGGTTTCTCTAACGCTCCAAAAGGGGGGAGTAGCACCGGAGCGTCGTATAGTGGAAGGTCGGTTCACCGTTACATCCGAAGGGGAAGGAGGAAAAATACTGGAAAGGCCCAATTATAAAAAAGACCCCAGGGAAAGGTTCCGCTGACCCATTTTTATCAGACAGGGAGCCGCATGAGGAAAAAAAGTAGTAACGCCTATCCCAAAGGAAAGCGGCATCTTAGAGGGGGGACACTCGTGGTTGAGAAAGAAAAGATCTGATGTAAGACTAGGAAGGGGATGGACCAGTCATTGAGGAAAGGGGGGGACTCTGGGGACACCCGAAAGGGACCTGACTCTAACAAAGCTTTACCTTTCGTCGCCCATAGATCGAAGGTGGGAAGCAAGACCGCGGAGACGCAAATCAAAGACCGCTTGCACGCACTCAAAAAAAGGAAAAGGAAAAAAGCGAATCGAGGTTGTTGAGACCGCTGGGGCTGCTTCGCGAGAAAACATATTCCATCAAGAAAGATCGGCGCCGGGATTCGGGCGGGGGAGATTGGGGTGAGAGAGAGAACAGCAAAAGGAGTGACGCGTCCGGAGAAAGGGGCCGAACGAAAAGAGATCTAGGGAGCCAACAGGGATCATTCTCTCCTTCTTGGTCCGGAAGAGAAAAGCAAACTAAGGACACGCAAGAGCGGCTCCGATGCAAAGAAAAAAAAAAAAAAAAAAACGCCGATCCAGGGGGGGAAAAAACGAAAGGGTCTTTCGTTAAGAGGAGGGTATCTTTAACACGCTTGCCGCCGAGGAGAGGGAAGATCCCCTTAGGAGGTGGAAGAAAAAGACGCTCTCGACGGCTCAAAAGAAAAGGAGAACGCATGCACCTCAAGAAAATGGCCACCAAGGTATGACTTATTACCTCCGTCCGAGCGGCCTCCCTCGTGAGCAGCGAGCGCACTAAAAACCGGGTGAGAGAGAAAGGCGAGGAGGGAACCATTTCTCCGCCGGCATACTCGAGGAAAAAAGAAAACGCAGCTGCCAGGGGAAGGAGGGGCCGGCATTCGAATAGGGGCACTGGTAAACAGCGGAGCATATCTCAAAAAGAGGAAAAGAGGCCTCTGAAAAAAAGGGGAAAATGATCAAAATCGAAAGCCCTAGAAAGACTAGGATGTACCGGCAATAGGCATCTTCTTAACATTCCTATGGGGGAGGTAATATTCGACAAACTCAACAACCTTGGGAAAGAACCGACGAGAAGAGACGAAAAAAAATCGGACACAACGGAGTAGTATGGTCAGTAAGCTCGGGGGATCAATGGTCTCTGGAACCTATGCGGATTACTTGTAGATCGTTACCGCAGGAACATCATGTAATTATTTCCGAGCGGAGAGTTCGCGACGTACGTCGGCGACGCTGGAAAGGAAAAAACCCCTGGCTACGTTTAGGGAGGATTGCCCAGTAAAAGGGTGACTAGTTCACGTTAATGCGCATCTGACGCGCAACAAAAAGGTGGGATGGGGAGGGAGGTGCATGAAGCACGGCGGGGTTAAAAAAAAGAGAAACCGGAACGAGGACGAAGGGCTAGTAGACACCCCGGGGAGGCTATCTCCGCGTGCACGCGTTAAGAGGAGGAAGAATGGCGTTCATCAACGCCTAAAAGCGCTCCGACGGATGTTTAAAAAAAAAAAAAGGGCGGCTCTAGGAGGGAAGGGGCCGAATCGATCGCGGGCGCTAGAAATCATCAAGGAATGTGCGAGCGTCCGGCTCGGCGACACGAAGGGGACCGAAACCATCATCTTCGGAACGAAAAGAAAAGAGGAAAAAGCGGAGGGCCTTTAGAAGAGTCTAACATCGCGCAAGGACAACTATGTCTGGACGGGTTGCGGCGCGTGAACAAAGACTGCGCAGAGAAAGGAATAAACTGTTGGCAGCACAAAGGAAAGGGTCGCTGCCCAGTCTCAGGGGGAATCACTCCTTCAACTCGGCGGCGAGGTCTCTCGCACCGGTATCCCGGTTTCCCCAAAAGGGGAGGAAGGGGGAATCTAGAAAGGAAAGCTGAATCGAAGAAGCCAAGGTTGAGTCGATCTGAAAGAAAATGGAAGGCGGCGGGCTGCTGGTGCTCGTGGGCTTTCAAGATTATAAGTCGTTCGGGCTCTTATCCCTCGCGATGCGGAAGAAACTGGTGACCAAATCGAGGCAAAAAAAACGGGCGCGGTGGCATCTCAGGAGGGGGGAGCTGAGGAAATAAGGAAAGAGGGTAGACCGAGTTATAAAAAGAAAGGGAAAAAAGAAAACATCGACAGGGCCCTGTTCGTGGTGGGTTGGATCTAAATTCGGCATTAGGGGGGCCCGATCAAACGATACCACGTTCAGAGAAAACTAAAAGGAGAGCATCGGCCCGTTCAAGGGAAGGGAACTCCATCGGTACGGCAGAAGCTCAAAACCCTTTTCGCATCGCTCATAAAAGAAAAAAAAAGTTCCGCACCGGAGAAAGAAGTGGCGCCCCGGCGCCGAACCCAAAAGGGTTCTTTTCGGGGTTCTGAAACAAAACAAAAATAGGGGGAGGAAAGAGAGAAAAAAAAAAAAAAAGGGTTGGTTTCACTACGAAGGAACCTGCATCGGCGAGCCTTGCGTAAATAGACGCGGACGTCTCTTCGCAGGGCAAAACTGGTAGTGGACTCCACGATTCAAAAAAGGAGCGAATTCAAAAAGGGGGTCCCGAACGGGGCTCCGGAAAGGGAATCGGTGCTCAAAAAAGGGGTGGGGGATTGAGGGGAAGATCCAGCCTCATAATTGGAACCGTAATTGGCACGCCCAAACAAAACGACAGGAGGGGGGAGAGTAGGTTGTAGGAAGAGGGTTGGAAGAAAGCATTCCGCGGTCTATTAAAAAAAAAGAGGTTATTGGCCCGTCCAGGGGGGGGCCTGAGATTGCAACCGTGACCAGGTTTCCTTCTCGAGACTTGAAGTTCAATCGCTGGGCAACGTCGCGGGAAGACGCGCGGATCAACGAGGATAAGAAAACAGATATCGGACTCCAGCCTCTGGAAAAAAAAAAAAAGGCACGCGCCTCTATGAATCTTTAAGGGGGATCCTCCAAACTTCGGATGAAGGGCGCTACTCGGCAATACTCCTTCACCGCTATGAAGGCGCCGGCCGGCGGCGAAGGAGAAAAAAAAAAATGGGGGTTCGAGAGAAAGGGGGACCACTCCGAGGGGAGGCCTAGTCACGTATCCCTGGGGGGAAAAGAGGAAATTCGTTGCGTCCCAACATTGTCTGCGAGCTCGGAAATCCTCTACTACCACCTGCCCCGCGCGCAGCCCCATGCGCGCCGAGGGAGAGGACCGAAATGAATCGCCCGCCAGGGCGGGACAGTCATTGTCTTCATGGAAGTGGTCTAATCGGTCAAGGGGCCGCCGATAGATCACGCTATATTCCAAGGTTCTGGGAACGTGGATTGAGACGTACGAACTCGGGGGGACGGCGCAAGAAACGACGCTCCGCCCTGCACCGCATTTAAAAAAAAAGAAAGAAGGAGGGAGCGAAAATGGAAGGTAAGGGAGTACCAAGAATAAGGCAAGAGCCGACAGGCAGTTTCAAGCTAGATGCGCCTCACCCGGTGCGAAAAAGAGGGAGAATACGATTACCGGGGGGAGACTAAAGGGAGCATCTTCATGCCGCACTCCCTCAGAAAGAGGGTGATCTGGAGGAAACCGTGACAAAGACCTATAGATCCACTAATGAGACTTCATTATTATCCAAAGCCATTCTCATCACAAGCGAAGAAAAAGCTTAGCAGAGAAAAAAAGGAACAGGCCAAAAAAAAGTCTTCAGTAGCTGCTTCGGGGAAGAAGGTAATCTGACAAGAAGGAAAAAGAAGGTTCCGGGGATACAAGCGAGAAGAAAGGCGGTGAACCCACATCTCTCTCAACAAAACTGAGTATATGAAAGAGATTTGCGTACGCTCGGTAGAGGTCGGGGGTCGGGCGAACCGAGGAGGAGGGGGGGGTCGAATCGATTACCTTCCTGGCATAAAGGAAAAACTCCTTCCTACAATCCTATCTCTTTCGAGGATCGGCTACGGATTTCTGAAGGGGATTGCAGCGCGCCCCGTGGCGGGAGGGAGAAAGATAACGCCGGTGACGAGTCAGCGCGACGTGGCTCCTAGGGGCCCTAAGCGAAAAGAGAAAACTTGTGCCTCGGGGATTGATAAGTTCCTTTCTGGGGAAAGTCCCTCTTAATCAATTCCCAGGGGTGGAAAATCGCGACTAAATGGGGGAAGACGGATGTGCTCATGGATTCCGGTAGGGCGGTCCCTAAGGTCCTACCTTGTCTCCTCTGATCGTGCTTCAATTGGCCGGCGGAGGGGAACTTAGGGACTTTTGGGGAGAAGTAGAGAACTTAAATCGGCTCCCAATCCTCATAGGGAGAAAACGTAGCTAATCTCTCAGGAAATAAGAGTGGGAACGATTCCATAAGATTCTAAAGAAATACTTCCCAATGAGATCGGAAATATGAGAACCATCGGCGCCGTTAAAAGGGGCTGCGTTTAACCATAAAGGGAGTGGTATAGATGGAGAAAAAAACTTCAAAGGAAAACAATGTGTGGCCGCCCTAAGATCATTGGTAGATTCGTCCCATAGACGCCGTCAGAGGCTGGCGCTGGTCAAGTCTCACGGAAAAAAGACTCCCACTCCAGGGAAGCAACGGGACAGATCGAGAAAGAGAATCTGCCGACACAGGTTTGAAGGCTCGATCCAAAAAAGTGAGGGGGGGGAAACGAGTACGGAACGTTGGGGAAATTCGCGCACTGCTGAGCTGGAATCCTCATGTGGAACGATTTGATCCTGTAGTGCGGCTGGACGAATGCATAGAAAAATCGACGCAAGCCGGACAGGGAAGAAGGGGACACTCTCGTTGAAGTGGAAAATCATGAGAAAAGTAATGGTACATATCGTACAGACATACAACCAGAAAGGGGGGGGGGGGAGTCAAGTTCGTGGGGGGTGGATCGTGCGTTACAACTGCGGGAAAAGTGCGCGTCCCTAAGGATAACAAAGGGAAAGATCCAACGCAACCGTCAAAACTTCGCGCAAGAAAACCGTTTGGGGAAGGGGGAAAGAGGGGGCAGAGTCAGGGGGGGGAGGAGCATCACGCTGATATCGGGACGAATGACCGAGCTAAACTAGGAAATACTGAAAACGGAGCTAAGAAGTGGTCTGGACACCAAACACTACGAACCCCTGGGGAAGTGGAGGTATCACTCCTGAAACAAACACACCGAAAAGAAAAAAAGATAGAAACCAGTTTTGTTTCTCAGGTTTATAAAACTTCTAAAGATCTACCGGGGAGGCCTGGAAGTCGTCGGCTTCAGGGGACGGGAAAGAGTTACAAAAAGAGACGCGCGCCGATGAGTCTCTTCCACTGTGCAAAAGGCCTCCTGGAGCCGGGTCGGTGCCTCTGACAGGGGCTGCTGGTGGGGGGAAGGATGACCGAAGGAACAGCTAACCTAATCAGCCTATAAACCCTAACATCTTCAGAAATCTCAAAGGGAATTTGGCGGGCTCTTTGGAGCAGCGAAGCGGGGGTAGTTACAGGGAAGTGATTCGAATTCAGGGAAGTTAAGGTGAAAGACTGGGAAGCGCCTCGACTGTGTAGGGTTCAAGAAGGAAGGTTCACGCCTCCATCTAAGCTCGAAAAACTGATCAATCAAAAGGAGGGTATATCTTACAGAACTAGGAGCACTCGCCGCCGCGCCGCTCTGGGGGGGGGTCACTCAACCCTTGGGATGCGCGCGCCTTCGGAGGCATCCTTCGATATGGAAGGCAAACCGGATTCTGCTGGGAGGGGGGAACCGGGGGAGCCAATTGGGGTGCGGACAATGCTGGGCTATGACGGCGGCCTGCACGGAAGTGGAAGAATCCATAACTCTTCGCGCTCACGGGGTGGCTCCAGGAAATGCGAAGCTAGAAAAACGCTGCCTGGACCAATGAAAAGGAAGAAAGCCAAGAAAATTCTCTCTGGACGATGAAAAACCCTCCTATGGGGAAGAGGGGAGGGCGTTCCGAAGAGATGGTGAATTCAATCCTTGGCGCCTCTCTTCTCAATAGAGAGTAAAAGCTAAGTTGATTGGGTATCCGCGGAGAAACTAACGGAAGTAACAAAACTGTACAGAGCTCCAGGCCCTTAAGAAGAACTTAGCTTAAAGCGCCAAGGGGAGCGGAGGAAAAAATTGCGAACAGGCATCCGCAAGAAGTTCCAGCTCGTTATCTGGAAGAAGGGCCTCCTGCAGAATCAAATACCATTTGATACGGGGAGCATCTCAGAAATTCCACTAATATGGAAGCCTGCCGCGGCAGCTCGAAAAAAGGAGCGAAACGCTCGTGAAAAGAAAGGTTAAAAAGGGAGCGCTCCGCCACCCAGGGGGACGGAAAAAGGCGCGGTGGGGGCGGGGGGGGACGGCAAGCGTACGTCGCCGAGAAAGATCAAAGTGGGGGGGGGGAAACTCTAAGTTTCGGCAGAGATCATCAAAGGACATTCCTCCGCTTAATAGGAGGAAAGCGAAAAAAAAAGTTGCCTAGAAAAATTTCTAAACTATCTTGACCAAATAATTATAAAAAAAACAAAGTATTAGGAGAACCGAAAGGGTTAAACCTCTCTGGCTACATTGTCTAGGAGAAAAAAGAGGGGGACTTAGTGTCGATCGATTAACCCGAAAAGCAATTTCTCCGCACTTCCTCTCAGTCAAAAAAGGGCAGTGAGGAGGGGAGAGGACTACGGAGGAGCTCCACTTGCCTCTTGCCAGTGTGCGCGAATCTACATTCCGTCAGAGGGGAAGAGGGGAGGACGGAACTTCGATGAGAGCTCGCCAAAACTGGAAACGCCACTTGTCCGCGAATCAGAAACGGCATGCCGAAAGCATATGGTAATCAGGCATCTCCAGGGCGCGTAGAAAGGGGGAATTGCGTCGCGAACCTTAAATGAAATGGCGCATTCCGGGGGGATTTAAACGTCTAACTGGGGGAGAGAAGAAGGAGTTGCTGAAGTTGCTTCAGCGCGCGGCGGAATGGGTTGTGGGGAAGGGAAGGGAGTCTCAAGTGCGCGCGAGAAAAGAAAATCAAGAGGTGCAACGATCGTCCTCAACTATCGAGAGGAAAAAAAGGGGAAGAGTAAAAAAGAGACGTGATGAAAAAAAGAAAAGGAAAGGAAACAGATCTGGACTTCCTGACATAAACTGTCTGAATCTCCAGTCCAGGGAGAAGGGGGGACTGCGTGTCCTGCCAAAGTGCGTGCGGCGCGGATCTAGGAAAAAAACGCGAGAGAAGTCGGGGGGGGGAAGAAAAAATGTTGGAGAACAAGAGGATTTCTCAAGCTCCTACTGGCGGGAAGGGGGGGCCTAGGCTGGCGCTGGTCGCGCAGAACACAAGTTCTCTCCTTCAAAAAAAAAGACTTAGAAGATCGGGGTTAGATGGAGCGTAGACTCGCTCCTCAGGAGAAGCCAAAGGCCGATTCGATCTCGCGAAAAAGGAGGGAGGAGTTCGGCGAGGGTCCGGGAGACGTCTTGATCGCGTTTATCCTAAAAGAGGGAAGAGAGTGCTCAATCAAAAAGAAACTTCTAAAAGGGAAGGGGCGAGGGGGGCACTTCTTGTGAAATTGTAAGGGGCGAATCACGGCATCGATGTAATCAAGACGCGGATGGAAGAAAGAATTGCCAACCGAGCTACGAGGAAGCTTAGGTGGGGGGGTTTGATATCTAAATGGAGGGGAGAGCAATGGGGTGGTCTAAGAAAAAGGACCACCATCGTCCAATCATCAGAAAAGAAAGGGCAACGATTCCGGCCAAAGCCCCGTTCGGGATTTGAGAGGCGACGAATCGGTACGGAGGAGATCGTGAAAAAGAGCATTTTCGCAGTACGAATAGACCTCCGGCCTAGAGAAAGGGGATAGGAGCGTTGGAGCCACCTACGCAAACCAACCCGGTGTCAGGGGGGCGCTCAAAAACAACAGGAGGAAAAGAGAGAATAAAGGACCATAACAGTTTTGTTTCGGGCCGGGGGATCAGCGAAGGGATAATTGCGGAGGAAAAGGCCTGAAGAAGGTTCGGTCCTGAGGGAGTGGAAAAGGGGACTCGGAACAATAGAGAAACCGATTCGGCTTCGATTCCAGAGGCCGTGGCGCCGAGAGGGGACCTCTTGGGAAGAGCTGAACCGTGGATCTGGGAACCAAAAAAAAAAATGACTTGAAAGAAGACCAAAGAGGAAAGGTAAGAGAGTTCATTGAAAAGTTTGAGCAAACCTCATGGCGGGAGGAGGGGGAAAGGCAGGGACCGGGGATTGGAGGGACTCAGTAAACGGCTCTGCACCTTCCGGGAAAAAAAAAAAGTGGGAAGCAACTTGAGAGCTTGAAACAGATCTCGCAGGGGATCAAAGCTATCAAGCCGAGGAACGTCGGACTCAGCGCGAACGCTACCCAGCAAAGAAGCATCGAATCGGGAGTGTATCTAAGGAAAAAATGCTTGAGACTCGAGAAAGAGGCACTAGAACAAGATCTAGGGAGGATCAACGGCTTCTGCTTCAGGGTACCTGATCACTTTGGGGGCGAGAAAGGAAAAATCATCCATCGATGAGTCGGCCGACACGGGGAATGGGAAACGCCTATGAGGAGGGGGGGGGAGGCAGGGGGGCGAGAATAGGGGGATTTTAGACTCGATCAAACGACACGCCGCAAAAAAACAAACGGCGCCGAGAGAGGACCTCAAGAACAAGGCCCGCAGATCTTTACTGTCGAGGGGGGGGGAGGGCGAGGAATGGTGATCTGTCAAAAAAAGGGTTGCCTCCGCGCTCTCGAAGGATCGATTCGATGCGTGGAGGCGAAACCAAAAGCGGAGAGGTCAAATCCAAAACGCCGCCGGCTCAACATGCACCGGCATGACGACCTATCAAAGAAACAGGGGATGACGTGATCGGACTGGGGGAGCAGGAAGATTGAAAAGAAGAACGAGCGATCAACCCGGGTGCGCCGGCAGAAAGGGAAGGGGGGAAAAGGCCTCCGCAAGGTGAAAGTAGACTCAACACTCCGCATATAAAAAGGGGGAGTCGTGAGGGATCTGCTGGACTGGGGAAAGGGAGAGCAATGTCAGCTCAAAAGTGGATCCATTATCTCGCCCTCCAAGCAAAGAGGAAAGTCATGGCTAGCCGCAAAGATCGTCCGTCCGAACCAACCGCACCGCAAGACTAAGGAAGCCTGAAGCTGGACGTAGATCCTGAAACCTCGTTGGGGAGAAAAAGTAATCGAGGTTCAAAAAATGGTTGAGAGCGGTTTCCGACATCTCCAAGCAAGAGAAATTAAGGAGGAAAGGATGATTGTGGAGGAAAAGCGCGTCTCGAGGGGGATTGAAAAAAAAGAGTCGGGATAGTCCTAAAAGAGGAAAGGCCTTTTGAAAAGGCTAACGACAAGGGGGGGAGGGGGGGTGCAGGCAGGCTCGGGAGGTACGATCTCAGCAAACATTGCCGGAAGTTCTCTAAGGGGTCAGAGAAGGACGAAGAAGGGGTAAATCTACTAGGACTAAGGAAGGGCAGCAGGATCCGGCATACTCCACCACTGTGAAGAGGGCTGGAAGGGCTGAGAGCGCCAACTTGAGGAGGCCCATGGTCCTCCCTCAAAGAAAGGGGCAAGGGGGTGGAGGATCTCGCGGCTAAAAGTAACTCTGAGTGATCTATAATAGTACATCCCTAGAAAGGTAGAGGGGCGTCATTGCCGTGCAGGCTTCAAAAGAGGACGTTTTTGTCAGTCTGACAAGAAGAGTCTAGCCAAATAAAAAGAAGAATTTTAGGATCATCTAAGAGAGAGGGGGAACTTTAAAGATTCACCGCGCTTCGTAACGAAAAGACCCATTGATATATCGGCGGGAACTGAGCGGAAGAAACCATCGGAGACCTCATGGAAGGGGGGGAGTTGTGGGCTTGTACGCAGGGAAAAATCGGGGTCTCAAACCTACTGGGCTACAGGGAAACCGTTGGAGGGGAGCAACCGCGAAGAAATAAAAAAGGGGGCTTCGCAGGCACTGATAAAGCAAGGAAGTCCGATCGCTGTCAGGGTAGAGGGGGGGAGACGGAAACAAATTGAGAAGGAAACCGACACGAATGCCAGGCGGAGAAAAGATGAATAGGGGACTCTCAAACCGCGGACAGCCAAATTTAAAGAGAGAGGGGATACAAGAAAAAGGAGGGAACAAAAGGAGAGGGACGGATGTGTACTTCGCGAACGCGCGCAGGAGTTCAGAAGAGGGAAAGCGTTATTTTCCTGTCTAGGGAAGGAGGGAGAAAATGAGCAGATGGATAAAAAGACAAAAGAAGCTTAGGAGAAATTACCGCGCATTGGCAGCTCTTTCCTGAGCAAGAAGGAGAAAACAATCACGGGCAGAAGTACATCAGGACTCCTTCGGGAGAAAGAAGAACCAATACTACTAGGACGCTTGGAGTGGGGGTTGATCGCGGACGACGGATCGCATTGTTAGGGCGGGCCATTCGTCACTTGAGAAATCCCCGGCATTTAAAAGCCTGAACAAGTCTTACTTGGGGGAAAAATCGAACTGCCGGGGAAGCGGAAATCGTCCGCAAGAAAAAGACAAGGACGAAGACGGACTACTAGGAAGATGAAGCAAATTCTCTATGCATTGGCGCCGCCCTGACCGAACCAACCTGGGTGTCAGGGGGAGGGGTATCCCAACAACAACTGATATAGGATAGAATAAACGAACTCACAAGTGTGGAAGTCAAACCTTGTGGGGGAAAGGATAAAAACGGACGAAAGCTTTGTGAGGGGGAAATAGGCCGGGAGCGTCTTTCATTGAGAAAAAAAGGAAGGGGAACTTGAAGAGATCGAAAAAGGGAGAGTGGTCTTCACCACTCCCCGTGCCGCAGAAAGACTGTGGACCTCGTTTTGAGTAGGAAAAAAAAGGGGAAAATGAAAGAACGAAAGAGAAACTCCGGAAAAAGAAGAGAAAAACAACTAAAAAAGTTAGTCGGTTGATCAGGGGTTTCTCCGGCAGGAACTTCATGTCTAATGGACGCGTGAGGGAAAGGAATGGAAAGTTCGGACTCAGAGGGCTTCACCTCTCCCGGGTGCAATCGCCTAGGCCGTGGAGTAAGTAAAGAGGGACTTTCCTCCATCGACGAATCAAAGCGATCCTACCTGAGGGAGAGTCCAGCGGACCGGCGTAAAGGAGAGAAGAAACGCAGAAAGTACCGACTCTAAATCGAAATAGGACGCTACCTGCTGAGCGCGCGAGAAAGAAGACCAGGGGGGGGGGTGTTGGGGGGGTGTAACAAAGATCGTCGCACTTCTCTTACGGGAACCTGGTATCACGTTGGGCAGGAAAAAAAGCAGCCCATCGATTAAGAGCAGGCCTATTCTGTAAGGGAAAGGGAAGAGAATCATAGCATGAGAGTTTTTCTCCAACCGGTGTGACTCGCTCGCGGCATTATGTGCTCAAGTCGCCTAAAACCGCCAACGTCAGTAACAACGCCCCTTAATGAAAAAAAAAGGGCTAAAAAGAGGAATCAATGAAAGCCTGAAAGGGGGGGGAAGGAATGTCTTTCAGTTAAAAGGATGGAGCGTTCCCACGACTTGGCGAAGATCCGAGTAAGAAAGCACCTTCAGAATGAGGGGTTGGGACGCGCGCCCGATCCTACAGGAGGACCAAAAAAAAAAAAAGGAAGCACAGTCAATGAAGAAAGATCAAACGGGGAAGGGGAGCCAAGTGGAGAAGGGGTTATGGACCGCATAGTCGCTCGCGTGCCATCTCGCGTCTCAAGAAAGAAAAAATCTAAATCGAGGCCGAGCTCATGCGCATACCAACCTCAAGTTAAAGAGAAAAAGAGCGGTCGAAGAGGAAAAAGAGAGCAGAGGGACGTAGCTCCCTACAGAAAGGGAGAACGTCATATAGCGTCAACCGCCACAAAAAAGGGCAATTGCGATAACGCCCTATCTATCAAAAAGCAGACCCGCGCCCCGCACCCCTCGAGGAGGGAAAAAAGGCAAGGGTGCGGATGAAAAAAAGAGCTTCAAGATACGAAATTACGACCGAATTTTGTCTAATGCAGAACCAAAGCGGGACTCCACATCTACTCTCAAATTGAGAGAGAGTTGGGGGGCTCGGGGGGAAACGCGGAAAGGGAGGAGAAAAATAGGAGGGAGGGATGGAGGAAGAGATTACCGGGTCTTCCATTCATGTCTCCTCATATCTCCGACAGCAAGCGGTATCGAAGCGACGTACGCTCGGAGGGGAAAAAATTGAGGCATGTAAAACTGAGGAAGGAAAAAAAAAAGGATTAGCTCATAGGCAGGAGCCTTTGGGAGGGAGCTACTGTAAAGGACGCAAGCTCAGCCGCGGAGAAGGAAATCTAAAGGCGGGACGTGGGAATGCAAAAGGGAGAGTGAAAGAATATCCTAGAAGGGAGGGACAAGGTCTGCAACACAGATTCAAAAGCGACTCTTGGACTCGGGGAGGATGGGGCCTGATGGGGAGACAGCAAAAAATAACTTGGCGCTAAACGGATTTCAGAGAATCGAGGACGGAGGCGGGGGGGGGCTCATTAAAAGGACGGGAGAGCGGCATCAAATCCAAATTGATAGGGGTACGCGAAGCGCTCGGAAGGGCCACAGGAACGATTCGGAACGAAAGACCCATGCTGCCAAAAAAAGAGATCGGCGGGATTCATAGGAGGAAAAGAAAGAGGAAGAAATGACGTTGGAGAAGGGAAGGAAGGGGCGGTTCAGAAAAAATTGAAAGAGGGGATGAGCACTCCAGCTTAGCGAGCCACCAGGGTTGGGGAAACCGCGAAAGATGGCTGAGAGAAAATAAGGTGACATAGGAAGGAGGGAAAGAGACGGAGGGCGCGGGTGAGCTCTCAAAAAAGGAAAAAAACTCGGTTGACACTCAAAAGCGAAGCCGGCGCACTCTCAAGGGGGGGGTCAGCGTCGCGCGCGCCAAAAAGGGCTGACTCGATCCACTCCATTGCGAGAGAAAGCTGGGAGAGTGGCGATGGCAAACTAATAGCGGGGGAATCATATATCAGGAAGGGGTTTGTCCGGCGAGGGAAAAAAGAGGTCAGCTGGATGGAATCACTTCTAGGGCAAGTAACCCCGTGCGCTGCAGAGAAAGAAATAGGAGAACGAACGGGTAAGCTTCAGGGAATAGACTCGCGGGCTGCTTAGAAAACAACTAAAAATGACAAACCCACACAGGGGAAAAATTGAAACGATTGCGGGGTGTTTTGGGGGGGCGTAAAGGCGTGGAGAAGGGGATGAGGAAGGAAAGAGAAACTGTTAAATAAAAAGACATGACCGGCGAAGTAGGGGAAAACGTTCGGAAGGAGGCGGCCTAAGAATCGTCTGGGAAGAAGGTGAGACTCACATTAGAAAGACACCAGTTAAAGGGAATGACGAAACGAGCTCAAGCCTATGAAAAATCCGCAACAGGGTCCATTGGGGGACGCCAAGCGGAAAAGAACCTAGAAAGGGTTCTGGTAGGTTACGCTGAACAAAAAAGGGAAAGGAGGATACACAAACAAGGTGGGGGTTTAGGCGCCGCGGAAACTGCTCCGAAAGGAAGGTGGCATAGGAAGAGGAGCTGTCGTTCTGCAAAGGGGAGACGTGAGACGCAGGGTCCTAAAGAAAGGCTAGCCCACTTCCCAAGGGCGGCCGCTGGGAGGCCTCGGGGTTTCAAGCGTAAGGGGAAAGATTTGTAACTATAGGGAACAGAACTTAAGGGGGAGAGGAAGAATCAAAAAAAAAAACGACATAGAAATCGGATCGTTTTCATGTATCAAATGATCCAGTCCTCGGGAGGTTAGAATAAGCTGACCCGTCTTTACTGAAAAGGGGAGGAAAGGGGTGACAAGAGAGGCACCGAAAAGAAGGAGGACCTCATATTTGATCTCACAAACTAGCACTGCGTACGGAAGATGAAAGCGGCGGGGAAAAAGAAGCAAGACGCTGATAGAGCAGGAGTGTCGAAACGAGAACTAAAAAAGAGGCAGATAGGAACGTTATTGGAAGGAAAGGGCTAAAAAGTTGGAGTTAAGCGCGCGACGGCACGAGTCAGAGGGTCACGACGGCTTCGGCGGCGTAAGGAGATCACTTGTGGGTTGCGCGAGAGAAAAGAAAGAAAAGAGAGAGGGAGCAGAAGGAAGGGTAAGTCCAAGAACATCGAGGAGGATGGCGTCGAAAAATGGAGATCGCGCAGTGGGTGCAAGAAGCGCCGCACCGGGGGCCACGGCAGGAAAAAAAGAAAAAAGACTGGGGATGTAGATTTAAGACTGGTCAATGCAAGGAAAAATCAGAGTCGTGAGAGATGTTTAAGAACTTGGGGGAAAAAAAACTAGGGGACCAGCAGCTTCGCACGAAAAACGGGAAAGAGGTATGGAAGCGCGCACGCGAGAGGGTCGGTGAGAACAGCCGCGCGCCTCCGCAAAGGAGAAAGAAATAAAGCGAGGGAAAGGGAGGAATGGGTAAAAAGGAGGATCTTCTGCCAGGATCCTTCCAGGGGAGGCCTGGAGCATCACCCGGTTGCTACGAAGAACTGGGAGCCAGGGCATAAGGAATAGACCTGTCCGAAAGGAAAGTAAATTGTAATATGCCGAGAGAGAGGACGAATAAGAAAAAAGGCTCGTCAAAAAGGGCTGGACTTGAAAAAGGGACGACGACTAGCAATGCCGCAGACCTATGGGGGGGGAGAAACAGACTAAAGAGCCCTCGCCCGCGACCTCTCGGTCTAAGGAGCATGATCTCTTGAAGGAAAAAAAAAAAAAAATGTCTACAATTACTCCCGCAGACGGGGGGAAAAAGGAGAAGGGAGAAACGAGAGTTGGTCCAAGAAAAAGAAAAAAAAGAAACATCAACAAACCACTTAGGATGGGAGAAATAACTCGTTCTCTGCACAGTGACTCGTGGAAAGACAGAGGAGGGGGTCATTGTAGAATCGATGAACAAAGTGTAATCCAATCATCTTGAGCTCAGAGAAACAGCCTAGGGCGAAAAAAGAAAGGCACGTACGGCTCGGGAAAGGGCAGGGAATTCTCGGGAATGACGTTAAAAGCGAGGCTATGCCGTCAAAGTGGGAAAGAGGGAGGAGGCATCGGTCGCATATCAACGCAGACGCGCACTGGCGATTAAGAAGAACTGCTGGATATGCGCAAAGTGAGGACGTACCACTACATTCTCGAGAAAGGGGTCGAAGGGAACCCGGGTGAATGCGCGAGAGGGACTGCAAGATTTGCATGTAAAGGAGGACCTGTAATTCGGTCCTAAACGTCCAAGGGGGAAAAACAAAAAGGATCGGGCGTAGGGGGGGGAATTTAGGGTAGAGGGTCGTAAGTTGGGGAATAAAGAGGGCGGTGATAGAGCGAGAAAATACATCTGGGGGTAAGGAATCGACTCGAAATCTGTCTCGTTCACGAGTGTTGGCCTATACGGAAAGGAAGAAAAGGATCCAGAGAATAGGCTGCCTTGAGAGAAAAAGATCTCAGATGTATGTCAGGACTCCGTGCAGGAGCTGGAGAAAGAAGGGGGGGGGGGTAGCACAAACAGGCAGGCTATCAGAACACCCGGTTTTGCGTCAGAAAAAAGAGAGGGGGGGGGGTTCGATGGGAAAAAAGAAAAGGGGGGCCGCCGTACGACTCTGGGGGAGGGAGGTCGCATAGTCACCACAAGTGCGCCTCAAAAACGGTTCCCTACGCAGAGCCGGGCCGCCATCTAAAAGGAAGGGAATCGTGCAGAAGAGAAGAGATCAGGGTAAAAAAGCAGAAGTAGAAAAAATCAAAGGAATAGTCTTCTAAGAATTGGTCCTTGCGCGGTAGGGAAAGGGAAGTCCGATATGCCAGGCTTGAGAGGGGGTAAGATGAGATCGATGGCTGAAAGGGAGAAAAAGGATGTATTATCCAGTTCTCTGCTCCGGACCCGGGCAACTTCTGCAGGAGCTTGCCTGAAAAAGTAAAAGTTCAGAGTGAGGGGGAGAAAGAGCGGCAGCGGAAAACACGAGGTAAAGTAAAAGAGGAACGGGCGTGGTGGTTTAGAGGAGTAAATAAGGAGGGGCGCGCGGAGTTTAACCCGACACGTCCACGGGGCGGAAAGAAACCCACGGGCAGCTGACTGCCCCCAACCCCCCCCACAAAGAAGGGGAAGTCGCCATCGGACCGTAGGGGAATCAGCCGCCGACTCAAAAAGAGGGGGACAAGCGACCCTTTTCAAAGACGGAAGAAACTATCCCGGCCTATGATCCGCGAGAAGGGGGAGGTCGCCAAAGGGGGAAAAACCTGGAAAGGGT
>Ga0179593_1340731_pt1 | contig 33724 bp, 40 predicted proteins | sample CZODoug2_1_08_16_FD_185931 | JGI IMG/M metagenome (GOLD analysis project Ga0179593, IMG submission 185931) | Vadose zone soil fungal communities from Angelo Coast Range Reserve, California, USA - CZODoug2_1_08_16fungal (PacBio error correction) | ecosystem: Environmental > Terrestrial > Soil >...
AGGGGGCACTCGAAACAGAAATGAAATAGCGACATTCGAGGGGTCCCAAAGAGGCAAAAAGGATCAAGCAACAGGAAAAGGGCCCGATCGAAGACCAAGCCGAACCAGCCAAGAGGCCGACGGGGCAGCCTGATCGGAAAATGCCGAAGAAATGGGTGTCTGTTTTTAACAGGGACAGGGAGAAAAAAAAAGGGCCCCTCAAAATAGGTGGAAACAAAAACCAAGTCTGCTTTAATGCGACGGAAAAAAAAGTTGCAGGTTGGGACGTAAAGAGTGGGACTGGCCCCTCTGTACTACTGGAAGGAGAGCTGAGTCCTAAAGGGGGAGACGTCGCTTTGTGGCCATAGAGCGAGGGCGGAACCATTGAAGTCAACAGGCTAAAAGAAATAACGGGAGCGCCGACACGGAAAAGTAGCGTCCAGACCACCGGGGAAGGAGAATCGCGGTAGTTCGCGGGCTTGGGGGAGGACTAAAAGCGTTAGAAAAAGGTGGTGGCGAAACGGAACGTTCGGTACGTCTCTAGGCAGCCCGAAGAGGAAACCGGCGCAAAAAGAATTTGGACCAACTTGGGAAAATAACAAAAAAAAAAATTTAGGAGACCAACCGCTGCGACAGAAAACGCCGCAGCAGGAGCAAAGGCATCTGTAAAGAGATCAAAAAGAGAGAGACGCGGATAAATCTAAAAGCACAACATTACCTAAACCGAGCGTTTTCGGGGAGACCAAAATATCGTGCCAGTTGGAAAACTTGAGAACTAGGCGGCTGCCTGGCAGGATGCTCGTTACGAGTGTAAAGATCGGCGGAGGAAAAAAAGGGAGGCAAAAGAAACTGGAAGACACTAAAGGAGCATTCAGCGGTACGCGGGCACCATGGCAAGGGACGGGGGCAGAAAAATGTGAAAACCGGGGGAACGGAGACCGTGGGCCAGAATCGCATCGTGGGAAAGGGGAAGTCAAGGTCTAACGGAGTAATCGAACGCCGTCGGGGAAAACTGCCATGGCGTCAAGGTGAGAAAAAAGAACAAGAACGAATCGGGGGTGAGCGGTCGAAGGCTAAAAAAAGATTTTTTTGGGGAGGGAGACGCGGATCTTCTAGAAGTGGCGCGAACTCATGCGAAAAAGGGGGGAATAGGAATTGGAAGGAAAAAGTAAAGGGAAAAAAAAAAAAAGTAAAAGAAGGAGTAAAGGTCCAGGCTCGGACCGACGGGAATATTGTATTCGTCGATGAACGCAAAGCCTGCTCGAATGAGCTTCCTACGAGGGTGTGTAGCGAACTGAGCGAAACCGAGCGGAACTTAACATCCGGGCACATCGGTAAGCACAGAAATGGGTTCCAAGAATCGCACAAAACCCAATCAACAGTCGGGGGGAGGGGATGAAAATGCGAATTACATGAGGGGGAGAAGTACTAAGGTTGACTACAAGCAAGCCATTTGGACAAAGTACGTCGGCCATCTGGAAGGGCGAGACTCGAATCGAAAATATATATCTGCATAAATGAAGGGTCGGGAAATGACAGCGTATCGCCAAAAGCTCTAAAAAAGGAAAGGAGATCACCGCGACGAAAAAACACGGTGCCGGCGGGGCCATAGAAAAGGGTGGAAGGTCATTGTGACGACGGGAACGAATGGGGGGGGAAAATGACTCAAGGGAAGAGACGGCGCAACCGTGCCGGGGGAAGAGCCAGGCAAAATAAGGGGTGGGGGGGGTGAGCAGCTGTTTGGAGGTGGTGAGGGGCGGCGCAGGGAGAGGACTTGTGCGGAGTGCCGCTTGAGTGAATGTTACAAAAATGTGGAGACGTCATGAGATAAAAACAGGAGAGCATAGGACCAAAGAATGCCGTCCGAGCATACGCACAAGCGCGCCAGGCCCGTGATGAGGACAGAGATACAAAAGTCACAAAAGCTGGACGAGACCGGTTCGCGAGGGAAGGGGAAGTAAAAAAAAGAGATTGCCGTCTCTTGAACATGTTTGACGAGCAAACCGAGACAACGAAGCAAGGAAGAAAGTATACTCGTCTTAAGAGAGGACGAAGGGATGAGAAAGTTTAGTGTCAGAGCACTTCTCAACTCAAGAGTAATGCTAGAGGCTACGGCGCGGGCCCGTTTAGTGGAGAGAAAAAACACCGGATTGTAAAGAGAAAAAATGCCTGTAGGGGGACTCAAAATCCCTACAATTATTGACATAAGCAAAAGGACTCAGACAAGAGCACGGATGGTGCTTCGGGTTCGCCACCGGTGGTTAAGTGGGAGGGGGGGGGGCTAATGCCCGCTGTCCTAAACGCCAACAGACGCCCATCCATCGCAGGCCCAAAACAATGGTTTTTTAAAAAAAATCTTGTGAGGGGGGGGGCGCAGGGGAGAATAAGGAACAAGCCGTCAACGGCAAGAGGGGCCCCGCGAGTTACCGCGCGACGCAGGAAATGTAGAAAAAAGGCGGGGAACAGGGGACAAACAGCTAGAAGGGCAGCACAATCGATCCCGCGATAAAACATGGATAGAGAAGGGGCTCAGCCAAAAAAAAAGGGGGAAAAATAAGATAAAGAGAGAAGCGGGTAGGTATCATCCGCCAGCATCGAGAAAGGAAAGATGGTTAAGCATATCGGGACTAGAAAAAATTTGAGTTGTAACGGGAGGCGCGGACAGAAGGAGGGAAGAAAAACGTCTTGCTTACTTCGAGGACATCAAAAAAGGCAGACATAGGAGGGGAATTTGGCAGGCGTTGCGGAGGGAAGTCACGGGTGGCCCAGGCCGTATACAAATGCAGGAAGGAAAGACAATGAAACCACCATTCGAAAGAACAAGAAAACAAGGGGGAGAAAGGGAAAAGCCCCAATGTAAAGGGAGGGGTGGAAGTTAGTAGGGAACTATGCATAGTGGTTAGGGAGAGAGGACCTACAGGAGGTAAAGCACAAAAAGCGGTGGCGGTCGGTCTCAAAAAAAAAGGAACCCCGTCAAAAAAAACCCCCATTCAATTGTGGAGATTGCGAAATGAAAATCAAAAGAATAGAAACTAAGACGAGGGACGAGATTTAAGCCGCGATCACGTCGTCAGTCGGTGGCGGCGGTGAAACGACTTGACAAAAGGAGAAGACCTCCCGAGGGGGGAGGGAAATTCAACGGGGGGGGGGGGGGGGGGGGGGGGGGGGGGGGGGGGGGGGGGGGGGGGTTATGGGGGGTGGTGCAATGGGTGTGAGTAGGTGGGTTTGAGGGTGGTTTTTACGGGGGGGTGGGGGGTTTGTGGTGTTGTGTGTGGGGCTCTAATCAACTCAACTTCGCTCGGTCCCTATTCTTCACATCCGCGTCCAGCTCGCATCACCAGCGAAAATTGTTCGTTCACTTTCAAAGTCGGGCCGGCAGTTCAAGAGAAGAGCGCGCCGGAACAAGACTTCTCGGACAACACATGGTGTCTCACGCTTAAAAGAGAATCAAAAAACGGCGAAGCTTGTGCGTCCAAAATGGGAAAATCGGGCGCCGGAGGGGAGTAAAAGGCATCAGTAACTCAAAACGGCTTTCAGCCAAACCTCCCACTAGACGAGGAGGGGGCTCTAAAGCGCGCAACATCACAAATCCGGGCCGGATCATGCTAAACTAAGGGGAGAATTTTAACATCGCCTGAGCGCAAAAACAAAGGCAAGATCACCGAGTAAACTACCGAAGCTCCTTCAATAGCACAGTGCATGCACTGGGGCTTTCTTGGAGGTAAGAAAGACCATCAGGTTCATGCCAACGGCATAAAAACTCTAGGTGGATGCGCACGAAATTACACGGATAAGGGCTAGATGGGGAGAAGCCAGGCGATGATTTGACCCACAAGGAGGGAATAAAGCGAAGCCGCTGGAAGAAAACTCTATCTCACAACACAGCGAAAATAAGGGAAGGAAGATCATGCGATGGTTCGAAAATCTGAAAATAGCAAATACAAAAAATGTCACTAATTACAGAAAAAAAAGGGAAAATGCAGAGGGGAGGGCCGACGCTGATCGCGAACCGGCAGAGAACCTCTCAGAAATCGCTACACTCCGAAACATCTTCGGAAAGAAGAAAGGCGACCGCAAGAATTCCGGCAATAGACAAGGCTATCGGAATCAAAAGGCGACGCCATGGGCATCAACACATCCGGACTCTAAACTTTCCTAAAGGAAAAAGGGAAAACTTACTGACCGAAAAAAGCGAGCCAGCACAGGGAAAAAGCGGCGACGTAATTCGCCTGCACCCTTCCATGGGTGCCGGCCGCTCACATCCAAGGCCGCCGGTCAAGAGCTAAAGGGAAGATAAGGGCCCGAGACTCCTCAGGAAAAGTACCCGGATTTTTGCGAAACGCGCAAAAAAAATGAATGGAACACAGGCAGAGCCTACACAGGGCGAGGAGGGAAAAGTCACCTGGAATTTGCAGAAAAGGACAAAAAAGAGGGTTGCAGGAAAAGCCGATTTCTGAAGGAAGGATGTGGCTGCCCGCGCCAAAATCCCAGACGGACCAGCGGTGTGGTAAAAAAAAAAAAGGGGGAAGGAAAGAAATGTGGCAAAAAACTCCGCATTGTCAAAAAAACAGATACGAAGCAAAATACGAGAAGGACCGTGATAAGGAAAGCGAAAGTTTCGTGAGTGCGCGGCCAGTTCACACTTGCTAAACTAGCAGGTGCAGGAGAACCGGGTAAGCGGACGACCGTCTGTCAGTGGAAGTAGGGCATCTCCGACCTTTAACCAAAGCGTCATCAAAAATAAGGCAATAAAAGAAAGAGAACGACCCAAACGAGAAGGATGAGCATGACCCAGAGGTAGGGCTTACGGCGGTACAGGACCGGCAGCTCGTCCGTGCAGGGAAGGGAATAGCGACAAGATAGCGCCCAAAGAAAAAAGGAAGCCCACGATCGATCAAATCTAGCTAAAACAAAGGCCAAGGAAAGAAGTTGCACTACTAATAGGAGAATTCCTAGTTCCAAAGGGCGCCGGGGGCTTAACTCTCCAGATAGAAACTGAAGAAAGGGTCAGAGGGTCGAAACACTCATCTTGAAGGTGCGCGTCAAAAGAATTTTTGCGAATGGAAAAATGATATAATCTCGTCAAAGAAAGATGGGACATAAGCGTAGCGTGTTTCCGGTAAGACTGCACTTCAGCGGAAAATGCGAGAAAGACTGGACGGGCGGATCGTGGCTTGGGATTTTGACTTAGAGTGGAATATTAAACTACTGAATGTCGGGAAAAAACAGCAACTTAGAGGGGCAGATCATAGAAAACACAACAAATACGAGAGAACTCAAGACTAAAACAACAACACCGTTGGAGAAAAGTAAGGGCGCTGTGCATGACCAGAGGGACCTATGATCGAAATTCCACTTATGTCCAAAAAATCAACGAGAACGAAACAGACCCGGAAACATAAAAAAATAAAAACGGCAACAGACCTGCTATACACGGTTAACAGGAAAGCTGCAAATATGAGTGAGACATGCAAAAGTAAGGAAGAAGGTTTCAGGCGGGAGGATGAAATATCAGCCAAGCCAGTGTCAGAGCGGGGGAACAGAAAGGAGTGATCAAGAACCTGCGTGCAGTGGAGGTGGCGGGACGAAGCGGAATTTAGGGTCAAAAAAGCTACAAGACGGGGGGGGGGGGGCTTGAAATCTAGGAGAAGGCGAAGGAAAAAGGGGGAAATCAGAGTCCCTGGGCCGGCGCCGGGGAAACAGACAGCCGAGGGGGGGGCGAAAAGATTTATTCAATGGAGCAGCGTGAAACCATCGATATTAACAGGGCGGAAGAAAACGAGAACGTCCGTGAAAAACGCGGGCTTGGGGGCAAACAGAAGGAGGCGAAACCGGGGGAAAAAACTGATTTAGCGTGTAGCGGGGTCGAAAAGCCTAAAAACAAGCGAAAGAGGGTCGCGCACAGGTGCTCGCTGGAAAAAAAAAGAAACAAAAAAATGGAGCACCGCAAAAAAACGAGTGCAGGAGACCGAGGGAAGACGCACGCATAAAGACAGCGGGAATCTCAAAACAAAATCAGGATAAGGCGGCGCCCATGCGCGTGCTCCCGGCAGATGCAAGAAGGGAAGAAACTCGACACACAAAAAAACCGCATCCATAGCTCTCAAGACAAAGGCTTTGGCTACGAAGATCGGCGGAACATGGCACAGAACGTGCTTTCTGCTCGAGGATGCCAAAAAATGGAGGGGGGCGGGCGCGGGAGGTCCATCAAATCTGCGCTTTAAATAACGGGGGGAAAAAAAAAGGGGTGGCCGAAGACTGTTCAGGAAATCCTTCCATTTCAGCGTTGCGGGGGGGGACGGCCCAGGAGAGCGGTCAGCATGTACCAAAACTCCTGACTAGGGAAACCGTAGGATGAGACCGGATTCCTTAAAAGTCCGGGTAGAAAAAAAGCGAAGACAAGGTGAAGTTGCGGGAAAACAAAACGCTGGAACGTAAAGGGCTAGATGAACCTTTACCACGGGAAAAGAAGGAGTGCGCTGCATTCAGATGAAGAAGTAGTTACTACACTAATATGATTGGGAGGAGAACGAGACATTCTTAATTAGTCGGTGGGGCCATAAGAGCAAGAGGGTAAATTATAAAATGGTACGATAGGGATGGTGATGCACAACCGGCGAAAGCATCGATTGGCCAATGTAGAAAGGAGAGGGAAAAAAAGAACGTGATATGAGAATAAGAGCCTCTTCATAAGACCGGGGGCCAATGGCATTGCCACTAATCTACCTCACATTTCAATTAGCGAAGTAAGTTATGAAAGGAAAGTTATGAAAGTGGTCAACTACACACGAAGGACAACATGGTCCACGTCTCTTCCATAAGCGGCGGAGAAAGGCTAAGGGAATAGGGGAGATTAACAGCTTGGTGGAATGACGCTCTACGGATAAAAAAAAAATGCTCCATTCCAGAAACAGGCGCACCAACTGGGCATCGCGTGGCATTCCCGAAACGAAATGGGAAAGGGACTGGGTAAAAACGTATGGTAGGAAAGGATGCCCAAACTCAGCCTCCAGGGCGGAGATGACCGGGACGCAAGAAAAAACAAAAGGTGCCTGGCAGGCCCAGGCCCGGTGAACACCCTGTTGGTAAAGCAAACAGAAGAGGCAGCTCAGGATCAGACCGGCGAGGAAAATACGAAGAAAAAAGTCAGGCTACAGCTGGAAAAATCACAACGAAAGAAAGAAGAGGAAGGGATGCCGAGCGGACAACCTTTCAAGCAAAGAATTCCCAATCCGGGAGGTACGGTAGTTTCTGGGAAAGGAAGGTACGCATAGGGAGGACAGAGGAAGAAATGTTATTAAGAGGTAGTCCAACAAAACTTCCGAAGTAAAGTGATAGCCTACTTAATCTAGGACGTCTGAGTGATAAGGGGGAGTGTGACATGGCAGAATCATAACCCTAACTCGGGGGGGGTAAAAGATAAGCATTATCTAAATTAAAAAAAACGTTACCGGTTTGGTAGAAAAAACCTCACCGGCTTAAGGGGATGCTTTCAACTTCCTGGACTTAAAAAGAACAAAAGTAATGGGGTATACAAAAAATTGGCCACACCGGAAAAAAAGAAAAAATGCAAATAAAAATGAAAAAAGGGATGTGCTGCACTCGGGGTTTGCGGTGGGGAAGATGGTGCATGAAAAATCATTTCAAAAAAGGCAAAAAGAACGAGAAGTCCTGACACGAAAAAACACGAACCACGCCAATCGCAAAGGCCCTCAATGCTGATTCTTGGGGGGGGAGGAGGGGAGAGGACGAAGACCAGGCCTCTGTCAAAAAGAAGCCAATGAAAGACGCACGGGAACCGACAAAGAGAAAAAAAACAAAGAGGGAGGAGTGAAAAGCTCAAATGTCCTCATCGAGAAGCGGGCGATAACGGATTGGGGGAATTTTGATAACAGTCTTTTGACTAGAGCAATGAACATGGGAGGCAATGTGGGGGGCGGGGGATGGGAAGGGGGGGGGGTAGGTGTTTGGCATGTTGGAAGAAAACGAGACAAAAGAAAGGCCCAGGTAGCAGGTTAAATGTGTGTGTTTTTGGTCTAAAACACGTAAGAGAACAAATTAATAGGAGGATGTGGGGTCGGGTTGTTATGAGGGGGGAAGATTAGTTAGGTTCTTTTTTGTCCCCCCTCCGTTCAGACAGAATCGTCAGCGGAGATCGCGCTCCCCACCCGGAAGTACATAGCAGAGGGCGCAGAGATCCGGTCCGTACGCACAACGCGGATCGAGAGAAACGGAGGGGGAGGGTCCGCAATGGAGAAACGCGGTGTCTATGAGAATGGACCTCGGTCGCGCTGGGTCATATTCAGACTGGACAAGCACTACGAAAGTGATGAGGCGCGCCATAATCAAACCGAAGAACAGAATGAAAGGAGAAACTGTGGCGTGGCGGGAGCTACGGGGAACCAGTACTTGAGAGCTGCCGCGTGAGGCTGCACGACCCCACCAAACATGCCGCCGGCGTCACAACCGTGGAAAATTCTACTAGACAACAAAGGGAGATTGTCCGGAAGGAAGGGGGATTATGGACACATTTAGGCAATAGGTGGGAATAGAAGGGGGAGAAAGAGCAAGAACCGTAAATGAAAAAAAGGGTAAACTACACAAAAACGAAACGCGCGAAAAGAAGGTTAGACAGAAAGCCAAAAGCGGGGGGAGTCCTAATGACAAAAGCGGAACGAAAACGACCAATTACGAGGAAAAAAGCATAGGCAGCCGCGAGAAAACAGTCGTCGGAGTGTCTGGTCAGCAGACAGTCAACAAATGATACACTGAAAAACATCTTGCTCTAATCTCGTAGGCCAATACCGACAAAAACAGGGAGCCGCAAGAAAGGATCCGCAGGGAAACACGTCAACATTCTGCAAAAAATCAACGCAGGCCTGGCGGATCAGAACAAAAAGAATATCCATGAGCAGAAAGGCCGCTGGGGAAGGGAAGGGTCCTGCAAAAGGACGTCGCAAGAAAAAAGGGGCTCAAAGTGTTCGTCACAGGAAGGAGGGAGCTAAAAGGGGGGCGCTCCAGTGAACATCAACGGAGGGAATAAACAGATCCTGCCCGGCGAAAAGAGGGAACGCAAGACACTTCGAGGGGCCAGAGAAGGTCATTCTGACGAGACAGGGAAAGGGAGAAGGGTCGAGAAATGAGCGTTAAGGAACCAACCACCGCACGTCCAGAATCCAAAGAAAACGACCTGCGACGGCCAGCAAGAAGGGAAGACACGTAGCACTTTGGCGTGAGTGGCGTACCCAGGGAAGAAAAACGCCTCATCAACAGAGACTTCGCCATCGCATTGATTTTCGAGCAGGGAGAAATGATGGGCACCGAGGACTGAAGGGGGATCAACGCGGGCCGCTCCGTCTCGCGAAGCTCAAAACGAGATGAAAGTAAAGTATGAAGGGGAACATGGCGGTGCTCACAATTACCAGGAGAAGGAAAAAAGACCCTGCACGAGGTGGATGGGCGGAAAAAGCTCAGAATCTAAGAAGGATACGGACAGACGACACAAAGTCGAAAGGGTCGCAACTCGAGCACGGGAGCCTCATAGCGGTACGGGGACGCACAGGATATCCCCAATGACGAAAATCCATGACGCCGGAAAGAAGGAGCGTAAATGAACCGTAAAAAAAACCGAAGGAAGCCGCAAGGAAGGGGAGAGTACGTTACAGCCGGGGCTCTGACCAAGGGGGGGAAAGAAGAACCATTTGCCGGGAAAGGGAAAAGTCAACATAAAAAACCCCAGTGACAACACCCTAGTAGCAAGGGAGGAAGTCCCCCGAAAGGGCAAACCAGCCAGTGCCGCATGAAAACCGACAAAGCACAGTCGTTAAAAAAAGCAAAACCGCATTACTCACTGAAAACCTTCGTTCTGAAGGGGGAGGGGTTGGGGGGCGTCCGCGAAAAAGAAAAGCTGCGCCAGACCTGTGGGGACCGACCGATCCGATGAACGCAACGCTGCAACTTAATCTTAGGAGACGGGCAGCTGGAGGAAAGAAAGAAATTTGAGGGGAGAGAGGCCAAGCCGGGGCTAAAACGAGACGGTTGAGGAAGCAAGGGAAGCTCTACCGGAGCCTCCTCTATAACCTGGAAAAGAACAGCAAGACCTGCCCGGAGAGGGAACAAAAGAAGCGACGCAACGTAGAAGCAATCCTTTGGCTCTGCTCATAGCGCCTCAAGGAAAGGGAGAAATGGTCAGCGCCGTCGAGCCAAGCAGTGAAGGGAGGAGGGAAGTCCGGAAAACAGGCATCCTCCTGAGACATCACAATGGTCAAAGGGGAACGATCGACCTTAAAAATCAGGAGCCGACCGAAACCACCTACGCAAGGGGGAGGCTGAAGGAGGCGGCAAGGAAATCTGGGATGGCCTCTTGGACCAGAGGGGGTTGGGTACGCAGGGAATTGTACATCCAAAAAGGTTTTGACGGTGCTGAGAAAACGTTTCATGTTAAGTCTCACGCGTGAGAAAAATGCAGGACGCTTGGCGTAGACTGTCTTGGCGGTTGAGCATCGAAGGAAAAAAGTAAACGAATATGTCGACACTGTCCTAGTTCAGTCACAAACATAAAGAGTAGTATATACAAACCCCAAACGGGAGAGGACCGAGAGAGGAGTCCGTTTGAGAGAAGCGACCGAGACTACATTTCGGGAAGAGGTCAAGACGACGAGGACGCAACAAGCCAAGCAACGAGCGAAGAAAGCGAAGGCTAGAAAATGAAGAGACGAGGGGGGAGTGCCCATCCCAAATATTGTGTAAAATTATATGAAAAGCGAAAATTGGAAAGGGCAAGCCCCTCATCCGTGGATACGGCAAAAAAACAAAAAACCACGGAAAGGGTGGCTGGGGGGCGGCGCATGGGGGAAAGGGAAAAAAAGGGGGGGGGGCAAAAGAAAAAAAACAAACTAAAGTCCCGACACGGTACTCAAACATTTGATGCGCCAAAACCCCTCAAACCACAACTGACGTCTGCCCACCCACCACAAGGGAAAAAACAAAAAAAGAAACGCAAAAGTTGCCTGCACTCTTCCCTCTGGGTACTTGCAATGATCGGTGACGTCTTTTCACTCGAATGGGCGCTTGGAACGCGCGGCAAGATTTTCTACTACGGGAAAACAGGGTCCAGGCATGCCGGACGCGCTTCCAGCGAGAGACAGGAAAAGGAAACTTGTCAACTAAAAGAGGACGGAAAGTCGCAGGCTGTTTTGCCGATAGAAAGGGGATGACGCTGGATAAAAAAGGGTCGGCGAAAAAAGCGAAATCTATAAAATCTCCGCTTGGAAAAAAGATACTGGAATGACGGGAACAACTGACTCAGGGGCCTGGGACCGTGTGAGGAGAACAAAAATCCTCTCAAGGAGGGGTTCATAGAAAGAGGAAGCGGAACCAATCCTGTAATCCAGCAATGCTCATGGAGACGGCGAACGGACTGGAGAAAAAAAATGCTCCAAGTACGGAGCATAAGCTAGAAGAGTGCACACAGGGAAGAACCCCCAAACAAAAAGGACATTCGAAAGCAAATGTAGGCGTTCGAGACCGCGGTCATAAAGCCACAAAGGATGGTGTATCGGTCACCAATGGGAACAGCTACCATCGTTGAGGCGAGGGGAGACCATCAAAATTCAGGCGAGAAGTGCAACTGACCATCTAAAGAAGGAGTCATTGGGATAGGAGAGGCGCAGTTGGAACATAGGCAGACGGCAGGCAGTGGCGACCGCGAAGGGCGGGTGCCCCCGAAAAAGACGGCTTAACAGGTCAGGTGACCTAAAGGGGAAAGGACAAGAGAATGGTGGGACAAAAGATGCGATGGAAGGCCATGTCGTAAAAGAAGGTGAACCACCTAACTCACCAGTCAAGAAATCGACGTCTACTTACTAAATAAAGGGTGGGGGGGGAGACGGAGAAGAAGGGGACTTTCAGGGAGATGAATCGGGAGGGGGGGCGCCTCGAACACCGACGTGAAGGGGTTCTTTGAAAACTCAGGGTAAATGAGAGACACGCCCTTGCATCTCGGGGAAGAGGACACAAAGCGGGGAGGTGTTCGCTCAGACCCGCGACCATGAGCGAGGACGTGGCCTCGGCAGACAGGGCCCAAAGAGGCTTGCCAGCTCTCCCATCACATTGAAGTCTTAAGTAAGAGGTTGCAAATAAAGGCCGGTCCTTTGATGGGGGAAAAGCAACACGCACGAGAAAAGGATCGTCGCGAAGATGGACGGAGCGAAAGGGGGGAGACAATCGGTAACTTGAAATGGCAATGTGGTGAAGAGAAAATAAAGTATCAAAGAAGGAGCACAAAAGTAAAAATGGAAGGCCTCGGCCACATAAGGGAGGAATTCGAAGCGCCCTAAGTGGAGGGTGCTGGTGCGACGAAGAGGGAGTCCATGATCAAGGAAAAAAAAAAAAAGCGCGGACCGAAAACGCAAAATCACGAAGTACGGCTGCAAACCCATACCGAAGTGACTAAAACAGGTGAGCCGTAGGTCGCCTGATTCGCGCGCCTAGGACTTGGCCCAGAAAGGCAGAAGAAGCCGCACAAAACCCAGCAGTTATGGGGCGAGCGTAACTAACGATAGAAGAGCGACGCCGAGAGCCTTTAGGGAAAAGATAATGGGCGAAAAAGACTGGGAATTCTCCTACGAGGTCGTCGCTGATCATTTGTTGACGGCTTTCGCAAAAGCGCACAAAGAAGAAGACATTATAAAAACCGGGAGGAAGAGGCGTATACACGTACGTAAATAATGAGCCAGGGGGTGGGAGGGCATTTCAAAACGAAGGGGGGTAAATAACTTCCTATAAATACCGGCGCGCCCTTTGGAATGGGGAAGAAACCATTCGCCCCACAGCTGTCGGAGGGGGGGGGAGTAACAACAATAAGGGAGGACTGCAAGTGAAAAAAACCTAGTAAGGGAAAGAAACGTTGGACCCAGATCCAACTGGAAAAAGAAAAACATTCAAAGAACCTTATGGGTGGCTTCCGTGACAGAGGGGGGGCACTGGGAGCGGAGGGGGGAATTGCGAAGCGAACAAAGGACCACGAAGGAGGGAAAGCAGACACCGTAGGAAAGCACCAGGCACAGCATCGAAAAGGCACCGCCGGGCGACGTTGTTAGATCGCGCGACTGAACTGCTAAGCCAGATGGGGAGCCGCAGGGAAATGAACAAAAAAGCCGCGGACCTAAAAAGAACACACAGTGGATTACGATTGCGGAAACCGAGAATGGATCCGAGAACCAGACGTATGATAAAGACAAGTGAAAAGGGGACGAGGAGTCTGAGTCTCTCCTCAACAAAAACAAAAGTAGTATTAAAAAAGTCACCAAGAGATGTTGCGGGGGTTGAAACATTGAAATCGACAGAAAAGAGCTTAGGACGGGGACTTATGAAACATCGGGACATCGAAGCCCGGGGGGGGGAAGTGTGTGCGGACGTAAATCGAGGTCCATCGCGGATCTCAAAAAAGAGGACCGAATCGCGCTGCACAACGAGAAGAGAGGGGGGCGGCAATTGAGGGATGGGGGTAGATTCTACTGTGGCTAACGCCTCTCAAGGCGGAGGGATGGAAAGACAAAGAAGCCCTCAAAAAGCCGAGACGCAAAGGGAACAAAAGTGAACGAATGGAAAAAGAAAATCTCCTGGACGAGGAGTTAGGTTAGGAAAACTAGAAAGGAAATGTAAATGTGGAGACAGTACACAGGCAGTGGGGAAGAAGGGCCGTTGGCGGCGGTCTATCCAAAAAAACGGCCCGAGCCCGGTCCGAAAAAAGGAATACAAAAAGAAGGGAACCAAAAGGTGGGAAGAGAAGAATACTAAAAGAGCAACCGACCTAAAACCACCGTGATTCAGAAATGGCCGCGTACCCGGAGAGAGAACAGTATTCGCAGCGTTGCCAACCGATCAACGGAAAAAGCGACCAACAGCAGACGGGGGGGAAGAAGGCAAGTCGCAAATGCAGACAAAAAGTGCAAGAACATAAGGCGGACCGCCGTCGTCCAATCAAAGAAAAGACAAGAAATGCCATTTCTAATCTTTCTGCGGGGAACGAGGTCGCAAAGGGCAGGTAATTGATCGGCACCGTCGGACCGGTAAAGGAAAAAAGAACAGGAAAGGAAAAGGGAAAGAGCCAGAGGATTGCCTAGGAAGAAGCGCCAAAACATTGTTGGGTCGGCAACTTTCTTGAAAAAAAAGAGGAAAAAATCCGGCAAAAAGGAGGGGGGGGGGGGTTTTTTTATGGGACCAGGGGCCCGGATCATCAAAAAAGGGGGAGCAGGTAAAATCATAAAACAGATGAGAACAAAGGGGCCGGAAAGGATAAGGGAAACGCCGCCCTACAGAAAAGTCGGAAGAAAAAGCGAAGAATGGACTATGGGGAACCAACAGGTTTCGGGGGAAACTGGAGAAGGGTCAGGACCCACCACCTGGTAAAGGGGAAAAAAGAGACCAGAACGGACCTCAAAAATAACACTTCAAGATGCCGGAGAAAACGTAGCGTGAACACAGGGACGATATCGGGGGAGAAAGACAATAATGAAGGAAGGGGGAACGCCCATCAACCTGACGAAAAAATTAGCACGAGAATGAGTGTCAAAAGGAAGGAGAGAAAAGGGGGACGTGAAAAGGGGGCCAAAGAGGATCGCCGATTCAGACGAAGAAAAAAGGATCTCCAAAAAAGAGGTGTAGACGAAATTCGATGAGTGAAATGCAACTAGAGAAGTGACAACAACAACGGAGAAGATAATGAACCAGTGCCGGGTCTCGGATTGGGAAGCCACACACAAAAGCCTAGGAAAGGTGAAGGCGGCGTCAACAGTCACTTCGGCTACGAACAAACTGGAGACTAAAAAAACAAAAGGGACGCTAGCCCGGGTCTTTGCTCCAAGCCGGGGGGGCAAGACAAAAGCAAATTTCCCCATCAAAGGGCTAACGGGGGGAAAGACCTGTCGTTCCATTCAGGACAGCGGAAGGGAGGGGACCGTCCAAACGACAATAGACGGGACCCAGGGAATATGCCAGAGGTGAAGGGCAAAAAAAAAAGGAAACGGGAATAACGGGACATTGGAGACCAGAAGAGCCGGCACAAGGAGGGGGCACCGCTCAAAAAAGCGTCTCTCCCTTCGGATTAGAGCACGCAGATTATATACAAAAAACGCAAAAGAAAGATGCAAATATCAAAAGGAAACATCAAATCGGAAGAGGCATAAAGCTCCGGGCAGGTCGTCTCGAAAAAACCTATTTTGACCTCAGGAGGGGGGGAGCGCTACCCTAAAAAACAAAAAAGCGAGCCTCAAATGTGGGAAAAAAGGAGCATAGAGAGGAAGCATCAGGCGGGCCTGCAGTGCTCTCATTTGGGTAGGATGAGACGCAAGGCATGAGGCGAGAAGAAAGCCAAGGGCTGTATACGGAAAGGCCAAGGGGGAGGAACGAGGTGACGCGCACGGTGGGTGACCGCTAGATTACTTGGACCGAGAGAAGGCTAAAAAGAAAGTTCCCCGAAATGGGTCCACAAAAAACGAAAAGCCAAAAATATGCAGCCAAACCAAGACCCAGAAGAAAACAGAATGAAATCGCCCAGTGGAGAAAAACCGAAAAGAAATGGCCGAAACGCGTAAGAGGGCAGGCGGAAAATTCAGGGGGCAGGACACCAAAAGGGAGACGGCGCATTCACAGCATCTGATAACTGAAAAAAGCGGACCCACGCTTTAGACGGAAAAAAGGAAAGTGGAAAATTGAAGGCGGGACGGCTACCGCCAAGCCAACTGACAAGGTTAGGGCGTAGACTCAGGGGAGGGACGGAGGGCAAAGCTTTTTAGACTGTGCAGGAAAGATACGCAACCGAATTATTGAGGGGGCCTGAGCAATCGGGGGTGGCAAGGTAAGTCTCATTCTGGGGAAGAAACGAAAGGGATTCGCTTGGGTAGAGCGACTTGGGAGGGCGCTCTTCCAGAGAATTAAACATCGAAAAAACCCGGAAAGGCCGCACAGCGCCAAGCTCTCGTCCAAAAACAAAACCAAGAGGGGATACTTAACGACAGGGGACGGTGTTGAAAGGGACCTCTAGCGACATGGATAGAAAGGGTCGTGTCCCAGTACGACACACAACGCCAAAAGCCCGAGCGACGCACAGGAAAAGGGAAAGATCGCTCAAGTACCTTACCTTAAACCGTTCGACATTAAAATCAGTAGAGAAGTTGTCAGGAGAGGGGGGAAGGGGGGAAAAGCAAAAAAAGAGAGGAAGGCCATCTCCACCGAAAAAGCGGGAGAAAGCCCAGACCATCGAAATGTGAAAAGAGGGGGGCTTGGGGAGTCTTGCCAAAAGACGAAGGGGTTTGCAATTCTGCGAGACATAGCTGAAAAGAGTGGGAAGGGAGGAGGTAAAATAAGAGCTGACTTTGAAAAAGCCTGACAAAGCAAACGGGGTGGGGGTCATAGTCGAAAAGAAGGTATAATCAAAGAGGTCAGGGACTAAAGGAAGGGGACTGACAAAGCCCCGACGTGAGAGATCTAAGGAGGAGGCTGCTTGGGAAAGGGCAGAAGGGGGACTAAGTTAAAAAATTGAATTATCTAGGCACGTCGCGAGGAAAAAAGGTCGCACAACCGGCCCTGGGAAAAAGGGAAAGCTCTAGAACGAACCACGGGTCGTCGACATAGGATCTGAAGAAAAAACGCAGCCAAGGACGCGCAGGTGCGGCAGACAGGGGCGGGAGCAAAAACGGAAGTAAGGATATCGGATGGCCTCGACGGCAAAAAAACGAGGAAAAAGGCAACCGAAAGCCGTTCACGACCTATAGGAGTGAAATTGCATACAAGGGCTGTTATCGGAGAGGTCCTGAAAACAGGCGCCATCGGAGCGCGGGGGGCGAGATCGTTCGAGAAAAGGACGGGGAAAATGTAACCTACTGGATCTCGCCCAAAGGGAACCGGTCTGCGGTACAGAGAGTACAAGGGGAAAAGGGCTACACTTAAGGAACAGGCGTGCAAGGGAAAGGCGAAAAAAGAGCCTAGGACCTGCATCGGAACGTTCATTTCGGACAGGGGGAGGGAAGGGGAAGATCTTCGGAGTAAAGTCGATATCCGGGGGAGAAAACCTCCACGCAGGCAATACGGGGAACAGGCCTAGGTGAGAGAATGCTGCAGGAATGATGTTTTCTTTAAACGCTAGAATCTCAGAGGAGGAGTGACGACTCTCGCCCGGTACAAGTCAGTAGAAACCGCCGTGATGTTGAAGGGAAAACCAAATGGCTGAAAAACCCCATATCTAATTATTTAAGATTGGGGGATATCGAACGCTCTTCGGCAAGGGAAGAAAATGCTCTAAAAAGAAAAGGGACGGGGCCAAAAAAACGCCGTGTACCACATGTCCAAAGACACCGTGCCGAGTTGAAGGGGCGAAGTCGAGGTTGATGGAGGAACAGTAAGACCTCGGAGGTCAGGTGACCACAACTCCATTTGTCAGGAAGAAAGGCTCTTGGAAAGTGGGAGAGGGAGGCAAAGTAAGTCTTCCGTGTCGATCTTTAAACAGGTTCTGGGGATACGATCAGCGTATCTACAACATGATACAATTCCATGTCCCTTCGGCAAGACTTCAGACGGAGCGCCCGAGGGAAGGGGGGAAGGGAGTGGGGGACAAAGAAAAAAAAAACGCCGATTTTGAAAGGCTCACGGCGACTCGCGGCGATGAACGAAGAACCAGTGCCGGTGCCGCACCCATGCGCCTTAAGAAAAAAAAAAAAGGTTGCAATAGAAGGGCCTTATTCCTCAGGAGCAAGGACGACAGCAAGAGGTCCAACTCGCCACCCTACCAAAAAGGGCGTGATGGGGACCGAGCTTGAGGGAGGAGACCAGCGACTGGGAGACCTGGTCTTTATTTGAGGACTAATTCCTACTACCTCTAGGCGGGCACGGAATCATGTTTTGTAGGAGGGTGAACAATCCAGCCAAAGGGACAAGTCCTAAGGGGGGGATACGCGCTTAACTCAGCGACCTCTGAGGGAGGGGGGGGGATTGTCATTAATTATCCCTCAACTATGGGGGCGGCTAGGGAAGGAATCGAGGGGAGTGTGTGGGGGGGAAAAGGACTCCGGCTGAGGGGAGGATTAGAAAACTGGGACCTGTAGGACTGCCGAAGAAGAAAAAAAGTGGCCTAAAAGTTTTAAAACATAATCCAACTCCAACCGCCAAAGGAGAAAGGATTTTCAAGGAAGACGCCACAAGTTTGGACAGGTGGGAGGAGGGAGGGGGTGGGGCAGGTAAAGAAAGCATTAAAGCGGCAAGCCGAAGCCGGAAGAACTAAACAACGAAAGCCACGCCATACTCAATCCAACTGATTCTACTTTCTTGTTATGGAGGACCGAAAGGGACTGGAAGTCCCCCGGAAGAGCTGGCAACTCCGAAGGACGATGACCGCGAAGAAAAAAGGGACAACTTATCACAAGATGGCGGACGGGGGGGAACGATTCTTCTCATACGCATCTCAACCGAGAGAGCGGGGAGAGTGATACTACCAGTTAGAAATTTATAGAGCAGAAAAAAAAAACCAGAGGGTAGGTCGGAGGGAAAGGATAGCCCTCTCGCGATCCTGGTCGGTCAAAGAAAGAGAATCGGAACAGGAGGAAGGGAGCAATCTGTCGCGGGGGGTTTTTTGGGGGGGGGGGGGGGGGGCGGGGGCTTTCGCGAGGGGAATAGTCGATTCTAGAAAAAAAAAGAGTGCTGAAGTATAACGGAAAAAACAAGAAAGGAAAATCGGACGGGGGTCCTTTCTATTGGCTTTTCTTGGATGTAGCGGAAAAAAAATTCTTAAGGGCTGGCAGGGGGCTTGAGAAACGAGAGCGACTTCGCCATCACCAAAAGCCACCGACCCATTCACAACTTTGGCGAAACAAAGAATGGCGAATTTGTTGGGGGGGGCCAGTTGCGTTAGGGGAAATCATTGTGGGGGGAGGAGCGGGCAGTCCGACAGACTCATCTCAATACCGGGGTTTAGGAGACGAAAAACGAAAAAACTGCCAAACCACTAAAAGAAGAAAGAAAAAAGAGTTTGCGTGAGTGCCAAATCAATCCCAACAAACCTGCTTACTGGAATACCAGGATCATAAAATCGAGATGAGAGGAGGGGGTGGGGGGGATCCGTCAAAAGCAGGAAGCTCCGCCAAAGGACGGGAAAGAGCGTCGGCCAAGACCAGCAAGAGCGCGGACGACCAATCATCGGTGGGAGGGAAACGGAACGCCTCCACTCTTGCAGAAAAAGTGCCGCAGAGGCAGTTTGGCGGGCGGCCGATGGTCGTGGAAGGCAGATTCAAGAGCTACACGAGATCATGCAGCTAGCGACGTGAAAAAATGGTGGACGGAAAGGAGGGGCTGGGCGGCAAGAAAAGGGGGCACGGGTGGGCTAGTCCCCTCTTCTGGAGGAGTTAGCGGAAACTCAACCAGAGCGGAGGAAAAAAAAAGTCCGAAACTTCGCCTCCCCGAAGGAAGTCCGAAGGATGGGGGGGGGAGAATTTAGGATCAAGGCATGAAAACCGACCCTGTGAAAGAAGAAAAAACAGAAGAAAAGACCTGCGCTGACGAACTTAAGAGGAAGACGAAAAACGTGAGAAAAGGGCGTGAATTTTACGTCACGGAAATCAGGGCAGACCGAAGTACATCAAAATAGGGGCAGTTGAGCCGACAAGGTCACGGGGATGGGCGTAAGGAAGTAAATTAAACTTCCTAGGAAATGGGTTCGGAGCAGACGCAATATGGCCCCGAGAGGATATACCAAAACGCAATGGAGAGAAGTTCGAGCAAAGGGAGGGGATCAAAAAAAAATCACCGCTCTTAAAAAGGACCCCTGCACTCGACAACGCCAAACCGCATCCGGAAGAGAAGGACGCCGAGACAAAACATCTTCAGGACTAGACGGAAGAAATGAATGGGCAGAATCCAAGTGTATGGACTCCAACAATCAGGGGAAGACCAGCACGCAAGCGAAGTAACTACCGGTCGGTGAAGGAAACGAAGGCAGCGGAACATCAGGAGCGAAAGAAACCTTTGGGCACGGCCTCTGACGGGGTCGCCAACGGACTCTAAAGGGAATCTCCAAAGAGCAAAAGCCAAGAGGAACGAAACGTCTAACGGTGCACTCGATCCTCTCCGGGGGATATGAACCCGAAAGAAAAAAAAAAACTAAAGCCTGTGGGAAAGCAGGGTAACAGAAAGGTTCGTGAAGCGCATAGGTAGCCCCAGAAACGCCTATGGTCTCAGGTATGGTGGCTAAGAGAGAAAACGAGCAGAAAAGGAAACTCAAGGGGGGGCGCAGCCAGCATAAGTGAAGCAACGGGCCTGCAGCGTGAAGACAGGGGGAACTGGGAGGAGAATCTGCCTAGTTCTACCTAACTCCGCTTATTCGAGAAAAAAGGTCCATTAGATCATGAGAGCACGGTCAGAACGGTTAAGAGAAGAAACCACTGCCGAGAGGAAAAAATGTTCAACACTCAATCCGCTCCTGATTCGCTAAAACCCACAAGCGAAAGGCAAAGGACGATCGACAAACGCCGGAAGAAGGAATCTCCTACATCCAAGGTCAAGGAAAAAGGTACTCAAAAAAAAAACAGGGGCAGCCGTACCGCGCCTTCCGCACCGAGGAAAAAATATAATTCACTATCTGCAAGACCAGAGGGAAAAAACGGAACGGCCTCAATCAAGGTGCAACCAGGGGCGGAAGGGGAAATCCACTGACTTCTGGCGTTGAAAAGAATCTTTGGGACCGATGGGGACCCTTGTTTGAGCAAGATCATTATAACTAAGGCACAAGGAAGGGGAAGGGGGGGGGGCAGGGCAGAACTCGGTGTCAGGTAAGGTCACGAACGAGCTCGGCCGGAAATCTGGATTCGGGATTTGAGTTCGATGGGGGGAGGTTGGGGGAGGGGCGGAGGGGAACGTGACGGGGACTACCGAAACTAGAGAAGCCTGTCTGCCAGACAAAAAGAGCCAAAAGAGCTCCACACGGGAGAGGGAAAAAAGGGAAAGGAAGGGCGGCGTTGTAGAGGGAAATCGTACCGGATTAAACGACAATTATTGGAAGAGGGGAAACGAACGATCCGAACCGAAAAAGCCCAACGACTAAAGACGAACGGAAAGTCCGACGAAAACGCGTAGCCTTAACCTGAACGGAGGGAAAAAGCCCAGAGTCAAGAGGTGACGGAGAGTTTATCAGGACAAGCGAAAAATAAGGGGGAAAGGCAAACAAAAGGAGACGCCAGAAGGGAGTCAGGGGGAGGGCGCGCAGGAAAGAGGGTGCATACTTAGGCTGTAACCGCGTGGGCCCAGCGTCAAGAGTTAGAGGAGGACGGGGAAGCGCCGGCGCGCGACCTCTTTGGTCACTGTAGTACGAAAGGTTAAGCTGGAAAGCGCGGCCGGCAATAGGAGGAAGGAAAGCAAACCGGGGAGGAAGGGTCGCGTTGGAAGAAGGCTCCGTATCCTGGGGGGAGGAGAGGGGACTCGCAGGCAGACCATTCGAACGCTGAAACCGGTAAGCAAAAGCTAGGGAAAAAGGGAAACTGTGGCGAAAGCACGCGACGGTTACGGAAAGGGGGGGAAGATAGCCGAACACCGGAATGGAGGATCAAAGAGGGAAAGGGGCGGAGAAAGGCTTGGCGCCCGGCTTAGAGAGTGGACGCATCGCCGGCGGAGAAAACAATAAGAAAGGAAAGAAAAAAAGCGGGAGTCAAAAGGAAGGAACTATCTTGCGGGCATTGCAGAAAGTGGGGGATGAGAGGCGAGGAAGGGCAACGGGGACCAGGTGGGCCGGAGAAGAATCGGGGCGAAGCAGGAGCCGAACGGGGAGCTCGGACATTTGGCGCGGGTTAGGAAAGGGCAGATTCTCTCATGCCAATCAGAAGCGGGTGGAAAAACTTCTGAGGGGAAGAAGCAAAAGGAAAGTCTTCATAGGGGACATTTATTAAAGCAAGGGTAGTCAGGAAAGCATGCGGGGCGTAAGGAGGAGATCCTTAGAAACAACACGAGACCGCGAAAATGACATCGGGGCGTCAAAGTGGAAGAAGGAAGGGGATGTGTGCGTAGGAGGTAGAGGCTTGCTTATGGACGGTCCAACTCTACGAACGCGGTGAAGGGGGGGTCATGGGCGAGACCTCCTGTTTGATCCTCCAAGCGGGAAGGAAAAGAGGGGATCTTCCAAGAGCAGGGGTGGAGATAGGGAGAGCTGGGACGCGAACGCTGAGTCCTGGCAATACGGCCGAGGGCAGGGACAGAAGGCCTTGCCACACTCGCCCTGGGTGAACATTCAGGGAAAGTAGTTGGGAGGGGAAGGGCAATAAAAGAGGTCGGACGAAGAAGCACGAAAAATGAACATCGGCGTCTAAAAAATCTTGTTCGTCGCGGGGAAAGTCGAAGTCAAAAAAAAAAAAAAAAATCGTTGCGAGAGGGAAAAGGTTCATGTTGAAATGGACGATCAGCTTACTGAACCGATCCAAGGACAAAAGGCCTCTCTGAAATGCATAGGCAAAGAAAGGAAGTGGAATAAGGGATTGGTGACACAGATGGTGGGAAAGGAGCAAGCGCGGGGCCGCCGTGGAATAGCAGCAAGAAAAGGAACTGCAACTGCCACGTGAAGAAAAAAAACATTTGGGGGAGCCGCCAGCCGCAGGGATATCCGGAAGCGGAATATAAGCCGCCGCCCGTCCGACAGAAGGAACCCGCCGGATTTCAGTGATGGGGACGACTGAACCGGGAAGACACGACTCCGCGCCGTCGGGATGGGGGGGAGGACAGATATCGACGCCAATGAGGGGGGGCGCTGAGCAAATTTGAAGGGAAGGAGTTTCCGCAAGCCAAAACGTCACTACTGGTTAAAGAGCTTATCAGGGAGGGAAGAAAAGTATAGAGAAAATTGTCCTGGCAGTCAGCCAACAACGAGGGGGGTACTGCTCTAGCGCCGGAAGGGAAGTGGGGGAGGAAACTTCGAAGGCAACGGGGGGGTCTTGGTCTGTCAACTGTCTGGGAATGGACAGACAAAGAAAACAAATATGGCCTCACCGTTGGCCTATCACCAACTGCCAATAGGAACAATGCTGAAAGAAAAGGTCTTCGAAAAGGGTTGAAGGCTGGCAGGGGGGGGGGAAAAAGGGGTGCGAGAGGCACGCACCGAGAGGACAAAAGTATACAGGCGCCCCGAGAAAAAAGAAGCAGATGAGGAATTTTCTTGGGGGAGTGAAAAAAACGGACGTAAAACAGCGTCGAAACTGCAAAAAAAACGAGGAAACGAGAAAAAGGAAAAAAGGAAGCCACCGCTTATAAGCCGATTGCGGAAACGAATGTGATAAGAGGGATCCAGAGGCGGAGGCCGACCATGACGAAGCGGAGAGAGAGAGCACCACAACAACTGAAGTATTATGAAATCTCCCAAGGAGCCTGGGAGGGAATCCGCCCCGGAGATTAGAAAAAAAATATGAAGGGTACCAAGAAAAAGCTGTTGATAATTGGGACGGCGGGAGCGAGCATCGTCGCGGCCGAGGGGGACCTCAACTAGAGTCGGGAAGGAAGGAGAGGCGACAACTCACAAGACCCAAGCGAGGCCTTGGAAGGGGGGCGGGTCTTTTTCTAGAAAAACGCCCTTCTGAGAGAAAGAGGCCTGTCTCCTTCGCACGCCCAAAGGGGGAAGGGGGGAAAACGCAAACAAACCCTTTGGGAAGAAGCATCAGGGCAATTGGGCGGAGTGGAAGTTGATTAGGAAAACTTGGATGGGGGGGAAGGGCAAAAAAACGTAGTGGAAAAAGAAGAAGCAAGAAAGGAAGGCAGATCGTCCAAAAAACGGCACCGCGCAGACTCAGGAGAATATACCAAACTGGGGGAGGTGAAAGTGCCAGGAGGGTGGGGGGGGAAAAAATGTTGTGAAACCGACTCAAAGAAAGGAAGTCCGAGACGAAGGAACCCGGCAGGGGAGTCGGTGCGGGTGGACGACGTCAGAAAAAGTATAACACGCCGCCCAAATGAGTACAAACGAGAAGCGGCTCCAAGAAAAAAGACGCACAGGGCGCTCATACGGCAGTCCTGGCTGAGAAGCGGCAGATAGAATGAACCAATCCCTGCAGGTTTCATCTTGAGGCACCGTAGTCGTCCGTGAAGGTCAGGAAAGAGACGATGCTATAATTGCATAGAAAACGCGAAAAAACAAGGGTGTGGTCGTCGGTCTTGGGACGGCAACGGCAACGGTTGGAGGCAATCCTGTAAAGCCTCTCAGGAGTGACGAGAGCGTTACAAGGGCGCCAACATCTGAATAAAAACAAGAAATTCCACGTAGGGGAAACCTCCCGTGGAGGATTCCAGCGCATAATTAAGGGGAGAAGGAGGGGGGAAAAGCTTCCAAGAAAAAACAGAAAAAGGGGTCAATAGAAAACCGATAGACTACCTTCGCCGAAAGCCTGTAAAAATGGAGACAGGGCTAACAAAGGGTAGTGGGAGGGCGGAAAAAACTAAAGGGTAATACCCCGGCCACAAAGGAAGGAGAGAAGGCGAAGGATGGGTAGGGTATTGGCAGGTATGTGCACTGCGAGACCGGGAGGATCGACAACCGCTGAGTAGGAAAGAGAAGCAAGTCTCCATAGACAAACCAGCTGGGAAGAAAATCAGAAGGAAAAGGGGTCGAGGGAGGGGGGCCATCAACAATCAAGCGTCGAGAAGAACCTGACGAAGGTCGGACGATTAAACAACACGCAAGGCCGCGAAGAAGTCGACGCCGACTACAAATCTATCTGATAAGACTCGACACACGAGGACATGCCGCAGGCGCTTGTCTGGGTGTCCACCGGAAATCTCACTAATGTCAGACCCAAAAGACGACTAAAAGTCGTGACAGACCAGGACGAGCAGACAACCGGCGCAAAAGGAGCCCTTGTGCACCCCGGGAGAGGTCGGGGAAAATGGCCGTCCGCTGCCAGGGGAAGGCCGAATGCCAATGGGCTCCGAGCATTCAGTGGGAATGGGAACCCCGGGACGCCCGGAAGAAATGACGAGCCACTTCAGAACAGATGGGAACAGGTTACAATAAAGCAAAAAGAAGAGAAAAACATCTGGCAGGAAAACGAATGTCGACTACCGATTGCGGGGGGAGTGGAAGTGGACAGGTTCATAAAAGAGAAAAACTAATAAAGCATGGGGGAGCAATGCCGCTCTAAAATTGCAAGCATAGCGGCTCCATTCTGCGGTAAAGAGCAGAGGTAGAAACGACGAAAAAAACGGGTGCGCTTTAGGACACTGTCAAGGGGGGACATCCGTTTCAGATCCGGAAAGGTTACAGAAGAAAAGAGGGGAGAAGGGTGAAAGGGGAGAAGAAAAAAAAGAGGAGGGAAGGAAAAAGAAAGAAGAAGGGAGAGAGAAAAAATGGAATGGAAAAAGGGGAAGGAAGACCGGGGCGTATACACCTTACTCAGACAGCAATAAAACGGCAAAGACTCGTAAACCCCAACCTCGAAGCACAGTATAATCAACCCGTGTCTCCAGCCGGAAAGACAGTCGCTCTCAATCGAAAAAATTAGGGACAGGAGTAAGCCAGCGGACCGCTCGTACAGTTAGAAGCAAAGGAATCATCAAAAAAATCGACTTCGTGAAGACTGGGAAAAAGAGAAAAGCTAGCGCTACCTTCAACTTCCTAGGAATGAGGAATAAGAGGACTCACAAAAAACTTGAATAATTTTCTGCTTGCGGGCTAAGCAAGGCATTGGAATGAAAGAGCATGGCCTAAACTTTTTGAGAATATGAATGATATAAAGCCGGGAAAAAAAAATTAGTTGACGGATGGGCTTTCGAAAAGGACGGGTGCAGGAAGGACAAAACTCGCTCGAAAAAGGGTGGTCTTGCAGCTTGGATTGCGGGGAGGATAGGACGGTAGGGAAATGAAGACCAGAAAAAAATGTGCTGCAGAACTGGGTAGTACATCGAAGCACCAAATCATAAGAGCCAAAACAAAAAGAAGGGGAGGAGGAGGAAGAGGAGGGGCGGTTTTGAGAGGACAGGGAGACAAAGCACAGAAGAGTTAATTCCTGGAACTACGAAGAAAAAAAGAGAGCTACTCCACCGAACCACTTCAGGCGATCACGGAGCGGCCGGCGCTTTCGACATGCCAGCAAAAACAAAAGGAGAAGGAGGGGCCACAATAGCGGAACGATGGCACACACAAAGAGGGAGGAGATCCAATGGAAATCAAGTTGGGAACGCCAGAACCTGCAATTAGGAGAAGGGAAAGCAGACTTTTAAGGGAGCTACAGCCGTGTTTGAATTGTCCCCTCCGAGGTACGAGAGGGAGAACGGGAAGAGAAAATACTACTAGCCGGGGCGCTAACAGAAGAAAAAGGTTCACAAGATAACATGCCTGTCAGGCTGCAGGAGGGGAACGAGCAAAAGGAACGATCGTACAAATGCCCCCCCAAGTAACTTGGTGGAAAGAGAAGGGACAAGGTGAGGAACGGTTTCGTCTAGAGGAGCGAGAAGCAAGTTATGGACTCAACCGAGAGCCAACGCTCAGTCTCACCTAGGGTAGTACAACAAACGCAACTTCGGATAATCGGAGACAAAAAAAACGTGAAAGAAAATGAGACGATGCAGGCGGTCGACATCCTAGCGGGCGGGGAGTCCAAGGTAGGAGCGAAACGTCTGCAGCTGTCCTGAGAAGTAGAACAACACCATCATTAAACACCTAGAAAGAGTCGATCGATCGCGACTCGATGGAGAGGCAAAAATGAGGGGAGCAAAAAAAGTTCGGTCGATGCTGCCATGGGAAAAGGCGGCCGATGCGTCTGGCGAAAGCAGAAGCGTCTAGAGGAAACGAGAGCCGCATACGGTCGGGGAAATTGGGGGATGGCTTCAGGAAAAAATGGTCAAAATGAGGGGCCGGCGGCAGATGACAGACGGCTCCCTGACAAAAGATAATAGACAGCAGAAAAACGGTCTGCAGGACATAAACGGGTACATAAGTCAGAGGGTTTGCTTCAAAAACCGGTCTGAAAATGCTTGGCGCCATGGCATCTCAGGTAAGACCACCGACAACTCGAAGGGCGGCCCTGACTTGGATTAACGCATTGAATCAACGCGAAGAGTTAATGAAAACGTCGTGCCGCGGTGGTTTGCGCAAATCGGCGACAGATTAAGGTCAGAAATGATTTAATGCACGCCCTGGCTCAGAAACATAGAGGATCATAAAAGCGCGGGGGATTAATAGGAGGAGAACTGCTCTCAAGGCCGCTACGCGTCAATCCGGCCCGCAAAGGCGAAGTGCCCATCGAAACGCCTGTGCCACTCGCCCATAAAAGCGAGGGCGAATCGTTATGGAGTGGTCAAGAAAATGAAAGGGAGGTGAACAGCACATCCACAGGATGAGCTCGTCGCATGGGAAGATAGAAGCTAGTAAGGGTCAGAGTCCTTGCACTGAAGGTATGTTTGGGATGACGTCAAGTCACCTTCTCCAAGAGGCCCGATCAGGCAAAACTGAGGGGGCGGCACTCAGGGAAGGGGACATTGGGGGAAAAAAAACAGTGAGTAATGATAACGGATCCTCGGCGATTAACAAACTCCATAAACCAGAAGGGTGAAAAAACGCATAAATCAAGAAAAAAAAACAAATTGGGACTGTCGAGACAGAGAGACAAGATCTCCGGCGAGCGAACCAACAACTGTCAAGGGAAGGGAAGAGGGGAGAAGTCTGCAAAAGCCGAACCAAATGAGGGTATGCAGAGGAGGGAAAAACTTCGGAAACTACGTGAAAGAGCAGGACCTGACGTTATTGGCGACGATTTAGACGAAAGAGAGGAAAATTCATGGTGACTTCTTTCCACAAACGCCAAACCGACGACGGTGAAAAACTTCTCGACAAGGGGGAGGATCGGCGAATGACAATACTAAGAAAAGAAGGGGGGGAAAAAGAAAAAAAAGGGGGAGAAGGGAAGGGGGTCATTTAGGAGCCCTTCACGCAAACAGCAACAACAGGGGGTAGCTGCGCGAGGGCGCCTCGCGGGACGGGTGTGAGAAACCCTGCGACCCCAACACAAACCAGAAACCAAAAAAAACACACAAACACAACACCAGGGGCAAAAACCACAACAAAAAAAAAAAAAACACCGCCACCAGGATGAGTGGAGGCTTATCAAAGGGAAGGAACTATGCGATACCTAAACAAATAATGGCCTAAAATTGGGAACTGACAAGGAAAATCCTACCATAGCGCCTAGGTGAAAATTGATCGAACTGTGGGACCGGGGAGGCCGGGGTGCAGGCTAAAAAAAAAAAAAAGAAGCGATCAGCCCCTGCAGCCGAGATGAAGGGGGGAAACTAGAAAAATAAGAACCCCAATAACTCCAGCCCGAAGATGAAGGGCTTCGTGTTGGAGGATTGCCCAACGAAAGGGGGTGAATTTTTGTTTGTGGTGTGGTGGTTTCAATGTTATGTGGTGGTTACTGTTGGTATAATTACTGGGTTGTAAATGGTAAGAGAGGATAAAAGTTATGGTTCGAGGGAGATGCGATGGAATTGTGAAAAGAGTTGGTTAGGGGGGGGGGGGGGTGGAAAAGTATATGGGGGGTGGAGTCAGGTGTATGGGTTAGGGAATGAAGGTTGGGGAAAAATTTTGGAACTGGGTTGTGTGTGGAGGGAAAGTAAAAAAACACACGTACTAGCGAGCAAGCGCCGACCACCTGAAACGAAAAAAACCGGCCGGGACCTCAAGCCACACCGCTGCTCTCCGACGTCTCTCGCCTGTGCTCAGGACCGGGCGGAAGGAATAAAGACCCGCGCGAGCGCGGTGGCCGACGGACTCAACAACAAAAACGGAGAGATAAAAACCGAGAACCCGCGGCTACTGCCTTGTAGTGAGAATCCGACCAGATCGAGAAGACTGTGGCTAAAGCGGCATCGAGGCCCCTGGTGTATAATGGGGCCGACAGAGGAGACTTTCATCGCGGCGACTTCCAGCTGCGGACGCGGGAAGGAGACGAGCTAGGAGACATCCTCAACATAAGTCCGAAGTAAGGGAAGGAGAATGTATGGCGAAGGGGCGTGGCGGGGAGAATAGACGGAGGGTCCAAGGATAGCGCTGACCGAAAGCCTTCGCCATGAACCATGGACAACCAACACGGGTGAACTACTTCATAAACAAAAGCCAGGCGAATATGGTAGGAGGGGGGTTTTTATGGGGGAAAAGTGATGAGAAAAGAAAGGGCAGAAGAAATACAAGTTTCTAAGAATAAAAGAAGGAAGGTTGAGAAAGTCCTCCAAACGACCGCGCCGTCCTCACCCGGCTTTGGGGGGAGGGGATAAGTGCCCGCAATCAGACTACAAGAAAAAAGTCTCAAGAGAAGCAAAAGATAGGCCTCACCTCGTTCAGGGATAACGCGGGGGAGGAGGGGATAATGGAAGATATAAACAGGAGAAGGGAAACCTCAGGAAATAAAATACAATCGAATAGAAAAAGAAGCAAACAGGGCTCTCGTAAAGACGCGGGCTGACGGAGTCCAAAGTGCAGGAAGCCACCATCACGCAAGCCGAAGGTCTCACAACGGGCAAATCCAAAGGGAGATGCAAAGGCATAGGACAGGAGAGGCGGCGGTCTGTCTACCTGAGAAGACGATCATCGGACGCGCCAGTGTTCGCAAAAGGAAAAAAAAAGGAAGGAGACATGGTCTGCACAAGGGAGACTGGATTAGAACTAACATAACTAGCGGACGCGTAGGGGGGGCGGAGGAAGAAAGGACTTAGCAGGGCATACTAGAACCAGACGACTAGCGGACACACCAAGCCCATAACAAAGTCCCCCACGAATCAGAGTCGGTAACGAAAGGACCTACCTAGTAATTGAGAAGGTAAGGGGCGAAAAAAGATCGTCATGGTACGACAACAAGCACAGCACTATATCCAACGAGAAGAAAACATTGCTAAACCTTCAGTAAGGAGTGAAAAAGACGACGCTGCACATGGGGCGTGACGGGCGAACAGACCAAAATAATGTAACAGAGTCAATCAAAATCACATCGAATTCATCCTACCCGTCGCAAGTGATGGGGCGAGAGTAATGGAAGGATAAAGGCGATGATAGCCAGCAAAAGAATCTCGGGCGGAGCATGCGCGATCTAGCCAAATCAATTTTAAGAACATGAGGCTTAAGCGCAAAGGGGGAGTGCTACACATAACGGATCATACATGGAACAAGAAAAAGGGGGAAAGGGAGAAAAAAGAAAATCCAGAAGAATAACACTCGCCACATCTTGAGGATCGACACAGGGGACAGATGAGATGTCGGACACAGAGCTACCAAAAGGCGCCCCAGCAGCGCAGAACACAGGGGGACGGTTAAAGGAAGGAAGAGATACCGGAAAGACCCAACGCCCAACCCAGGGCATTCAAATGGCCGGACGCTGAGAGGTTCCGCGGAAAGGCCAGCCCAGCCGACCGAGCCTACAGTGGAAAAAACATGCTCGACGGGCGATATTCGGCGCTGAACAGAACCGATGGAACACCCAGAAAGAGCGCCATCGGTCGGGAAAACGAATACGGTCGCCGAAACCCCGATGCGCCGCAGGTCATGACTGGGTGGAGCCGAAGGGAGGCGAACGTGAAGCGCAATCTGACTGTTAAAAAACGCCCGCTCCGAGTGCCGCAACGCACTGCAAGTCTCCAGGGAGGACGTGAGGAAGGCGGCATCTGGGCTACGAAAACAAAGCTTTAGGGCGCGCAAGAAAAAAGGGGGACTGAGAGAAGTTGAGGCTAACAGTTGCCGCGCTAACGATGAATATATCACTCGCAAACTTTGGCCATCGCAGACACACCGGCGAATGACGAGAACCAGCCAGCTCCGAAAAAAAGAGTCCCACCGTGGCTAATGCAGGGGGGAAGATAGGAAAACGGCCCGCGCTCCGAATCAAAATGAGGAGAAGGCTCTAGAGAGCGGGGTCCGGCGGACAGGAGCCGAATCGGATTTAAAAACTAAAGACTAACCCGAGGGCGGGCTCAGAACCAAGGGGAACCCAAAAGTCAGAGTCGTCTAAACCCTAATCCACGTTACGAGGTTCTGTATGGGGGCTGGGTGGAATAAAAAAATAGGGGGGGGAACCATTTCCCCTCCTTTGAGAAGGTTCCAGGATATAAAGCAAATATTTGAAGAGAGGGGGGGGCTGTAAGGCGGGGAAAAGGAAAGCTAAAGGGAACGCTCCCCTCTGGGAGAAGATCGGCTGGTTTTCGCTCGGGCTTGAGCGGCAAATCTACGGGTCGGAAGATGCACTAAATCGACGGAGACAGCCGGGAGGTGTCCTATACAAGAGCTCACTAAGCAATTTAAAAATAACAACAACACTAAAAAGAGGAGAAAAGAAAGAGATGAGCGCGTGTGAGGACAATAGGGACAGGATGCTAGTTAGGTCCAGAGGACGGAGACCCGACCGAGGGAAGCCAAAAGCCGAAGCGCCAACGTCGAGAGACATGAAAAACAGAAACCGCTGCGACAATGACATGGCTTCAAAAATGGGGGGGTTCCTCGCAGTAGGAGAAAAACTAAAAATAGTGGCAAGGAGAGAATAAAGATGGAATCACTCCGAGGAAAGGAGGAAGTTGCTGAAAAAAGAAAGAAGGAAATTGGAAGGGCTTCGTCGGTGAATCGTGGTCTCCGAGCTTTTACGGAATGATAAAGGGGGGCCTGGGACGGGAGCGCCCCTCTGGGGGAGAGACAGGAACGACGACATTCAGAGGGGAAGGAAAGAGGAAACGATGCTTCAGCCGAGAAAAGGGTGGACGGCACAGTAGTTAGCTGGGTGAGCGAAGGAGGAAGTGAAGTCAAACCGGAGAAAGAGCGGCAAGCAACGGGTCGAGCGGACCAACCTGTCAGCGCACCACTCTGTTCAAAGGAAATTGGCTCACCACAAGGCTTTGGGTCAGTAGGAGTCACGCAGCAAAGTGAAGCAGCTGCAGAGTTCTGAGAGGCTTTGGACTCCACAGGCAAGAGGCCAAGAAAAAGGCCGAGATCGGGAGACTAGAAGACGAAACAGTCATTACCATGCTCCCATCTCTTGTACTCCTCAAGAGACAAAACAGTTTAGGGGGAGAGTCACGACTGGCAACGCATAAGCGGGGCAGGCGAGGGGTCAAGGGACTCGAACGGGCGGCAAACAAAGATAAAGCAGAGGCGAGCTGAGGGACGGGGAAAAGTGCGGGAGCCACCCTTTAGCGCGGCATGGGCAAAACAGAAGTAAGAAAGGAGTGCAACGGGAACTTGAAAACGCATCCGTGACTGAAGAGAATAATAACGAGCGAGCCGTGGATGATGGGGTCTCCATTTCGGGCTGGCCAAAGAGTGGATAACCCTAAAAACGCATGCGGACCCGCATCGGTAGGAGGCGAAGCTAACCTAATAAAAATAATAAAAAAAAAGGGGAGTGAGTAAATATCGGCGTAGGAGGATGTGGGAGCAATTTCGGACTCGTGTGCAGGGTCAGGATCGAGAGAAGGTAGATAGAGCACGCGACATTGACATACAATAAATGAAGTCCAGCGGGGTGAAGGGGTAATAAAGCTCAATCGAAAACCGAAAAGACGCAACGGAAATGCCGGAAGCGACTAGAGCGTTGCAAAAGAACGCCTTGCCAATAAAAAAAAAGCCAGTAATGTGTCGGCGAATGGCGGTTGTGAGGCCCGGGCATGACGGTAGGGGTGACGGACAACGAAACAATGGGACAGGTCAACGCGTCAAACCAGGGGCTCAGAAAGGCATCGTAAATTAAGCGTTGGCGATACAGGACATGTAGCAATTGGGGTGGAATGACGATCCAGAAAGCACAGGCAAAAGAAGTTCCAATTATGCACACCGGCCCAAACAATTCGGGCCCTCGAAGTGAAAGGTGAGCACGCCTATGTTGAGGTCAATGTGCTCACACCGCCGCACTGCATGACCCGGCGCGGGCTCGCACTGGGAAGGGGGGCCGCCTACCACAGTAATACACCGCTATGGGAACACCATAAATGGGGAGAACAACCTGCATGCTACTGAGGAAAGGGAAATAAAAAAAGCAAAAAAACTGCCTGGTCCCGGAAAGCCCGCCCGCGCCTCAGTCCTTGCGAGTGAAGAGGAACAGGAGGCGGCTACACCCCAAGGGAACGAGACGAAGGTGAGGAGGGTATTGCAGATATTCGAAGACCAAAGGGCGGCGCTGATAAGGGGTGTTGACGGCGTTACACCAGAGGGCCACCGACTCAAGCCATGAAGCAGGCCAGGAGCGAAGGATCCGTCGGGGGAGACATGAGTGATTGTCATAACTTCTCCACGCAAAAGAGGGGGGTAGAAGCCGACGACTGGCATTTCCGTTTTTTGGGGGGAAGAAAAACGACAGCAAGACAAAATCTTTTTCGGAGTTATATCAACATGCCGGAAGAGAGGACGAACAAAACAAACAAAAATTGAAAAGTGTGAAGAGAAAAAAGGACAAGGCCGACCAGCGCCCATGATGGTGAGCAAGCGAACACCGGTTGTGCACGGGGCTTCGGGGAAAAGGCGAACAGAAAAGGCAGAAAGAGAAGCCGGGAACCCGAGAATCCGCCAGCCCGCCAATCGCAAGAGGCAGACATGCAGGACTTTCTTGTTGAGATGGCACGGAAGCGGGAAGGAACTCAAGTCGATCAGAACGGAATACAAAAGAGGACACGCCCCAAAGTTCAAAGGATGGAGTCGAAGCCAAGAAAACCGCTCGAATGTCCCGCCGAGAGGCGGGAGAAAGATAAGACCGGATCGAGCGAAGAG
>Ga0179593_1404294_pt1 | contig 33721 bp, 56 predicted proteins | sample CZODoug2_1_08_16_FD_185931 | JGI IMG/M metagenome (GOLD analysis project Ga0179593, IMG submission 185931) | Vadose zone soil fungal communities from Angelo Coast Range Reserve, California, USA - CZODoug2_1_08_16fungal (PacBio error correction) | ecosystem: Environmental > Terrestrial > Soil >...
GACAAAGAGGCAAAAATTATTGTGCAAGGGAAAGAGAAGGAAAAAAAAAAGGACAAGGAAGAAAAAAGAGAGGGAGGGAAGGACCCCAAGCAAACAAAAAACCGTAGGAAAGAAAAAAGGCTCTGGAAAGACAGGACCTGCCTTGCAACCAAAGAAAAAGCAAAAACGGGCCTGCTGCGCAAGGGGGAGAACATTGAAACCAAGGAAGAAAAAGGGGCCTTGGGAACAAGATGAGGAAAAAACTCCACCTCTACAAAAAAAAAAAAAACAAGAAACCCGGGGGAAAGTGCCTTTTTTTGAACTTCAGCAGAACCGGCCCAACAAAAAAAAGAGGCGAGAGAAGAAAAGCCAAAGACATGGGCTGGGGAAAGCGGAAAAAGATGAGAGAAAACCTCGAAAGGGAGGGGCCCTGGAGGGGCAAAAAAAAAAGGCCGCAAGTGAAAAAAGAAGAAGAAAAGCGAAAGCCAAAAAAAAGGAACGGGGGTGCACCAACGGCAAACGTATCAACAGTCCGGAAAGAGGTAGCCCTGCTCTGGTTGGAAAAGGGTCAACAAAAAAAAACAGAAGAAAAAATACCGCGGGGAACACGAGGTTTGGGGTTCAAGGAGGTCACACCAAAACTTCCTGATCTGCCTGAAAACACACGAGGTAAACCAGGATAACCTTGGTTCCCGCCATGAAGAGTACACAAAAGGAAAAGAAAGGAAAGTACTCCTTGGGTCCTCCAAACGGGGGGGGGGGAAATCAGGGGTGAATGGGGGGGGGTGAACCTTTCGGGGGCGGGCAAAAAAAGGAAACAGGTGGGGCATTAATAAAGGTAACTGCAAAAAACTGGAATAAGTCATCCTCAAAACAAAACTTATTAGTGTTAAAGATATAGGGGAAATGGTTGACAAGCCCTCCGGCCAAGGGGGATGAAAACGGCCAAGATGTCCCAAAAGAAAAAAATGGGGGGAAGACTGGACACACCGTCGGGGAAGACAAAGGTCATCAATGAGAAAGCAAGGAAGGACCAAAGCACTGGAGTGGGAAGGGACGTAAAGTGGAAGAGGGGGGGGGGGGGGGGTGGTCAAGCGAGACAAGGGAGGGGGGGGGGGGCTGTACGGGAACCAACAAAACAGGAGGGGGGCCGTTTAACTAAAAAAATAAAAAAAAACACCCCAAAAACAAGAACCCCACAGAAAACAGTCGAAAAACGACCAACCGGGCTCTACACAAAGGTAATGAGGGGCAATTCAGGAGATAAGACTGCGGGGGGGGGCGCCCCGATAGGTGCTGGGTGGGAGGAAAGGAAGGGGGCTCACGGACACTGCCGGGGAAATGTACCAAAAAACTCCAGGTCACTCTGGGAGAGTCTTTGGGACACTCCTCTTCAACAATGGAAGGGGGAATGAAGATCTGATGGGGGATGTGGGGTGGGGGGACAAGGAAAACGAGAGGTCAAAAAGCACAGGAGCAAGGAGCTTGAGGTGTCCTAAGGTCCAGGTCCAAAAACAAGAGCCTTGCCCAAAAAAGAGATACGCAAGGAAACCCCTTAAAAAACCACCAAACAGAACTTCTGTGTGGGGAAGTAGGCATCAAACAAAATGAAATGGACGCCGGGGGAACAGCGAAGGACGAGGAAGGGGGGGAACCCGGGGCAAACTCTCTCTTCCTTGTGGAAACACGTGGGGAAGGGAAATTCGTGACTCCTGCAGAATTGGGCTGAACCCTGTCCAGGGTGCGAGAGCATAGCATCATGGGGGGGGGAAGGGGAAGGACAAAGGTTTGGAGGGACAAGGGCCAGTGAACGTCCTTGTGTCGGAAAAGGGGAACCGGTTCCGTAAGGCCCTGAGGGGAATCATGTTAACGGATACTGTGGTCGATGGTCGGGGCTGGTTCATCAAGACACTGTCGCCCCCACCCTGGCCCCCCCTGTGCCAAAAAGGGGCCCCCGAAAAAGCTGCCCATGCCACCAACTTGAAAACCGTGCCAAAAAAAAAAAAAAGGAAATAGACCCATGGGACGCTCAAAAGACAAAGGGGGGGGGGGTGGTGTCAGGGTGTCCAAAAAAGGACTGGGGACGTGGGTCCACTCACGGTAGCTGAACGGGTGAAAGGAAAAATCTTGGAGGGGAAAAAAGAAATACTAACCGGAAAACACACCGGGGGTGCGCCTGGCCACCCCCTTGATGGGGCGGAAACCAGGGGAGTCAGGACTTGGGGGGGGCGGGACATTAAACCCAGCGCCTGGGAGCGATGACCACGGTAGGGGTGACTGCCGGCGTCTTGGTGGGGGGCAACAAAGGAAAAAAGCGATCGTGGAGTAGTCCAAAGAAGCGTCGACGAAGCGACGAAAAAGTGTTTTCAGTCGCCGGGGGGCCCAAGAAACACCACCGAGGAAGGGATCAAAAGATCGGGGGGAAAAAGGGGACAAACCAGACGAACTTTGCGAACCAACCAGGAAAGACCAGCAAACCGGGAGGGCGAGCAAAAAAAGGGGCGGGGTAAACTTGTAGCTCTAACAGTAGAAGCTTAAGGAAAGAACTGGGGGGAGGGAAACTCAAAACCATCAGGGGTGAATGGGGTCCCACTTCGTTCCTGGAGCGAAGAAACTTGTTAAAAGTGTAAGGTCCATGCCTGGGAGAGGGGGAACAGCGAAAAGAGGGGGAGAACCCAAGCCGGGGGGGGAACGCCCTTCAACTCGGGGAACTCACCGGGGGGGGGTCCAAATGGGTGTCTGTGAAGGAACAGAAGGGCAAAAAAAGCTGGGTTGGTCACTAAGGTCCGCAGCCTGGTTAACTCGGGGAAAAACGTTGGTTAAGCGAAAAATGAGGGCGGTTAAAAAAAGGACTCACGGGGGAGGGGGGAACTTGAAGGCATAAAACACTCCCAACCTGGGGCGCTGAACTCTACGAAGAGGATGTTAACACGGTCAACCGTAGGGGCAAGGGGAGAGAAACAAAAGGGGAGAAAGAACCGCGTTGGAAGGAAGAGAAAAAAAATGGGGGGATGCACCTAACTTGGTAAGTCTCAGTTGTATTCTACCAAATTGTTTGGGCGGAAACGTAGGGGTGGGGTCAAAAACTTTAAAGACACGGAAAAAGGTGATGAGAGGGTCGTTGGGATAGTTTGGGGGGGAACCGGAGTTCAAGGGGAACATCACCACCTCCACTTTTCTTCACAAAGGCCAGGGCGATCAAGGGCCTCCCAGGAAGCGCCCCAGGGGGGGCCACGCCGAGGTGCAAACCGAAAACGGCACCATGGGTACCTGGAGGGGAAAGTGAACCAAAGCCGCCAACACCGACCTGTCCAAGGGAAGGCACACAGGGAAGCCACGCCGCCTGGATTGTTCCGCTTGCCCTGTTAGGGGGGGCGGCCGTTGGGCCGGTTGTTGTCAGAAAGTTACGGCGCCTACCAAGACAAACTTAACCCACATAGGGGTTCGGACAGACAACGAAGGACCAAAGAACTAGCAGGAACAAGAAACATCCCGCAAAAAAGATTTGCCACAAGGTGGGAGCAAAAAAACCGCAAGACAAAGGGCCAGGACTAGGTTTTCAACAGGGGGAACAAAAAAAAAAGGGGCACATGGGGGTTATGGAACTACAGCAGGGGGGCCGTTTCGCAAACCAGCACAGTTGTGGAAGAAATCAAACGGAGCTTACCGTGATATCAAGCAGAGGGCCCAGTTGAAAGGTGGTGTCCCGCAGAGCAAAGAAGTCCCTCTGTAAATTGAAAAAAAAATAATGGAAAGGAGGATTTTACCAAGGGGTTGCAAAAAGGGGGGAAAAAACAAGGGCAAACTTCGTGGGGCTTGTGGCTGCGAAAGGGGACCCTGTTCATTGGGGCCGAAACAGGCACGGAAAAAACCACAATGCGGAAAGATCTCGGAAATTCAGAAGACGGCCAAGCAAGGGAAAAAAAAAGGGGGGAAGGGGTACATACGTGACCCCACGAAAAGGGGGGGTTTCTTGAGGACACGAAGGAGGACGCGACGAACAACAGGGAAGGTCGGAAGGGCTCTGGTGAAGGCACAAAGGAAGAAAGCAACGGGCAGCGGTGGGTGACCAAGAAAATGGAAAAAGAGACAGGGAATCGGGGCAGGGGATTGGAAACCGCAAGTGTTTTGTAAAACCCTGGACCTCTTAGAAAAGAGTGAAACACAAATTCGCGGGGAGACAAGAACTAAGTCGGTGACAGGGAAACCTGAACGGAGGAAGGAGAAATTTCTTGGGGGTACACCGCACCAAAAAGGAAGCACTACCCGCATGGAAGTCACTCTAACAAAGGAAGCGGCGCACCTAGCCGAGGCGTATAGTACAGGCAAAAGCGCAACGGGGGGGGGGGAGGGGGGGGACGGGGTAGCGGTAGGAAAGGACGGGAGGCCACGAGTAGATTCCCCGCAGGGGGGAAAACCAACAAAGGGTAGGAATCAAAGGAAGGAAACCGGTCCGGAGGTCAGAATGGGGGCGTGCGTACACACAGTGCACTAACACGGGCCCGACACCAGGGCAACCTTCTCATGCATCTTAAGACCGGTTCCCGAAGGAACCTGCCTCCGTGGGGGGGGTAGAAAATAAACCCAAGGACTTCGGAAGGTTAACAAGCTAGTTCCAGGGGTTGTCCCTCAAAATCAACGACGACCAAGGAAGTCGGGGGACCACCAATCTCAGTTACATGGACCCGCCTATGACACAAAGGAAAGGATTGGAAGGGGGGGGGTAAGTTAAGGGGAAGCGGACATGGCAGTGTTAAAAAAGGACATGAAGAGGCGACCGCATGGGTCAAAAGGGCACCGACCTGAGGCAACAAGGGCCACTCACGACCCCGGAAAAATAGGGAAAAAAAAGAGAGTATTGGCAAGGAGGCCCAGGAAAGGGGGGGCGTGGGGAAAGGAAGGGGGGACAAAAAGCGGCGAAGAGGTAGAGGATCTTTACAAGCCTGGGATCCGGGACCAACAGACCCTTGACCAGGGTCAGGGTCAAAAACAGTCGCAGGAGGCATGGTGGCACGATCCGGGCGCTGAGGGGAAAAAACCCTCTTTTCCGACGCACGCACGCGGGCACCATCGACGGAGATTCGGGAGGAGCAGGGGAGGCTCTAACCAGGATAAAAAGAGTGAGCTTGGGGGCCAAAAAAAAAGCCCCTAAAAAGCAAGACTGAGGGGACACGGAAGGGGGGAAGCCCGCCCATCTCCAACGACCCTGGAAAATGGAGGGGGGAAAAAAAGGAGACCTGGGGGTGGCCGGACAGAGGCCCAATTGCCTCACCATCAGAGGGGTCAGGAGAAGGGTTTTTCCTATTTTCAATAAAAAAGGAAAAAACAACCCGGGCCATCAAAAAAAGACTAAAACCAAGAAGACATCGGCTATCAGGCTAAAGGAGGTCAGGAGTCTTACGGCTTCAGGGAATATGTCCCTTCGAAAAAAGGAGTGTGGGAATACGAACAGGTCAAGAGACTCCCAAAGAGAAAAGCCAAACGCCATTGGCAGGGTGAACGCCTGGGGGTCGAAAAGAAAGGGGCAAATAGAGAAAAAGGGTCGACCCTCAATGGTCAGCACATGAAAAAGGATTCAAAGTCAAATTTAAAAAGGGCGGGGAACGATGGCCAAGGGGAACGCCAAAAAGGTGTTGTAAAAAAAAAAAAAGACAGGAAAGGAACCGATTGGCAGGTTGGCGGCATACGGGGGACCACAACCCCCAGCAATTGCCCAGACAACGATGTTCGTCACAATTACGCCCCGGGGGGTGGGTTTTGTGTGAAGGCTTAAAAGAAAGGAAGGTAGAATGAAATTCAGAGACTTTACACGCATGGGCAGAAAGGGAAGGGACTTTGTAGACGTCCTACCAAACCCTCCCTTTGACGGGGCGCCAAAACCAGACGTGGGCCACCGGTCAAGTTTTGGGACAAAAGGGGGTGTGTAACCAAGAGGGGGTGGTCAAGGAGGAGCCATAGTGGGAATCTAATGAAGCGGTTGAAAAAAAAGGCTGCGCAAAAAGGGGAAAAGAGCAACGAGCCAAGGAATTAAGTAGAACACCTGCGGGTCAAAAAGGAGGGTGGGGTGGGGGCGAAAAAAAAAATCCGTTCACTGAACATACACATACTTGTGGAAACTGTCCAGGGGGAAAACCAACCCGGGGGGGAAATATCACAGCCTTTCAATGAGGAGGAGAGGGAACATGTGGGGGGTGCTTATTTTCGGTGCCACGATGGGCGTCGGGCCCGGCTCAAAAAACAACAAAATTACGTGGGGATGTCACAAGGGGGGGAAGAGGGGGAAGAAAACATGCCTTAAGACACTTAGGTGGCACAAACGGGCATCACACTTAACCAAGGGAAAAAAAAAAAAAACAACAAAAGCACTCAATAACAAAGTGGGAAGGGGAACTCGCACCAGGACCTGACACAAGGACCTCACTCCAGAACAATGAATAGGTAGCATTCAAAAAAATCGAAACATCCATAAATGCCGGGGCTGCAGAGAATTTGGAACTTCCCATGGGGGCAGACTACAAGGAGGGAAATGCCCGGGAATTAGCGAGGGCCCCCGAGGATCGATGTACCCAAGGGGAAAGGGGGCATACCACACCAGGAAAGCCGACTCACAGAAACAAATCATCATCCACATCCTAGGGGGAATGGAGGAAAGACGGAAGCCACACCAGATGGGTACGAAAAAACATAAAGTAGAAAAGGCACAAGTGCGTCACCATAAATGGCAAGTGCCCAAAAAATCAAAAAAACCAACCAGGGGGTTCCGTGTTTAGAGGAAAACTCAAGGGTCCGAACGGGGACCAACAACGGCTTTCGAGGGGGGGGAGAGGCGCGTGAAACAAATGAAAGGGGCACAAAGCCCAAACCGAGGCGGGACTGGGACTCCTCCGAATTTGAGGGGGGCACCGTGGGTGGGGTTTCTCAACAAGGTGGTTCCCACGGGAAAACAATGGAAAAAAACACTGGAAAAAAGGACGACACAGAATCCTGCCAAGCCTTCAACTGGAAGTTGAATGAAAAGCCATGGGAAAAAAACCGCTCCCCCCGGAGAACTCACAAAGAAGGTGCGAGATCAAGGGGCAGAAACCGGAAGGTCTTTGGGCCACCTAGCCCGGAAAGTACCATTAAAAAACCCTACGACTCGAAATAGGCTGAGCAAAGGACGAAGGGAATCAAGTCAGGAATCTAAGGCGAACCGCCCAGCTTAAGGGTACTGGGGGCGGAGCACAGGACACGGCTAATTGGTAGGGATAAGAACCATGAGGCCTGCCTGCCATGGTGGGGAAAGAAGGGTTTCAAAAAATGGGAAACTAAACAAAAAGGAAAAAACCAGATCTTGGAAGAACAGACATGTGGATTTTGTTGGGACCAGAAACTACGTCTCCTAAACAAAAATCTTCGGAGGGTCGGGAGATTGACAGAAAATAATCAATCGAATAGACCCCCGGTTATTCCACCAAAGGAGCGGTGCAAAACTTACGTACATTATAAAGCCGAAAAAAAGTTGGGAAAAATGGGGTACACCACAACCAGACCCCGCGTTTTGACCAAACAAAACAGGAAATAAAAAAAATCGAAAAAAGCCTGTTACAAAAAAAAACCGGGGAATGCAGGGTCGGGATTGAGGAATAACAGAAGGAATCAGCTAAGAAATGGGCAAACCAACAAGCAACTGGGGTCGTGAAAGGGCACAACAAAAGGGGGAATCACGGTGTGGTTGGGACGGCGCTCGGAGGTCGAGGGCAACCAGGGGTATTCAGGGGAAAAAAAGGGGTCCCACCACGGGAATTTGTCCTTTGATGCAAAGCCCAAAGGTCTTTTGGGGACAGTAGACCTTCCTAACAGGGAAAAAGTAAAAGAGCAGGAACTGGCAAAAAGATTACAAAAATAGAAATGCCAAAAACAACCCCCTACCGGCCAGCTCAGAAGCCTTGAAAAAGGTCACATTGGCGAAACAGTCCTTCAGCGACCGGAAAAAGGACCACGGCAGGGAGAGGAATCCGTCCCAGGAAAATGGCAAATGGAGGAAGAGAATTAGGGTCACCTGGAAAAGGACAGAGAAGAGTTTCAAAAAGGGCACACACAAGGGAAAAAGACGAGAAAAAGCTTTTGAGACCCATGGTTTCGGGAAATCCTGGGTCGGCTTGTTGAACGTGAACTGCTTCGCTTAGTCAAGGGGAAAGGAGGGGGACAGGAGAACATTGGTAACAAGGAAACTACGAATTAAAGTACACCCGAAAAACTCTAAGGTTGGGAAAAAAGGCTTTTTACAACAAAACACAGCCCGTAAAAAAAGAAATCAGTATACAACAATGGGACATGCTTCTTCCGACGGTGTAAATATCTAAAAAAAAAAAAGCTGTGGGAAGGGGGGGAAAAAGCCTCATTAAAGGAAAGAAAAGAAGGACAAGTCCAGTTGGTTGAACAACCACACGAAGGACCTTATTTGGAACCTAAAAAATGACGCGTTTAGCGTAGCGCTTGGAAGGCAAAACCAGCGAGACACAATAACAAGGCGTCAACATCACGGCACACAAAGCACCTCGGCTTGATACGGAAATTGGGAAAACACACAAACCCTGCCACTGTGAAGACCTTTGTGGGGCAATCCAAAATATATCCTGAAGGGTGAGGGAATTGAAATTGGAAGAAAACTAGACGCCCAGGGAAAAAGCTAACACTTTCCAGTTGGGAGGTGGAGCATTCACTGGACGGTTCCAAGAAAATTGGGGGAACGCGGAGGGACCTCAAGATACGACTAAACAAAGAAAGGAAAGAGGAGATGTGTTTGAAACCGCGTCATGAAAAGGGCAACGTCATGTCCGAAAAAAGGGGAAAAAGAAATGAGTACTGGGGGGGAAAAAATGAGGACTAACTATACCGAAAGGGGCACCAAAATATTTATTAGGTTAGGGGTTCATGAAGGGGAAGCGTTTTGGGGGGGGGGTGGTTGAGGGGGTCGCATTAAGGGGTTGTGGAAGACTTTATTACTTTAAACAAAGAGGGGTGAATAAAAAGGGCGTTGGACGAGAAAAAAAAAAATCTCTCAGACCCCAGAGGGATTACCTAAGGGGGGGCGAATAGGTAATAAAAACCGGACAGGAATCGTATTAGTGACTGACGGTCCCTTAAACACGTCTGTCCAGCATAACCACTTCAAGAGAAGGGCAGGTTCAAAAGACAGAGGGGAACCAGCCGAAAGTGGGCCATTGAAAGGTGGGGGGTAGAGGGGATAGTATTCTGTTGGGGAAGGGGGGGGAAAAGGAAGGGGGAAAGCCCCACAAGAAAGGATCCGGTACCTATCGAGTTCACCAAGGGGGGGGGCCCCTTATCAGGGAACAACAACTCGGGCGTAAAAGAAAAAAAAGCAAGGGACAAGAGGGACTTTTGAAAAGGAAAAAAAAAGGGGGGGGTAAAAAGACAAAAAGGAAATGGTCAAGGGGACATGGGGGAACCAGCGCTCAAGAGGGGCTCCGGGGGACCTTTTCCCTGACTGATACATGGAAAACCTGGTGGGGAAAGGGGGAAAAGGATCTGGGGAAGAAGGGTTCAAAAGAATGGGGGGGGCCTTGTAAGGTCGTGGTGGGGGTACATGAGCCCAGCCCGGAAGTCTTTTCAACAAAAACGATGACTCAACAGGAAAGGGGGCAAAGGGATTTGAGAGCAGAACGGGGGGACGAAAGGAACCCCTGGAATTGGGGGGAATGGGCCCAGGGGATGGAAGAATGTGGTGTGGTAGGACAAGCAACGCCTCCCAGTGCGGAGGGGTGCCGAAAAATTGAAGAAACTGAAAAAGCACAAAAGGGGGGACTACCGCCGGAACAGGGCAAAAAAACAATGAGCAAAGGGGGGGGGGGGGGGTTACAGTGGGACCAGCCAATTATAAGAATTTTCAAAAGAGGGACATGAAGGGTCTAGTCAGAGGGGGAACCGTCAAAGACCAGAATCCCCAGGGAAAAGCACGCTCCCTTGAAGTGGAAAGGAACGGAAAAGGACGGACTGGGAAAGGGGGGGAAAAAGTTGAAAAAGAGGCTTGAAGATTTAGACCTTGGAGTAGCCCAACAGATATTGGGGTGCCTCTGGAAAGAGTGAACTGGAAGAACGGCAAAACATGCAGGCAAAAAAAAAAAAAAGGAAACCAAACGCACGAGGGGTTCGGAAATTGAAAACAATCAAACCAAACATCAGGGGAAAGGGGGAAACCATCAAAAGTTTTTGGGGAAGGTACCACCTCTTAACGTGACTGAGGACAAAAAGGGAAAACCGCAAAAAAGCAATTCCTGGGGACGGCTAACAGAGATCTTTGTAGCCGAAAGAGGGTAGTAGATAGCAAGGGGTTCATCCTGGGGAAACGTTAGTACACGGGGGAAAAATCAGACACGGCCTTTGGAAGGGATGTAATGGGGGAACCAGGGATATCCACTTTTTTAGGCGGGGGGGGGGGCCTTACCGCCAAAAGCAATTTGTAGAGTGAAGAGTCATCAGGGAGAGGGGAGGGGAAAAGGTCTTCCGAAAATTCGTAGGCCTTTAGGCACGTGGGGGGGGTGCTTGGCGATCGGGGAAAAGGTCGGAATGGGCGTGGTAAAAAGGGGAACCCGGTTAAGGGTAAAAGTTAGGAGAGGGGGTCCAGAAACAACAGGGAAAAGGAGGGGGGTTTTTCTCAAGGGTGACTCCTCAAAGAAATTGGGGGACACGGGCCTGAGTAAAGGGGCCCCGTTGGGAAGAAAAAGAAAAAAGGGGAAAAATGATACGGTGGGGCATGCAAGAAAAAGAAAAAAAAACACCCGGAAAGGTGTATGGTTGACAGGGGTCGGCCAAGATGTCCGTGTAAGTAGTGGCACTGAAAAAGGCACCGTGTGCCGGGGAGGAGTTGTTTGGAGAATGGTGAATTCACCCTTTCCCTACCCGCAAAGGGGGCGGTGAAAACAATGGAAAAAAGGACCAACAAGAAAGCAGACCCCTGGGGGAAGACAAGGACCCGATGGACATGCCCAGGGCAATTGGGATTCAGGGGAAATGAAGAAATGACCAGAGAATCCCCGAAACGAAGTTGCCCGGGAAAGGGTCAAAACTTCCTAGAGGCAGAAAGGAAGGGAAGTGGGTATGAATGACAGAGTTGTCTTAACTGTCAATTGCTACGAAGGGATCCCCTTTTTGTTCACTCAGATGTTCACCTAAAACTAGTGAACCGTTAGACAACAAAACGGAACGCAAGCTAGCCCGAAAAGAAGCAAAAAAAAAGCTTGAAAGGAGGCCCGAAACTCAGAAATGCCCATGTAGTTGACATGTAAAAGGGACCAGGGAAAAAAGTAGGGGGACCGACAAAAAGCACACAACAAAAATTGAAACAACAGGGTGGAAAGGGAAAGAGCACAAGTAAGAATTTGCCCTACGTTAGCAAAAAGGGAGAAAAAAAAAAAAAGGAAGGCCGGTTGCCGTTCCCCCCGCGCTCAAAAAATGAAGAACACTCCGGGGGGGGTGGAACAAAGAGAAACGGAGGAGGAAAAAAAGGGGGTTGTGTCAAAAACGTCAACCACCACGGGCCACGGTTAAAACGGGCCGGACGGGGGGGAAAAATCGAAGGCGTGTCAACTGCTCTCCCCAGTCGGGAAAAAGGAGAGAGAATGAAGCCATGGCAACTCAAAAGAAGGGAAAGGGACAAAAAGCGTCTGGTAGAGGACAAGAACCACGGGGCAGGGTGCGGAGGAAAAGAAAGAGACGGACCTAACGAAAAAAACCCGGCCCCTCCGGGATCGTGTGGAACAGGGGGCAGGAAAGGACGGGAAAGAGTCGAAAAGGGGGGGAACTAGAAGGAAATCAAGTTTTTAAGGACCTGAGCCGTACTGGAAGTTGTTCACAGGAATCGCAGTGTCGACATTTCAGAATCTCCTCCTCTCAGATCGAAGGGAGAAAGCAGAGCCTCGGGGCGCTAAGGAACCTTACGAGTACTAGAGAAGGGAAAGGGGGGGGGAAACAACAGGAAAGTTTTTGGGGAGAAAAGAAGGCTTAACGTACCCGCTGTAAAGGGGGAAGAAGTGGGAGAAGGGGGAACAGGGACAGGGACTCAATTTTTCGTATCCGGGGGAAAAAAAAGCCTACTAAAAAAATCTGGCGGGGGTGCAGGAGGGGCGCCCCCATCGAACTCAAAAAACCAAACCGGTTTCTCCCAAGCTTCCAGGTCTGGAGGGAGGGGGGGAAAAAAAAAGTGGGGGGATCAAGACAATCGTGAGGGGGGGGGAGAGAAGGTGGGACAACCTCTCAATCGAGTTATCATGAAAAAAAACGAAAATAAGTGGGCTCAAAACACAAAAAGAAAGAAGGACGAATGAGTGGGGGGGGGGGGGGGGGGGAAAGGTCTTAAATGAGGGAAGGACCAAGAAAAGTGGGGTTCACTAACTCAAAACAAAAAACTCGGGTCACCAACCCTGGAGGGGGGGGGCAAGATGGACCATGGTAAAGGTTGGCCTGTTGTTCGGAGTCAGGACCTGGAGGTACACGGGAGTGAGATGGGGAAGAGAAAAAAAAAACAAAAACGAAAGATTGTTCATGCACAGAAACGGGGATTCACAAAGGGGGGCCATCCAAATCTATCCTTTAAAAAAAAAAAACGGATGATTCTAAAAGGGGAAAAAAGGAAAGGGATAAGGCCAGGAAACGCGTCCCGGTGGAAACATGTCAGCGGGAAGGGCGAAAAAGGGAGCATATCATTTCCAAAGAAAAGCACACCCTAAGAACAAAGAAAACTTGGTCAAGAGACCATCGCTGTGGAAACGAGCCCGCTGTGGAGGGAGGGGGGAAAAAAAAGATGTAAACGATGAGGAAGGGAGTTGACAAAACAGAAAAGAAAGGAGGATTGGGGAAGTGGGGACAAGAGAAGGGGGGACAAGATCAGAGAGATTGAGCGGTGGCCCAAACTCCCCTGCCTACGGAAGAGGGAAAGCCCATGAGACGAAACAAGTTAAGAAATGGGGGGGGGACGGGTGGGGCGGTGCGAGCACCCAATGCAGCTCAAGAGCGGTTTTTCCCTATTGTCACCCGCGACGCAAAAAAGGGGGGGGAGAGGAAGGGAACGCATCAAGCCAGAGGAGAAATCAGGGGGGTCGCCGTGCTGGATTCCACGTGCCTTATTGACAAGGACAGGAGACAGTTGCAGCTGGAACATGAGGGACGAGTGAGGAAGGGGGGGGGCGTAAAAAACAAGGTCCGCCCAGAAACCGCCACTTCCAACCAGGGAGGGGAAAACGGAGGAAAAGAGGGAACGACAAAAAAAGGGGATCAGCTCACTGAAAAGGTCGCCCCCTGGACTGATGACAGGGAGGGGGGGGGGAAAATAGGTCCACAAGAGGAAACGAGGCCTTGGTCGAAGTCCCCCAAGAGCCAAAAGAAGAAACAGGGTGTGCATCGGAAAGAAGACTCCCCGCCAGGAAAATGCCTTCGCAAGGGGGCACGACAGGAAAACACAAAGGGGAACAAAAGGGTTTTCACACTGGGACCAAAAGGAAAGGGAAAAAAAGAATTAGAGGGGATTCGGTGCAAAGATTCATACAAGGGGGGGGGTAAAATAAAAACGAACAAACAAAAAAAGCAAGAAACACGACCCCCTACCAAAAACGTGTACATCCACCATTTTTGGGGGGAAAAAAAAAAAAGGGTGGTCATTAGCAGGGGAATCAATGGATGAGGTAAAAGAAGGGAGGAGAGGGACCTTCAAAGTACCCGGACGCATTAAGAGCGGATTCCCTCTAATCGAGAAAATGATGAGGGTGGGCGGAAACCCCAAGGAATAAGGGGGAAAGACAAGACACATACTTGCCCGGTTGCATGGAGGGTGAAAGCCTGCCTTAAAAGGGGAAGGACGGCCATCAAAGATGGGGGGGGGTTGAGGAGGGGAAATTTGTCTCATCGACGGGTGGAATGATAAACTAACTTTTTTGACAAGGGGAAAAAATAAATTGGGTGGACCAAGGAGAAAGCAAAAGCACAACAACGGGGGGGAAAAACTGGCCAAGAAAAAAATACCTGCCAGCCAGGACCAGGTCTGGGGAATGGGGAAACTCCTAACGAACCACCGGAGCAACGGTTCCGAAAAAAAAACTCACCAATGCAGGAGGCGGCCCCTGGCTAACAAAGGGGAGATAATTCAATGAAAGGAGCAAAATATGGATTAGTCTCGATGGTCCACTGGGGGCAAGGTCCAATCCCCGTATTAAAAACCAGGCAAAAAAAAGGAAAAATCATCAAAAAAAAGAAACCGACGTATTGTATGAAAAGGAAACGGAATCCAACCACAGCTTTTTCCGAACAACGGACAACAAGTTCGGAAGACCATTCTCTGGCAAGGAAAAAAAGCCCTATAAAAAATGGGGAGGGGTTTAATCTCAAAGCGTTGACACGGACGGGTAAAAAAAAGCATTAAGACGAAAGACGGGGAAAGGGAACAGGGAAAAAAACAGGAGGTCCAGTAACGAAGAAATGGGTCTCTGAAACGCCTTTTCTCCCCCAGGTGGACGAAAAGGACGACCAATGGAAACCCAGGCGCGACAAATTAACAACGGGACAGAGGAAAGGTGCCAAAGGAAGGGTAAAGGAAAGGGACTGGGCCAGAAACCAGTGAGCGAGGAAAAAAGACCTAAAAACCCGCTTTGAGCGAGAACAGCAAGGGAGGAAAAGGCGAGTGGAAACATTATCCGAAAAGGAAATTACAACCCTAGATTAAAAAGGAAAAAGCGAAAGAAAAAGGTACGAAAGGGGAAATCAAGGCCAGAAAGCGAGAATTACTCCAATCTCAAAGGAAGAGAAGGGGTGCGCTCGCCACAAATGAAAAAAAGGACACGAAAACCGCTGAAGACTTAGGCGGGGACTGGGTCGTAGAAGTGTAAGAAAGACAACAAACGGGGGGATGCCAATGGCCCATGGGTAGGGGGGGGGAAGAATGCCAAGAAGGAAAAAACATAGGAGGGGGAATGGAAAGGAGCCTGAAACGAAAAAAACTACGACGGGAAGGGGACAAAAAAAGAGCCTTTGGAAGAACCGAAAAAAAAAAAACACAAAATGGAAGCGTGTCCACTCAAAAAGGGCAGACTGTTGGATTCCCATAAAGAAAACGGCCATAAACCAAAGGAGAATTGAAAGACCAAAAAGAAAGGACCAGACAAACTGTACCAGGGTGCGGGGGAGGCTTTATGAATAAAAAAGGCGGGAAGAAACCTCAAAAACTATAGGGGGGCACTCCACCGTCACCTGGCTTGAAAAAAGGCACTCAAAAAAAATTAAAGAGGTGGGGTGGGGGACTCGAGAAAAAAGGGTCCCGGATGGATTCAAGGTGTCCATTGACAGCAAAAGGGTCAGGACTGGTCGTTTCGCACTCCCAGGGGGGAAACTGGCAAAAACGAAAGTGACAGTAACGAACAGACCGGGAGGAAACATATACATACCTGTCTAATTTAAAAAGGGAAGAAGGAAGGCAGCCGGGACAGCATCCGACCAGTGGGAACGGCTAAGGCACAGCGCCCTAAAGTCCGAAGGCTGGGGGGAGAATGCACTCAGCCCATGTACAGGGGGAAAAGAACCAAGTATCAATTGAGGAAAAGAAAAGGATAGGACAATATTGACAGTACACAAAAAAGAAATCTTAAAAAAGGGGGCCAAGGGGGAAAAAATGGTGACCGGGCGATGGACTATGTGAATGAAATTTCAAACCGGGGAAAATGTGACTTTCCTCAAAAAAAAAAATACAAACAAGACGATGTTGGGAAAGCCCCCCTGGGAAAAAGGGGGGAAAAAGAGATGATTACACAACTCCAGCCAAACATGGTGGGCGAACAGGGCGGGGACTCCTCAACGGGCAAAAAAAGAAAGAAGAAAAATCTATCCAACCAGACAAGGGGACCATGGCGGGCCTGCAAACCCTAGAGAAAAGAGGGGAAGTTTGTAGCCCTTTAAGGAAAAGTGAGAAAAGAGGAAATTCGAGAACAACAGAAGCCGTTTATCTCCCGGGAAGAAGGACAAAAAGGAGCAGAGGGGACGCATTGTGGAAATCTAGGGAAAGAGGAGAGCTTCAAAGGGAAGAAACAGATACAATAAGTCCGAAACCAAAAAAAACAAAGAAACCCTTTAAACAATTCCACTAGAGAAGGAAAAGGTGGCAGAGGTAACTCCTTTGATGGCCCTCCAGGGTATCGCGGTGGAAGGAGGTTAAAAGGAAATTGGGTTTTGGGGCCGGTGGGAATGAAGGGGGGGGGAAAGTTTTCCAAGAGGGGGGGGGAGAACCAGATTACTCAAAAAATTATCACTAAAAAAAACAAAACTTATTAGTAGTAAAAAGATGCAAGGGGGAGAAACCCGATGGAAAGGAAAAGGATTTTCCACCAGAAAAAAAAAAAGGAAGAAATGGAAGACCTCCGGAGAAACCAAAGGAGGAACATCAGTACAGTCACTAATGGCCAGGATCTAAGGATGGGTGTCTGAACACGGGAAACGGGGTACGTGGGGTTGTTGGTCAAAATTAACTATCAAAGGGGGTAGGGTGTGGGGGAAGAACTGAAGAACTGGGGAATCAGGAAGGAAAGCGTAGCAAAACTTAAGCGGACTATTAGCAAAACGCTCCGAAACCGCCAGGGGATTGACACGGGGGACGTCTTCTTCGGGGCAGAACGGAGAGAGAGGTCGGACATTCTTGCTGTGGGGGGACCTGAACAACTTTCAAGATGCACAGAAAAAGAGGGGGGGAAAATATCTTTCATGGACCAAAGTCAAACGCAGGGCAGGCCTTAAAAGGAAACTGGAGTCGGTTGGGGGGAAGGGGATGAAGGAGTCAAAAGAAAGACGAATCCCGGGGAAAGGTCCTCGACGATGTTCAAAAAGGTCAGAAATGGAAAACTCGTCGGGGGGGGAAGTAAGAAAGGAACAGAGGGATGGGTGGGGGAAAGGGAGGAGGGGGTCAGACAGGCAAATGGGGGGAATCCTTCATCGCTGGGTCCCTCACAACTTGGGGGGGGGCCGGGTTCCCTCCTCAAGGCTTTTCTTGGGAGGGACAGGAAAATTCAGGTTGCTCACGTCGCCCTGAAAGGAAAATGTGTTGGAACAGAAAGGCAAGCACAAAAAAAATTGCGGGATGACGTTACTTTTCAAAGACAAAAAGGATGGGGGGGGGGCCGGAGGTTGTAGTCATGAGTTCTACAGGGGAGGGAGGTCCAAGTCCAAAATGGGGTCCAGGGTACGGATTACCTGTTGGGGGGGGTTGTCTTGGTAGGGGGGGATGGGGAAAGGACGAACTCAGTGAACAGGGCATCAAAACATGCGTACTAAGAAAAAAAAAGAGGAAAAGGCCCCCTAACAGAGAAACCATTGACCGGAACCCCGAATCCTTTAAAAAAAAGAAAGAAAGGGGGTGGGGGAACGTGGGGGAACGCCAGGAGGGGCCTTGGGAATCTTAATCTTAAGGGGGAGAAGAGAGGGCCTCATCCAACCCTAATCAAAAGGTTCCAGGGGTGGTTCATTGGCAAATTTGGAAGGAAACCGGGCGTCCCATGTGGGGGGGGAAGAGGGGAAGGCCCCAGCGGACTTGAAAAAACAGGTCTTCAATTTGTCCGGGGTTAGGAAACCATCGAGGGGGAATAGGAAAAAACTATTCTAGTCTGAGTCCATGGAAGCCGAAAAGACGGGGTGTAAGAGAACCAAGTGCCAACAAAAAAAAAAGGGGGAAGTTCAAGAAAGATCTGGTTGGGTGAGTTCGAAAGTGATTACCATTCCGGCAACAAAAAAATACCGCGGTTCAGAAAACCCACCAATGAGGGGAGGGGGAAGTTAGACAGAACCAGTGAATGAGGAAGTTAGTTGAACTTCAGAGGGGGGAAGGGGTAAAACTTTGATTCCCAGGGGGAAAGTTCAAAGTGGGGGTACTGACAGGTGCTTAGGTGAGCCGAGGAAACTGTCAGAGGAGAAGCGGAAGTCCCTCCTGGAGGAGGGGGACCTGTCTTCCTCACAGGCAGGTAAATATCGTTCCAGGGGGTGGATATTTCAAGGGGGGGGGGGGGCCAGGGTCCATTTGTGAGGAACGCCGGGGAGAACGCAGGTTGGATCTCAAGTGGGAGAAGGGTTACAAGAACTCGGCAGGGTGAAACCTGATACCTCAGTGTGGCCTCAGAAAGGGGGACTCTTTTGGGACCCAGTCAGGCACAGAGGATGAGATCAGAAAAAGGGGGGAAGCGGGGGGACGAGTTGACGCCAAAAAAAAGGAAGGGGGGAGGGCGAAAGGGTGGCGAGGGGGAGGTGTGGTGTGACTAGCTTGTTGGGAGGTTGTCGTCAAATCAAAGGCGGGGGATGTGAGAAAAGGGGAGGGTTAGGGCTTGCAAGGGGTTTCCCATCCAAGAGAAGGGGGGAGGAAGAGCCAGTGGCAAGGGGGCCATGCCCTGGGAGTTTACAGCAGGCGCACTCCGGTGAGTCTTCTTTCAATATAGAAAAAAAAGCAGGCCCAATGGGTCCTGGGGAAGGAGGGGGGCCGGGGGATTAAGAGGACCGCCGGATTGTCTTCTTAACGGGAAAGGGGAATGAAAACTTTTGGTGGAAAACAGGGGTTATGACCGGTATTCAGAACAGGGGTTCAAAACATGAAGGAAAAAAAAGAGGTGGGCAGGAAAAAAAACGGGGGAAAAAAAACTCCCCACATACAATAAGCAAAAAGAGTGTGGCCATGATGAAGAGGCAGAAAAAAAGAAGTCGTGGGACCAGGGACAAAGGAGGGGGATTGGGAAAAAACAGAAACCCGGCGGAAAAGTGAACAACCGCAAGGGTTTTCAAAAAAGGGGGAAATAAGCTTCCGGGGGGAAGACAACGCAAAAAGAACCAGGTTTCCCCCCTCAATCAGGTCAGGCATAAGAAAAGAGGAAAAGTCCATGAAAACGGGGAGGAATGAAACCTTGTAGTCTGTACAAAGGAGGGGGGCGTTGGACGTGACCAACAACGGGCAAAAAAAGGTGAAAAGGGGGTCGGCTGAAGCTGTAAACTGGGGGAAGAGGCCCTCTGTACTAATCTCGAAAAAAAAATTGAAAAACCTTTCAACTCAGAGGGAAGAAGAAAACCAGGGAAAACTTTTAGGTGAAAAAAGAACAAAAGTCCGGTGACATTGGGAAACTAAGAGAGGCGGCTCTCCAAGAACGACCCTTCGTGAAGGACGCGGTTGGTAGAAAAAACAAAGGAAGGAAAGAGGGGTCGGGGGGGGGACCACATGACACAGAACCAGCATCAAATTGTTCTGGTGGGGCTGCGAAAGGGGGGGTGAAAACCAAAAAACCTGTCTGAAAAGAGTATCAGGAAGCAGACGCAAACGGCTGGAATCACTAGGGGGGGGAGTACGAAAGACATGGAAAGCAACGAAAAACTGAAAAAAAAGGGGTGTCACCAAGCAACATGTTAAAGGGAAGAAGGAACTAAACCATGAACGCCAGTGGGAAAAAAACAAAAAGGATTAAAAAACAATGAGACGATGGGCAGGACGGGACTCAAAGGGGGGGTGGAAGCAAAAAGAAAAAAACATAAAAATCCGCTTGGAAGAAAGTGGGGGAGGATGGGGGAGCCCCATTCCCTACCCCCCCAAAAGGGGGAAAGAAAAGCCAGATCCTTCGCTTCTGGCACAAGAGGTTCTTCTCAGGAAACTAAGAGAAGGACCGGGTCGGGAAAACTGGGGCACAAAAACAAATTGACAAGCTCGGAGAGCAAACGGTCCACGCGAAAAGAATCCCTTGCAGTAAAGAACGAAAAAAAACCCAGCCGGACTTCACGAAAGATGTGCAAGAGCGAGGAGGAAAGATGGTTGGGGGGTTGGACATCCCGATCCGGAAAGGCCCAGAGGGGAAAAACAACGACTGCGGCAAAAAAGTGTACAAGGAGGAAATTCGGGGAGTGCGAAGGGGAGGGGGGGGAAAACCTGCAGGGTTATAAATTTTCCTGGGCACCTGCATCACGTAAAAAAGTCGGTTCACTGTACTCGCCAAATAGCGAAAACCCAACAAAACAACGGAAAGGGAGGGGAGGAAGGGGAAAGGAGGAAGGGGTATTAGGGAAAGGTCAAACCGGGGCGTGGCAATCCGTTTGCTTCTGGAAGAAGGAGAACTCACCCCATGGTCCGCGAAAAAACCAAAAGAACGGGCCACCAACCTTACAGGGAAGGACCATAACTGGGGGGAAAAGAAAGAACGGATGAAGGAGGGGGAACCCCTCTTGGAATAATCTCCGAGGGAACCAGCTCCTGTAAAAAGGCGGCTTGGGAAAGCGTTGGACAACGGGGGGAGTGAAGATATGGATGGGAGGGGGGGGGGGGGGGCCAAACCAGCTTCAAGCGGAAAATTATTCCAGGGAGGAAATCATCCCTCCAAGCAAGCAACAAGTACTGAGAACCTGTGGGGGGGAGGAGACCTGGGAAAAGCCGACCAACAGCACAGCAGCTTGGGTTTGCATTCCCTGTTGGGGAACAATGAAGGGAGCCTAAAAAAAGACCAAGTGAGACTAAGCTCTCGGAAGAAAGGGGCGTAAGTTCAAGGAAAACGGTGGCACTTGGAATGTCCCAAAGTACCAGAATTCGAGTGAACGAGGAAGGAGGGGAAGAACCGAGGGAAGGGCAAAAGGAACGCCGCAGAGGGGGGCATAAAACGCCTTGGGAAAAAAAGGGAGGGCAGGCAAACTTGTCGCAGACACAGAACATGTCAAAAAGTGGATCCGAGGTGGGGGGGCCAAGGGCTGCACACGATCGGAAAAAGGGGGGGGGGGAAAGGGGGGTAAAGGACCCAACGGGGAAAGGAAGAAAGGGTTGTGGGGAGAGGGAGGGGAGAACCCCAAGACTTGCCCTGCAAGAAACGGTGAAAAGCACACGCAGTGAAGGAAGCAACACGTTAACGACAAAGGGGGGGGGCCAAGGATGGGCACCGGCTGAGGGGAAAGTTTCTGGGACAAGAACCCATAGAGCAGGAAAAAAGAACAAAAAACCCGAAACCCAGGCAAAAAAAAACCTGTCAGAAAAACAAAGACAAAGGGGGGGGAACGTCACAGTTTGAAAACCAGGGTTTTAATCCTAAGTATATAAATGGGGGGGGAAGAAAGTTTTATAGGGGCGCAAGGCCGAGAAACAAAACGGGTGGGAAGCCTAAAGGAAGCCAGGGAGTCGATTCATTTCGACAACATGGCGGTTGCAAAGAAAGCCCAGGCCCTGCGTCACAAACACAAAGAACGGGGGGCCATGGAGTCAAAAAAAGGGTGAAAAAAGAGAGCAAGTTCCTGGAGGGGATAGGACAAAAAAAGGGAAAAACAGTGTAGAGTGGGGGCGTAAAGAGGAGCGGAGGCACGCGAAAGGAAGTGTTGGGAAAGGGGGGGGGAAAAAATTTGGGTGGGACAAAAGTAAGAAGCACGAGACACTCAAACGCGAACGGTCAGCCCCCGGCAACCGGAAAAAAAAGAAAAAAAGCAAGGCCAAACTCAGGAGGCCCCGCCCTCCTGGCAACAGGAAAAGCGCGGAGGGGACGGGGGAGACAAATCACCCTCCATGGTCAAGGGAAGGGGGGGAACACCGGCGGCCTCGCGAACAGGGATTCATGGAAGGGGGGGAATGGGGCCCCAGGGAAAAGATGAACCGAGGGCTCTAGGTTTTCGAAAGAAAAAGGGGGGAGAACCCAAATGCAAGAAAGCCAAAAATCATAAAAAAGCAAAAAAAACCGGGAAGGGGGAAGTGAAAAACCTTAATAAAATCGGGAAACAAGGTCCGACTCACAAAGGGGAGGCACCAGCTCTGGGGGAAAGACAAAGAATCAAAGGGGGGGACAGGGTTGGGTTATTCTCAACGCAACGGGGAAAAAGTAAACCACAAATCGTATTATTATCAGAAAAAAGAATTATGTTAAAAGGGGACCAAACGAGTAACTTGGCTGGGACAAAATTTGAAGAAGGAAACAAACTTAAATTTGTGGTCGAAAAAAAAAGGTCAAAAAAAGGGACGGAAAACCAGAGCACAAAATATCCCTAGGGAAAAGAAACTACCTTAAGTTGGATAAACCTGCCAAAAAGACACCGAAGAAAAATTGGAAATCTATGGGGGGAGGACCGAAAGCACGATTACCCTTGGGGGGTCAAACATTGATTTCAAAACATTGAAAAAACTAACCTCCCAGCCGATACAATCATTGAGAAAAGGAGAAAGGGTGGGGAAAAAAAAATCACTACTTAAAGTCAGATATAAAGTTAACCAGATAATTCCTCTACGGGGGGATCAGCCGTAAAACAAAAAAAAATGGTCAAAATGATGGAAAAAAAAAACAGTCTCCGGGACTTCATTTGAGGGGAAGGAAAAAAGGGGAATGGTCAGAAGCCAAAACAAGAAAAAAATCTGGTTTGATTACCAACTGAAAAAAAAAAAGTTTGGTATGGTTTGAAGGTACCGAACCGTAAAAAAAAAAAAGGTCATTAAAATGCCGGAAAGGGGGATAAAGGGGGGGAATAGCACCCGAATTCGGCAAAGAAGACACCAAAAGAAAGACCAAACTTTGGGGGATAAAACCACACACAAGAAGGAATAGAGCAGTGTTAATGCTACTATCTATACGGTTTAGCCAAAAACGAAAACTGCCTTTTTTGAAAGGGCACAAATGGAAAAAAGGCGAAAAAAACGCTGGCCGGGTGAGGAGGGGTTTTCAGAGGGGAGGGGAAGCCTGGAAGTGCAACCGTGGGAGAAAAAATAGGCACAAAACAGCAGTCCCTTGTCCCGAAAAAAAAAAAACCTTGAGGGGGTTTTTACAGCCACGGTCCGAGTGGCCAAAAAGGGATTCAATGGGGGGAGGGACATGGATTCTTCGAACGAAAAAGGACCAAGTGGGCATGAAAGGTGAGGCTGGGAACAATCAACAGAAACAGTATCGTAAAAAACAATCATTTAAACAAAATGTACCCAGAAGGAACGAAACGGCCAAGCCCCCAACCAGAAAGAAAATCAAAACAAGGGGAAATTGAGACCTTTCCTTCAAGCAACGGAAAAGCCAAGTCTGTCGAGCTCGTGAAAAAGACAGGTTACATCCAATTAGATAAATTAGGCCCAAGAAAGAAAAGAGGGAAAAGGGCCAAAAAGGGGGGAAAAGGACCAAACGCTGTCCAAATGGACCAGAAACCTGGTCTTCCAGGAAGGGACCACTGCTTTTACAGGGACTTGTAAGGAACTGGTGTGTGACAACGAGTTGGCAGGACTGAAAAAGAACAAAAAGGACCTTAACGGAGTGGGGACACCAAATCAAAACGCCGTTGTGGCTGTTGACCTCAGCAGACGCAAAAAAGAAAAAAAAGACAGAGGTCGACCCAGCAAGGGACACGGAACTTCCCGGCGGGGAGTGGCAAGAAACCTAGAGGACAACGCGTGGCAACAGGTTGAAAGGTGGCATTACTGAAGAAAAAGAAACCAGCGGGCGACGCCCAGAAGCCGTGATTCGGAAAAGAGACAAGAAGAGGATTCGGGGGGAATCAATCCTCAAAAACGCCCGACCAAGGTCGCGGACCTTTCAAAAAAGGATCCTCCACAACCCGTGATCGCAAAGGGAAAAAAAAAACAACGAGGGGGGGCAAAGAAATAACCCCACCTCCTCGAGAAGGGAAGAAAGTTTGACGTGGGAGGTAAGGAAGGGATGGCAAGCCCCCTTGGGATAAGACGGGGGGGGGGAAAAGAACAGTTGGTCTGAAAAGTTTCAACGGTGAAAACAAGTTCAATAGGACCGGAGGTGGGGGGAGGAAAAACTTCTCGAAAAAAAAAAAGGGGGGGGGAAGGGAGGAAAAGATAGGTTTGAAAAGAAACTCCGTTCCGAATGAAAAAAAGGTCACCAATGGAAAACAATGGTGAAACGAAAAAAAAAAGAGTACGAAAGGCCACAAAAAAGCAGGGAAGAGAGGGGGCGGAAAAACAAAGAATACGGACGCGGTTGTGGAAAAGGCCGATCAAGCAGGGGGGGTTTGTGAAGAGGGGAGCTGTACGACAGGGCGATGTGGGGCGGTCAAAAAGAAAGCAAAGAGAAAAAGACTACACGGCAAGGAGGTCAAAACAGGGCGGAATCAAAGGCCAAAAGTCAACTGGGGAGGGGGAACCACACGAAGGGTTAGTGAGTGTTGGGCTTAAAAAAATTCATGCGGCTGTAAAAAAAGAGAAACGGAAACTGCGTGAGCCTTGCCAAAAATCGCAAGAGAAAAGGGGGACATTGATGTGGAGAGGTAAAAAGGGCTCGTTGCGGGGGTTCTCCACGCGCAAAGCCAGCGGGGGGGGTCCAACTTTAAGGGGGGCAACTAGAGGAAAACGCAGCAAAAAAAAAAAAAAACCACGTCCCGCTTCAGGGGGGGGAAAGGGGGGAGATGAAGAAAGGAAACATGGGGGCGGCTTGGACAGCGGACGGGCAACTCAAAAAAAAAAAAGCCTTGGGAAAGTGGTCCCTCTTAGGGGACCTAGGGGTCCTTAGTCCAAAAAACAAACCTGAATCAAATAAACCGGAAAAAAAGTGGCCTGGAAGCTAAGAGAGCGCCAGCCGGAATTGGGAGGTAGCAGGGGAACAACGGGAAAAAAGGAAAGGGGGGCAAACAGGAGTGGGTTCGACAACCAGGGGGCGAGGAAATTCTGGCCAGGTAAGGATACAGGGGGAGGAATTTCTGGGGACGAATCTCCTGCCACATGAACCAAACCCCTGGGGCCCCATAAGAGGAAACCTGACCCCGACGGGGGGGGGGGCCATGAAGGGAAAGAGGAAACTGCAGGGGGCGGGGGGGGGCAAAACAACAACAAAAGTCCCGTGGGGTTGGGTGAAAGTTGGGAAAGGGAAGCAGGGTGGAGTGGGGGAAACAGCGTAGCTGAGGTTCTACTCGGAAGAACTCAATACAAGAACCGGAAGAAAAAAAAACCCCACACCAAATCGGTGTGCGCCACTTTTCACAAATTTGATGTTGGAGTGTAAAATGCACCGGGGTGGTTTGCAAAAAAGTCCCCAGGAAGGGATCAAGGTGGCCGGAGGGGGAGGGACCCAAAGAAGTGGTTGCAAGCCGGCCAGCAGATGGGGATTGCACACCGCACGCAACAAAAACTACAAGTGTCCGGGAAAAAAAAAAACAAAAAAAAACACCATCGCATTTAACCATAATCTGTGGGGGGGGGGGGATTCAACTCAAAGAAAAGGTTCTGGAAAAAGAAAAACTTACCGACAGGAATAAAAAAAGACCGGCACTCCAACTGTTCCGGGGAGCGAAAAGAACCAGTAAAAATGGAAGGAGGGGTATAGAAAGGCGATCAGAAGGGGGGGGTACAAAGGCCCGAGGGACGCCACTGGCCCAGTGGGGGGATAGTTTGGCCAGGTCCGGGAACTATGGGGGGGCCACGAAGTGAAAATATGAGAGAACACGGACAAAGCAAGAGGCAAACTTAAACTCGGGAAGAGGGGGGCAAGGGCAGGTCGTAAAGGGGCACCGTTCAGGGGGGGGAAAAGGGACAGGGGTCAGGGCGTGTTGCCTTTTGAGGCTTCGTCAAAAGTGGGTGGGGAGTTAAAAAAAAAGGGGAGCAACGCAAGGGGGACATTTTCAGGCGAGGGGAAAGAAAGGAAAAGCGGAGGGTGGGGAACTTGTTGGGGGTCCTGGGTCAATTGAACTCTTGGCAGTGTAAAGGGGGAGCGTGTGGGGACCGTCAAAAAAAACAGGTCTGGAAGGTTGAAGGAAAAAAAAAAACCGGGAACGGAGAGGACATTTTTCCCCGCCAGGGAGAATGGTCCCTGGCAAAGGAACTTGTGGGTGGGGGGAAACGAGGGGCTAAAAAAAATTGGGGGGGGGCGGACCGGGTCTCAAAGGAAAAATCACGGCCGGTGAAAAGAAAGGGAATTGCCTTGAAGGGGACGGTGAAACTGAAAAAGAGAAGGGGAGGCAATAAAGGAAGGGGGTTGCCTTTCATCAAAGGATTGCAATGAAACTGTCAACCTTAAAAGAACTGAAAAGGAAAGCGCAAGGAAAAGGGGGGACTGCCGGTACGAAGATCCACAAAGGAAAGGCCTGAATTTCACCTGGGAAGAAAATGGGAGGCAAGAGCCAAGGGGTGAAAAAAAAAAAAACCAAGAGGGGAGTTGGTGTCAAACCAGTTTGGTTTGCTCGACCGGGGGGGAGGATAACTGCAGAAGAAAAAGAAGCAACCACCGACGGAAACAGGCAACAAGGGCAAGGAGCGAACCGGCCAAACTCCGAAAAACCCAAAAAAGGGAAAGGGCGTCCAAATCCTCCCAGCAAAGCCAAAGGCTATTGTCCCAGAAAGGAAAAAAGGAAAAAGGTATGATTGGGACCAAAAAAACTTCGTGGAAGGGAAAACCGCCATTGTTAGAGAACGCCGGTAATTCCTGGGCCCGAAGGGCCTATGTCTCGCGGGATTGCGTGGGTAAAACGCCTCAGCAGGCACAGAAACAAGTAGAAGCCACTCGGTACCAAGGAAAATGGTACCGGGAGATCAAAAATGGTGGTTGGGAAAGGGCCGGGGGGAACCAACAATGGTCAGGGAAGGCGGCGGGAAGGGAAGCTGACCAACTGCCTCGCCAATAAAGGGGGAAATAGAGAATCTCTAAGCAGCAGGAAAAAAGTACCTTAAAACCCAGGGGGGACGGCGGCCTGGACCAATCGACCAACTGGGGAAGGTGGTGCCAAAGAGGAGGGGCCTCAAAGACGCCAAGGAAAAGTTCGTCAAAAGGGAAAAGGACACCCAGACCGTTCCTCTGGGCAAGTTGGTACAAGCAAAAGAGAAAATACAAGGTGGGAGGGGGGCTCAGCCAGGGGGAAAAAAAAGGGCGACAGTTTTTTTTTGGTATTCCCTCAAAAAGGGGGGAAAATGAATCCGGGCGAGGAAAAAGACTGCGAAACAAAAAAAGGGGGACCGGAGAAGGGACTTTAAAGAAGGGGTCAACGGCAGGGGGCAAGATGCACAAAAAGAAGAAAAACAGCGAACAAATACTCCTTCGCCCGATGCCCGAAGGCTGAGGGGAGGCAGGGGCCAAATCTCAGTTTGAGGGTAGAGGAATAGGGAAAAACCGCCAAGAAGAGGAGGGGCAAGGGGGGCTCTGAAAAAAAACCAACCTCCAAGAAACTAACATCAGGTTCAAGAAGGACACCTTCCGGGAAGGAAAAAACCAATGGAAAGGGGGATGAATCCCCCCTCGGAAACTGGGGGGAAAAAGTAAAGAAACGGGAGGGACTATCCCGAACTCGTCAAAGAACCCCAAAAGCCTTCAAAGAGCTGAAGGGTCAAAAGGAAAAGGAAGGAAAGATTTTTGCATCACGGATCCTCGGGGGTCAAACAAAACAAGGGAGGCTTGGCCAATTACCAGGTAATATGAAAATGGGTGTCGTCCTGAGTAAAGGATGGGTGAAGATCATGAATTGCCGAAAAAACGCCATGTGGCAAAGGAAAGAAATGCACGGGGCAAAAGCTGCCACTCGAGAAATTCAACACACCAAGTAGGGAAGAAAAGGGGGAGAATGAATCCGCGGTCGGGGAACATGGAAAGGGGGAACATGCTAGTCTCAAGGAGGACACACCCAAAAGGGCCGCCCAAGAAAGGCGAACCTCCCCCACAGCCATTGAAACTGTGGTCCGAATCAGGAGGGGGGGGGAAAAAAACCCAAAGCGCAGGAGGTGCAACAAAGGGAAGAAAAAGAAAATCGGGTGGACAGTCCAAGAGGAAAAGCGTCTGGGGGGGGGAAGCAAGGAGCGTCACGGGGACTGGATCGAGATTGAGGTCAGGGTTGGCACAAGATGAGCAAAAAAAAAAAAAGGATCACCGGGCGCGAAATGGAGGAACTCCATGAAAAATGAGAAGGGGGGGGAGGAAAAAACATGGGGGAGAAAAAACACAGACAAAGCAGCTTTTTTGAAAAGGGTGTGAACCCTATTTGAAAATAACAAAAATGAAAAAAAAAACCTGGGTACACGAGGAGCAGAGGGGAGGGGAAACGTAATTTCCCACCCAAACCACCAAAACCCCACACAACCCCAAAGCCGGGGGCGCCTTCAAAGGGGGGGTCAGCGCAATTGCAAAAAGGGAAACTAACGGGAGTCAGGGAAAAAAAAGGAAAAGGGGTCTCAAAGGAGCCGCCGAAGATTTGAAAACGTCAAAGGGAAAGCGCAAACAACTGGGGGTAAGGGGGGCAGAAGAAAAGGGCAACCCTGAATGGACCGGAAGGGGAACCGGGCTTTCCAAAACGAATTCTAGAAGGCAAAGGGGTTGTTCCTCCTCAAAAAAAAAACATAGACCGGGCTGAGGATCGCGAGCAACCCAAAAAATAAGGGCCCCGCCCCGCCAACCTGGCAAAACTGGGGGGGGGCGCAGAAAAGGGTGAAAACTGCGGAGGCCAGGGGCCTGGGGGGGAAAAGAAAAAAGGTTGCGTACCGCAGGTGGTTGAGCCCACATCGAGGAAACAAGCCCAAACCACCCGGAAAGGGGGAAAACACCCCGAAAAAGGGGGGCCGGACCAAAACAGGGTTTTGAAAAACCCGTGTTGTTCTGTGGAGAAAAAGTGCAATATGGATTATAATGAGAGAGCAGGTGTTGATGGGAAAACGGACCACTGCCGTGCCCACGCATGGGAGAAGGACAAAAGGGAGCAGGAGACCGCGATCCGGGACTAAAAAATATTTGCAAAGGGGGAAAAAAACTGACGTACAACCCGGAGTCCAAATAAGGGGGTGAAACCAGCAATGTCCCTGTGGAGGGCAAGAAAAGGGAGGAGGAAATTGAGGCAATTTCTGGGGGGGGGGGGAAGGGGGTCAATGTTTTGGGGCAGGAAACCTCGGAACGTTGTGGCCTGGCCAGGAGGAGGGGGGGTAGGGGTGGGGGGATTATTGGGGGTGGGGAGTTAAAAAAGAACGGAACGAAAAACCACTCCCTGGTCCCTAAACGGTAAAAACAGAACCGCGAAAAGGGGGGCAACAACCATAAATTAGGGCAAAGAAACGAAAGCTGTTGTCCCCTGTACTGTTCCCGGGGGACGGGGGCGGACGATTTTTGGGAAAAAAGCGGGAGGACAGAAGACACCATGAAGGAAGTGTCCTGGCGAAGAGAGGGGGGCCAACCACATTTCTCTCAAAAGTAAAATCCGAAAGGAATTAACAGTCCCTTAGTGGCGACTTTTCCCCTGGTCAAAAAGGAAACCCAAAGGACCCAAACGGAAAATCAACAAGAATCAAAAAAGGAAGGGGGAAAAAGCAAAATGTGGAACAGGGTCCCAAAAGTATCAAAAAAATGTTCAAAAAAAAAACATTCAAAAGGACGGAAACAAGGCGCCGGTCGGGTCTTTTTTTCTCAACGGGCAAGACGGTTTGAAGGACTTTCACAAAAGAGGGGAGGGGAAAGTTATGCGTGCAAAGGAAAAACACCCACTCCTAGGTCCTGGGACTGGGGGGGAGAGCAAAAATGGGAGCTTAAAAGCAATAAAATTGGGACTCACCCGTAGTTAACGAAAACCGTTGGGGCGAAAAAAGAAAAAAAACATCGAAAACAAGGGCCATGAAGAACCGAAGGGGAAAAGGGACCAGTTGAAAAAACAAAACGCCACATAACCGGGGCGACCCAACCAAGGTGCGCGCCAAAAAAGGGGGGGAGTAAACCAATTTCCCAGGTTGGCCCATCATGCAATAAAAACAAAAAATCCTCCTACAAGGGAGGCGAAGAAGGGAAGAGGGGGGGGAGTCACGGGGGGGAGGAAGACCTAAAATACCGGAGAAAGGTCTTGCAAACAAGACTGTTTCGAAGCTAAATCGCTTCGGAGGGAATGCCAGAAAAGGCGAAACGTAAGGGACGGTAACTGTGTCACAGAAGGGGTCGATTTGTAAAAAAGGGACAACAAAAAGAGAACTTGTGAGGAAAAACTGAAAGCCTGGGTGGGGGGGGTTTCACGAGCTCAAAATCGTGTGGGATGAAAAACGGTCGAGGTGAAGGGGGGGGGCGAAGAAAATACGATCGAAAAAGGGGGGGAGAAAATCACCAAAAAAAACTGTGGTGCACAGAAAAGAACGAAGAGAGGGAGGGGCTCCAGGGGGAAAAAAAATGTCCCAGAAAGCCCCCCTAACCCGAAAACAGCACAAGGGGAGGGACAACAAAAAAATTGGGCCCTGTGGGTGCGAAAAAAACGGGGGGGGGGGAGGGATGAGGACCATATATCTCCAAGAAAGTCAAGATTCGAGGGACAAAACACGGCCAGGACTCCTGAAGGAAAACGAAAAAAAAAAGGGTGCGGGTTGTTGTGCAAACTCCAGCCCAGGGAAAAAACGAGGGGGTACAGGAATGGATTTCTGAGGCATTCCTTAGGGTACGGTCAGGACGCAGTGAAAAAAAAAGGGCCAGCCGAGTTGCCCACAGGGGGGAAGAAAAGATCAAGTTACCGGGAGAAAATGGACAGCAGAAAAAGGACCAGAAACAGTAAAAAACCGAAGCACCGGGCAAAGGGGCCTTGGGGACGAAAACGAGGGGGGAAAAGACCCCAAGTCCTGAGGACGGGGGATTGAAAGTCCCAGGACAGACAAAAAGTAGGCCAAGGAAAAGAAGAAGGAGGACATGGTAAATATGAAGGGGAAAAAGGAAAGACAGGAAAGCAGAGAAAAATCCTCTTGTCCGGAAAGGAACCCTAAGGGGGAAAAGGGAAAACCTACTTGTGAACAAAAAAAAAAGAGAAGGGAAAGGGATTCCAAAAAAAGGGGTATTTAGTGCACAGGGACCAGAAAAAAGGGGGACCGAGGGAAGCAGGGTAAGAACCCCACTTCCATCTCGGAAAAAGGGGAGAAAGGGGGCTTTGCCGAACACCAGGGGGGCAAAAAAAGGAGACATAAGGAAGAATCGAAGCCGAACGCACCAGCGACGAAAGGATGAAGAAGAATGAAAAAATCTACCGACAGGGTAGTTTGGAAGCTGGAAAAACAAAGTTGAAAGACCAAAAAAGACCAAAGCTGTGAAGGCAGAAATAATAACGGGAAAATCACGCCCGGGGGGCAGAGGACGTAAGAAGAGCTTTGGAAGTACTCACCTAACGGAGGAGGAGGGAGTTCAAAAATAGGCAAGCCGAACACCAGAAAAAAAAAAACCAGACCGGGGGGACCAACAACGAGTAACACCGGGGGGAAAACTCCCTTGACAAACACTCACCCCTGAAGAAGGGACTTGGGAGGGAATCCTTTGGCCGTCCAAAGGGGGGGAAAACCGGGGGGGGAAATCAGGTGAGTCGGTCAAATTTTTTTGTTGGGGAGCATGCCGGGAATATAGGTGGGAACCGAGGGCATTCAAACAAAAATAAAGAACGACTCAAACAAACAAACGGGAAAAAGGGAAGGGGAGGGGGGAAGGAAAAGAAAAGTGTTTGGGTGGAAGTCCCTCCAAAATCATGACAAGAGGGAAAATTGCACAATAAAAAAGGGGGGAAAGGAACTTCCGCGAGTACAGGTAGGGCCCCCTTAGCCAGACAATGGGAAGACACCTTTCAAGGGATGAAGAGGGGGGGAGACCAGGTGGAAAAGCGGTGGTGGGTTGTCAGGAAACCAAAGGAAGGTGTGGGGAAAATCTTATTGAAAAACAAAGACCAGGGTAACTGAAGCCGCAGTAACAAAGCGACCCCTAAAAAGAAAGGGGGGGATTCAACGGTGGCCCGGAGAAAAATGAGCGGGTCACGAACGAAGACTCTTTTGTCACGGCTCGCTGGAAGGAAATCGATTCACAGCGGGCAAAGGAAAGGCGGGGGTTGTCTTGCAAAGAAAGGGGGACCAAAAAACGAATTTCCTTGCTGGCGGGATCAGGGGGGACCAAAGGGCTGATATTTGAAAGCAAAAGCAGAGCAGCGAGCTTTGGTTGTCCTCATTCAAAGGAAAAAGGGGGTACTGCCAAAACAAGGAACAAGGGCAGACAGTGAGTGGGGGGGGGGAAAAGCATTTGACCAAACGGGGCATGGTAACACACGGGGCCCGGAGCAATAACGAAGGTACAGGGGGGGGGGGGGGGCAAGACGCGGGGCAGGTTCCTAAGTGAACGGGGAAGAGGTCCTCACAGTCTAAAAATGGGGAAAAAAAAAAAAGTCCAAGGTGCCGGGGTTGAAAGAATCAGGAAAGCCGTAATGGGAGGGCGCTGAAAAAAGGTCAGGGGCACCGGACGGAGGGTGCGTATGTTCAGGGGAAGGGGGAAGAGGGGTAAGGAGAACAGGTTACTGGGGATAACTGTTGGTCCCAAGACGAAAGCATGCCCAAGGGCGCAAAAAGGGGGGGGACTGAGAAGCTGAAAAGCCGAACTTAAGCAGTGACGGGAAAAAAACCTCGGCCGCGGACACAACAACACAGGGAAAGGGGGGGGTGTGGGGCCCGTGAAAAAGGAAGAGAAAATTGGTGGGGGCCAAAGGGTTGCGGGGAAGGAGGATTGCTCATCCAGAAAACAATAAAAAAGGCCCAAGGGGGGGGAAACACGTGGGAAACCGTAAACAAGGGGGACGGGGGGATCGGCAAACCAAAAAAAAAAAAAAAGGGGGGGGTGGGAGCAGCAGATCCAGGGAAGGTCCTTGCATTCGCGGTGGGGTGCAATAGAAAAACGATTCCAAGGGGAGGTGGGGAGCCAAGCAACCCAAAGAATCAAGGTGGGGGGACGCGCAGGGCCCAGGAAACACACCCAAAAAAAGCAGGGGGCAAATTCAGTAAAATTGAGCATGGGGGGTTGGGGGAAAAACTCGAACATAGAGACAGGGACGCAATGCTATTAGATCAAAATTGGACACCAGGGGAAGAGAAGGAAGAAGAAGGATGGGGGTGGGGGGGGATTCGAGGGCGGAGGACTTGAGTGACGTGAGGGACCGGATCGCCTAAAAAGTGTAGAGGGGAAAGGGACCATAAGCTATGGGCCAAGGGGAGGGAATCGACGTGAGACTAAAGCGAAAAAGGGTAGAGGGGTCCATCATAGGTCTCAGGGCCTGAGGTATGGGAAACACAAACTTCAGGTAAGCCACCCAAAGGGGGGAAAGGGGGTGTGAGAGGGGGCCAAGGGGGGTCCTGCCATGGTTTTTAGTGGAAAAATCGGGGGGGAAAAACCGTGGGGTGGGGACGCCCAGGAGGACGAGGGAAAAAAACTCGGCGGGGGGTGTGGACCTGAAGGAAAACGAACTTGCGAAAGAACTGAAGAGGGGATCGTGGAAGGACAAACGTAGGGGGGAAGTGGGGAGAGACAAAAAAAACCAGGACATCGGGTTTCCGTTAAAGGGGGGGAGGGGGCAAACTTGTTGAAAAAAAAATATTGGGGGGAACACAGGACCCTCGGGGGTTGCTAAGTGTTGGAACTTCATAAGGATGAGGGGAGGGGCAGAAGGGGTGGTCCTGGGGGGGGGAAAAGGGACTTGGCCAACCAGCAATCAAACTCCGGCGGCATAAAATCCGGGAAGAATGAAAACTAAGTGGGGAAAAGCCTCCCAAAGACGGCAGGGGGGGGGGGGGGAGGCTCGGGGTCCACAGGTAGACCAACTCGAAGACACCCGCCAGGAGGGGGAGACGGGCCCGAGATGCAACAAAGGAAATGCTGCAGGGACAAAAAACTGTGAGGGGGGAGACCCGTTGCCGAAATTGGGGGGGGGTGGTCGTCCAATGGGTAAAACACCTCCAAGAATGAAAAAAAAAGGGAAAAATCAACAAGCCCGTAGCAAGCCCAGAACAGGGATGAGCAAAACGCCACTCCGCACAAACCAGATTTGTGTCCTGAAGCCT
>Ga0179593_1604654_pt1 | contig 33711 bp, 30 predicted proteins | sample CZODoug2_1_08_16_FD_185931 | JGI IMG/M metagenome (GOLD analysis project Ga0179593, IMG submission 185931) | Vadose zone soil fungal communities from Angelo Coast Range Reserve, California, USA - CZODoug2_1_08_16fungal (PacBio error correction) | ecosystem: Environmental > Terrestrial > Soil >...
CACCCACCCTCTGTGGGGGATGGGAAAAAAAAGCTCCTAGGCGCAAGCTCTGCTCGAACTGTTCCTAGAAGCGTTTGAAGGGTCCGTGGTCCAAAAGAAAGGCCCTCTCAGAGGCCTGATCCTATCTTATAATAACGTCGAAAAAATCATCAGCACGATAACCCGAAACTATCCTTTCCGTAGGGGGAGTAGCTCCACTTAACTTCTCCTGAAAGGGCCTTCTCCTCGGATAGGGGTTATCTCAGGAAAAACATCAGCCATCTAGAAAGGTCACGAGGGGGGGGGGAAAAAGCTAGACCAAGCAGATTCGCTGTTGGGAAGGACACGAAGGAGAACCTTGAAGGAATCCAAAGAGAACATAGGACCACCGGTCCTCGCTACCGCGCGGATCTGGAAAAGGCGCCGAATAATGAACAAAACAACTGCCGAGAACTCCTTGAAGGCTTTGCTTGAGAACAAAGGTGCTTGCTTGATGGAAAAGTGTCTGATGGGAGGACGAGGGGAGGACAGGAGAACAAAAAAGGAGATTAGGAAAGAAGATCACATCTGCCTCAGCCCCTAAGGGTCAATCACATCAAAGGAGAACTCACGCTGGATAGTCGGCTTCTATATTAGGAGGGGGGAGGGCTCCGCTGTCTCTTGCGGAAACGGAGGGGGCGATGAAGTTCGCCTTTGTATTGGAGGAGAGCGCCCAGAGGTTACAGAAATTTTAAAGGAATGGTGCAGAAATGAGGGGTTTAGGAGAACCATCGTGTCCTCGCAGGGGGGGGTCTGAGTTGGCAAAGCATCCGCCTGAGGCCGGCCAAAGAACTTTCTGAAGGGAGATCGTCTCATCCTGAAAGTAGGAGAGTTTACAGGAGGAAAGTAGTCATCTTGAGGAAACTTATTCGAGACGAGGTGACCCAGACGTTGAACGGGAAAAAAACCGGGGGGGTCTAGAGAATCCCAGGATTGAAAACCGTAAGGAGTGAAAAGAATTCTAACGAGGGGACCTCTTAAAAATTAGCACGAGGGACTGTACCCATGCAGGGGAATGGTCAGTCGATTGAGGAGATCCGAGGAAAACAATCTCTCAATTGGAAATTGAGGGGGGGACTTCAAGTCCTCAGGAAAGGAAGAAGCCCCCGAAAGGGAAGGGTCTTTCCTTGAATTATTAACCAAGGAACGACAAAAGGAGAGAATACGAAAAAGCTCACGCTCAACCAGACTCAACCGTAGTCTGGGGTCTTCATAAATCGCGACACACGGGTGGGAGTGATAAAAAGTCCTCGAAGGAAGGTAAACCGTCTTTCACATGAGGAGGGAAAAAATGGTAACGTTAAAAAAAAGGATCTCGGGAAATTTCCCTCTATATAAAAGAAGAAAAAAGTTTCTCCCAGGACGGGGGGGAGAAAAGACACGGCGGAGCGCAGCCCGAAGAAAGCTCCGGAGGGAAGCCACTTTGGGGAAGATCGGAGCAACGTAGCTTGGTCTGGGAGAACAGGAGGAAGAGAAAAGAAATCTATATTATAGCAGAAAGGGGTCGAAGAAGGGAGCTTGGAATGAGAGGATCGTCATAGGAGGGCTAAAACCCCGCCGAGTGGGCCGGGTCCCTGTATCAGGGAAAAGAGGGGGTTTTCATATCTCCTGGGGGAAATGATCAACGGGGGTCCTCAGGACCGCCCCCCGATTCTCTTCTCCTAAGAAACAAACGCAGGAAGCCTTCCGCAAAGTAATAATATCAAATAGAAGACCTGCCGCCGAGGTCATCCACGGTGGAGAAGATCGGAAGGGGAAAGAACACGATCTTGGTAAAGAAATAGGGATCGAAATCATGAAGAAAAAAAATCAGAAGAAAGGCCAAGGGGGGAGAAACTCCTTTCTTGGACTTAGAAAGGTCCCTAGAAACGAGAGAATAATAGATATTACTAGAAAGGGAAGATTAAATGGGGAAAAAGGGCTCTATTCCTAAGAAAACGATGCCTTAAAGGGAGGAAGGTTCTTTGGGCTCCGGATCGAGTCGGGAAGGTATCGGAAGGGGGGTAGCCACATTGGAGGAGACCGTGAAGAACCATAAAACGAGGCTATGGGGAAGTTGGGAGACTTCTTCAGAAGGACGATAGTGGAGAGGGATCTACTCGAGGCGACCAGAGGAGTGAAGGGGGGAAAAGACCGGAAAGGTCATCTTTCCTGGGAGGACTTTGGCAAGCTCATTGTGAAAAAGAGAAATGCAAATCCGGAAAAACCGGGGGGGAATTTAAGAGACCTAATCTCGAAAAAAAGGGAGAAATCGAAAAGGTCCAGCATGGAGCGCACCGTTCATTGGCGAAGTACCTTCTTTGATAGAAAAAAGAAGGAGAAGACAGTATTCAGAAGGAAAAAGGGGCTTTATCCCCTAGCAGAGAAACGCGGGCCCTCCCCTTTTCGATAGGGGGGCGACAGCAGGTTCCTAAATTGAAATCAGGGGCTATAAAAAAGGGGGGCATCTCACGAGAGGGGGTGTACTATCCCTTGAAGAGCGCGAAAAAAGATCCCCCTCGCTGCTCGAAGGGGGGAAGAAGCAGGAGAGAAAAACGGACGTCTTCGAAGGGGGCCTTTTCCTACCAAGGAGAAGAACCAAAAGAGAAAGGGAGGGCCGACGCCTGTCCTCGGGGGAGACAAAGGGAGGGGGATAAAGATCTCTGATGGAGGGAAACTCGCAGACATCTTGAAAAGAAAAGAAAGGGTCGAAGGAGCCTGCCTAATGAGAACGAACAGACGGAACCCAGAAGATCCGCAAAGAACGTCCCTCACAGAAATTCGAAGGACGTGGAGCTCAGGAGGCCGGCGCCCATGGACTCGTATCGGAAGGGGAAAAAGCTTGGCAACGAAGAGAGAGGACTCTCTATCCTAAGAGAGAAAGGGCCGCCGAGAAAAGAAAAAGCTCGCTACTTGCGGAGCGAGAAAGGAGATATCAACAACAAAAACGGGAGGGGATTTCGCGCAGGAAGAAGGGCGAGTTGATTTCCATATTGAGAAATGCGCGGGGAGGTCTCCAGAAGCAGAGCTCGAGGAAGGAAAACCTCCAGCCCGGAAAGGGTACGTCTAAGAGGCATCGGGAGAGGAAGGTCTCTAAAAAGGAGTTAAATAAGCTGGGGTCCCGTTGGAGGGGGAGAAGACTCTTTGGGAGGGGAGCCTTTAATTTTTCTTTGTTTCTTCAAGGAAGGAGGAAAGACTAGGGGAAACACTGGCTATTCTTTGAAAGATTCTTCGCGTCCATTAGTAAAGGGGGGCGACCGGGGAGGGGATCCACGCCTGCAGAGTACATAACTTAAAGGAACCCGGGTGCGGAGATCGGAGAGAGCGTCTCCCTTTGTGTAGAAAAGAGGAATACCTTAGGGAGGGAAATTTCGCCAGAAGACGATGACGGAATCTCGAGAAGGGGGGGGGAGGGCCGCTCGAGGGGGGGATCGTAAGGTCCCATTTGCTTCAGGGGGAAGTGGAGGAAGAGTGGCCGTCGGGGAAGGGCATCACCGTCCGAAGGAAAGAGGTTCGGGAATCCTTTTTCTCCTTACGCAGTGAAAATTCGGGGGAGAGTTGTTTCAGGAAAGGGGGAGTTGGGAATAACCGACCACGAGGGAAGCTCCGATAGGGCTCCGATGAAAAAAAGGTCTTAGAGGAAGGGGAGTTCTCCCCCGACTCGGGGGAAGCGTTACCGGGGGAGGAGGGAAGGGGCTATAAGAAGAGGAATTCAGGCGAGAGGTCAACGATCGGACCAGGCCTCCGACGATCTGGCTTTAGTGGGGCCTCACTCGTAGAAGGGAGGGGGAGCATCGTTGAAAACGTGTTCTACGAAAAAAATACAATAGGACCAGAAGCAGCAGGGGAACTTTCACAAACGGAAGAAGCCTCCAGTTTTAGAGGGGAAGGCCGCTAGAAGGCAATTTTCTGCAAGAAAAACACAGGGGGTCCGCCCAACCCCTCTCTATGAGAATGCAACTACCTCACAGAGGAAGTCAAACCGGTCGGGCTTTTCTGCGAAGGCATCTTAAGGTGAGCAAACTGTCATCCTCCTCTTCTCTCCTAGAAAGGGCGGCAGGATCGAAGTTTCTCCGCTTCACAAGCACTTCTCTCTCTTGAAAGGAGCCAGTTCTTGGGGAAAATCCTCCTAATGGCGCCATGATCGCGATAGGAGAAAAGCGTTTATCGCAGGCCAGCCACGAGGCGGGAATAATTGAGAGGCCTTCTTGTGCTAGAGAAGCACATGTGCTGCTAAAAATTCGAAATGGGAGGGATGCTCGGATCCTTTGGGGAGGGCGCCAAGAAGCGAGTAATCGTCAAAGGGAGATGAATCCTTATCTAGAACCATCAACCCAAAATCTCGGGAGTGCTGAGAAGGAATTCTATCGTTCAAGGGAAAAGGAAGTCCTAATCTCGAGGGAGAGGACAACGGGGGGATGCTAGGGGGACTTTCCTCGTAGGGGGGAAATCGTTTCTGCGAGATCCAGCCGAGAAGTGATGGAAAACACCTTCTGTAGAAATGTTAGAATAGAGTATCTTTGAAAAGGCTCTTGGAGGGGGGGTTTTGGGGAGAGAATAAGAGGTTTCTGGAAAAAATAATAGCTCGAAAAAGGGGCTCTCTCATGGGGAGTCTGCGATAGGGGAAATAGGCAGAAGGGTTCTCAAGAGCCTCGAAAAAGGGGGGGGTCGTCACTCACTTGTCGTTTGGGGGAAGGGCCCTTTCCCGAAGCCCTTGGGGGGATTCAGCTGAGGCTTCTCTTTCTTAGGGTCTTAGGGGGGGCTCTTGTCCTCCTACGAGTAAGATGACTCCCATTGGTTCGTGAAAGTCCGGATGTGCATAGATAAGCCATTTCAGAGAGATTTTGGTGAAGTGAATCTCTCAGAAAATCTTAGGTGGGGGGGGGGAAACTACTGCATGTGGGGAGGGGGTAGGAAAAAATTTCTCTGGCAGGAAAGCTTTCCTTAAAGATAGTTGGGTTAAGAAAAAAATTACAAAGATCAAGCTCCTAAAAGAGATCTAAAAAACAAAAGGGGGGAAGCCAGACTCCCACGGCTCTTCGGGGAGGCCTGTGTACAAACGGCTTTTTCTTTTTCCGTAGGGATCGACTAACTAATCTCCACGCGCCCCCGATATCGTGGCCTGGAGGATGAATCTACTTCATCCAGAGGGGAAGCCTCTCGGCTGAGCGATACTTCTACAGGAAAGAGAGAAACACTCTTTTCGCACTCGAACGCAATCCCTCTGAGATCTCTGTTAAAGGGACCTGGGAAAATACCTCTTACGGTCTCAGCAAATCCCCAAGGGAGTCCGAGGGGGCGACCTCGCGCTGAAGGGAGACGACTCCCGTTCTCTAGGAAGAGCTAACCGAACGACTATGGAGGTGTCTTTTCCTGAGGAGGCTTGCTGGGGAAACGGCGGGAAGATTCGGGCGTACATCCTCGAAAAACAACTGAAAATATAGTATGAAGAAAAGAAGCATCTGCATCAGCGGGGGTATCGAGCTTTTTCAGGAAAAAGCATCCCTTTTTGGGGGAACGCACCGACCAGAAGAAAATCGAAAAGGGGCGACTGAGGTCGCGCCGGGGGGGGAAAGAACGCCGCGGGAGGAAGAGGGGGGAATCGCGCGATTATTGGGGGGGATTTTATTCAGGATGCTCATCTGAGAGTCCTCATGTCGTGGGACCTTGAACGAACCGATGGTGAACGTCGGATGGAGATCCCCATCGTGAGAGATGGTATGTAGAGGATATCACGCTCACTCATGGGGGGTTCCCGCCGGGGGGGACGTCTGAATGAACCTATGAAAAAAAATAATCTTTCAGGAAGGAATGACGAGCAGCGGGGAACACTCCGAGGAACAGGAAAAAAAGCATCACTAATAGAAAAAAATCTCTCGCAGGGAAAAAGTGTGGGACTCGAGAACCAATTCGCGGAAAAGTAATTTCTTTCATCTGGGGAGAGTCTTGGGATAGAAAGGTACACCGCGTCCAAAAAAAGGGGCAATGCGCACATGCAGAAAAAATTATTCGAAAAGGAGGAACGCTGCTTCTCACAAAAAAACTTACCTGGCTGAGGGTATGCAATAGGGAAAAGAGGTCCGACGCGGCCTCTCTTCTGGGGTTCTTTAGTTACGAAAAACATCTAATACTAATCGCAAAAAGGGAGGTAGGAGGTAAAATTCATCCCAAAGAGTGACTACAAATTCGATCTCTTCAAAGTCACAGAGATCTCTTCTGGAACTCACGGAGTCGCGCACATTTCAAGGGGGCATTCCGTGAGAAGAGGAACCCTATTATGGAAGCGCACCGACCAAAGAACCCTCCTCGGAGAAAAAAGGGGGTGAAGGCGACAGCACTGGAGGTCCATCTCAATCCGCCAAGCAGCACTACGCTTAAAGCATCACCAGTGAAAGGAAAGTTCTCTCTGGAGGGGATGGGAGGAAGAGTAAGACAACACCAGAAAGAAGGGAAATGATTCGTCCCCGGGAGAGCTCTGATTTTCAGAGAGCAGTTTTTAAAAAGGAAATTAGTCAGAGCGCCGAAAGATTGAGAGAGCCCAGCTCCCCAGCGAAGAGCAGGCGAAGAAGAATCACAACGGCCGCCGTTAGAAGAAAGGCGGTCCTGGAGAGGACGTCGAGGTCTTCGTCGGTTAAACGATAGGGCAGGTAAATGCGAAAAGCCACTCTCCTAAGAAGGGGAGCGAAGTTAATGGATGAAAAAGGGACTTCCCTAAAAAAAAAAGAATCCCTCCTATTCTATCAAAGGGGAGGGATGCCATAAGGCCGATTAAGCTTTCCAGATGCGGAGGGGGGGGGATGTCCTTATTTATGGGGAAGGGGGAGATCCAATATCTATTAGATCTTCTCACTGGGGGAGAGGGGATTCATCAAATTTAAAAGTTCCTCCTACAAGGTTCGGCTAATTAGCTTTAAGTTACAGGGGGGTAATTACAAAGGAGATTCTTTAGGGAGGGATCTTAGGAGGACACTATAGAAGACTTCTTCCCCTAAGGGAAAAAAAATACACTCACAGAATCCATAGCAAGGGGGCTTCTTGGGCGTGAAACTTCAATGTTCTCTCCTCCAGAAAAGATCCTCAGATTCCTGAGAAGAAAATGCTGAAAGAGAAAAGAGCCGGTCCCGGGAGCCACCTAGTATGGAAAAAGACGCTGAAAGAACCAGGAGAGAGTAGCCCATCTCCTCTATCAAGGACGGGAGGGGGTCGGTCATCCAACCGCCACGCTGCAGGAAGAATTTCTAAGCCGGAATGAGGTGCTCAGAAATTCGGAAGAATCTGACTTTATGCGAGAAACCTTCCCAACAAAAAGGAAAACGACGGACAGCTCAGACTCAGTAGAACGATCCCCTTTGAGGAACTTCGCGAGGGACAGGGTCCTCGTGAACCGCGCTGCGAACGGTTTATACCTGGAGAAGGCTCAATTAAATAGAAAAGAGGCATTCTTCTTTGGCCACAAGTAAGAAGCGGGATCTCACATCCGGTCCGAGGGAAGCGCTCCATTCTCGATCATTCACTCGTCAGAGGACTTCTCCACACTTTGGAAAAGGGGGGGAAAAGTCGGTGGGGTCGAAGTCTGGGCCTATTACCGCACCTTCTGAGCAGAGTCACCCAGAGGAATCGTCCGCCACTGCGGTGAAAAAAGAAGAAACAGCTGAGGAAGGAGAGAAAGCGTACCCGTGAGGGACGATAAGATTACGTCCTTCTCAAAAGTCTTCGCCCGGAGGAGGCATAAAATCTCCTCCTTCTAAGAGAAGGAAGAAAGCTTTAAGCGCGCATCGAGCAGACCATCAACTCTCGCGAACGGAATGAGAGATCCATCTCTCTCCCCAAGGGATTAGAAAAGGATAAAAAATTTCGCTCATGATCGGGGTATTGATCTGAAGGTCTCTTCGGCAGATGCGGAGGTCTCCATTGTTCGGAAAAGGGGACTATTCTTAGACAAGGGGTGATCCCGCCAGCGGGGAAGGGGAGATAAAAAACTTATCAGTATTATATCGCCACGTAGGGGATCAGAAACTTTTAGAGGGGGATCCTTTTAAGGAAAAGGGGGTCGTGGCTGCATAGTTAATTAGCAAGGAACAACATACTTTCGACTCGAGGATTCTTTTCCAAAGAAAACAAAAAAGTGGTGGAGCTTCGACCCGATGGAATGAGGTTCAATCCGCACTGTCGAGGGGGAGGACGGAGTGAGGGGAGGCTTTGCTAGATCACGTCAGAAAAGGGGGTCAAAAAGCCCGAAGAAGACGGACGATTCACTTGCGCCTGGATACCGTCTTCTCAAAAAAGAGAATGCCTTGAGAAGAGACCGGAATGAGGAGAAAGGGGATCGTAATGTGAGGGGGGCGTGCGACTGACAAGAGGGGTGGGTCCTTGTTGGAGGGGCCGGCTGGAACACGTAGGGGAAAAGGAAGCACCTCTTTCGGAAGAAATGGCGAGGGAGATGGAGTTCTGCGGGAGAAAGACCCAGCGGCGTTGAAGATCCTGATCGCCGGCGTGAAAAAAGAGGGGGCACCCCGAAGCTTATTGGGCGTCGCCAATCCCCTCGGTTGCTTCCAATCGAGGATGACGTGAGGAATAGAGGCGGAGCCGATGCAGGAGGTCACGAGGAAAAAAAGATCGGCCTGTCTTAAGGTCTCACGAATGGTCCTAACTAGTCGGGTCCGGGGGAAGAACGGCCCTTCCACTATAGGCCAGCAGAAACGGGGAATTCAAGGGGACCGCTTTCACGTAAAAAGGCCAGTTTTTTATCGAAGAAGGGGGAAAGATAGCAATTGGAGTGCACGAAGTGAAGAACGCCGATCCAACCCGCCATCGAGAAGGCGCGCATGAACAAGAAAACGGGACCGGAGGCAACTGGCCGGCTCTGATGCGTGAGGTCTCCTGAGAGACGCTGGCGAGCGCCTATCTCGTGGAGGGGATATCTGTGCCTTCGGGGGGGGGGATAACTACCAATCCCCGGGGGAGATCTTCGAGAGGGGCTCATTTTTCCTGCTAAGGGGGAGAGGGAGGGAGATCGAGAAGGATCGCAGCCGAAATCTTGACGGGTGTTCTCATAGGAGGGCGACTACTGCTCGGGTGACTCTTCTGCCGAAGGATAAGAGTCTTCTTAGGGAAGTTGGGAGCTTGGGTTAGAAGAGGTGTTCGAAAGCTGAGCATCAACTGGAAAAAAAACTTCTACTAGGAGAAGGGTAGTCTCGATACCCAACGTACATCAGACGAGGGAGCGTGCTGTGTGATCGCTGCGATCCGAACCATCCGAATCTCGAGAATACGACCCCACGTTGCGGGGCTCTCGCTTGGCCAGTCTTGCTTGCTCGAGAGGGGGGGAGCGTGAAGCCGAGAAGGCAATCTGAAACACCGTTTCGAAGGTTCAGGGTTCTCTGGGGGGGGTTCACTGGTGAGCTGGGCTTCAATCTCTCGGAGGGGGGCGCGCAATCCGCTGGCGTCAAGAAGAGAAGGCACGAGACCGAGTGAAGCCAAGGGAGCGACTTTGTTGAAAAACTCTGTTTCGGTGGGGGGGGAGTCAGTTCCCCAGGTCGCGGGGAGTCGAGGGTCTCTGGGAGAAAGCCTTTTCCAGGGAAAGAAAAGAATTACCGAAAAGCTCCTACCGCCATGGGAGTGGCTGCAAAGCTCCGTGAAAAGAAGGTCCGTGAAAAGGGTTGGTGCTGAGAGCGCCTCCAGAAAATTTTCGAAGCCTTACGAGGACAAGGCATGGGATTACACGTTCTGTACCTGGAGCGGAAAAAAAGAGACAGAAAACAGTCGAATGAAAAGCTGCAAAAGGAGCTGCTCAAAGAGGGAAGTGGGATGCCGCGATCGAATAAACCAAGAGGTTGATTACGAAAAGAAGGCACCTAGCGTGGTCACGATATTCTCTCCGGCCGGGGGAAGGTCTTGGGGAAGGTAAAGGGCCCGAGAGATCATATGCAGCAGAAGGCTCCCTAGAGGGCCTGAACAGAGCGTGAAAGAGTCACTTCATAAAGGAAGGGAACGAGGATAAAGAGGAATTGATCACTACATCACCCATAGGGGTACACTCTTTTTCGGGGTGGTAGGGCTCCCTGCACCTCCAGCTTTTAAACTTTGGGACTAATGAGGATCTTTTATCTTTAGGACTGGACAGCCTTTGAGAAAAATCCTCGCCAAATCCTCAGAGAAGGAGCGCTTCTGAAAAGGAAGGCAGTCCGACTAGCTGAGCGAAGCGCGTGCGTGAGGGCAAGGTGCTTTCCTGGGAAGACGGTTCTGAAGGTCAGAGAGGCTTACCTCTCATCGACAACACAACGTAGGGTTATCCCCGACAAGAGGGAATCAGGAACCGCGCGTGGAAATCCCGTGGGCGCGGCACGGAAAAAGGGGATCAGGCGTAGCGCAGGGAGCGAAGGATAAGGAGGCTGCCTGGGAAGGTCATCGAGGGAGGGCTTTTCTCTATTACATAGAGGGGGTGTAGCAGGGTATGGCTTCTCATCTCTCAGATCACGTTCGTCCTTTGATGGGGAATCCTTTATGAGCACTTCTGCTGGTTCGTCCCGGCTGGCTTTTCTGGCGAAGGGAAATCACTCGAAGAGCTTTAGCATGGGCAAAAGAGCACTAAGACTATCACGAAAAGAAAGGGGAGGTCTCTGCACTATATAGGGGAGGGGTTAAGGGAACGATTCTCTAGCTGGGGGGCTAAAAAGCCTAGGGGGGAAGGTCTAAGAGGAAGCCAAAAAAGAAGCGGGCGTTCTTAAAGGATTGTTTGTCTAGGGCATCCAGGAGCTTAATTGGCGGGGCATCTTTATTACGAAAAGCGGTTTCGAGTAGTACACCGAGGAAAGGCAATCTCTGAACATTCCGTGTCCTTATTCCTAGGGGGGCCGAGACGTAAAGCACCACAATCTATAGAAAAAAAATGTTCTTAGAGGAAGCCTGCGAGTCTGAAAGCCCCTGCCTCTCGGCTGAAGTTCTTTATGAAAATACGAAACAAAAGAATACCTATCGCAAAACAAAAAGAAGCACCGGAACTTTATCTTCAGCCCGAAAAACGAAAAAGATCTTGAGCGGACCCTTGGCGGGGATTTTTACCTTAGAGAAAGAAAGATATTATTCTCTCCAGGATGCATCCAGGGACCATCGAGAGGGACAAAACTCCAGAGAAAACATCTATTTCGAGAAAGGTTTTTTAAAGAATAAGGGGAATCAATGGACTTATCCGAAAATGACCCACTAGCAGAAGACGACGCGGCCACATCAGAAGGGGAAAAAAACGTGGGGAGGGACGAGATTCTCGATAGGACTGGATTTCCAGAAGAGAGAGCGATTTCTTGACCATCAAGAAGAAAAGTGATGTCAAGGGAAGAAAAGAACTACGGCTTGGAAGGGGGGAGCCTTCGATTATTCCAGAGGGGGAATTATCGCCGAAGGGAAAGCTATTGCAGCGACCATCGAAACTCAGGCGAAGAAAAAAATGCGTACTAAGCCTAGCAGTCAAGGAGCCGAAAATCTGAAGGGAAGGGGGTCATCTTGATGGAGAGCCTCTCAAAGAAGGTCTTAGCATCCAAAAAGAGGGAAGATCTTAAAAAACCAAGCCGGAAACCATATGCTCTGAGGGCTTGGATGATCCTCCACGAGAACGAGAAAAGCCCACTAATCAGTCACGAGAAGGAACTTTTCACGAAGGAGCCACGCTTAAAAAAAGGTTATGTCCCGGATGATTCGTGTTCATGGGAGGGAGGGGGATATCAAGGCACTGGAGAAGCAAGTTTGGATTCCTTCCTACTATAAGAGCGTGAAAGCGATGTTTAGTTACAAAGAGCAGGAAAAGTCGTGGGAGAAAAAAAGATGCGTCCTGCTCGGAGACCGGAATGTATCCAGAGCAAGGTCGGGAGGAGGGGAAAAAAGGAGTCTGGGAACCCTCCTGGGGGATCTTCGCCGTCTCTAGGGAGCGCCGAACTCTTCAAGGGGGAATCAGCCGCAAAAACGCGCATATTATCCACAGAACGAGACATACGCCGCAGACAGGAACGCGGCGATCAGGAACGGAAGTTGTCGGAAACGCCACGCCGAGCAAGAAAGAAGGAGCGATCTCAATGGGAGAAAAACATTGTGCAGGGAGATACGTGATGCCGAGAGAAAGCCGGCCAACAATGAAAGGCAACAGCGTGAAAGAGAAATGGGTAAAAAGGAATCATTGCCTCCGGAAGGGCCCGGCCTAACCGCGCTGGCGATTTGGGAAAGAAGGGGAGCCATTCTTCGGAGGAAAGAACTGCGTGGAGGGGCTTTCCGAAAAAAAAGAATCGACGAACCTCCAGATCTCGGGGCAGGCCGACCCGGGAGGGCGCTACAAGTGGAGGAGGGGGAACCTCATGCACCTCTTTCGGGGAGAAAACGTGCGAAATCTTGAAAAAAAAGAGTTTCGAAGGGGGGGGCCTTCCGCCTAATTAAAAAGGGGGTCCGCACTCCTTCAAAGGGAGTCAAAATAAAAAATCGGATGACCGCGAACGGAGCGACCGACGTAGGGGCCTGCGCACAGGCGAAGAATAACCCTCGGAGGAGGGGAGTAGTAAAATAGGGAAAGCTCCTCTCTGCCGCACCAGGGCGGCGCATCTCCGGAAGCTGCCTCAAAGCGAGAGAAAAGGGAATGGAGAAAAATCTCCATCTCGAGAAAAACGGATGGGGAGGGAAAGATTTCTCTCAGGCGCGCCCAGGGGGGACTGTGTGCTAGGAGGACGCGCGGTCTCCATGGGCCGATAAGAAAGAGGCGTAGAAAGGGAAAGCCAAAAGAACTGGAGAGTAAAACCTGCCTTGAAAAGAGGAAGGACGCAAACGGAGGGGGGAGAGAAAAAGAAAAGCTGTCAAGAAAACTGTGGCGCCGTGGCGGGAAGAAAAACAGTTTACGGGGGTGCTAGGTAATGTTCTTGTGAGGGAAAAGTACGGCCCAAACACTTTCCAATTCTGTCTGCGCGTCCAGGGGGAAAAAACAATCAGGAAAGAGTGCATGAGGGGGGGGAAGCCGCACTGCGCGCATAGGGTCCCTCTAGGTGCGTTGAGCTGGAGGTTCTGGGACAAATGGGGGTCGGCAAAGCCCAAAGAAAAAGGTCATCCTTAGCCTGGCTCACAGAGGGAGGAACTCGGCTCAGGAAAAGGAAAGGGGGGTATCTCCTAGGCCGTCAATTCGCGGGAAGGAAGCAGGGGATCGGAGGAGAAAGCCATTTGGCGTGTGGGCTCTGCACGAGGGGTCCTTGGGGGGCCGCGACTTCGGCATCAAAAAAGGGAAAGGACCGCTTTCTCACCTGGGGAACGTCTTGTCGACATTGAGACGGGAGGGCGGGCGTGCTCGCTTGCAAGCACTGAAGAGGGAGGAGCTGATCGCCGTCGTGGGGGGGAGAAAAAGAACCGTCAAAAAGAAAGGCGGAGTGGGAAGAAAATCGTTTGGATTCTCCAAAGGACACGGCTTGCGGAGGTTGCAAGGAGAGGTCAGGCGCGAGGAAAGAGGAAAAAAAAAAGCGCAATGAAGGAGAGCACGAGTTCACTATCAGCTGGGAAACCGCCTTGCTCTGGTCTTAGAAAGAGGGGGCAACTATCTGCCGAAGGAGGGGGTCGAACAAATCTCCCAAAGGAGCATCCGTTGTAAAACATTTCGTCTGGAGCACGCTCACATAAGCCAGTTTAAAACGCGAAGGCCATTGCAAGGTGCTGCACGAGTAAGAAGTGAACTCCCGCAAGAGCTCTTGCGCGCAGGAAAAACGTCCCGGGACAAGGAGGTCACAGCATCGTTGATGCGACGGAATCTTGCCCGGGCCAGGAAGCCAGAAAATGCTCCAGAAGAGAGTTCTTTCTCGGCGGTGTTCAAGAGTCAAAGGATCCCTATGATCATCGTCCTAGTAAAGGGGGGGTCTCATTTGAAGGAGGATCTTTCTGGAGATGAAGGAAGAAGATCGTAGGCCGAGAAAGGAACTGACCGAAAAAAAAGAGTGTGAAGAGGGCCCTGCGGAGAGGCGCTTCTTGGGGACCGCAATGTGCTTGAGGAAAGGCCTTGCTCATGGGAGCAGCCTAAAAATCTTTTGGCGTGAAACATCAAGGGAAGGCGTCAAACTGCGGGGGAGAGATCCCTCAAAGGAAAAACATCTCCCCGGCCGTTCTATACAGCGCTGCGATCGAAAGGCCCCAAGCCAGCAGGGAGCAAGTCTCCCACGAAGCTCCGCTCGGGAGGAGGGGCTTGCGGCTCGGGGGGCGGCGTCTCTGGAGAGAAAACCTCTAAAGGGGGAATCTTCCACACCGTGGGCTATCTGGGGGGAAGGTGGGCGCAGGGCTCGGGTTTTTACGCCTCGGTTCGAGGCAGGAAAAGAGGAATGTTCTCGCTCAAAAGGAAGGCGAATCCGGTCCCAAGAAGAAAAGCCCAAGTGACGATGACTCGACTTTTGAGGGGTCGTTTGGAGCGTGGGAAAGATCCCTTTCAAACAGGGGGGAGTTTTTTGCTCTAGGAGATCGGTCTTAAGTAGCGTTCCTCAAAGAGGGAAATCCCTCTAGAAAAAAAACTACTCCCTGGGTTTCTGCAGGAAAATAATGATGCCTGGGAAGATAAAGCAGGAATTTAAGATCGGGCTTACGGAGCCTAGAAGGAGAGAATCCTTCCACTAAAGAGCGTCAGGGCGTGCTTCAATAGTGTCCTCGAGGCCATCAATCCGTCGGGGGAAAGGCACGCCATTCTCTGAGAAAGAGAAAAAGGGGGTGCTGCATCGCTCTACAACCACCCCTATTTGGAAAAAAAGGCCTCTTTTCCCTTCGAAAAGTCTTCTCCGGCGTTTTCCGCACGCCAAGTCCGCTACTCGAGCAGAGGGAAAAAAGCGAACGATCTCGGAAAGAAAAGCTACTTCAGCCCGGTGAAGCGGGTCAGGGATCAATCAGAGGGAGTGCTCGTGATCTAGAACAGGGAGACAGCGCGCCAGGTTCCACGCCGGGTCGAAAAATCTAGGGGGACCATCCAGGAAAGGAGGGGAAAGGGACCAAAAAGGTCGTTCGGGGAAGGAGGGGAAAATTCTAAAATAGACAAATCCTCGGCGCAATCTAACCAGAGAAGGGAAATGCCTTCGCCGACAAGAGACCTTCGCCCGCCTTCGAGTACTATCGACGGGAAGAGTGCCGTGCCGCGACCACAAAAAGAAAAACAAATGGGCTGATGTTGTCTTACATCTCGAAACAACAACACGGGAAGGAGATTTCCTAACCTCCATGAAGGGGCATCATCCCCGCTCGGGGGAAAGAACGTGGTTAAAGAGGCACTCAAAGAGGAAAAGTCTGTCTTAGGGGCAGTGGCGAATGGGGGGGAGAAAGACCCTTCCGGGTGAAACAGCGGGCTTGAGCGATTGACGCGGTTATTGGGGGGGGTTCATGGCTGGGAAGAAGGCGATCTTCTCATTAGGTGTCAGGTTAACAGCGAATCCGGGAGGGGGAAAATGGAGTCGTTCTTGGGCAATGGACCAGCTGGGGGTCTTAGGTGAGCCTAGATCACTCGAAAGGCGCAGTGAGCATAACGAGTCGACCTTGAAAAAGAAGCCTATTTGAAGGAACGAGATCTTTCTTCTGTGGAAGGGAAAAGACCGGCTTAAAGTGGAAGGACATTATTCGCGATAGCGGGGAAAATCTCGGCGCTTCGGGGGGGGGATCGGTGTGGGAAAAGGGTCTCTCAGCCCAAAGGGGACGAGGGGAAACGGGAGGTTCATCTTTATGAGATTGATGGCAAGAGGACACCGCGGCCAGGAAAATTCCTGTCCGGGGAAGGAGGAGGAAATGATGCTATTAGAGGAATAAAAAAAAAAAAAAAAATAGAGTCATTACATGGGGGGATGCAATAAAAAGTGCTGGTCGCAGAGGGATTGGCTTAGAAAGAGCGTTAGTAAGAACTGCTTTAACCTCTAAATACGAAGAGCAAAGTAGCACCGGCGTCCTGAATCCCTAGCCCAAAGAAAAAGGACGAAAAACGCTCAGTCACATGGTCTGTCACAGAAAGAACTTATAGAGCGAAACCGCGATGACGGTACCGAGAGATCAATAATTGGAGGCCCCTCTATAAAAGACAAAAGTCCAGCGAGTGCTTCACCATCTAAGCGGTCTTTTTAAGAGAGAAGAGCGTAAGCGCTGATCGAAAAAGGAAGTCCAAAAGAGCCAAGAGAAACCGTTTGGCGTAGAGGAAAAGGATGCGGCTGAGGGGGGGGTATCTGCAGGAGAGGGATTGCAAAAAGAAAAAATGAGGCTTAGGGCCTATCTCCTGACTGTCCATAGAGCTGGGTACTATTGGATGAAGGTGCTGCTTAGCTCGGGAGAAAGGAGCGATGTAGAGAGGAGACCCATTCAGAAGGACGGGAAGCACATGCGGAAGAATTATCAAGGCCTCTCCCGAGAATAGGCCACGGAAGGGGAGGGAAGACTCACTATCTTCTTCATAGGACCAGCCCGATCATGAAAGGTCCCCTCTCCACGAAGAAGAAAAAACCCCTATGCTAAAATGAGGGAAAGAAACCCCGCCTGAAGAGGGATATTCTAGGTCAGAGGCGGCTTCCGTAGGCAAGGAAGGCATCCACGAGGCCCGATGCTAAAGTGATGGGAAAAAGGGGGGGGGGGGGATCATGCTCGAAATTTTTTATCTGGGACACTGTGCTTCTGCATGCATAAGGTGAATAGCGGGCCTTGCAGGGAAAAGTAGGCTAGGAATGAAATGTTTAACACAGGATGCTGAAGAAAAAGTGGAGAGGTCGTCGACCGATTACTCGACAGGTAGGCCCCGAGGAGTCACCGTAATCAAAGTGCGGCGTCTTGGGATCTTGACCCCAAGGGGGCTCCCACCGTCCGCAATGAAGGAAAGGGGACTATTTCCTAGGAAGGGGCTCAAGAAAGACGCAAGCCTTTCAAAAGGCCACCGAGGAAGGGCGAAAAAAAATCCGCCACGAAGACCGGAGGGGGAGCAGTAAGAGACACGCCGGAATTTGTAGGACACTCCGGCACGAAAAGACGATTCAATGTCGAAGTTCAGAAAGGAGGTCTCAAGCTCATCGGGGAACGACCGGGGATCAAAAATTTACACTAGAGAGTGAATCTCCAATCAAAGAAGACATCTTACGAGTGCCTCCTGCGTCGTCGCGCAGCGTAAACGAGGTGCTCGAGAAATAATTCCGGAGAGAAATGCTGCGCAGAGTCGTCGAAAAGGGGCTGGGCTGGGAAAAAGCTAGAAGGAAGAACCTCCAAGAGGGCATTCCTACTCCTGCGAGAGACTATTCGCGACAAGCTCATTCACTCGGGTCGCTATGGACGCTCAAACCCTGGAAGAGATGGGAAAAAAGAATCGACGGGGGAAGTCCTGGCCGTCCTGCCTAGAGCACCTCCATGAGAAGGACCCGGGACTTAGAGCCGCCACCTCTCCACCGGAAAGAGCGGACCGGAGCGACCGAAGGGAGATAAAAGATGAAGTCCGGCGAAAACGGCGTCGCTTGGGGCGAAAATCTTTCACAAAGAGCCTCTCGGCGCAACAAAAGTCGCGCATCGAAGGGCCCCTCAAAACGAGAGCAGGGCTGCGCGAAATCTCCAAAAAAGGAAAGAGGAAGAGAGATGGAGATTGGAAAGCGCTCGCGGGTGAAGGAGTGGGGCTCGTTCTGGAAAAACCATGGTGCTGCAGAAGATCGCGGGGGAAGGTCGGGGAAGAGTTTCGCCAAGGGCTCCTAGGTACGGCGCCGGCCTTCAAGAGGAGCGCCACGTAGGGAAGAAGGCGAAGCTGTCAAAACTGTTGGCGGCCGAGGACGAGGAATACGGGAGGGGCTGCAGAAAGGGTATTGGAACGGCCCAGAAAGAACGTTTCCAGATTCCTTGCAGGGGGAAGTTTGGGGGGAGCCGCCCATCGCAGAAAAAAGGTTGTCAAGCCGCACTTGGAAAGAAAGAGAGAGTACTGAGTAGGCCCTGGGGAGAAGATGCTGGGGGGGGCTTCGTCGCACATTGGTCGGCAAGACAAGAAAAACTGATTGCAACCTTGCGAGTCCCGCTTAGAAGCAGCGACGGGAATATCCGATGGGAGCCAGAAAGTGGATTCAAAGGGGATCGAATCCCATTTCCTTGACAGGCACTCTGGGTGGGAGAAAAAGGGTCCCTTGTTGGCAGGAAAACAGGTCAATGATCTATGCTCGGGAGGGGCACCTCTTGTGAACGGCTTTGGAGAGGCCTGGCTGGAGGGGGAGAGTGGCGGCGGGGATACCAAAAGTGCCTCGAGGATCGCCGGCGGGGAAAAACTCCGGTCTTCCGGGGGGGGCGTCGCCAATAAGAAAAGGGCGGGAGGCTTGCAGGGGAGGAAACGACTTCGGCGCGAGGAAAAGGGGGACGGCTCCTAGCACCATGGGAAACGATCGAGGGGCAAATCAATGCGGGGAAGTGGAGAATGTGCTTTCCTTGCACCTGCATCTCGGGACGGCGAGCGTTGGAGGGTCACTACCTCGGGAAAGCAGGAAGCAGTGTAATGAAAAAAAAAGGGACTTTCACTCTCATAAGGAAGCCGCCATTTTTCGGGGGGAGGATATCAAGGGGAGGGAAAAGAACGCGGCAACATGCCAGCCGGGCCCTCCATAGGAAGAGATTGCACTACCTCATAGGGACATCCAAGTTAAAGCCGTGATGCTTCGGGCGTGGCCCAGTTCCTCCGTCAAGCGCTAGATCGGTGGTCTAGGAGGGGTTCCTGCGGTTCTAATAAGCCAAGCCCCGGAGAGGAACCTGATTAGCGGGGGGCTAGGAAGGGGAGTCGTGTGCTGTAGAGAAGACTCCTAAGATCGACGCAGGACGTCACGCCGGGAAAAAGCACTCTGGGGCGGTCCTTTAAAGGGGGGCCTCTTCTAAAAAGGTTGCTTCGGTTTTGGACTGGTTCTTCTCGAAGGCTCAAGGGGGGTCTTCTCTGCAGCCCTGGGGCCGATGATTAAAGCGAAGCTCTATACCACGCAACATCCATATTCTTCTTTGTGTTGCCGAGAAACTGCGATCCAGAGTCCAGCCAGGAATCTCTGAGAATCTGGAACGCGCCCACAATCCTCTCGGAGGGGAAGCGTCGTGCTGGAAAGCGTGACGAGCATAGGCCTCTATCTTCTAAAGGGCGCTCAGCCTGAGAGGGGGAAGCGGTGCCGCTGGGCGGGGGGGAACCCGAAAACCTGAAGAAAATGGTCGAACGTCTGAGCTCTCGAAGACAATCGCTGGCGGGGAAAGATCCTCTAAACTGGAAAGACGATGACGTGAAAGGACCTTCGCGGGGGTTTTCTTCTAGAGGGGAGGATAGTATAAAAAGAAGACCCTGTAAAGATGGGCCGTTTGGATTAAGGTGCAGCAGTCTTCTCGGGATTAAGCCGTAAATTCCTCACGAGGGAAAGTTCCGGCATGGGCTGGACCGCCTGATTGCAGAAAAGAAAAAAGGCAGTGAATTCTGCTAAACTGACTATTCGGCTAGAAGGCATTTCTCAATCCGGAAAAACCGGCATGTCTCGCGTTCTCCGGGGAAGAGGGAAAGCGGTCGGAAAGGACAGGGGTCACGCACGCCATGAAGCGGCTCAGAGAGAAAGAACGCGGACTCGACCAAAAAACAACAATGTGGCTTCCCGCCCCAAAGCGAGGGGGAGCCTAGCTGAAGATTCTCTGATTCGCCATGGGGGGGGATTCCGAAAAATTTTTTTCCTCACGTGAAAACATCTCGCTACTGAAAGAGAATCACCACAAATCTCGTTCAAGGACTAGAGATCATTCATAAGGTTCGCGGAAAAAAGGCCTGCTCAAGTCCGTGAGAAGTGATCTACCACCTCTGCGGAAAAAAGAATGGGCCACTCGAAAGCCGTGGCTGGAACGGGGGGGGGGCTCTTTTAACATTTAAGGACAATGAAAGCGAAGGCCTTCTGAAGAGGAACCCAATTCGACAAAACGCCAGCCCGATGTGAAGAGGGGAAAAAACCGAGCATAGGCTTCTGAAAGACGAGAAGACGTCTCCTGGGACTGAAGAAAAGACCTTATGCGCGAAGCTACGATAGAGTGGCTTGAAACTCTACCAAAAAAGTGTAGTACAAAAGCGGGCTGCTTGATTTGCCACAATCTCTCTCAAAAGGTGATGGAAAATATATAAGAGACTCCTATCTGCATCCGAAGAAAACTCCAGCCAGCCAAGGGGGAAAAAGGCCGCCCGCTTCCATGAGATCGGAGGGGTTTTCGCAGAGCGCGAAGGAGAAACGGCTTTCAGCATCGAGATGAGATAGGAAAGGGAGATGAAGTGGCGCCTGGGGGGGGTGCAAGCCCGCACGGAGTCGTGTCCCGGGAAAAGCGAAGCCGGGGTTTAGAGGAGGGTGGGTCAGAACCGGCGTGAAATGGCGAAGTGATCACCTCCTATCTGTGAGGGGAGAGAGACTCCTTTCGGGAAATCCTATTAGGCAGCGAGACGGGGAGCCCTTTCATCTGATAGGTAGCTAGCTTGAGAATGACCGAAGTAAAATGCTCGGGGGTTCCCTCGGCGCGTCTGGCCAACGGAAAGGTGTGTTGGTCTAGAGAAAAGGCTTGAGAAGGGCTTTCACGTTAGGGAGACTGCTTAAGGGGAGGCCAGATCACTGAAGGAAAGGAACATGCCGTTCGGATTCTAGAAATTAGAGCTGCCAGAGCGTCCATAATTCACGGAAATGGCTTGATATTGATGAAAGGAAGTTTCAAAGCCCCTTCATGAGGGGGATCTTTGATAGTGGTAGTACAAAGGAAAGACCCGCTAAGACGAGCTGAAAAACGATAGCACCGAAGGGGCTTCATACATATCACAAAAGGGGTGTACTAAATTCGAGGCTAGTCAACTTTGAGAGCTCTTAGTGGAACGTAAAAGGCGTGACGCAAACATTCTCGATCTATTCAGCAAGAGGTCCTATTATGAAACCACTCCAAAAAAAGAGGTACCTCACCATCTCAGAGAGCAATGGGTTAATATCGTCAAAAGGGAATCTCTTCTTATGCCAGCTCCTGGAACTACTCTGAAAAGAGAGGAAGGCAGCACAGGGGTTATATTCTTATGATTTCGGAGAATCTATTTACGGGGGGGGGAAAAAACCAGAAAAGAGGGAGCGCCTGGGTGGAGATCCTGCGGTCATAGAAGCAGGTGGTGATGACCTTGAAAAGCCTGAGCGCCTCAGACTTTGGAGGAAATACCCATCTCCGCTGATAAGGCCAGGACGCAAGAATTAGTAATAGCAAAAGAAAGAGAAAATCTCTCCGGTGACAGCGTGATGTATGAAGTCTTCGTAAGATAGAGAAAAGAAAGCGTCTATCTGGAGGAAGGTCCCCATAAGGATATCGGCCCTCGTACCTCCGGTTAGGGGGGTACTAACCAGCCGGAAAAAAGATAACGAATCAGAAAAAAGAGATAGAGGCGTCTTCAGGGAGGGGGGGCCCCCTTCAGAAGCACACGCTGAAGGTTATGTACACGAAGGGGTCGTGCATGCCAGACAAAGGAGAGAGTCGTGGTTTCTATCTGGATGAGGGGGGTGCTATGCTGCCGTGCCTGAAAAACGAAGAAAAACGGCGGATATTAAGTTGACGGACACGGAGATAGGGCCCTATCGTGGGTCGTCGAACACACGATGCTAAGAAGGCAAGAAGTACAAAGTAATAAGGGAGGGCGGGGGAAAAAGCGAGGGTTGCTACGGAATCTCGCCTGGAAGGGTACTCTAACGAAAAGAACGGCAATCTCATAAAGCAAGCAGGGGATCCACCTAGGAGGATCCTCTAATACCGGCTGGAAAAAGCCCCGCCGCTACGGAGGAGATTTGTCTGTTATCCAAGGAGCAACACGCCGATCACGACAAGGAAATTGAAAGAAGTATCACAATGATTTTCATAAATAGGGGGCCCAAGCGCGCAGTAGAATCCGTCCAACAATGACCAGCTCCTAAATTTTCACTGAAAAGAGGGGACTCATCAGGGCGATCCCCTGGGTCTCGAGGGGCCGGATCGGGGGAACTAGTCTCGCCCGAGGGAGCCAGGATATAGGATGGACGAAATTAAAAAACTTCCCCTCTCACGTGCTGGGCTTTTGAAAAAAAAAGAAAACCTCCATATCATCCAGGCCTACTCCTTCCTCGGGGAGCCGACAATTGTCTGAGGGAGGTCGTCGATGGTCTGAAAAAAAACGACTGGACCGGGAATCGAGTGCGAAGTAACCGTCCTGCCTAATTAACCACTTCCATGAGTCCGTCAAAAGCGGCAGAGGTCCGCCACGGCGACCAAACGCAGAACACCGGGGGAAGAGGACGCCGGCTGCGAGGGACGTGCGATCCACCGCACTATGAGGAAGAGGCGCTCTGCAGCCCGATGAGGGCGAAAAGCTTGCCGAAGGGAACTACGACCGCACATGGAAAAAAGAAGGCCGTCCCCCTGAAAACAAAGGTCTTTCAGAACTGAGCACATCGACCAGAGAGAGAAACAACAACGAGGAGGGAAGGGGATATTAGCAGGCAGTGAGAAAGTTGAATGTCCATACGTTTTGCCGCCGGAAGGCCTCTCTGGCCCGGAAAGGGCGAGGCGTAGAAAGGGGAAGGACCTACATACCAGGTCTACCGAGGGGAGTCTAAGTGCCTTCAGACGGAGAGCGCAAAAAGGAGCAACCCGCGTGAAAGAGCCGTGGCGGAAAAGCGTTTTGCCTCTTGGGAAGGGACGTTGACGGGGAAGGAGGGAGGGAGACACAAGACTTCGACCCAAGGTAGCCATATGAAAAAAAAGGAGTGTGGAAAAAAAGCCCCTCTCTAACGGGAATTATGTTATACCCAAAGAAGCAAAACATTGTCTCGCATCTTCCATAGAAGGGGCCAACCAACATTCTGAAATCTTATGTTCTTCGAGGCGCCCTTTGGGAAACTAAGAATAGGGGGAAATTACTTGGAGAAACCGGCTAGGATTCTCCACCTCTTCGAGGCAGGGGGTATCCTCCCGAGTCTGCCTGAAGGGGAACGTATGCAAGGGGATCGTAAGGGGGAATGCCCATGTTCTTCGTTGAGAGAGGGGCCATTTGGGACGGCGTGGTCTGGGAAAAAAAAGGGAGCTATGCTCTTTAACAACCGGAATCACCAGCTTTTCGACATTGAGAAAGACAAAGGGCGGGCGTGCTCGTAGGAAAGACCGTAGCTTGCCGCTTCCATGATAGCCGGCTTTGCTCGCCCAAGACGGCGGCGGATTGGGGGGGGAACTCTGTGGATTCCGGAGGAATCGGCTTGCGCGGGTGGATATCTTCGGAGAGTCCAGCACAGGGGAGGCTAAAGGAACACGAGTCTCTTTTGCCACCAAAAGAGCCGCCCGGAGGGTCAGGGTCCAGCAAAGAGACGATCGGCGCATCGTTGGGTACCTCGAAAAGGCACAGCAGCACCGGACAAAAAACATTTTCGCGGGTTCAACGCAAAGACAATTATCCGTCGGGATAGCAAATTTGGAGTACGCTAGCACACAGCCGCCCGAAAAATGGCGGAGACGAACACTAATACCAGAATCACTTTCAGAACGACGTGGGCGGCTCTTAATCCGGGGGGACCCTTCAGCCGCAGAGAGGCAGATCTCGTCTTACCATTCAGGGAGAGGGCCGGCGTGTTCGAAAGCCCCGAACATCGGTGGCGGGAGCGGGGCTCATTTTCTGCTCTTGCTATTAATGAGAATTAAAGAAAATGGAGCGACCGTCCGCTCAAGGGACGTGTGGCCCAAAAGCAAATTTTCGTCGGTGCCGAAAAGGCATCGGTTTTAGAGAGCAAGCATGTGAGGCTTAAAAGAAGCAGGGGTAGCTTTGAGAAAAAGAAGCGAAGGTGGCTTCTTCGCTAGGTTGAATCAGATCAACCTTCTAAGGGAAATGTAGCTCGACACTAACCGAGATCTTCGTGATGGTGTTTGACAAAGACCTCGCTGAGGGGGGTCCAGCACCGGAATCTATAATCGAGGGGAGGCAAAAAAGGGTGTCTCCTCTGCAGGTGGACAGAGTAGTTCAGGAATGCTTCTGCGGCGGGCTATCAGCCGGGATGGCAATGACGAAAAAGAAGGAAAGACACCTTTTCTCGTCTCGCCTGGGGGTAAGGTCTTGTTGCTTGTTTGTTCCCTCCTCGGAAATGGCGGCAAAGAAAGCTTTAATTGCTCTCGGGAGGGGGAGGGATCGAGGGGAGCTTCTCTGATGTGAACACATGATCCTTCTCAGGAAAAAAGGGGGTCCCTCCTCTTGAGTGGGATAGGGTATTAAGAATAAGGAATACTCCTTTCGTATCCCGGGGGGAGATCAGTCTTATCGAGGCTCGGGGATTTTCCTAAAGAAAAACTTTGAGTCCGGCCCTTTCGGAGGGGGGATTTCGGCCAGGACTGCCTTTCCGGAAGCACCTTTCAGTTATTTACGCTTGTGGGGACGTCGCCCTCCCGAAGACCTTTCTCACTGTCCGCACCAAAAATGGGTCTCGCGGAGGAGTTTCGAACAAGGAAGGGTCCTCGGGGAAAAAGTCAATCATTCTAAAAGGCTGAAAAACCCATGCGATAACCGGCTCTGACCACCGGGGGGAGGGACGCCAAAAACGCTCCGATGGACTTCTCTCAGAAGGCTCGGCTTTTTTCAAGGAAAAGAGAGCCGAAAACAGCTCCAACAGCCCCGATCGAAGAACAGCGGTGTATCTACTTCATAGGAGCGCGTGCCAGCTCGGCTTTCGAGTTAGATAACTGGCGAAAGCGGCATAGTCTGGAGAGTTGTCCACTCCTTTATAAGCCTCTGCACACCACGGACATAGAACAAGAGCTCTTTCGGGGATAAGGAAAAAATGGATCCAAACCTCCTCCTATGTCCAGAACGCCTTCTGAAAGCCAAGCAGCTCCTTTCGCCGGGAGACTAAGAAGGGTTCGTGCCGGAGACCGGGAAGACAACGCGGGGGAGGGCTGAGGAGGGAAGAGATCTAAAAGGAGTAAAAGAAGGAGAGATGGAAAAAAAAGCATAATGCATCGAAAAAAAACGTTTGTCCTCCAGGACCAGGGGGTCGCGAAAAAGAGAATCGTCGGCGAGAAGGCGGGCGAAGGGGGAGGACCGGCAGGCAGCAGCGCGGGAGGGAGGAGGGAGACATCTTCTGTTTCGAGGGACACAGCCTTGTTCTTTCCAAAAGAAGGGGCCCGCCGAGCTTCTCTCCAGGGCGCCTGGGGGGGAGTTGGGCAGATTCCACTTCTTCTGGGACTTCTTGGACCACGAGCGATTTCTGTAGACAATATCACCATCCCCGCTCTGGAATTAAAGGCAGGAGCTACCTTTCTGAAAAAGAAAGCCTATGTCCGTCACGGCGAGTGGAGCTTCATCTGAAATTTCCTTAGAAAAAAGGACATGATGCTCGAAGAACCTCGAAGGTCTTGTTTTCCAAAAAAAAGGAAGGGTTTTCTAAGCAGCACAAATTCGAGGAGTGCATCTTTATGACATTCACTGCTTGATCCGACCGGGGAGGGACTTAAATCAAGAAGACCATTCCTTTCTTTGCAAGGAATGGGAGATTATCGGAGCACCACAATCGAGAATTGAAAAATGGCTGGAATTGGAGGGAGGGTTGATCCCTCATGCCCCTGCGGCGAAATCTTCGTTAAGGGAGGAACTCCTGTGAAACTCACGAAGAAAAAAGAACTACGCCCAATTCGAGGGTTTAACGGGATCTTAGAAAAAAAAAAAATATCTTTACTAAAAGAAAGGCTCGTCACCTTATAGCTCTGGGGGGACTTATATAGAAGAGGGGCTATGAAAAAGGCCCATTTCCAGGTTCATCCGTTCAATAACAACCGCACCACGTCCGCAGCACCGACCTGAAAAGCGCGATTACTCTGCAAAGAGAAAAAATAATCTCCTTCATCACGTAGGAAAGAGGCCAGAGCACTATAAGCACCGAAAAAAAAAGGCACAATCGAGAGTAAGGCAGCAAAAATTCTCGTAGAAAAACGTCTGGATTTCCAGGAAAAAGAGGAGAGAGATTTCTTGCACAACACTCCGAGAGTGGGTATCTGATTCTACATGATTGGGGTAGAGCAGTTTTACGAGGTGCTGAGGCCTCCACCGGGGGAGGGTATAGAGGGATCCCCATGAAGAGGACCGAAGCCTCACAAAGAACCCTATCAGGAAGGAAATCTTCTTCCCGGACGGTAATCTTGAGGAAACCTTCTGCTAATATGACTTCAGATCGAGACTGCATGGAGCATTAACAGAGGAGAGCTCCCCAGATGAGGGCATTGCTTGGGGAAGAAAACCCGCTTGCCCATAACTAACACACGATATATTCAGAATGACGTAAAACTGGAAAAAGATTCATCCACGCGGCCAGGGATTGAAGTGAGGGTTCTTTCATGCCAAAAACCAAGAGCTGATTTCTTTCGCTGATAGTTCGGTCCTTTCATCAAAGTGTGCCTTCCTCCTATTTAAAAGGAAGGGAAAAGCGTTTAAGTGTAATTCACACGAATGCTTGCCTACGGTGGAAGGGGGCGCCGGAGGACAACTAGTCGCACGAGGAGATTGCTTCAATACCTATATCCCAGATAAAGGGTGGCAAATGTGAATCGGTAAAATCCATTTTGCTTCGAAAAGATTTTCTCTAGAAAAGCTCTGCAATCTCATCGAAGAAAGGTGATAATCCCCGATTATGAAACAAGATATCTAATACGCGTCGGGGATCATTACGCACGAAAGGAGGTGGTCGGTATCCAACCAGAAAAACGCAAAAGGCTTCTATTCTCAAAACAAAAAAGGGGAGAAGGGATACCAAGGAGGTGCGAAGGAGCAAGCGCAGAGAAAGAAAAAAACGCCGGGCCAAAAGGGGAAACTCTACAAAAAAAGACAAAAAAAGGGCGTATCCCCTTTGCCAAAAACGCTTCTCGGAGGCTTCGCTCGAGATCGGCGGCCGATTTTTATGAAAAGGTAGCCATTCTGCGCAAGGCGAACGGAGGTTCTTGGGGGTTGCCGACCCCAAGCTAACCTAATAAAAAGCAAATCAGTGCCGACTGTACTCAGAAAGGCGCTATAACCTCCTCAGAAGGAGATTGGGCGTCTCCAAAAAACGAGGATGAAAAGAATCGCGGGAAAGTCTTTTCCTTCCTCAATGTAAGACGCACTGCAAATTATCATCCCTCAACAACCGCAGATGAAACAAACTTCTCCACAGTAACAGCAGATTACGAGAGGGGCCCGGACAGGACACACTGATCCTATTGAAAGGACCGGCGCGGCTACTTCCTCTCCCACGAAGTAGCACGATTCTACGCCATAAGGGGAGAGAAAAAAAAAAACATTTATACCTCTCTCATCTGCAGGGGGGGGAGACCCACAGTCGGGAAGAGACTGCCCTGCGCAGGGGGAAAGGGAAAACAATCTCGACACTAACAACAACAACTGAAGTGTAGATTTGGATCGCATGCCTTCGAGGGAAGAGGTTTTGTCTCGCGGCGATGAGACAGACATGTTTCGGAAAGAGCGTCGATGCTTAGACGGGGGGCAAGCTTTCGAAAAAACAGTTTATTCTCCTAGCCTTCTCGAGAGCGGAGCAGGAGACGCACCACTTCTAGAAAGGAGTTGTATTACTGTGGGCATGGAGAAACTATTAATACTCGTGTAATTTAAGGGAGGCATACTGCCCATACTTCGAAAGAAGAGGGATTAGGCTGGAAGGGCTCTTCCAGAGTTTGGCTCCGAACAAGAGCAGTGAGTTATCCACGAGATCTTCTCTATTACTGATTCGCAGACATGGGAGAGAAAAATTGAAGGTCGTCGCCCTTGTTTGAGGAAAGCCCAGCAGGAAAATTAATTTCTATTAAAGGGACTTTCTAATCAAACGGCTGACGGGTTGCTGCGGAAAGCTCGTGTATCTCCCGAAGGGGGCGGGACTCTTATTCCAAAAGAGTGATTCCCATTTGTAGTGCGCATTCAAAGGTCCTTTTTTGCCCCCGAGGATCTCGGCAAATCACGGGGAACCCTCTTGGAGGAAAAAAAGTGGAGTCTTCTGGATGGATATCGTATCCGGGAGGGAAGGATACGGGCGTGGCTGATGCAGGCGTTCCTGCTAAAGAAAAGGAGTGGCCTCTGCAAAGCCGGGTCTCGATGTGGGGATAATGTATCCTGAAAAGTTGACCGAGGAAAAGGGCTTGTTCCGTTACGGTCTAGGGCCTTCGACGAATGGTTTCTTCTATCACCATAGGGGGTTTATCAAGCCAAAAAGGTTCTTATTACCATGGCCGCCGCGGGGCAGACATTGTAGAGGGTCGACGACCTCGCACAACTATGAAGGTGTAAGGCCAAAAAAAGGCGCTTTCACGAGTGTGATCCGGGCAGGCACGGCCACCGAAGAGGGGGTGCTGCACGATTCCGAAAGGAAAGCAGATCCCGCAAGCTGCGTGGCGAGCACGACTCATCCTGAGAAATGCCAGCATCTGGAAAAAGGAGGAATCGTGGAATGAGAAGGAAGAATCCTCTATCTCGTGGTCCGCTTCTTATTGAGACGGGGGCAGGGGGTCATCAGAACCAGCATCGGGCAGGAAGGGGCTCATTTTCCGGGGGGGCAGGAAGAGGGATGGATATCAAAGATCGTTATCGCAAGGAAAGGGCCATCACACCTAAGGGTTTCGGGTCTTCTTCAAAAAAGGCATAGGGTTTGAAGCCTCCATTTAAAAAGAGTCTGCCTGGCCAAGTGAAGCAGGGATGAGCCCCCTCTAAAACAGGAGCGGTGGGGGCTACAGCAGGTCATCATTCGGCAAAAAAAGAAAAGCAGGATCTCTAGGACTCACAAATGAAAGACTGCGTTCGGGGTGCAAGACCCTCGAGTCCTGTAAAATCCGAATCTCGATAATAGAAACCACGGGGAGTGACTCCGATGGACCCCAGCGTCGTGCTGATCCGTGGGGGGGGGATCATCGGCCGTCTGACGGAAAGGACCTTTGCAGCAGCAGGAGGTCTTTTGAGTTTCGTTGGGTCCTCTTGAAAGGAAAGGGCTGATCTCTCTCTGCTCACTCTCGGGAAAGGAATACGTTACCCGAATCCGATGGGGAGCAAAGTCAGGGGGCGAGTTTTTCTTCACTCTCGGGGGGGGGCGGAATTAAGATCCCGTGGGAAAGAAGGGGGTGCTTTCGGGGCTCGTCTTCGCGGATTCTTGGGAGGCAAAGAAAGAAAACGAAACTACCTGGCCGTCAGAAAAAAAAGCTGCAGGGTGCTTCCGGCAAAATCTCATCCAGGAAATGGTTTTGACCCCAAGACCGGAGAAGAATCATTCTCGAATCAAAGGACACTACCGGAGTTAGCGGGAGTGCCTTCGGTGAGCCCTGGAAGCGGTTTTCGAGATCGTCTCAAAGAGTCGAAAGGTCCTCAGACGACAGAATCAAAGCTCCGGGGGAGAAAAAGGGGATCAGGGAAAAAAAACAGTATTAGCACACACGCGCAGAAGACGGCACGGCTCTTTCACCGCTGGGGTGACCACTTTCCGCAAAAGAAGAAAAAAAAGATCAGATGCATCTCCAACCACCAGAAAGATCGTGCGGAAAAGGACTTCAGCAAGGTCTCTCAGGAAGCCCTGCTCAGCGCGGGGCTACGCGAAGAAATGCTCACACGCAGGAGGCCGGAGAAAAAGTGCTCCGCTGCAACGAAAATCCAACGGATTCGCTGGGACAAATGAGAGCTACGGAAGCATCATTAACCAGGGGAAAAAGAACAGCGCAAGTCCTCGCGCAAAAGAGGCTTCGGGTTAGACTTACTTCAGGAACCGCCTTCTCAAGAAGGCCTCCTGAAGCTGTTGAGGTTCTTGCTGTAGGGGGAAAAGCTTTGGCGGTAGAAGGATCTCAACAACAAACCAAAGGGGGGGAGATAGATGTAAAGAAGACAGCCTAACCCCCTCTCGTTGAAGAGCAAGCCCTGGTCGCGCAAGATCCGGGAATCGGCTTCGCGGAAGAAAAAGGAGACGTAAGTCGGAAGGGATGGCAGAAATGGCGCGATACATCGCGGGAGATTTTCGCCTTGGGGCGAGCGCCGCACAAAAGGGAAAAAAAAAGGAGATTCGTGGTCCGGGAACATCGAACCGGGATTGTGAAAAGTCGGCTTTGGACTGATTGACAGCGTGTCGCGACGGGGGGAGTTATCTCACAGACAACAAGCGCTGGAAGAACGGTGACTTCCGAGAGATTTCCTCCCTAGATCGGGCCGGCTTCTTAAGGAAGTATCTTTCCTTGCGGAAGAAACCGTCGCAACATTCTTCTCGAAAAAAAAGAAAGGGCACGGGGGTCTCTTCCACCCAACAAAGGGGTGGGGGGGTTTCTTCCGCCATGTTTTGTCAGACGAGATCGCTCAGACTGGGAGCACGGACTTGCTGGGCAAAGGAGGAAAGAAGGTCTTTATTCCGAGGAAGGACACCGGAAGGGGAAAGAGCTACCATGGAAGTCTTTTCCCGGGAAAGGAAAAGGGTGATGCGAGGGGGAGCTTCATCACCACAGCAATCACTTACAAATTAAGATTGATAGGCAGCAGGCTGGTATCCGCATGGCGGGAGGTTAAGTGTCGGAACGGCGTAAGGAAATCTCCCACCCCGATAAGAAACACGGAGTAGGAACGCTTCATGATCCAAAAAGAGAAGGGGGGTTACTAAAAAGAAGGCTCGGAAAGAGATATCTCTTAGGGGGAAGAGGCTCGACTCCCGCGATGAAGAGGGATAGATAAGGGCAGCCTTGAGAGAAAGAATTAGAACACACGAAAAAGGCACAGCCCAGACGCGCCACGGTTTGGGATAAGAAAGGTATCGCGTTCCATCTCCCTGCCAAACAAAGGACAATTCTATATATCAGCACCTGTGAGAGAGGAATGCTCGAGATTCTGAAATCTCAACTCATTGGGTGCAACACCAGCACGCAGATATGGAAAGGTTAGGGATAAGAAAAAAATTTTCATAGAGCATTTTAAGGGAAGGAACGTGTGCAGAGCCACCTCGAGGGGAGAACGCAGACCCCGGCGCAGAAGATCCGCACATGCAGGAAGAACCAAAGATAAAAATCTGCGAAAAGGAAAGGGAAGCGGGATTGAGCGGCGAAGGGGATCTCCAGAAAAAAGGAGTCATTAATTAAGCCCCAGAAAGGTAAGAGATCGCCCACCCTAGGAGAGAGAAACCCTCTTCCAAGAACGAAAAAAAGATAAAGTAGGGAAGGCTCAAGCCCTTTGCCACGAAAGGAGAGAGGCCGGTCCCTATTCTTAAAGTGGAACATGATTAGGGAAGCTCCCAAGAATGGATGGAGTGAGACTTCCGGAACGTAGGTCAAAATTTGCTAGGCCTTCCGGACTAATAGGGCGGCTATTATGATTTTTTATTACAAGGCTTCTGCTGGGCCTGGCGGCAAAGCGACAACGATGCAGAGGGAGAGGACCCGATTGGGCGTCAGACGCACAGTAATCCAGAGCGGTGGTTTCAAAGCTCTCTTGAAACCAACATGGGGCTCGCCTGCCATAAGAAAAATGCAATGCGACAAGCTCGGCAAGCTCCAAAGAAAAGCATGAGAATCCACCGGGGGAGACGCCAAAAATCCGAGGGAGGAACCACGCCTTCTAATCATGAGGCCGGCACAACGGAAGTGGTCGGTATCACAGGAATAGACTCCTCCTTCTACGAAGTCACAGCCTGATAACAAGGAGGGGGGGGGGAGAAAAGCACGCCGGCCAACAATGAAGATAGAAAGCACCATCGTGTCATAGATGCCAACATTACGGAACACAAGCGTCGCTCTCCGGAGGGGAAGATCACTCTCCGAGTTTGAATCCAGGAGATCTCCAGGAGGATCGACCGATTTCTTCGTCACAGCACAAGTCGACGAATGAAAGGAAGATAGAGAAAAGCAGGGGAATCGAGACTGATGAGCGACAAGTGGAAGGAGAAAATCATGCACTCGAGCTCAAAACTCCTGGACGCTCATACTAAGGGGGACGCCTGTCGAAGTTCAGTTAGGGAATGGGCCTATTAAAGAACCACTACGTCACCCCACAAAAGCCGTCCCTTCCTCAGAATCAAACAGGTACTCACCGCTGAATGAAAAAGGGAAAAAAAGCTACCTACTTTTCGAGGGAAGAGGGAAGGACGGCTGAAAGCCCTGCTTGCGGTGCGAAAGCGGACGACCGTCTACGCCTAGATTATCCGAAACATCGTCCTCCCGAGGAAAAAACGAAAAGCGCGCTACGGCCTTCTCGAAAGGAAAGAGATCATAAAACATGAGTAGTATTAAAAGATAGAGATGGCGCAGCAGGCCCGAAAGGCTTTGGGCCATACTTGGGGAATCCAGGAAAAAAGGGAACTGGTCTCCCTTTTGGCTGAAAGGAGAGGCACCCTTAGAAGGGGGAGCCCTCCATCCTTTCCGGAAGGTACTTCCGCCTGTCGCGGGGGCGACAAATCTGTACTCGAGAAAGGCCTCTTTGATACTGAGGGGGAGGGGACGAAGGGAGTTCTGCCTCATGAAGGTGGTAAATTAGGCAGTACGGCCCAGAAGCAGGGATATTTTGCAAAAGTTCTGCGCTTATGGGGAGCCGGGGGTGCTGATGTTATAACACAAGCACGCAGTGTCAAAATACAGACGAGTTTTTTGAAAAAGCCTTTTGCGAGATCTGGGGATCCGCTTCGAATCGGGCACAGCAAAGACACGAGAAGTAGGTCGATTCCTTTTGGAGGAGGAGCGGAGGTCACTCGGCGCGCAGCCGAGGGGGGGGAGAGAAAAAAAAGGCAGTGCGCGCGACTCAAGGAGAAAATTGGAGAAGGGGGGACTTTGCGTGCGAAAAAAGCTGGGGTAGAGCTTGTCCTGGGGGTGAGAGCGGAGACTCGATGAAGAAAGGAGGAGGAAACTCCTTGTTCTCCTGCGGGGTCGACATTGGGGGAGGAAAGTGGCTTGCTCGGCGGGGGAGGCGGGGGATACCGACCCCTTCCGATTGACAGTGGGCTCGCCCAACAGGCGTAGTGGGCGTCGCAGACGAGTGGATTGAAGAAGCTTTGCGCGGATAAAGCGGAAAAGGAAAGGCCTTCGGTCGCGGGAGGAGGGGCATGGCGGCGAGAACCAGGAATTTCCCCAAGCCTCCGATTGAGGGCGGTCTTGCCCCCCGAGGGGCAGACGAGCGGCGCATGTCAGAGGCGACGACCTCCCAGCATCATAGCCTCAAAAAAAACGCTCATATCCGGGTGATAGGCGGCAGGCCGCGTGGGGGGACTGATCCTCTATCACAGTGCAAAGCCGCTCCCAGAGAGTACTTGGAACGAAAAGCAGGGAAAGAGTGAAAAGTCGGTGCCGCCGGGGGGGGGAGAAAGCGTGGCCCATTTCAAGAGCCAGATTCAGAAAAGTTCTCGGGACAAGGAGGGTTCGAGAGCTAAGCAAACAGAGGGCCTAATCCGGAGCTGGGGAAAGACCCTTCTCTTCATGATGCGGGAGAAATCGATCGGAAAGAGCCAAGAAAAAAGCAACGACGCTTGAAAGGAAAGAGTTGGGGGGGCGGCCTGCAGGAGGGGTTCTCTTAGAACCGTTCAGGATTCGGCCATGCCGAGGGTGGAGCTGGAGCACGACAAATCGGGTGGGAGAGGACAGCCTCCCGTAATATCGAAAACTTCTCTAAGAGGAGTACTCCGGCCCAGAAAGACCCTCAAAAGCATCACGCTCTGAAAAGGGCTGGTGTGGAAAGGCTGCTATCCTCTTAAAAAAGAAGCCGAATCTCGATAATAAGAAACGAAGGCT
>Ga0179593_1683950_pt1 | contig 33699 bp, 35 predicted proteins | sample CZODoug2_1_08_16_FD_185931 | JGI IMG/M metagenome (GOLD analysis project Ga0179593, IMG submission 185931) | Vadose zone soil fungal communities from Angelo Coast Range Reserve, California, USA - CZODoug2_1_08_16fungal (PacBio error correction) | ecosystem: Environmental > Terrestrial > Soil >...
TTTGTTGTTCGCTCTTGGGGGGGGATTCCGAGGGGACAACATAAGACAACCAAAAGCTAAGGTGTATCAAATAGGAATCGAGTGCCAAATTTTCGAAGTGGTATGGTGGCTGAAAAAAATCCACACCGGAATAGACTTTCAATGAAAGGGGTCCCCTCCCAAAAAAAGGCATAAAACTCGCAGCACAGTCGGGCATCCCACTATATAACATATATTCGAGCGGAAGGGGGGGTTATTAACTTCTGGGGGGGGCCCCAAAGGTTTCGGGAGGGGAACCAAGAAGGGTTACCCCTGAGTTGTCAGTTAAAAATATCGGACCGCGCGTCGAAAAAAATGGAAATAAACTTTCCTGTAAAAAAAAGCCCTCGAGGGGGAGCGAAAACGACTGGGGGAAACAAACATATCGTTGCTGGGGGGGGAACGCAACCCGGGGGGAACCTGCAACCTCCAGAGGCGCCGAAAGTCATTGGCGAGATAAGTTTCTTTAGGGGTCAGCACAAGTTAGAGCGGGGGAGAGAATTCGGGGACCGTCTGAAAAAGGGGCGGGGGAAAACGGGCCAAGAATCGTAGAAGAATATGACCAAATCGGGAAGGGTTCACATAGAGGCGGTAGGGCGCGCGATGAGAGGTTGTAAAGAGGACTGCTGTAAGCATATAATGCACCACCGGGCAGACCCGCAAAAAAGGGCAGCTAGGAGGAGGAGGAGGTTAAAGAAAGGGGTTCTGGGAAAAATTGGGGTGCACATAATTTGAAAGAGGCCCCGTAAATGTACATAGTTTGAATACATATGACACAACACAAAGGAGAACATGGAATTCTTAGGGTGTCAGAAAACGTGCAGGGGGGAAGTACCTAAAAAGGAAAAAAAAGGGTGAAGATTTTGAAAGAATCAAACAATGCGGCCGCAGGGAAACAACGTGCCCTGACGATTTTTTGGGAGGGGGGGGAATAGGGACTTACAATGGGTGAAAAAAGTATTCAAAAATTCTTGCATTGAAAAAAGGGCAGGGGGTAGCCATTTTGCCAAGGGAAAAAAAAAAAAGCGCAAAAAAAAAAGGGGTGAAAAAACGATTCTACAGGGGGATTGTTCCATCAACGGTAAAAAAAAGTTGAGGGGGAAAAAATCGACAGGGCGAAAAAAAAAACCCGGCGAAATGACGCATGAGGAAAAAAATCATGAAAGGGGGAATTGAATGAGGTTGGCCCCCATATGAGATGGTCTTGCTAAAGCTTATCGAAAAGAAATCTTCAACGGTTATCGGAGGGGGCAAACACCCGGTAAGAGGACAGTAGCTTGTTGGGACCCTGCAGAAGGCTAAGCTGGGGTGGGAGAGGGCTTTCAACGGGGAAAGGGATTGGGCGGGGAAGTGAGGGGAAAAGGGGACACATTCATGAGGCGGGATCCAAAAGGGGGTAAAAAAGGGTGTCAAAGGGGTCAAACAAAAGGGGGAAAAAAAAAAAGTGTAACCAAGAAGGGGGGTTCCCAACTCAGTGGGGGGAAAGAATAGAAACACCCCGCCTCGAGAGAAAGACCACAAAAAGAATTCTTCGGAATGCGCTTGGGGAGCTCAAAAAAGATCAAAGTCCCCGCTCGAGGCACTGTTAGAGAAAGCCTTAAGAAGAGGTGCATCAAACGGCGCGGCCAAGAAAAAACAAGATGTGTGAAAAGGGAAGGGGGAAGAGCGTGAAACAGAAGAAAAGATCTTGGGAAGGGGGGGAAGTCATGAAAACAGGGGGGAGGGGGGCGATGAATAAAAGATAATCGGCCCACATGGGGAAAAAAAAAAGGAAATCTTGGGACGCCAAAGGATCCCAGCAAAAGAAATGGGGGGGGGAGAGAGCCAGACTGGAAAGGCAAAAGGGATGGGAATGCGTCACGACAACCATGAAAATACCAGTGGGGGAAAAAAAGCGAGAAGAGGAGGGGGGACACAGCCCTCTGGAGCATACATGCGGTGTAAGGACAGGAAGTGAAGGAAAAACAAGTGGAGAAGACACAAAAGTTTTAGTATCTACGAGGGGAGCTCAAGTTGAAGAGGAAAGACGGAGAAGACTAATAAGAGGAACTTGGGGGGGTTGGGGAGGTCGGGAGGGGGGGGAAAAGGCAGGGAAGAAAGAAGACGACCTGGCAGGGCTCCGATTGCGGAAATTGAAATTTAGTGGGAGGTATCGGAAATCACCAAGATCAAGTGCCGACGGTCAAGAAAGAGGCTTGAGGATGGGGGAGAGACAGGGGGGTGGGAGTCCATCAAAAAATAACAAAACAAACACCGGGAGGGGGGTCCAGCTTGTGACCTGGTCCGCTCCATTGTCCTGTTGAAAGAACTGAAAGATACGGAGGAAATTCGGTTAAAAGCAAAGGTGTATACCAGCCAGACGGTTCTGCAAAGAAAAAAGAAAAACAAAAGTGGAGAAACAACCAGGAAAAGTTATTGGCCCCTCGTTAGGGTGTCCCGGAGAAACTAATCCCATGAGGGGGGTGAGGGTACTTGGTGGTCGTAATCAATCAACGAGACAAAGACCCGGAAAGTGGAAGGAGATGGGGGGTTGTATTATCAAAAAGCGACAAGGGGATGACACATTTGTTGGGAAGGAATCAGAGAGGTTTTTTAAGACTAATCGAGCGCAACTCATGCGGCTGAACGGACGATGGGAAAACTTAGAAAGGAAGCGAGAGATAATTGGTGGTGGATAACCCGGTTCTTCAGGGGGTAGGAAGAAAATGAAGAACGGGAAGCAAAGCCGAGAAGAAGGGGGGAAACAACCTGTGTCATAAGTGGTGTTGGAACGGCAAGTAATCACGACGGAGAAGGGGCCGGAGAGGAAATCTAAAAGCGGACTCATCTGAGTGGCCGCAGGCATTTGGGCCAAAAATCTGGGACGCTTGGCAGTTTTATGTGTAGACAGCAACGGTCCGAGGGGGGGGGAAATTTCACAGAGGGAACAGCGGCGCAAATAAAGGTAGAAAAAAAATGAAAAACTCACGAAAAAAAGGAAAACCAAAGCTAGGTAAGGGGTCGGGGGGTGAGATTGGAAAAGGACTTGGTCATGGGCGTGACGCACCTTTGGGGTCTTGGCACACAACACGAGGGAGACACATGGGGGCAAAGAGGTCTTGGAAGGGGGGAGGTAGGAGGGTCACGTTACAGAACGTAACAAGGGTAAGAGTGCAGGGAGGGAGATTGTAATCAGAAAAGCACGCACAACCTCAAAAAAACGCAAGGAGCGAATCGGGGTGAAAATTCATATGAGGGGGGGGAGGGGTTCCTTGTAAAAATGACTGTCGTAGCAAGCGGGTTTGGACGAAAAGTAAAAGAAAAGAAAACGAAAAAAGACTATCAGAAAAATGTCCACCGAAAGACAAGTGTGTACGAAAACACCATAATTTGGCTAGATAGTTGAAAAAAGAACGGTTTACAAGGGAAAATCAAAAACGGCATAGCAAAAAACACATGGAGCGCCACGCCATTGCCAAAAATGACGGGGCCCGGCGTCTGTGACGGAAGAACCCCGGGAGACCATGGGCGTGAGGCGACCCAACAAAAAGGGCTCATGAATCGGCGAACTTAGGTCAAAAAGAATCCGGAAATGGTTAGAGGGGGGAAAAGGGGACACCGGGAGAAACAATCAATCTACACACCCCACAGGGACTGGACAAAAAGAAACCCAAAACGTTCTCATCCCCAAAGCTTTAAAAGTGGGTGTGACTCAAGCGGACGGCAAAACGTACCGGAGTAAGAGGTCGTCTGGAACAAAGACGCTACAAGTGAGGAGCTGAACTAAGTGCACAAGATTGATAAGACCCCAAAGAATGAAGGAAGTACGCCGAGAGTAAAAGAAGGAACATTACTACGAAGTTCCTGAGGAGGGGAGAACGGTGAACGCTTACGAATTGCATCATGGTTCGTTGACAAGGTCAGAGGTCGGAAGAAGAAAGGGGACAAAAGCTGAAAATGAGACGTGGCCGTAGGAAGTTGGAATGCGATTGAAAAATCGGGACAGAGAGAGATGTATGGAATGGGGGGATTATGAGCGCAAAAAAATTTTTCGACAGAAGGAAGAGGGGCTCTTTAAAAACCATCACACTGGTTATCGGGTAAAAATATCAAACCCCTAAGGAAAAGCTGGCCTGGGAGGGCCGAAAGAGGAAGCATCGACGTAAAATGGGAAACTGGTAACATACAACGAGATCGACAACAACAAGATATAGAGGAAAGAAAAAACCAATTAGATGGAGAAAAACTTTCCGATCGGCCAAATGCCACGAAAAGAAAAGGGAGTTAAGGGAATAGGTTGGTTGGACTAAACTGAGAAGTCGGAAGATGAGGGGTTGGAAAGACCTCGATCGGCAGGTAGGCTACCCAGCGAGAACAAAAGCCCCTGGGTTCAGAAACGAAGACGAGAGGGACCGAAACAGTGTAGAAAGACTCCTGTCTACAGGACAAATTGCTGGGGGGGGAAACACACTGTCAGCGGTTCGGACAATGCCCGACTGAATGCATCGGCCATCACTCGCTGATCAGCAAAGAAGAGTAGGACAAACCGAGCCTGAAGAATCCGGGGAATACTTAGGGAAAAAAAACTTGGGCCGAAAATCACTGGAAGAGAGACACGACCACAAAAAAGTCTGAAAAAAACACGGAGGCAGGAAGTGGGGGGGGGAGTCATGTATTTTCTGGGTTTGCAGACCACCGGTATGAGTGTGAAGGAGAATGGGATGGGGGTTACGGGTACATAATCAAGTAGGTGGAGAAAAGTTAAAAAGTCTGAGGGGGGAAATGTCATCCGCGATGTCATTAGAAAATCAAGAGGTGGGTAAATCTACGCACGGCCAAGGATCGGCCGTAAGAGAGGGAGTCTACAGGCGGAGGAATTATGTCCACCGGGGGAAGTGCACGTATTTGGGCAAACCGATTGCGGGAGGGGGGGTGGGGGGATCGCGGTTTATCGGTCTACCCTGGCAGGACTCGCAGAAGAGTTGGGTGAGGGGGAGCGGGGAACAAGAGCGTAGCTGGGTCTGGGGGGGACGACTTCTGGCTTATGTCCTCACTGAAGGGGGGGATGTCCAAACAAAAAGGGTGTGATGGTAAAGAAGGAGTAAGAACACAATTTAGAAAAAGAGGAAATTCAACACAGAGGATTTGGGTAGGGGGGATAGAGTGAAAAAATCTCTCTCCGCAGGTATCTCGAAGGCGTCGGAAAGGGGGGGAGGGGTGGAAGAAAGTGAAAGCAGAAAGGACTAAGAAAACTCTGGGAAAAGAGTAAAGGGGGGGGGAGAAAGGAAAATTGGCCGATTTCTGAACAAAATAATAATTGTGTAGGGCAAAGGGTCTTTTCGAAGTTAGGTGAGGGTTCAAGGATGTAGAAAAGGAAAAGAAGGAGGGGGGCACAAGAATCAGAGAGCACCATCCCGTCAACGATGATTCAAAGTCAGCAAGGGGAGCGAAAAGAAATTTGGCGAGTGACACTTGTGAGAGGTGCGTTGAAGGCCACCGTCATCTCCTCCTAAGAATTCAAAAGGGGCTTTCCCAAATCATGAAATGGTGGTAAAAGTCTCGCAAAGGATGGAGGCAGGAAGAAGAAAGGGACGAGAAAAGGTCTCGGAAAGCGTTCGGGATAGAAGTTCGTAGACGAAGGAAAAAAGGATTGTAACATGAAGAATAAGGGATAACCCAATGAAGCCAAGGGGTGGGGGGCAATAGACCTACAAAAAAGTGTGCATGGGGGAGACGAACAGCCCTCCGCCAGTTAGGGAGAAATAGTTCCATCGAATTACACAAACGTACTTAGTCGTGGGGAGGGGATCAAATCAAAAAATGTTGTCACTAAGAGGGCCGATCCGGGCAGGGGGGGGGGGGGGGGGTGGACATATCCGAATGGAAAGACGTGGAGTGAAAATGGTAAGCGCGTAAGCCCACTTTTCTAAAAAATCATTACCCAGCGATGTGGGGTGAAATCAAAAAAAAATCTGAAAGAAAAGGCTTGGGACAAATTGGTAAACATCCGCTGCGTGTGGGCCGCAACTACAATTCGAACCTAACATGGAAAATTCAGGGACGCCGGGGGAAAAAAAAACTAGGTGATTAACGGAAAGAGGTCGAGCTCAAAATAACGGCACTGTTCGCCAAAGCTTGACGGGGGGATACTCGCAGCCCAAAACGCTTCTCGACACAATCCTGGAAAGCCTCGGGCGCAGAGAGTCAAGGGAACGAAGGGTCGAAGAAAAAAGGGAAGGGGGCCGCCGCGTGCACTGTTGAAAAGCATGTGAATGGACGCCGAAAGGACCGTACTGTCTCAAATGTTGCCAGTCAGGAAGGTGGGGACAACGGGAGAAGCAATCCGTCAAAGACGGAGAAGGGTTCTAACAAAGAGAAAGGAAGGGCGGGTTTAAGGGAAAAAACTTGTCATTGCGGATACAAACCCGGAACAGGAAAAAGAAAGAGTGCTGGTTCCGGCGATTCTGCATGGAAAAAAAACACTGCCAGAACGGATGGGGGGTGGATCGGAAAGAAAGTGGGAAGGGAGACTGCGATCCCAAAAAGGAGAAGACCCTGCCTCAAAGTGCGAACCGACCACCTAAAAGTCGTTCAACAAGGGGAATCACTTAGAAAGGATTCAGAAAGTTGTCACTTTTGGATCAAAGATCCAAAAGAGAAGGATTAAGCCCATTAACAGCAGGAGTACATTAGGACGCCGGCACCAAAGAGGGGGTGCCCCAGACTGGATGAATCCCATACCTCGGGACTCCATCGGGGGGGGGGGGGTTGGTGGAATCAATGACGACTAATCCAGTTCCCCGAATTAAAAGGGCAGGGTCGTGGCGAAGGGGAAAAGGCCATCGGGGGGGAACCTCAACAACAGGGACAGAAAAAAACTGGTGATAAAAAGGTCTCCGGTCCTCTCATGAGGGGGGAAGTTCGGACGAGGGAACTGCCACATTGGGCGAAAACTGGCAAGAAGAAAAAAGAAAGAATATCAGCTAACCGGGATTAAAAAGAAAAACACATCTAGGCACGGGGTACCCCGGGAGCGGCGAATGTTAAAGTGCTTCAACGTAGGCAGTGGGACTTGGGGAGCGAAAGATAAACGGATCAAACGATCACATCCAACCCAACACCTTCCGACAATGCTGTCACGGTTTTGTTGCGCCTGGGGCCACTGGGGGGGAAAAAGGAAACTGAGAAAAAAGGTAACATAAAAAAACTTCCACAGGTTCCCGAGCAAAGCACGAAAGATTGAAGACGCGTTGCTTGAAAAAAAAAAACCGGGGAGAAATTGAAACACATTTGGAAATTCCAAGAAAAGTTCCCATTAGGGCGGCGCAAATAAAGTAATGTGAACCTGGCAACAACCCGCCACGTTTGAGAGGGAAGAACCGCCCGCGCCAAGACGAGGTAGACGGACGCAAAAGGAGAGGAGGAACTATGCTCTTAGGGCGGTCACTCCGGTACCGGTGGCTGGCAGGAAACAGGAATCATAGGGGAAAAAGTGGGTTTCTGGGTGGGCACTGGCATATAAGAGATAGTCAGGTCAGAGGATAAAAGAAATTGGACGTGGGGTTGGGCACCGCACATTCACCAAACGAATTTTAACTCTTCCAGCAGCCGGACGGGGAAATTCTTGTTACGGGCCAAGAATGGCGTAGCGTATAACAAACCGGGGGGGGGGGGGGGGGGGGAGGAGGAGGGGGAGGGAGGGGGGGGGGGGGGGGGGGGGGGGGGGGGGGGGGGGGGGGGGGGGGGGGGGGGGGGGGGGGGGGGGGGGGGGGGGGGGGGGGGGTAATTTCAGAAAGGGGAGTGTGTACAATTCGACGACGTACTAGGGGGCGGGAACCTCACCGCCTCGACTATCACCCAAAAAACGCAGGGTGGAGAGGATGCCGACCGCTGGAGGGTGAAGGCCCTGTTCCTGGGCCCGTGTGTTATGAAGTGGGGGAGTGTTTAAACGATGGGCCGCCCCAGGAAAAACAAGCACTCACTGGAATGACGCACGGGTTCGGAAATTTGGATGGACACGACACAGTCGCATCCGAAAACAAGTGGGAAGAGGCACTTTTGGTAGACCCCTAAACCCGAAACGGCAGGGGAAGAATTTCCCTTTCATCTGATTGAAAAAAAAAAAGTTACAGCTGGGGGGTTTTCAAGAGGAGTAGCGAAACGGAAATAACTTGAACCCAAGATGGAAAAGGAGATTTAGGAAAGGGGGGGAAGGAAGCGAACCGGGACTACTTAAGAAACTAGGCCAGAAGAACCGAACCAAGGGATGAAGAAGGAGATCAGAGAGGAAGGCTGATGTGTAAAAGAAAAGCAAGATAGTAGAAAGAGAAGACGACAAAGAAGACTAGGAGAGAGATCTGACAAAGGGGTACAGATCGGGAACGGGGCCGAACGGCCAGGAAAATTAGGAAGAAAAAAAAGGGACGAACAGACGGCAGTACAAGAAAGGTGTGGTCGAAAAGTGTGGAAGGTGTAGGTAGGGAGGGAGGGGTGAGGGGGGAGAGAATTGGAAGACCAGAGGGGAAAAGGGGAGTAACTTTGGAGACGTGTTGTCCTCGGGTTGGTCGAAATTTTCATCCGGAAAAACGGGGTTTTTGTGAAGACGGCAGCGGGGGCGGGGGGGCACACAACAAAGATAAGACACGAGAGACACTTACATGGTTTACGGTGGGAGGTACGATTCGCTGGCCAGCAGCAATGGGGAAATCACCGAATAAACATAGAATAACAGTGGTTAAAAAACCCTATTCAACAGGAAAAATAAAAGTCTACAAAGAGTGTTGTTCTCGTAAATGAAGGAGCGAAAAAAAGCTAGAAAGGGCGGATGGTATCTCAGCTCTAAGTGTGTTGGATTGCCCGATTCGAGAAATCAGCACTGAAAGTGAAAGAATGAAGCCCGGACAATCATGGCCGGTGAGCAGAGAGTGGGTTTGTGGTTAAAATACTTGCGAATACTTTCCGGGGAGGGAAAAGTGAGCGTTCTAAGAGGGGAAAGGGTGGGTTGAATTGGTCCCAAGAAGAGGGTTTATAAAATGGTGGGGGGGGAATAGAGATTGAACAAAAAACCCATCTTAACAGGGACAAATCCCGGCAAGGGGGGGCGCGAGGTGAGGGTAATTGTATCGTATATTGAAGAATCGATATGCACACGGAATCCCCGTCAGACTCGTGTTTTCAGGGGTCCGGTCTTTCGGGTAAGGCCTACCAAATCCCTCCAGAGTGGAGGGGGGGGGAGTCGAACCCCCTGCAGGGAACGCCCGCTGGGCCGTAAAGGTGTAGTGTACGAGGGGTAATTCAGGGGGACAAATTGCTGCAAGAAGTCGAGAAACTTGCAAATGTGAAAGAGCAGAACGAACTTGGGAACCGAGGATCGAGGAGAATAAACGTTGAAAAGGCGGGAATGCGCGCCCGCCAAACGAAGTGCCAAACCCCAGTAAGTGGAAGGTCCAAGGGGGGGAAACTGCTCCACTTTAACATCTTTCAAAGAAAGAAACGCCAACAATACAACGCTTGACCATAATGAGAAAGGCCACCTGGTCACAAAAAAAGTTGGGGAAAAAAATGAGGGGAAAAATCGCAACCGAGGTAGGGTGGGGTGCGTCAAAATGTTTACAGTAGGGGGGCAAAAAAAAACCCAAAGCAAAGAGAGCGGTAAGAAAAAATGTTTTTCAACCCCAACATAAATTGCCCAACATCACAAGGCAATCTCAGGGGGGAGGTCAAGTTACTCGGCCTCGGCAGGCGAAAAAACTAAGAGACGGAAGTGCCACCAACATAGACCAAAAGCAAACCTTCCATGGTCCCTTGCCAAGAGGAAAGGATGCACCGGGAAAAACTAGTATTCGCCTATTGCCCGGCAGAAACCGGCAGAGTAGTAGAAGGGTTCACTAGAGGTCAGGAAGAAAATTCACTTAATGGCTTCTCCCGAAAATCTTAAACAAAAAAACCCACGCACCGTTAAAAATTGCCGGTAGTCCGCAGGGGGGTGACATTCGCGGGAAATCAGAAAGGAACTGTGACCGGGCGGGCCCAAAGGGAAGACATTGGGGGGGGGGTGTGAAAACCCGAAGTATGGTGTGGGAAAAAGGCGGCAATCATAACATTCTGGGGTGTCCTGTCGAAAAAGGAAGGGTTCCGGGGGGACACGTGGAAAAACAGGGGGGGGGGGTTTGGGTCACGCCATATAAAAAATGGAACGGATCCCATCACCTTGACGGTGGGAGAGGAACTGGTCCCCGGCAGAGCCACGCAAAGGAAATATCGCAAAAAAGGGTGTAAAAAAAAAACGCCATGTCCAGCAAAACTTACTTACTACCGTTACCGTTAGCAAAACTTCCCTTGTGGAAAACAATATCGTCGCAGATGAATCACACAGGGGAAATACTCTTCTATGACATGGGCGTGGGACGAACAGATAAGCAAAAGGTTGCCAAAAGTACTGGTAACGTATAAAGGAAAACTCAAGTCTGCCGGAAAATACTTCACAACGGAGTAGAGACCAGGGGACTACCCCTGACCAAAAAAAAAAAAAGTTCACGCAGGCGCGATACGCCGTGTTTTCGATAGATCGGTGATTCAGAGTGAAAGCTGTAAGAGAGTGCCACCCGGGGGGGTTTACCGTTCTGGGGATAACGTCAGGACATAAGAATGGACCCAAATTCCCGTCTGCGTGTTCAATAAAGGGGTTCCAGGTGGGGAAAGAAAAAAAACGTTTCAAGGTGAAAAAGCTTCGCGCACCGGGAAAGGGATACATGCGAGCCATCAAACACTAAGGGGATGAAAAGGACGCATGGGCAAACAAAAAGCTCCGAAACGGTGCAACAGAGAAACGCAACTTTATTGATGCAATACAAAAGGGAAACCCGAACCTGCACGGCCATCAGGTTGGGTCTAGGACGAAGCAAGCGCCGGAAAAGACCAGACAAAGGTAATTGAATTTGATCGGGCCAAACGGGGTTCCATACTCGAGGGAAAGGGGAGGGGAAGCTGAAAAATCAGCAACGAAAAATCGAAAAAAGAGCAAGGGACTGGATCGTGAAACAATGCAAAGAAAAAAAAAAAAAAAAAAAAAAAAAAAAAAAAAAAAAAAAAAAAAATCATGGCCCAGGGGGGGTAGTATCCTCCCGTTTTGAAAGGGCAAGGTCAGCCGGAGGCAAAAGTTGAGCCTTTAACAAGTAGCAACAAAAGATTGGGACCATGTGGGAGCCGGCAAAAGGGGGTCATCCCCTTATGAAAGGGGGGGAAAAGGGCGTGAGTACGTCCCGCCGACGATCGAGGAGAAATGGAAAAAACTTTACAGGTAAGGAAAAGGTACCCATGCATGGCAGGTCTGTGACTTCCATGTGCGAAGAGGCGCTCCGGGGGGGGAGAAGGCAGTGGAACCAGGGATCCATCTTTAAGGGGTGGAGGAAAGGGAGTGTATAGAAGTGAAACAACCCCATGGGGGGACACTTTATGGGAAGGTAATGAAACGGAGGGGGGCAAGCAGAAAATTGACGGACCCATAAACATATGGGGGCGAAACGTCACAAAAAAGGTTCTCACTTCCAAGAGCACCCCGCAAGGATCCCCAGCAAAACGAGATAACTCAGAGTCTACTGGTAGACTTGCGAAAGGCAGTGGGGCTTTCCGAAGAATGCCGGAAGAACCAGGCCTGCGGGACGGGGGGGAACACAAGCTGTGAATGACTGGGTGAACACAGGAATGCTCCAAAAAATGGAGGGGTACAGTAATTAGGGGTTCCACAAGACGGGGCCAACCGGCAAGCTGGGGGAATGACCGAACGGGAAGGTGTTAGACTGCCCTGGTTGCAGGGAAAAAAAGCGATCGCGCAAATTTGTCAACTCAAGGTGCAAACAAAAAAAAGGTGCGAGCCGCAGCTTCGAGCCAGTACTAAAAAGATCCCAACTTCAAGAGTTCCCGTGGATGGGGGCCCAAGCAGGGTTGGGGTACAAAACTGGGTCGCTGTACCGATCAAATAGGCAAGGGAATTATGTAAAACCCACGTATTTAAATAGGAAAAAGACAACACACAACCTAACTCGTGGTTGAGGGGTTTTTGGGCTACATCAAACAGGGGAAAAACCCACGGGTGCGTGTCCAAGTCTCAGGGAAGAAACGCAAGTTGGGGGGGGGGAAGGGTCCCTATGAAGAAGGGAATAGGCGAAAATGCAGATTCTGACGAGGCAAACACGGAAAGGGTTTGTCGGCAAAGACGACTATCACGGGATTAAAGGGAAAATCAAGGATAATTCGGTTAAATCGGTCGGTAAGGGGGGGGGATAGAATTGTGGCAAGCGATAAATTTTGTGCACAAAGAGAACCTTCGCGTGACTACAAAACGGAAAAGCGGCTGTTCCCATTACGAAAACGGGGAAGGACTCCAAATAACCACCTCAGAGGGGGTAAGAGGTACCCTAAAGGTAGGAAAAAAATCCGCGGGGGGCTGAAACGCGTTATGACGGGGGGGGGGGAATGTTCCGGGATGCACTTCTCACCAACTAAACAAAACTACATCGACCGGGAAAAGTAATCAGGGGCCCTGTTTTGGGAAATCTCGAGGTCTCATGGCAAACAAAAAAATTAGAACCGATGACAAAAAATAGAATGGATTACAAACATTATTACCGGGGAACATGGTAAGTGGAAACAAAAGCTGGGGGAAAAAAAGGGACAATACCCATTTAAAAAGTTTTCAGGTCTAGTATGGAAGTAAAGGCAAAAAAGAGCTGAGCCCAGTGAACAAGCGACCAATTTCAAAGGCGCTTTTTGGGTGGGGGGGGTGTTTACGGCCGCTGAAAAAAAAGAAAGAAAAACTGATTGGAAACTCAGGGGAATGTCTATTCCAAGGAAAATGAGGTTTAAGGGGATGATTGGGGGGACCTGAAGGTGCCAGAAAAGAGTACCCAAATTCAAGGGGGATACGGCTGTCACAAATGTGGTAGCCCCTGCCGGCCGAAAAAAAAAAAAAAAAACGGTGGTAAACGAACGATGGCCAAAGACATGCCAGCAAAAAAAAAAACAAACCACCCTTATCTGAAAAAAAGGAATCCATCACAACGCCCCATTATGGGCCCCGCCGGGAATTTTTTCGGGGGGAGGGGGAAGAAAAGAAAAACAAAGGCCCTCAGGTGCCAGAAGACGAGAGCTTCAAAACAAACATATGGGAACGGCCCGCCCTTCAGTGGGTGTTCCCCTTGAACAACCGGGGACCGCGGGCAAAACAAAAAACCGGAAAGCGGGGGCATGAACGTTAAAACGGGGCAAGAAAGGCCCTAACCAATCAGAGCGTATATAAGAAAATCCCAAAATAACCGAGTGAACTGAAGTAAGGAAAGGCGAGGTAGGTCAAAAAAAGGTCGATTTCAGGATGGGGGTACAACAAGGCAAAGCTGAACCCATCTGCTGGAATGTTTACTGTACCAACCCAAGAAGAGACTCCCAGGGGAAGAGAATGAAATTGGTCCGGTCGAAGAAAGGGCCGAAGAAAATCCGGGGATAAGCGGCGCCAAAAACGGGGGGAAAATGGCAGGGGAAAAGCAGACCAAAAAGGCAGACTAAGCCCCCGGACCCCTTTATGTGCTGGCCTCGAAACTGGCACATAAACCTCCCAAAGCCCGAAAACAAGGGACAAACGAGAGAATCGGAGCAATGAACGTGACGGGAACTGTAGGATCCCCTAAAGGGGACAAGCGCCGATGGTGGACAAACTAATTCTGTGCTTGTACGGAAATATCTCTGAAGCGCGGAGGCGGGGGGATTGCGATCATCGTGAGCTTAACCAAAGGGTCTCACATTTTGTCACAATATCGGGGGTTGAACGACCTCGAAGGTGAACGACTTGGGGGGGGGGGAGCACGCTTCAAAGAGTAGTAATACATATAATAAGTTGGTAAAAGGAAAGGGCTCATTCATAAACAACTGCTCCCGGGGAAACCAGGGGGGAGTCTGTCGAAACGTTGTTGGGGAGACCACGAGTCGGTTCAAATCGCCCGGGCACCAAATCTTTGAAAACTTGGGCCAAATCACACAGAACAAAAGAGACAGCCAAATAATCGGAAGGGATGGGGGGTTGGCAAACGATGCGAGGAAAAATGAAATCGGCAAAAAGTTGATGGTTTCCAGCCAAAGCGCAGCATAAAAACAAATCCGGACACGGGAGGGAAACGCTGTACCGGTCTGGAATGAAAGAGCAGCTAGTAGCAGGAGGTCTTCTGCACCGGTTGCCGCCGGTGGGTCGCACAGGGGGGGGTCGCAGCTTGGGATCGGCTTGCAGCCCAAACAACGCAAACAACATAAAAAAAACAGGAAATCAAGAACTTTGGTTCTTACACGGGTTCTCACAAGAGGTAGAGGACGAATGAAAGTGTTGGGGGTGCGGGCAGGGGGGGTTGGAACAAACACAAAGCGCAGAAGGGTAAAGGTGCCAAAAATGTCATCGGGCGAAAAGGGTCAGATACGGTGGGAGAAAGTTTCAAAGCGGGTATGTCCACCAGAAGGTGCGTGTCCAAACAACCGCGGGACATGCTTCAAAAAAACATCGAACATTGGGGGGGGGGGGATTCCGTGGGGATGAGTGAGAGGTATAGTTAACCAGACTGGCGAAGGAGGATTAACTGACACTTAGCAGAGAAAAAGGGAAGAGGACCGCAATGAAGGAAAGAAGTAGCGCGTGAAGAAGGGGTTAGGTGTTCCTGTTAAAGCACAAAGATTGGGGGGGGAGGGCGAGCGCAAGTTTGCAAACTAAAGAGCGCCGCAAATATTCCCGGGTTCCCGATCGATGGCCTGATCGAATCAATCGGAAGCTGCTCACACAGCTTTGGAAGTCGTAACGATTGTATTTCAAAATAGCAAGCAAGAGAAGTGAAGGCCGAGATCGGTGCAGGGAAGGGAAAAAAAAATCGGGGTCCTCGCATTGAAAAAGAAAGGGCGCGGGGGGCCCCCCCACCGTGTGCTTTCGAGAAGCCCCGCGGACCGAAAAAGGGAGCAGGGGATCAGGATACGACCAGGAAGATATTAGGGAATGGGTGGGTGACGGTACATCAGAGCTGAAGGGAAGGGAGACAGCAGGGGGTAGCTTGGGGAAAAAGGCTCCACTAATGCACAGTGTGTAAGGGGGGGGGCTTCGGGAAAAAGGCACGTGGGCGTGAAAGATCGCAGCGCAACTTTCTTTCGTGTGGAACATCACAGCGACAAAGGCTCACTTGCAAAGGGGAGGAAGAAGAGTAAAGAGTATAAAAAAACTTACGAAAGAGCGCCGTTGATGGGGGGTTTCTGCGGATTGAAAGGGAGGGTCGAAACTAACCAGGGCAGGCAGGCAGGGGGATGGGAAAAGGGGAGGTGAATGTGGAATCGCGGGTCCAACCCGCAGCGGACTAACCTCAAGAACTGTGCGGGCACTAATTCCAGGGGGGGGGGAGCTGTGAACAAAGAGTAGAATTAAAACTTTTAGGCTGAATTGAACAATGAGGGGGATAAACGGACAAAGCTTGAATTAAAGTTATCATCCTTCCGTTCAGAAGCCGATGGAATATAAGGGGGATCACAGCTAACAAGTCAGGCAAAGGGTTTGAAATCCAATTGAAGTCAAAAATCTCCCTGCAATGCATAAAAAGGGAGCAAAAAAAAGAGGGACTGGGACAAACAAGTTGGGAATATCCAGCCAAGTACGGGTATTTGAGGAGAGAAAAGAGTTAGACCTGCCAAACACCCCATAGAACGGCGGTGCAGTCAGACGTGAGAAAGAAATAGAAACACATCATTGGAGGACTTGGAGAAGACACTGGATGATATCCAATGCCAAAAACACAAGGAGGGGCCGTTTGAATCAAAAATTGGCCCGAAAGTTCATCAGACAGGCAAGAGGAACGCTTAATCGCAAGAAATATTGAAAACGTAGAATTGATAATACCGGCCGAAGAAACAAGTCAACAAAACACGGGGGGGTAATTCATTGTCGGGACAAGCAAGAAAAGTGGGACCAATGGCAAGATAACAAAGGACGGAAGATCCGTAGGTGCGTCAAGTGCCAAGGAAATGCAAGCATAAGGGCAAGGAAGAAGAAGGAAAGGTAAATAACGAAAACGAAAAAGCAATTGCGGAAAAAGGAAACCTCCACTCCAAGTGAGCGAATAAGAACTTGCTTGAGCGCGGGTTCAGGATTGTTAGTAAAGCCTGTACAAGCGGATACAGGAAGCAAGAGGAAGTACATCACTGAACCGAAAAAAGGGGAACAATAACGAAAAAAAAAATGGAAGCGGATTTAGGCAAGAACGGGCAATGGGACACGCGGATGTGAGCCACTAGGATAAACTGGTCGGGGTAAAAAAAACGTACGTCCCTTTTCTGGATTGGAGAGGGGGTCCACAACACTACACCAGTTTAAAGAGTGGGGTGTAGTAACAAATTCATTGAAAGGGAACACAAAAAAGGACCAACCGAACAAGGAGATCGTGCACTCTTGGTTGAAATCAAAAAAAACAATGGATGAATGAAGGGGGCTTTAAGGAAGTCGAAAAATTGGGGTGTGGGCAGCAAAAAGAAAAAGCAGAAGAACGTCAAAAGTCCAGAAGCGGGAAAAGATGGGGGAACCTAATGCAGCCACTTTGTACGAAAACCCATAGGGGGTGAACTAAAGAAACATAAAAGGGGATAATGCCCAAAACCCAAGGGGGCAAACAAGAAATATCGGGGAAACCAGCTAGGGACTAAACAGAGAAAAAGACATCGGCCACATTCACCATAGCCCACAAAAAAATCACACGCTGAAGACGGGTAATGTCACTGCCGCCCTGCAGAAATCAGGATGGCCGCGGATAACGGCAGAGACGCTGATGAAAACCTCGGCTCATGCTCGGGCGATACATCACAAGAGTGCAGACCCTTTTTCAAGGACCGTGAATCTATTTCTGCGAGGTGAGAAAGGGGTGAAACACTGCGACCGGTACCGGGGAAACATGACGACAAGGAATCAGTAGACCACTCAGAGAAACGTAACGAAAACTTCGAAAATACCAGCCCAGGAAGCAGGAGAAATGAAGGGGCCGGGAACAGGGGTGAAGGGGTCGTGTACCCGACAATCAAAGGACCATGATAAAAGAACGATGGTCCCACCTTCAGTAAAAACCCAACCCGTGCGGGCTAAATTATTATCGCGTGGGGCCCTGGGAGTGAGAAACGGTGCGGCTTGACCAAAGCTTTGAGGCTGGGGTTGTTAATATCGGGCGAAAGGATTCAAAAAAAAGCCGTTCTTCCGAAACAATTTTTGTCTAAAAAGAAAGCATGAGACGGAGTCGGGGGGGAGGGGAAAGAACCTAGAAAAAGATCAAATTTTGGAGTTGATGGGAGCGCAAGCCCCCTGAAGAGACAGGCTAACCACAATCAAAGACAGGCAGTAGTTCAACAAACGAAGAACAACATTCAAAAAAACAGGCAGCACTGGCGGGGCCATCCGATCGGCAAACGCCGGAAATAGGCTTCAAGGATGAGCCTATCACAACAGCGGAGGGGAGGATGGGGAAAAAAGGAAGACTGTGAAGGACCAGAACAAGGAAGGAAAAACGGGCTTCTGAATTCGCCCAAGAGAAAAAGGGGGTGAAAGGAGGGGGCCACGGAAGGAGTGGAAGAGGGGGCCATCTCGTTCGTAGCGAACAGCTAGCCCTCAAGCCCCTCACTCAAAAAGGTGGATAACGCTCGAACAAATAGAAGCGCAGGACCTAGGAACAGCCTGAACTCCCGTAGTGTTCATGCCCGCTGCATGGGGGGGGAAAATAGTAGCCTTGTTCGTGACGAAGGCTCTGATACTCTGCAAGACGTAAAAAATCGAAAAGAAGACAAAAAAGACAGTCACACCAAATCCTCCGGTCACTCAGCAGAGCTTACTGAAGATGATTGTCCTGAGAAAGCGGTGCAAATACCCTGAAAATGGTCGGACGGCAATGGAATGGATAAACCGCAGGAGCGAAGTTTTTGGAAAAGGTCGTTTAGGGTCCGCCCCAGGGAGTTTTTCCCCGATGATTAAATGTGGTGTCATAATAACCTCGAAAAGGGGAAGGATTGGTCGAAACGGGGGGGGGGTAGATTTGATGTCATCAAACCGATCATTTATCCTGATTGGGGGGTTCGACTCTACAAGTCAATCGGCATAGGAAAAATACGGACTGGAGAAAGTGACAATCGGGGAAGGGGCGGCGCCCGACTTCACGGTGTGGGTGGCAAGATTGTCGCGATGGGAATAAGGGGGTGTCAGAGAAAGCAGCTCTGGAAAAAAAAGACAATATGGGGTTCGTGACACGTTCTGTGATTTCGGGGCGGGAAAATCTTCAAGGGCGGAGCTCGCTAAGATCACTGGGAGACGATGACAATGGCAAACTTTGCTCGAAGCATGGAACCTTCATGCAAGAAAGAGGGACTTTCAACAAAGAGCATTCCGTTTTGTGGTCGGATGATTGGGCAAGGACAGGGGTGAGAAGCAAAACCACTGCAGATTCGAACGTGTGGAAGAAGAATCCAAATGAAGGAAAGAAGGAACAAAAACGACTATCGGGGATTCAAAAAAAAAAAAACATGCGTAAAGGGTAGAAGGAAGGACACAGGGTGAGAGGGGCCCACGCCCGAAACAACCGGGCCCAGGAGGGAGGTCGCAAAACGGAATGTTTCAGGGGCCCTTTCTTGTCGAGTTGAGGTGAGTGTAATTGCAATGAGTCCGGCTGAGTCTAAAAAGCACTCGGGAGAGGAGAACAGAGGGGACCAACCTCGATCCTGACGCATAAGGACAGCAGAAGCCCCTCAGCCGTGGGGCAGGGGGGGGGGACACTCCTCCAGGTAAGTTCAGCCGTAAATAAGGGTCCATACTACTGCCCCGGTCGGAAAATTAAATTGCCGTAGGGCCAACGGAGGGAAAAAAAAATTGGGATCAAGACAGAGAAGGTCCAAACACTGATGGGGGCCATGGGCCCTTGTATAAAGAAACCAAGGTTTGAGGCGCGGCCAATTCAAGAAAAAGTTCCAATGTATACAGGCAGCGTCATGTGTAAGAAAAAAGCGGACCCTGATGGAAAAATTCATCGGGAGGAGGAAACAAAAGAAGCACCAATGGTGGTGGGCTGCGAATCATCCGAGATTCATGACGCCAACCACTTATGTACCGCTGATTGAATTCTGATGACGAAAAATAAACAGAAACGCGCCAGGGGGGGTCGTGGGAGAGCAAGTGGAAGTCGAGAGCAACAGGGGCAACCAACAAAGTGGGCTGGTATCAAAACAGTGGTGCATCTTTGGATCTGCAACGAGGGCCGGAAGGTGAATCAGTGGTCAAATAGCACGGAATGTAAGACGTGGGTAGGGCAAAAAGACCAAGCCAGACTTTCCTCAAGCAAGACCATCGCCGAGGTTGGGGTGAAATGGAACTCCGAAAACTGGAAATCGCCAAAAAAGTTTTGTGAAGGGGGGGCAAACCCGGAGGGGGGGAGCCAAAAAATGCCCGAGCATTGCAAATTAAGAAATCGCGCCCTGCAAGAATCAGGGAGAGAAAGGACAATCAATACGACAAAAGAGGTCGGAAAAAAAAGGGATACGCAAAAAGAGGAGTACAAAAGTAGGAAATCCTTATGTCAGGCACGAAGGGACTGCGATAACGGAAAGGGTGTACGCGTGCACCTGTGGGGGAAGGGGGGGAATCTCCGCAGGAAGAACTCCTCAAAGGCAACAAAAACGAATTCAAAACCGACACGGGAGACTGCGACCCCCTTCGCCCGGGGGGCGGCGGGAATCGAAAACACGAAGAAACAAGTTAAAATGCGTAAACGACCGGAGTCATGCCTCCGCTCTGACATGAACACTCGAAAAGTGGATGGGACGATGTTGAAGAAGCCATGAGCAAAAAAAATATGGGGGCCGGGCAGGATACCCAACAGTAGAGCTGAACAAAGATGGTAAAAATAACCATTAACACTAAAAAAGGCATCCACTGTGAACGAAAGAGGGGGGGATACCACTAAATGCAGAAGGTCAAGGGGGGGGGAAAAGAGCCAAAAAGCAGCAATGGAAACCTTACACTTCCGCCAGTTCTTTCGGTCGCTGTAGACTGGAAACCACGAGGGGTAAGGATTGGACAACTAAAGCCCCCATCAAGCTGGTGGGACCTCAGCGCTGGAACCAACTTTCCCGAGAAGTCAAAAGGGGGCCAACTCGCATAAAATAGGAAAAGGGGGCAGCAAACAGCTAAATCTTGCGCAAACGAAGGAACCCGATGATGAACAGTAAATCCGGGGAAAAGGCAGGTGGGACCGGAAAGCAGGAAAAGCAGACGGACGGACAACGTGAAACTGCATGCAGAAGAAACGCTGACGACTACTATCAACGACCCGAAAAAGGAAAAGCCGGCAACAGAGGCCCGGCCGGCTCGGCAGAGCGGAGAGTTTCATCGTATTCATTGCCATTTTGGGAGCTAGCAGTGGAGGGTCACCCAGAAGTCAAGAAATGGCTGTCGAAATTGGGGTGGAAGCTGGAGAAGTGACATCACGTGCTCCGGCGAACGCCAAGTCCCCCACCCACGATCGCCTGACTTCCCAAGTTCAACGGCAGCACTACGGAGAAAGTAAAAAAGAAGGGGATAAAAAAAAAAAAGGGACAGGAAGAAAAGTAAATATTATCTCCCAGTCTTTCCCACCGCGGCCGAAATACACATACCTATGTGAACGTGGCAGGCCGAAACCGTGCAGGACAGTGAAAAAGCGTCCAACCCTAAAGTCGCAGCGGGACGTCAGAATTCCACAGCACGGGATGGGGTGTCCTTATAGAGCGCTAAGTAGCCAGAAAAAAGGTCCTTGGTTGGTCGGGAGGCACATGGGCAAGGGACCCCCCCGCCAAAGACAAAATAGTTTGTTGCGCAATTACCAGCATTTCAGGGTTTTTGCTCCGGGGAGGTCAAAGATTCCTCGTGCAAAAAAAGAACGGGTCAATTCTGTTCGATTGCGAGAAGTAAGGGGAACAAAAAACTGGTCACACATTACTGGGGGTGCCAATTCGAAATCTAAAACTCGTTGGGAGGATACTCCGCCAAAATCCCTCAATCACATTCCCACATAGGGGTGGTTCAGTGTGGATATTGCGACCGCTGATGGTGTGAAAGGCCCGGGGGTCCGTTGAAAGGGTACCGTTGAATCAGAACTTTGGGGGGGTGAAAAAAAACACGGCCGGGCACAATTAACACGAAACGTAACGACAAAGAGAATTCTCCGTGGGTTTTGAAGATCAAAAAGAGGGAAACCCGGGGAAAGAAAACTTTTGTGCCTAAATGGAAGACCAAAAAGAGGTGCCATACTTTTTGTCAGGGGAATGGATGAAACTTTTCTATATGAGGGTGTGGTTTTTTTGCATCGGGACAACCTTGGGCTGGAATGAAGAAACCACTCAACAACGTTAAGGATCAGTAGGGGTATTTAAAGAGTGGTTGGTGCGTAATTGAACCTCCAGAAAGCCAAGGTGAAAGAAGGTCGCACGTTGGCTGCATCAAAGGTTTTTTTTTGCGGGCGGGAAAGGGGCGTAGACCAGGTTGAAAAAAAAGGGAAGGGGCCTGTGGGGAGGCGGGTGAGTACTAGAGGGGGGGGGGAGGGCCAGCAAGCCATCCATCAGCAATAAACTTTGAAATAGCCGGTAAGGCGATTAGGAAGATAAACCTCCAGTGGTGTCTTATTCTATAGTAACATTAAAAAAAGAAAAACTCCGCATGGGAGGAGTATCTTTGGGGGGGAAGTCCTGTCCCAATACTTTCGATAAGCCCCCTGAATGGGGTGCTTTCCCATCTTTGGCAACTACTGGGAAGGGATGGTTGAAAAGTAAATTTATTGGTGGGTCAAAAAAAGGTTATGAAAAGGAGGGTGAGACAAAAACCCCACCGCTTACATTCAAAACGTGGGAAGATGTAGTTTGTGTTCGTTTTGAAAGAAAAGAATCACCCCGGAAAGAACGAAAGGTTCCGCCGCTTTCAAAAAAAAAATCCTTTCGGAAGAGCCATCAAAAGTCTTGAATTTGTTCGGGGTCGTACCCTCCCGGAGGCGGGGACACCTCTTCCGCGTAGGTGGGACGCCGAGTAATTCGGGATAATTGTTTAGCGCTGGCTAAACCACAAGGGTACGATCAAAAAAAAACTGCCCAGAACAAGGGAGATGGAAAGGTAGAGACCCGATCATATGCGGTCTTCACCCGCCCTAAAAGGGTGCCGCCGACCCAAGTAAGTTTGGTGATGGGTCTCAGGGGGGGAATAGCTTAGCCACATCGTTAAGCGACAAAAAGGATACCGGAAGTTCTAAAACACCGGTCGGGGGGAATGAGTGTGCCCAAAAAAAATCGCAACCGTGTTTAGGTTGGGTGAGAGTCAGGGGGACTCCAACTTAGGGAAAAAGGGTGAAAATAACAAACAACATGCAATCTGTAAACAAGTTTTTGCCCCCCAAACACAAATGCCCACAGACAATAATCTCAGGGGTTATTTTCACGAGGAGGGTGGGCCCTAGAAGCCGATACGTAGCTGCCACCGCACTCCAAAATAAAGCCGAGCAAACCCGTGACGAAGTCCTCCAGGCTGAAGGGTGGCCCCGGGGCCCTCACAGGATTCGCGAGCCCGGCCAAACAAGGGCCAATACCTCAAAAGCACAACTGATCTCCTTGACAGATTCAACGCATCCAGGCGCCGGGCCCTCTCGGTTCTCACACGGGGCCGAGGAGCCGCCCAAGGATTGCGCCAGTGCCGTGAGAAACAAAATGGGGGACTCGCAAAGGGCCCAATCCACTGTTACCCGTGCGGGGCGCAAAGGCGGCGAACATTTGGATTGGAACCTAGGAACCCAAATGGGTTTGGGGAGCAAAAAAGAAGGAAGGAAACTGGTACTCCTTCAAAGGAAAAATAGAATTTCGGCGCAAAATCGGGTACGTCCCAACAAATATTTTACGTGCAAGACAATACACCTTGATCCCGAGTGGGATTACGGTTCTAAAACATGGGTCCACGAATAGCCACCGGAAAAAAAAAAAATATCTGGCACCAGGCCCGGAGGGACCTCACTCCCGCCCTCAGAACTCGTTGTATACAGTGTTTAGCGGAAAACTGTCCCTTGTCTGCATCTGCAGGGTGAGGGCGACGGACCGGTCCACGGTATTTCATAAGGGGGGGGTCGGGGGGGGGAGCCAGGGGTCAAAAACAAAGAAACACCTGTTGGCAGGACTGTAGGAATCCAACTGCGGGAAGAATGCTGCCACAATATGATGCCACAAAGAAGGGAGGATACATGGCAGAGGCACTTCCGGGGACCAATAAAGGTCTACAAGCGTGTCCGCGGCCAGAATGTGACCAACCGCCGGTTTGTTTTTTCCGATAGACACCGAGTGGAAGGAGAGTATCCTGTTCTCGCATGCAAAAGTTGGGCGCGTTCAAAAATTAACTGGGTCGGGTAACTGAAGGCGCAAGTAGAAAAACGAAACCGATGGCCTTACGGGGTCAGGGGCCCATGGAGAGCATCAATTCCAGGTGGTTCAGCACCGTTGGTAGAAAAGTGCTGTTTGAAACGCATCTCGTCCTACAACAACAACGTTACAAGAGAAGATACATGGCAATGCACGGGCAGCGCACGGGAGGCAACGACTCTGGAGTGATCAATTACACAAAGCCAAAAAAAAGGCAGGGAAACCCTCCCCGGCAGATTGGCATGGTCGACGACGGCCGACACCGTTACCAGAGAGGTAAGTGGCAAGTGGCCAACGGGCTCATCAGAGGGACAGGCATGGGTCTGGAATAAGCGAAATCGAAAAAAGATGCGCGGGGGCGGAAATTTGCAAGGAGCGGTGAAAAGACCTGGAGGGTCAAAAGATGGTAGATAACTCCCGTGAAGGCAAAGGGCACACTTGAGCAGAAAGAGTCCTATCCGGTGAAAATAGGTACTTAACGAAAAACCAAGTGTGGATGCATCCGTTTCGGAGGGGTGTGACGAAATTCAAAAAGGAATAAGAGAACGCCTATGAAGAGTATTTTCAAGTACGGAGGTAGCTAGCGCGGAACGATGCACGACAAGGGGAGGGTGAAACAAAAGATAAACGGTACCGGTAAAGCATAAGGGGGATCGGAATTAAAGGGTAAATTTGTCTTTACGCCCCTCCGTGGCTAGTAACGGTTTGGACCAGGCCCATGGGGAACCCTCCTCCATGACGGAAAATCAGGAGGTGTAACGTTAGTGGGCTACGTCGAAAATTGGGCTTTTTGGACCAAGGAGGAAAAGGAAACGGTGATTTGCTCAGCAGGATGGGATTGCGTGAACAGACATGGGACCCATCAAGCAACTGTCGGCAAGTACGAAAAGGGCCCTCAATAGGGGAGGGCAACTTCGGATGCCTGAAAAGTCAACACCCATGCGAAAGAGGGGGGGCCACTGAGGCGCACCGGGGAAGGCCGGCAATAGAGCTCCGGAAGAAAAAGGGGCGGCGGATGGGACTGGTCACCACAAGGTATCTTCTTAGAAGGCCGGGCCCATAAGCGGAATCCGAGGGCCCAGGGCAACTCCCTGAAAGGGGGGAAAAAAAAAAGGAGTAAAAAGGGGGGTTGCCGGCGGTGGGGGGGCCTCCGCTAATTCGTTTATCTACGCACGGCGAGGCAATACTTGACCGAACTCTGCCGGGGATGTGGGCAATCGGGTTTAGGGGGTCGGATCAAAAAGGGAAGGATAGTCAACAATCATCGACCGTGCGGGCAGGGATATTTGGCAATGCAACGCGACCACTACTGTATAAGGGAGGAAACTAAATCCCCTAACGCGAGGTTGAGAGTGGGCATTTGGACCTGCGGGGAACCCAACGGTTGTATAGAACCGGGCGCAAAGGGCATTAAGCGGCTTGTTGGGGAGGTCTCACGATGGGAGGGAAAAAAAAAAGGGTGTTACTGGTGACCCTGATTACTGGGGGGGGTACACAGCAGGCAACCCAGATGGTGGCGGGCAAGAAAAAATCTTAAGGAACGGAAAGGGATTAGGATAGAGGGGGTGAGACAGTCAACATTCCAGGGAATCAGGGCAAGCGATGGGAAGAGACATTGGGCACTTTAAAAAAACGTGGGGTTGGCCGCAACGTAGTCAGACGTACATACACAAGAAAGGTGGACATTTCCCTTTGACGCCACAGGTTCCGACGTGAAAAATAGCTCCCAAGCCAGATTATGGAAGAGGGGGAGGATGGGTAAAGTGTAAAAGGAAAAGGAAATGCGGTGGGGCAGGAACCAGGGCCACTTGATCGGTGAATGTCGAGGGATTCAAGACGACTTACATCAGAAAGAGGGACAAAAAAACCAAACACTCAAAGGGAAATTTCAGAGGGGCTAGGGGTTTTTTGTTCCCCATCTCACAATCAATAGAACAGTTCTCGATTCGGACATCAGCCACCGAGGTCTAAAGGGATGACCCATGGGGAAAACAATAAAATGGACATATTATTGGGGTACTTTTCACAGGACACAGAGGCTAAAACAAATGGGGAGAAACATGTAACCCAACGGGCAGCAGAAAGAAAAGGGAAGCATAACCCATTTCAACCGTGCGGGGGACGAAGTATGTGAAAAAAAAAGGGGCAAAAATCAGTATAAATCCAGGGGGAATACAATTTCGGATTTTTTAATAAAAACGCGGAAACCCTTCCGATGAAAAAAGAGAGATAGGGTAATATCGCTTAAAGGATGTCCTATAGGGGGGAAAAAGTTTATTGCGGCAGTGCCAGGAAAAAAAAATCATAAGATAGATACCTCACCGTAGGGTTGTCAAGGGAAGGGAATAAATGTCACCATCAGGGGGAGAGCCCCCTACCGAAAAAAACCGCCGATGCAGCAAAAGGCCAACAACAACACCCCTAATATATTAAAGGGAAAACAATGAGGGACCGCCGCGGGTTCGGGTACTCGATACCAAAAAGGGGCCCTCAGGGAGCACCCTAAAACTGGGGGGGGGAGGAAAAAACAGATAAAACTTTCAGAGTGTCGACAGGATACCCATTTTTGGCAAAGGGAAAACAATGAACCGGTAATCTTCAAGAACGTGCCGGACAGGCCAAAAAAGGCAGAAAAGAAAAAAGGGGGGGTTCACCAATCCACGGTAATGCTTCACAAATCCACGAAACAGTTGACAGGGGGGGAAGGAGGAGAGGACTTCACAACGGTGCCACAAGGATTGTACAGAGCTGAACGCAAGGAAGACCCAGGGTTTTTGGAACGTTAAATCGGAAGAAAAATCGCCAATGGAAGGCAAGAATTGAATAAGGGGTGCGGTTAAAAAAAAAACTGGAGGGGGCGGCCTGCAGGGGGGTGAAGAAAAACTTCAATTGCCTGGATCGCGCTGCAACAACTATCCGGCTTCAGCCAACTGCACCAAAAAGTGGTTCGATCGCCTATGCGGACTGTCAAGAGTTTGGTCAGAAGGCTGGACCGCCTAAGGATCGAGCTGCGCAAAAGAAAAAAAGAAAAGTAAGGAAAAGGGAGCACATAATTCCCGGGACGGGGCCAGAGGCCAAAAGAGGGCAAACTCGTAGCCATGGAAGAAAGTGCTAAGCCATGAGCGAGGCCAGGAAAAAAGATGGGAACGGGTTTGGAAGAGGGACACGGTTAATACGTGCTCCCGATCAACCAGGTGGGGAAGAAAAAAACAGTCTCAAATAATGCAAAAGGCGGGGGGAAGGTTTCTAGCCGTTAAAAACGTGGTTGGGAAAAGGGTAATTTCGCCACGAGGGGGGGGGGAACATCCGGGGAGGAAAAGGCGGGCTGAATGTTTTGCATCCCCAGCCGCAACCCAAATGAGACAGTATGTCGGATAGGGAAGGGGGCGAAAAGAGAGCGGCGGGCTCGGGGGGGGGGGAAGAAACCAAAAAATGTTCAATGGAACGATTGAAGACCTCCAGACGCGCCAAGCCCGGATACCGGGCCAAGACGAACGGGGTAAACGTGGTACCAGGGGGGGGAGAAAAAAAGTACGGTAGGTGGAAAAAAAACTTCTTGGAAATAAGCAGTGGGCAACACCGGCACTATCATGTTTTTCACGTAGACCGTTTGCGCCGATCTTACATCCGGGAAAAGCCAGGTAGAAAACAGCGGGAGGGGAAAACATACTTGGGGTGGTAAAGGGTGTTGTGTGGGGGGGGGGTATGTGGAGGGGGTGTGGGGGGCGACGTCCACCGCAAAAGAAGCTGTTTGAAAAATGGCCCAAACGGGCGCAGGGGCCGGTTCACATACTGGCCTAAAAAGGTGTTCAATTCGGGAAAGTGAGCGCACTTGATGGGGGGACCACCAAGAAGTGTGCGGAAGGAAAACAGCGGGGAAGGGGCGAAATCGGAAAAACGGTTGGGGAAATTCTGCCGGCGAATGAGGGACTGGCCTTGGTGACTGGCAAAAAAAATTGCAGAAGAGGGGTAAAGGACAAATCAAAAAATGTTTACTGTTGTGAATTTGGCTCGGGACAAAAAAAGGTGAAAAAAAAGGACATAGGTGCCAGGGCCCGAGGGGGGGAATGGACCCGACAATTGGGAGACGGGTACACCCCTGGGGGATCCGGGGGTTAGGGGGACTTCGCGACAGGTGCAAGCCAGCGGAAAGGGAACAACTAGGCCAATGTTTCCCCATTCCATGGTTCGCGACATCGTCGAACAATTGAAAAGTGCGCCACGCGGTTCAGGGCAAAAAAAAACCGAGGCCGGGAGCAAACGATGAAAATGCAGGGCCCGGTGCAAGTAGAGAGGTAATGAAAAGGCGTGGCGGTGTTGGGTGCGGAAGTGGAACGGAGGGGCCCGCCGGGGACAAGGCGTGGAAATGAAGCTGTGTCCTACAATAATCTCCCAGTCCTAAATGGGTGGTTGAGACTGAGCGGGGCAATCGTGAAAAAAAAACGGACAAATGGGAGGAGGTGCGTAAAGTAAATGAAATGTCCTTCACATTGGGGGGCAGTTGTCGCACGGGAAAAAAAACACTGTCCTCGAAAAGGATCCAAGAGTGCATGTAGGTACCTGTCTTGCCGGAAAAGAGAAACGGCGTTCAAAAAACTCCCCCAAGGGTGAGAAGGACAAAGTTGGAGGCGCGTAAGAGAGACAGGACTGAAAGCAACCGTTATTTTTTGTTCCTTGATGGATAAAGATCCCCTGGTCTCGGCAGGAAAACGGCCCAAAACCGAGGGCGAAAGGGTACAAAGAGGGTCACGGAAGGTAGAGAAGAAACAACGCGCAGCAGCATGCGACCTTCCAGAAAACTGCATAAAATGAGGGGCGAGCCAGGGGGGGAAAAGGGGTACAAAACACACAGAGACCTCCCGTGCGAAGGAGTAAAACTACTTGAGAAAGTGTACGCGCAAGGGCGAGAGGGGCAACTTGGAATAACGGTGTGGCATCCTTCTATTTGAATTGACCAATGGAAAAATGGAAAACCAGGCAACCAAGTCACGAGCTGGACCACTGGGGGTGAGGACCCCGCCAATACGGTTGTATGGCGAAGAGCCTGATTTACCCTGGAGTCGGGGGCCATAAATTGGAGAGCCGGCTGGTGAAAAAAACGTCCAAAAAATACATCAAAAATACCTAAATCTGCTGCGGAAGGGGGCGTGGAGAAACCCTGGGGGAAATCCCAAACCCAGGCGCCTTTCAATTGGGGTTCACCCGAAAGGAAAGGAAGGGGAAATACAACATACGAAGCAATACGAGCGACGTGGCGGAGAAAGATGGCCAACGTTAGAATTTCAAACACAAAGCACGGAGTTGTCACTTTTTGGGCCAAAGGAATCACCGGATGGAAAAGGGGGTTAAAAGCCCGAGGGTACCCTACGGAAAGGGCGACGAGGGCAACCACGTAAATTGGTCCAGCTGGAACGTCGGTTATCCGAAGGAGAGGAAGCCAGGCGAAGCATACGGATGATGAGAGGCCCAACGGCTTAAAACTGGCAGTGCCGTGGGGGGGAACGGTTTGCGCGATGTTTGGTGGGACCCCGCCCCCTTTGAATCGTTTCATCGACAGCAAAAGTACAGTCCGAAACAGAGACAAGAACATGCCCAGGGGAATTGCAGAAAGGGCAATGACGTTTCGCGCAGAAAGACCTGACTCTAGCCAGAGTCCGTAACGCAAGCATCCTGCTGGATTTGAGTCACTGTTCCCACCAACACGGTTTCGACTGGCCAGGGGGGAGTAAGGGAGAGTGACAGCAAAAAATACAAGCATTTGAACAAAGTGAGAGCGACTCTTTGTAAATGCAGAGGGGGGAAGGTTCTTAATGACCCAAGGACGACAAATTGGGTTTTGGACAGGGCACGCGGGGAGTAGGAACAACATAAAGAAAAAGAGGAAAAAAGGGCCAGCGAGGATGTCCGACGAGCTGAAAGCGATGTACGAAAAAAATATATTTGGTTAGAGATAGAGATGGCGCAGCTGGGGGCGAAAACATGCAAAAACAGGATACGGAAAAAAGTGGGACTTTAGGGGGCCTACCCGGCCCATTCCCACCGAGGTCAAGCGCAGAAAAATGCCGTGAAAAAAGGAAGGCACATAAGTAAACAAGAAGGTCCATTTCCCCAGAGGGGAAATGATCGCGAACTCAAAGGACAATGACGTGGGAAAGCGGGAATAAGTATTCGAGAGAAGTGCACCCGGAGGGGAATCCATCTGGAAAAAAAAAAAAGGAAGGTGCATGAGAAAAAACAAAATCAAGTCCAAACCTATTCGCCGACTCAACCGGGGGGGGAGAAAGCGGGGCAAACCGACCGCATGGCGGGAAATCGTCCGTGATCAAACAGTGGGATTGTGAACAAGTCCATGGTCCTCACCCGCAACGCGGAAGGGCGAGAAGGATACCACGGGCAGGGTTGCCAAGTTATGCTCGGGTCTGCACTCTGCGTACGTTTTCTTCTCATCAGAGCCTTTCGTCGTAAAACTCTCAGGTGGGCCAAAGACGCAGGGAAGGGAAGGGAGTGGATTTGGAGTGGAATATGATCGGGAGGGCCAGGAGCTGGTTTAAGAAAGTAGGGCAAAGGATCGCTGTTTCAAAAGACCGAAGAGAAAAAGAGGCCCCGCCAAATATCCACAATTCCGACTTTGAAGTAACACTAGACACACAAAGACCCAATCCGTGCGTAGAGGGCAAGGAGAAAGAGAGCCACTCGACGGACAATGAGGTAAAACTTCAAACGAAGACAAAAAAAAACAAATCAACAACAAGAGAACAAAAGGGGAGTAGGAAAAGATAAGACGTGAAGACCAGTAATGGACAATGCTGAAAATAAACTATCGGGGGGGCAAAGAAAAAACAGACGCAGGATGGGTGGATGGAGGGTGGGAAAACTACATGTACGGATTTTGGGGGGAAAGAGCCTCAGGTCCGTGCCACGCGACAGCTCTTCATACCAACTCACTCAAATTGCATAAAACGAGCCGAGCGAAAAAATAGCGCTGACCCGAATAAACGTATTGCAACAAAATCTGAAAACAGAGGGCATGATACCGGGAGTTGGTAAAGGGAGATCGGTACAAGGAGTGATGAATGAATGAACCAGAAAACGTAAGCAGCGAAGCCGCAACAAAAAACACCACGAGGGAACCTAAAAGAGACTTGGAAGGGAAAGAGAGCTAATCCCACAGGGGCGCCGCCGAAACGACCCTTCCAGGGCCGGACAGACAAACAAAATTTTTTTTTATGCGGCAAGTCGGGAGGAGAAAAAGGGGGGGAAGCTGGGGGAAAAAAAAAGGTGGGGAGAACCCTGTGATGTTGACGAATGATGTTAGGTGGTGTACCTCTAAAAAGGAGGGCTTTGGGGAAAGAAAAGGGGTCATGAAATGGGAAACTCTTTGGAGGTAAAGAAGCTAGAAAACATATCCCCGTGGGGGGGACGAATCGAAGGACGTCCTGTTCTTTGAAAAGAAAATACGTTGAGGCGGGCTGACTCGGTGGAATGGGCGCTCAATGGGGGGGGGTTCCGAGTTTGAAAAAAAAAGGCTGCTGGATCAGGGGGGGGGCGATTACCCAATGGGGCAATCCTCGCAAAGCAAATATTTGGTTCGTAAATTGCTTCACGGGGAAAGATCCGTCTGGCTCTTCATTTGGGCGCTTCGCTTCTGTAAAAGGAAAAATGCGGAAAAAAAAAAAATTTTTGCTCAAAACGAAGTCGAGGAAGTCATACTCAGACGGAAATGTCAACAAAGAAGTCGAAGGGCTCTTTTTGTTGGTCGAGAATTGGCAGCCAACTCTTCCGCCAGGATAAGGCATACAACTGGAAGACCAAACGTGAGGTTGGAAAGAAGAAAGGAGTCAGAACCCTCCCTGAGCAAAAGGACGACCGAAAAGGAAATGGACCTTTCTTATCCGCAAACCCCGATTGTGGACGGGATGTGGAGGGTTTCGAGGGGGGGAAGTACTTCACGGAATGCAAAAAGGTCGGTGAAGGGTAAGGCGTAAAGACCAAACATCGACCACCGCTGCTCCCAGGAAAGCAGATGGGCGGGGGGGAGGACATAGCAGGTGTGGCGGCAAACGCCCCACCGAAAAAAGGGTCTGTTTAAAAAAATGACAACCTGCAGACCCCTACGAAAAAAAATCAATGAACACAAAATCATGACAACGGGTTCAAGCCCTAAGACTCAAAGGCCGTAGTGGAGCATGGGAAGTATAAGAGCCAGTTAGCGCGGGGGAATTTCGAATTGCCAAATAAAGAAGCTTCTGAGCGAAGGATGAACTCAGAAAATGAAAACCAATTGCAGGGGGATCATCCGTGTTTGAAAAACGCCCCTCAAAAGAGTGCTGCTGAAGGTAATAGCTAAATACGAACAGCCGGAGCCATTATGGCGATTTCACAGGAAACACGAGCCATAAAGGAACTGTCGGATCACCACGGGTCCCAGAACCTTTTTCTGCACGGCCGGAGTTATCAAAAAGGGTGGGGATCACGGGCAGGGAACGCATAAGTACACTTGACTTGAGTCAAGGAAGCGCCGTAAATAAATTTCTTTCAAGCCAGGGGGACATCGAGCGAAGGGGTGATGGAAAAACCCAAGGAAATTTGGAATCGACGCAGTTTGTGTCGAGGCGAGCCGCCTGCGGGGCGGCCGCTACCAGGACCAGACATTGCAATGGGGAACCCAATGCGACCTGACAAGGACCAGGGGGAAGGAGCAAAACAATACGGGACCGCAAATACAAAGGGGGAAGGGAGAGGCAACACTTTGACGTCGATACCGCGTGGCAACACGCCTTCTAAACCTGCCGTGAGCAACAAGCGAAAGATGTCCGGCAAGAGAAGAAGGTCTAGCGAATCAAGCAGTGCGAGCGTGCACGGCAGGTGGACGCCCGAAATTAAACTCCTGGTCAAAACTTTTTTGAAGGAAAAAAAAGGAACGATGGCACGAGATCACAAAATCATCGGGAGGTAAGGGGGGATACGGCGACCCCAGCTTGCTACCGTGACAGGGGGGGGGGAGTTCAATCCCACGACGCCCAAGCGGAATACGGCCAAGCGCCCGAACTAGAAAATGTCGGCTGGAGCTCGCTGCAGGGACCCATCGGACCGCAAGTGTCTCGTGACTAGAGAACCACCGAAAAAAAAGCGGATTGCAAAGGTAGTCGGGTAATTCAAACATTTCGAGCCGGCCCTCAAAGCCATTGTGCGAAACTCAGGAAAAACTAACAGGGGGGGCCAACCCCGGAACTGGGGGAGGAGCCTGCACATAAAAATCACCCTTTCACGGGGGTCTCGAGCAAAAAGAGTGGAAGCCCGGGAAACCCAAGCGTCGAAAGAAGGCGGAGTCCGAGAACCTCAACAGGAGGTCACGATTTGAATGGACATCCCTAAAAGGGGAGACGAAGATCATGATGGAAATCCAAAGAGAAAGACACCTTTACCCGAAGGAATAATTAGAGTCCCTGCCGAATCGGGCCCATGGTCAAACACACTAACTTCTTGCGCCACAGCATTGACCCGTGCAAGGGGGGTAAAGAAGGACTTTTCGCAAGGCTGAGGCAGCCGTCCGAAAGCTGCGCCCAACATGGCGAGAAAAACACTGGGCAGGCAACCTGAGGAGAACCGCTGCAAGGACAAAACGAGGGAATACACATGCCTGCAAAAGCAACCGTACTGAGAGCCCGTCTGGAGGGCCCTTAAGGTATTCCATGGCCATGTTTGGAGGAAACGAGCACAGTGGCGTCAGCCCACCAACATAAGGAAAAGAAAAATGGCTTGGGTAAAAAAGGGGGGGATGGGGTTGAAGGTATGCCACGGTTGAAAGAGGCCCGGGATACGCACTAACGCCAAGGTAACAAAAAACAGCCGACTAAAAAACAAGATCCCGGGAAGAGACAACATAATTTTGGAGAACAATTAACAGGGAGAGAATAAACTATAGTGACGAGACCAGCGTTTCCCGGTCAACGGCCGCAACTCCAAAGAAGATGAAGGGAAACTGCGCGAAAAACCCATCTACGAGTTTTGGTTGCCAACACAGACGCCTCTGGAAAAGGCCGAGGGGGCATGCCGGAGACGGAACGCAAAGAATTCAGGAAACAGCCGCGAAATGACTTAGGCACGGAAGCGACCAAGCCTGGGTCCAAACAAGGAGCGACAAAGAAACATGGGGACAGCGGAAAAAAAAGACGAGCCGGTGTTTGACGCAGGGGATCCAGCCATTTCATTGTTTTTGGAAAGGGGGACCACCAGTTTCCG
>Ga0179593_1406320_pt1 | contig 33694 bp, 41 predicted proteins | sample CZODoug2_1_08_16_FD_185931 | JGI IMG/M metagenome (GOLD analysis project Ga0179593, IMG submission 185931) | Vadose zone soil fungal communities from Angelo Coast Range Reserve, California, USA - CZODoug2_1_08_16fungal (PacBio error correction) | ecosystem: Environmental > Terrestrial > Soil >...
CGGGCCAAAGTAATCCATGCTCGCTTCCAGACAGGCAAGCCGGGCACAACCACCAGGCTCTTCAGAAAAAGCGCAAACAGAAAAAAAAACACCGGCCGGCGTAATTCAGAAATCGTAGGAAAAAAGGCGCAAATGCCCGGCGAACACCAACTAGACCAGACCCTTATCCGAACTCTAAGAAGGGGCTCAACAGTGGGGTTAAAAGAGTTAATGCAGCTAAGAATCAAAAAAGCACCGAGGGCTAAGCGGTAAGTGATTTTAAGATTTCGCGCGGAAAAAATTAGTTCGAAAATCTAGGAGAGGGGAGGGGCTCGTCCGGCAACACTGCCATAAAAGGACAAACCGCATTAGAACGCTCTCGAGACTGAGCCGACGACAAAATCAAAAAAAAAGGGGGGGGGAGGCCAAAGTGATCAACTCCAAAAAAGCAACGCGATTTTCGAAATAACGGGGTGTGGGAGGAAAGCGAACACCATAGGTACACTCTGCCCTACGCTGGGTATCTCCATCACGAAAAGCCCTGAAGGGTGATTCAAAAGGTCAAAAAAAAAAGGAATAAGCGTGCCCTCCGGATAAGGACAAAGGAAAAACGAATCAGCAAGGACGTCGGCCTTGTTTCGTACAGAAGGCTGACGACTCTTTGTGGCAAGGAAGTAACGGATGAAATGCGCAAGCGCACTTAAAAAAAAAATAGGGTTGGCAAAAGGGGAACTTGATGTCAACAGAGAAGCAAAATCGCTACAAAGGAAGGCGAAGAAGACGAAAAGGGTGCTTTTCGAAGAAACACAGCGTCCCAAATTCGGGGTGGGAAGATTGGTACTTTAAACACCGAGAGAACAAGAACAGCAGGCCAGGCACGCCGCCAAATACAAGAGTGGTGAGGAAAAGAAAAGACAAAATGAGAGGAATCAAGGGGGAAGGCTCAGAGAAAAAGCAAAAAAAAGAACACAGACAGGGAAAAAGGAATTTGAAAATACTAAAAAACACCCCGAAAAAGGAGGCAGCCTTTGGGGCGTCAAAGGGAAAGGCAGCCGCTTCAAAAAGGGTGGTCAGGGGCCGACGTCCGCGAAACGTAAGAGGGGGGTGGAGTTGGCACGGCCTAACATGAAAAGAATCTAGCAAAAGCAGCGCGGAGGAAATGAAACAAAAGCGAAGGAGTAAACTACCTGCTCACATACGAAATAGCCCCTCGTACGGAATTGTTTTGATTGGGCAACCCCACTCGGGCTAAAAACTCTGGTGCCTCATTCTTCTGGGTACCGTTTAAAACCGTTTAACTTCACGCAAAGGGAGGGGTAAAAATTCTTGCAATTTGGAAAACGAAAGGATGTTCATACGCTCACATCATGGACCCATGCGTGAAGGGGCGGGCTCCTGAGAAAAGAATCAACAGATCCCGAACACCAAAAAAAAAAGGGTGGGGGGGGGGAGAAACGCTGGAGAAAGGAGGGAGTTACATCCAATCCGAACACCAGGGTAAAGAGGGAAATGCAAAAGAGCTAGGAACAAAACTTCGCGTTACTCTGAAGGGGGTCATATAATCTCTCGGGCCACAAAGGAAAGAATTCAAGGCGGCCATGCCCTCTCATCAGCAAAAGCGTATAGAACTTACGGAAAGCACGGACAAATAAATTTCAGGGGAAAACAACTCTTTAAGAGTGCAGAGGGAGGGATAGGCCAACGGTCCAACGGAAAAGCCGGCCTATCTGGGAAAATCAAAAAAAGTTCCTAACTGACTACTCAACCTCAGAAGGAAAACAGATAAGCGCCGTAAAGTTAATGCAGCCAGACCTCCCCCGCCCACGTTTCAAACAAAAAAAAAAAAACACACAGTAAGAAAGTGGGGGGGTGAAAGGAAAGCTCAATCATACCGTAAGAGAGGAAAAAAACAAAGCTCATGTTCAAGGCTTGGCTGGGGGTACGAGGGGGAAAGTGTAAGACAAGAGAAGTAATTTTCAAAAAAACAGGCTGCGAGAAAGATCCGAATTGGCGAATCTTTCAAGGGAAGAGGGGAGTGCTTCGGATTTTCCACATCACAGGAAACTCGCACGAATCCCCTCAAAGGGGAAAGGATGTCAAGGCCAAATTCACCTGATAAGTCCGTAATTCAACTAGTAATTTAAAAGTCAGAAAAATTCCAAAGAGAAGAAATCAATGGAAGAGGGAAGCTGTTAGCTTTGGTGGCCAGCGGGGGGTCGTCTCCGACAAACTGAAGGGGGGTAGGGGGGTTCAAGGCCAGTGGCCCAAAGAAAACAAAACCACCACCCCCAAAAAAAACCCAACAAAACAAACAGGATGGGACATGGTTCGATGAGAGGCCGTATGGATTGGGAGTTAAAAACAATTGCGAAGGGGATGGAGAAATCCCGATTCGGAGGATGACCCGGTCGGGGGAAGTTTGCACTTAATGCAGGAAGAGGGACACGGTTACGGGGAAAAGATGCAGGCTACGGATTGCGAAAGCTAGGGGTGTAAAGTTTGCGAAGTCGAAGAAAAAGTCCAAGGCCAGGAAAAGAGAGTAAAACCAGAAAAATCTACTGCGAAGTATTCGTTACAAACGGCTATAGATCCCGGGAGACAGATGCGCAGTAAAGGAAGTTTATCGAACCATGGGTGGGGTTGCACGCGTCGAAACTTCGTGACGAATGGGGGAGAGATCATACCTCTCTCAAGGGGGGGGGCAGCGTGGTCTGCAATTGATAAAAAATCTCAGAGATCAAAGGAGTCCACGCCGATTTGAAGAACTCGGCAGCGACAGATTCCGGGAATCAGTCTATGAAAAAGCGAGTTGGGTGGGGGGGGGACCCGCCGTCTAATAAGTGCTTGGTCTCAAGGAGAAGTGAAAACTGAAGGCTGCCATGGATAAGTTGCTCGCGATAATGTTTTGGGGGGGCTTTTTACGAATTGGGAGTTCCCGAACAAGCGGACGGGTCCGGGCCAGCGTCGATGGGTCCAATCGCCAAGAAGTGGGAATGATGCGAGAAAAAGGCGGTACAGACAAGAGGAACGAGCTCCGTTTGGAAGTAGAGTGCGGACGCGGAAGGAAAAGGTTCACTTTGGGGAAGTCTTTAATTTGGACGAAAAGGAAGGTCCGCGGCCTCACACTACGAAAAAAATTGTAAGAAACGGGGGGGGGGGCAGGGATGCGGCGAGGTGAGGTTGACGAAAGATGGGCGGGGGCGAAATCCCGGGAAATGAAGAAGCGGCGGCAAGGGGGGAGGGGGGCGCAAATAAGCGAAAAAGGATCTGAAACCGAGTGGGAAGCGGACATAAGTAGTCTCAGAGACGGCTCTGAGCGATGGCAGTCTTGGGGCAACAAACCCACGGAAGCAAAAAAAGGCCTGTGGAAGGCACCAAGTTAAGAAGAGGGACTGTAAGGCTATGTAAGGGTTGAAAAAAGGAAGGGGGGGAATTCATAAAGTGGTCGAAAATCGGACGCGGAATGATAGAACTCGGAGGGGGGGGGGGGTTGAACTGGCCCTCTAACCCAGGATGCCAGTTCCTCGTAGTCGTCCCCGTGAAATGAAGTGGCGGCAAAATTCGTATCCGGAAGGACGTAAGTTTGCAGGGGGGGAAGTGTGCCTCTCCTTAAAAGGAAGAAAGGGAACGTCATAACAGGCAGGGAAAAGGCAAGGCCGCATCGCGGGTGGGTGTTGTGGAAAAATGGTTCGGATGACTATGGGGAGTTGACACCAAGGGATACTTCAAACGTTTTGGACGGGGGCTTGGCGGTACGGGATTGTTCAGGTATAACAAGAGTGAAAGTTCAAATTAAGCCACGGACAGGTCGACGAAGATGACGAGGGTTTCTATATCTAGAGAAAAACACAATGAGGGATAGATGCTACCCTCCATTCGGCAATCCTCATCGCGGACAGGAAATGAAGAAAATCGAAAGAAGGTTCTCTCAACGAAAATAAAAGGGTGCCTGAATGGGAAACGGCGGTGAGTGACCCGTAAACATTCCGAGGAAATCAGCGGACACCGAAAAACAAAGAAAAAGAGGGCGGAAAGGAGTGACCAATGTCAAGGCCGGAAAAGAAACCGACATTCGGCGAGGGGCGAAAAAAGGGCAAGCTAGGGAATCGGCGAAAGGAAACGAAAATGTATCCTTTAAGGGTAAACGAAAAACTGAATGGAAGAGCTCAAAAGTCACTAAAAAAAACCATACGATCTCATAAGTACTGAGACGAACTGAGACCAACTCCCTCCCGCGCCTCAGGTGGTCAGGAACCTATGAACGTGCAACAGGCCTCGGCCAGTGTTGCCTCTCATACCAGTGGGCACTTTGGAGCGACGAAAAAAAGACTAAACCAGCGACCGAAGTGCGCCGCCCAGAGAAAGTCTGAGGCCGCGAAACAACGTACGGCCAATAGCCAAACATGGGGAGAGGACCATCGAACCGATGAAGGCATGAACACAGGTGGTGTCGACCAGCAAACGACTGCGGATGAACAAATCACTATACCTTTAACCCATGATACTCAATAGAAAATCATCTGGCTCGGTGTTCTGGGAAAGGCGATTCTTAAGAAAGAAAAACGGGCAAAAAATCTCAATACGGTGAATATCTGAACTTCGCCTGCCACCTCCCTATCAGTCCTTCCGGCATCCGGTAGTCCAGCTGAGGGTCAAAGAACCGACTGCCATTGCGGCAATTTGGATTCTGGGTTGACCATGACTGGCTTTCAATGCCGGACACTCTTGTTGGTCCATTCTGGAAAAAACGCGCCCGATGCAGAAGAAAGGTCTTCACAGGAGAAATTGAAACGACGCCCTTGAACAAACCCAAATTTCATCTCAAAGTGCGGGTTCAAACTCCACCAACTAAAAATAAGTAAAGATCTACCTTCGGAGCCATAATCTTGAGGCCCTCGTAAAAGCATCGGGACGTGAGCGCGGGGAGTTCTCTAAAGTAAAGCTGAATCCTTTGAGAAAAAGATTGGAATCACACGGAAAAGAGGAGATCTCTGGAGCAGAATTGGAAAGAAAGAAAATAAAATTGCGCAGAGGTGGACCAACCTGTCGCGTGAGGTCCGTTCCTTAAAAATCGTAGGCCCTTTAGACGACTCTCGTGGGTCCGCACGAGGTCTTCTCCTTCCTCGCGGAGGTCGCTTGTAATATAAGGACGCACGTTGGACCGTGGGCGGATCATTCGAACAACCATAATGGAACAGGGATCAGATCGCGGGCATCCCGCCGCTCAGTACAGCAGACCTAAATCCGTGCGCTCTCCTTGAGAAAAACGACCGTTAAAATTTGGCAAAGGGGAAACACTCAGTAACACCATCTACGTGGATGTGAGGACCAAAAAAGAACATCCGGAGGAAAGTAAAAAACATGGATAAAGTCAGCGACACCCCGAGAAAAAACCTCGAGAACAATACCGGGCTCATTGAGAATTAATGTAACAATCAACCCTGACTTTCACCCCTCGGGACGGGCCGGGCCAAGTGCAAGGAAAAAGCAGAAACGACAAACACGGAAAGACTGACTAAATAAATCCATGGGTCTGAGGTCACGTGCAAAAGCGAGACGAAAGAGGAAATTAAGGGGAAGGTAATGACGTATAAAGAGTGCTGGACAAGGTGGAAGCTCCTGTTGACCGGAGGGGAGTAAGGAGGGGCTGGAAGGACCGAAAATAACTATGATTAAGAGATATGTCCTAAAAATCAAGACGGTAAATACGGGGTGAGAGCTCTCAGGGACAAAAATATCTGCGGAGGCCCCCCCCAACTACCAACGAAAGCACAGAAAGAAGAACATTAAAAGAGGAGAAGGAAGTTGCAGTTTACGAGATCGCAGTGGGAAGGAGCTAAGGGAGGTCTCCCATAGTTGATGTGTAAAACGGGGGGCGTGATTGTCCGCGAACAGGAAGAGATAATTCGAGGGCGAATGAAAAAAAAAGGGGGCGATAAAGCGAGGCGAGTATTGGTTGGAACAGTTAAAGGGAAATCGCATCGGCCGGCGAAGGGCCAGGGTAGGTACGAAAGCAAAATATTGGGGTTTCGACTAAGAGAAAGCACTACGAACTAGTAAGAGAGAAGGAGAAAGAGTGGGGGCCGAAGATTAGGAGAAAATTCGTTGGGGGCGCGAGAGCTGTGACTCTCAGGAAAGCCAGACGCTTCGAGAGAATCAGGTCTCGCTTAATTTTGGAGAAAGAGCGAGGGATAAAATCAGCCCAGGGAATAGGTTTCATCACAAGACGCGTGGAGAAGGGATCTGGGGTGCAAGCAAAGAATAAATTCCTGCAGCCTGGGGGAGAGGTGCACTAGCTGGGAAAGAAAAGGTTCAGGTACAACTGGACAAAAGGGAACTGGGCGAGCCAAGAAAAGAAAAGGGGGGGAGCGCAAAACAGGGCGACGAAGCCGGAAAATAGTTGTTTCGAAAGACGTGAGTGGACAAAGGCCATTCAAAGGGAATATGGGCGGATTCGCTTCGGGGAGTCGACGAGGGTTCGTTCCTTAAAAGAAAAAAAAATCAATTGAAAAATATAAAACATGTGGAAAAGGGGGGGTTTTCCACCGGGGGCCGAAGGGGTAAAGAGAGGGGGGGGTGGGGGGGGAGAGGGAAACTATAAAGGACCCCGGGAGAAAGACCCCTCTCAAAACTTCGGCGGAAAAGGGAAGGACGGGACTTTGCCCACAGGGGGAGAAAGAGCGGCCGGCCCCCCTGAAGAAACGGGGTATTGCCAGGATCGTTCGGGGGGTGGAAAATCAAAAGTTCATGTTGCGGAGGAGGGTTCGGGGGGCGACTGGTCCTTAAGCAGACACTACAATGCATAAAGGGAAGTATACTCGTCCTTACTTTGTGTTCAAATCCGAATGTATGGAGCGTGGAAGGGAAGGAGGTTCGGGGGGCAGGGACTGGGAGCGTAAAGGGAAAAAAGTAGGAACTTGAGCAATTCCGTAGGGGCGCTTTCTTCAGGAAAAAAACACATTGGGAAAGGGGAACCTGCGGGGTTGGGAGCAGAGGACGACGACGAGAGAGGATTCGGATGGAAGCAGGAAGGGGGGGTTCGCGGCAGTTTGACGCTGGCCATTTAAGGTTCAAGACGCCAAAACCAGTAGTCGGCAAATGAAAGGCCGGACAAAGAAGGCAAGCAGAAGGAAGGGGTACAGGGGGGGGGGGAAAGTTATCCGTCACTGGAAAATTTCGGGGAAAGGAAGACAAATAGAGGGGGGGGTGCGTGGTGGGGGGGGAGTCAAGCGGGGAAGGACCGATTTGAAATATGGGGGGGGGAGGAGGGGCGTATGGATAAAAGCGAGGATGTGTGATGCCGGCGTTATCACGGTGACTTCCTTAAAAAGATGTGCTCGGCGTATAAGTCGGAGAAGAGCGACGAGTAAGATGGGGAAGATAGGTCAGGCATAAGCGTTGCACGGAAGACCAAAGCCCTCGAAAGAGTTGGGGTTCCACTCTGGGGGGGTGGATAAATCGCCTCACAAAGCTCGGCACGCGTTACAATGCGGAAGAAACGCGCGGCCGAACAAGAAACCAAGTGTAAACTGGTGACGGCGAGAAACTTACGGAATATGGAGAAAGGTGCAAGGGGAAGGGCTCTTTTTTGGGGGCAGGGAACGAGGGTTCAGGGGGAACAGCGGGGAATATGGAAAAAATGTGTCGTTTGCCCAAATCGAAGATGGACCCCTAAGGTGGGTAGAACCCGGGATCCGTGACTGCCTAGCGAGTCCGGAAACAGAAGCAGGATGCCGATCTACATAAGCAACAAAAAAAAAAAATGAGGCAAACTATATAGATCGAAAAAATGCCGGGATTCCCCGAATCCAGGCTCTGCGTCCAGAAAACTCAAATTTGAGAAACCACCTCGAAAGTTAATCCGAGGGAAACCGGTCAAACACCAGCTGCGTCCATCTGAAACGACTTATTAGTAATTCACGCAATACAATCAAAAAAAGTCCCTTCTAAAACCCCGCCGACGACCAAGTCAGGAAGGATAGAAAAGAAGTCTCCCCAGCGGGGTTTACGTATTTTTCCGGGCCGCGACGAGAGACTGAAAAGAAAAAAAAAGGGCGGGGGGAAGAGAGTGTGGAGGCAAGATGACGCGAAAGTCCAGTCGTGGTCAACAAATCTAGAAGTGCGGGGCAGCCGGCAACGCAGGGCGGCAATCACCACCATTCAAGCGCCGACCTCTCAAAATGCTCAACGAGAAGCCCCCTCAGACACCGCGAAAAACCCCACGTCAAGGGCCTCCGCTCCACAAGGATTGGGTCGCCATCAAAACGGTGTGGTCAACAAGCCGACGGTAAAATCAGCAAAATCGGGGGGATCGCACACAAAGCACCGCGCTGAATTCCTGCAAACGCCATCATTACACAACGGTACCTCCGGAGATGGTAAAAAAACACTGGCCCGTAACAGAAGAAGCTGCATGCGCTTTTTCGCGCAAGAGGAATACTCATTTTGAAAAAGCGCCACAAGGGGGAAAAAACCAGCGCAAGGGGACTGCCCCACGAGCGGGGTAGCTAGAACAAAGGAAGAGGGATAAGAAGCAAATCAGAAGAGGGAAGCTCACAACACCCAATCGGAATCCGCCGAAGGTGGTTGCGAAAGGAGCAAACCGACGGAATGCGGGGACAAGACTATACTGGGAAGTGTGAACAAACTCAAAAAGGGCAAAAGAAAATCGAGCCCTCACGAACAAACTCAACAAAACATGAAGGGTCGTTGAAAGAAAGTCAAGGAAGGGGAGAGGAACCACAACATGGTAAGTGATATAAAAAGAAACCGCAGGGACCGAGGGTTAATAAAGAGCAAAAAACAAAACGAACGCGCACAGTCCCAGGGGGGAAATCAGGGTGAGCCGACCGCCGGGCTTGCTCATGGGAAAGAGGACGAAGGACGTCGCAAATTCATAGGGGTGTTTTTTCAGTGCCGCATCGGAAAAGACAATTAAAACTTAAAGAAAAAGGGCGCGAGGTAAAACAGAAGCAGCGAAAGGGAATCCCGCGAATCCGAAAGAGAAGACGGACGAATTCTTTGGCCCACTCAAGATTTATAGAAAAGAAAGCGCGCGTTTCGTTCCATGTAAGTAGGGGATCACGAGCACCGGAAAAAATAGACGTGCAAACAAAAGGGGAGAAATCTGAGGGAATTGTGAACGAGCGAAGCCATACGCAGAACACCATAAAGCTACCTTTGGGGGGGGTAGTAACGAAAAAGAAAAGGAGGTCAAGGCGGATGGGAAAAATGACGAAGAGGTCACAACAAAAGGGAAGCGAGAACGACTGCAACCAGAAGGGAAAAAAGCTTCATGACGAGGAGGAGAGTTTAGAAAGGCCAATCCGAGGAAAGTGCGACCTGAGGAAATGAACGTTAAGCAGTCCAACGAGGAATAGGGGACGTAACGAAAAAACGACTCGCGAACAAAAAACTGTAGTCTATGGAGTATGGACCCGCTCCAAAAAAAAACTGCCGAATCGCTTAATCACGGGAACAGGGGAAACATAGAGCGACGGGAGAGAAAAAAGACGAATGCATTCAGGGCAATAATAGTAAGGGAAACGGAGCGTAAAGAAGAATCCCAACACACGTTGTGCACCAACATGAAAAATAAAGGATGGGGAAAAGTAAGCTCCCGCCGCAAGGCGATAGAGTAACCAGTCCCCGACTGGAACTTCAAACAGTGCAGACTGAGGGTGTACGAGTTTACCCAGTTAGAGAAGAAATATAATAGGGGAGGAATAAAGCAAGATAAAAAAGGAAGCGATCGATAGCTGAACGAGGAAGAGTCGGGGGGCGTCCGTAATGGGCAACATACAGGACGGAATCGCCGGAGCCTAACTAAAAAACCAGAGGGACAGGAGCCAGTCCAAGGACAGTCCGGAAGGACAAAAAAGGAAAAGGGCTCAAAGGGTCGGCGAGATGTCACGTGCAGAAGAAAAGCAAGGGCCGTTGAAGAAGGGTGGATGAGGGGTATTGCATCAAAGGGGCACGGAAAACATACTTGGTCGGATGAGGGGTGAGGTTAAGCCATTGAGAAACAGCCAGGGCAGGCGGGGCGAGGGGTTTAGGTGGGGGCGTGCCGTATTGGTGGGAAAAGTCCTGAGTAATTCAAAACTTCGAGACGGGGGCTGGGGCGAAAATCACCAGAAGTCCGTAGGATGCTTTACAGGGATTTGCAAAGGGTCAGGGTGATAGCAAGGGAACTTTATGTGAAAATGAAGAGGGGATGGAAGCACGCGAGATCTGGACTGGGAAAATGAGTCACATGGGGGGGGGGGGGGGGGGGGGGGAAAGAATAAGTCAGAAAAAGAAAGGCCGTAACGCTAGAGGGGGTAAGAAGAAGCAGGGCCGGCGAGAATTAATAGGGCACAACTCTAGAGATCATTTAAATGCAAATGCCACGGAAGTTGTACCATTTGTTGGGTCAAAATCAGAGAAACGAATTGTGAAAGGAATGAAAAGGAGAGACTCTCCCTCTGTACTGTGAACGCAATAGATTAAAAATCTTCATCCGAAGCACAGCAAAAAGATAAATCGAAATAAACGCCGGGAGCGGAGGCAAAGGCGGCGAGACATATGAGGGGAGAAGGGGGGGGGGGGATGCGTAAGTAAAAGCACTGTAATGGGGGAAAAATCCGAGAAGCAGTGGTCGGATCGCAAAGAGGGGGGCTGGGGCCAAGCTTCCTGGACGACTTGTCTGGCGCATCGAGTTGGGAGCGGTGAAAAAGAAAAAAAAAAAAAAACAAGAAGGGGAACCACAAGGCACGGCCAGGTTCAAGGAGGGGAGCGGGCAAAGAGTTGGGAATCGCACAGTACGTATGCGCAAAAGGAAGAAAAGAAGCGGGGGGATTCCAAAGGTGACGGACGGGAAGAGGAGAAGTTATCCGAAAAAAAGAACTTAAAGGCTTAGAGCTGGGGATTGGTCTAAAGGAATCAAAGGCCAACTACGAAGGGGAGGGAACCGAGGAGGGAAAAAGTTTGGGCGGACATAGGAAGGAAGAAAGAAATGGGCCGTAGAAAAAAAGACTAAGGCTTAAAAAGGACGTCTGAGTCACTACGTCCGATCGGGAGAGGGGGAAGGCCGTACGTGTTAGAGTAAAAGAAAATGACTTGAGAGGAGAGGCAGATCGCATTCCATAGAAAAAAAGCCAACCTATTGAAAAGTCTAATGAGAGCACCAATGGGACGAGGCGGCGGAAGGCTAGGGTATGGGTTCAAAATCGGCGGGAGAGAGGCAGGGTGGGGACGAAATTGTCGAGCGACGTATTTAAAAACGTAACTTGTTTGGTGGAAAAAAGGTGGCCCCGCGATACCAAAATGTAAAAGTCTCGGTTGAGACACCCGGTAAAGATCATGTCAAGAGGGGAAGGCATCCCGTAGCGTTTTGGGACGAAGTGTTAAGGAGAACGCCGCCGCTAGAAACGACTGCTTCAAGGAAGTGAATCAAACCATCACGGTGGGTTAGTTGGGGGGACCGTTGGGCGCCATGACGACGAGGGAATGGGGGACCGGGAAAAGAAGAGGGAACAAACTCAAGGGGGGGGGGTTGCAGGGCAATGACCGTGCTGTTTCTGGGAGACGAGAACTTGAATTCGAGGGAAGAGTGTCCCCCAAAACGATGGCGGCGAAGAAGGAGAAGAGTTGGGAGTCGCTCAGAAAAAAACAAAAAAAATTATTAGGCTATCGATATCAAAACCCAATCTAGGTCATCGTCGTCGCACAGACTTAGCTACAAAAGGAACTAAATCAGTACTCGAACGTACCTCTAAAAACGTGAGAAACCTGTGAAGAACTCGGATCAAGAAAATCAAAGAGTCGGAACTGGACCAGGAAAAACAAACTAAAAGTGGGGAATGATGGAAAAAAAGCGGGCCAGTAAAAAAAAAAAGGGAGGCGGCGGAGTGTGAGAGGAACTTCGCAAAGAACGGCCTCGCGATTCAATAAAGGATAACTTGATGTTACGAATCCGAGACTGGGTCAAAATGGGCGTCGACAAAAGGCTTAACTAACCAACACTAAGGATCATTACGTCGCTAGAATTCGACACGCCGACATAATCGGAGATTGGAAACCTATCAACCCAAAAAAACCTATCCTTAAAAAGCGCCGGGCTCAACTTGGGTCCTCGGCAACAAAAAGGTGGGTTACTGGGGCTAACGAAACAAGATGTATGGAACAGCGCTCAAACTCAACGCAAAAAAATTAGTGGGTGGACCAAACACGGGGCTCATCCCAGAGAAAGTGGGAGGAAGTAGTGGACCATCGAAAAGGAAAGGAACGGAATGCAAGACGAGGGTGGGGAACAACGTCAACATCTTGGCAGGGGTCAAAACACACTAGGGGAAAAAAACAAAAAACGTGAAGAAAAAGAAAACGGTGCAAGAAGAGGGTCGCGGGGAAGGCCGGAAGCATTCCGTGAGCCAAAATTCAAGAAGAGCGCAGACTTCAAGAAAAGCGCCGATAATCCTGAAAAAACTCGTCATCCTGGTAGTAACGAGGTCAAACACTACTTCCTTGAGCACGAGTGCTGCTAACACTCGACGCTGGCAAGGCCGTAATTGGGGAATTCTGGGAACACCGCTCAATCAAAGATTCAGGAACTCAAGTCTTAACAGGCAAATTTAAAGCTCAAGCTGACCGGGGGGCAGACAAGGGGATTCTCCGGGGTCCACAAAGAAAACAAATAGGCGACGAGGACGAAATCGATCAACTATCTAAAAGAAAGGACTGGGCAGAAATAGGGTGACGCCGGCGGGGCTCGCGCGCAGAGCACATTGGGAGAACCATAGGCTCCAAACGGAAAAGGAGGATAGAGCCTTCCCATCATGGCCACTGTTTCGACGGCTTGGTTTAAATGAACTTTCGTTACTGGTTTAGAAAGCGTCAACCCAAAGCGTCAAAGACGTGGACAAAAATCATTCGCAGAGAAAAGAGGCGCTTCGGGAGCTCAGCTTACGAACTGGCATGTGGAAGGGGCTAGAAGGACCCTTCAGGTCAAATATCTCGCTCGAAAAAAATCACGAGAAAAAAGGTTTTGGCAAAGATGACCGTGGAAAGGAGAGACACGGCTCCCGGAAAAAAGGGCAAGGACATGGAACGCCCAAATTACGGGGGGGAAACCATCCATCTGGAACCGAAGAAGGCAAAAAAAGGAAAAAAAACCATAAAAACTAAAGAACCGGGGGGGCAGGAAATACAGGAACATCAAACAACAATCATAATCTCTGGAACGAAAATGCCCCTTAAGGCCTTAAAACATACGAATACCACGCAAAATGTCAAATCCAACGCCCGATGGTAAAAAAAAAAAATCGCCACTATCCGCCTGGGCGGAAGAAAAGAAAGGGGAATTGAAGACTCTCGAGTGAAAAAAGGAGAGGGACACTCCCGGGGGGGGTTAAAGAGGATGATCTGGGCAGGACAGCATTGGGAAGGCACATAACCGGACGACTAAGAGTCTCAAAAGGCAAGGTTAGCCAAAAGAGAGGTAGCGGGGGAAATGATCGATTTCTCGGAGGCCGAAAGGAATATCTTACGGAAACAACAAAAGCCAACTGGAAAAATGAAAGAGAGGCCGCAGAGTTAGGGAGGTCTCAATGCGTAGCTCCAATCGTTCCTTTAGTCGCCACGAACTTTTTATTGGGTTCAAAAGGGGGGGGGGAAAAGGGCGGTGGAGGGATGGCGCACAGGGACGAGATATCGGCGGCGAAGGAAAGAGATGAATACCGTCAAGCAAAAAGGAGGAAGGAATGGGGTAAACCTTGAACGTGAAGCGCAGGCGTGGGTAGGCGTCGGGGGGGAAAGGATACGGAAGAAAACATACAAACAAAGAACGGGGGGGGTGTTCGCAGAATGACGAGAACGGAACAGACTCGTCTGCGAAAAAAAGGGCAGGGGCACAGAAAGGGAAGACATGAGAAAGGTTTGGGCAAATCGAGATTCTGAAAAAACCGAAGCGGCAAAATGGTATTGGCAGAGCGCGATGTCATTCTATTAATAGCCGGGTTTGAGAATAGAGAGGAAACTCAGGCGGGCAAAGCGTTTTCGTGACCAAGAAGAAAAGTTTGGTTTTTATGCTGGTCTTGGGATGCGCTAAAAACAAGATCACGGCCAGGGGGAAGGACTGATCGCGAGATGAACTAGACAGGCGGTAGAAAAGCAGCCGAAATCTGGGAAAAAAGACCTGGAAAAGTTGCGGAGCAACCGAACGAAAAACTGCAAGTTTTGTGCTTAAAAGAAAGGGAGGGGAAAAAATCCCTTGGAAAGAAAGGGAATATGGAGGAGGAACGAGGCGGTGATCACCCTTTTTCATTCCTCCGCCATAGGTTGAAGTCAGCTTTTGAATTGTGCCGAGGAAAAGGGAGAAAACGAAAAAAAGAGGAATTCAGCGACGGTACCGGATTAAGAAAAAAGGGAGAAGGAAAATAACAAGGATGCACTAAAAAGGATTGCCACGAGCGTAAGGTGGGCAGGTAATGGGAAAAAAGGTCGAGTTGGGCACGTGAGTTCGGGGGGCATGTTTCATTCTACGCAAAAAGTGGTGGGGAGGGACCTCTCATTCAGTGGACGGTGGGGAAAACGAAGCCTAAGCGTGTATTGTTTGGGAGGGAAAGGGCCTGAGTGGAGTTGTGTCGCGAGAGTGCGGGAGTGAAAGTAAAAGGGCGGCTTGACGAATTCAGGAGGGCAAAAAAGAGTTGTTTTCAGAGCAACCAACACAATGGTGGGGGCCGGAGCGGATTTCTCCGCATTTGGTGGGAGAGAGTAAGGAGCGGGGATCTAGGAGGATAGTGAAGAGGAACTTGCGCCACCGTATTACGTGTCGAATTGCCCGGAGCCGTTCATCCGTGCAAAAAAAAAAAAAAACGATCGGCGACGAGTGGGGAACAAAAAACGTGCAGACGGCTGTCCGGGAAGGCCACACCGGTTTAAGTCGAAAGGATGGCACGAGGGAAAAAATTTTCGTCAGGAATTCAAGGCAGCGGGGCGGGTGGGGATTGGGGGGCGGGATAAAACGGGAGTTGCACTTGAGAAGTAGTTTACTCGGATCAAACCAGTGGAGAACTCGCGGGGGGGGATTCGGAAGGCGTCAGAAGTGAAATTCCTGCTATGGAGGGAGAAGGCTTAGCGTTAGGATCAGCTAAATACAGTAAAAACGAGGTCGATAAAGGAAGCGGGGAAAGATGGCAAAAGCCACTCGCGAGAGGGGTTTCAGAAATAAATTTGAATGGGGAAAAAGAAAAAATCAAATCGTAACCAGTAGCAAGGCAGTAAACGAATAAGCTTCCGGAAGTAAAAAACATTGTGTAAGAGGGCCGGAAGGAGGGAGTGGCGCGGGGGGGCTACGGGGAAAGGGGAGGCTTTGTGTGTGCCGTGACGATGGGGGTTCCGGGACAAAAAGACTGAAAATGCTGAAAGGCGCCCAGCTACGAGGACTACCGGAGAACCGGGGGGGTGTAGAAACGAGCATGACGGTCTGGGAAGGAGGATAGTCCTTTGGAAAAAAATCCGTCAAAGAAAAGAAAAATCCACACAAACAACTTGGAACATGCTAGATCGGACACCGAACTGCGGGGGAAAAGGAACGCCAGATCATTCTTCAAAAAGAAACGGAATCGTCAGGGGAGTACCACCGACCGGGGTCGACCGTCAAAACATTGACAACAACGAAACCGAACATCGCAACGGAAAAAAAAAGAAAAGGCGGCAAGGCAAGAACTCCCCTACCCACGAAAAGAACGCCAGTCAGTAAAGATCCCGCAGAGAAAAAAAAGGGGGGTGAGAGTGACGGCCGCGACGACGCCTGCCCATTGCTAAGAGGAAGAAATTGGAGCGGTCTTAGCTTAATAAGAAAGGAAAAAAAATAGCGATTCTTTGCTCTTCCGAAAAAAAGATTCGAAACATCGCCCTAGGAAAACTCAGCAGATGAAAAGAGGGGCGGACGGGGAAACAAAAACGCGGGAAAGGCACGAAACGAACTTGAAGAGAGATTTGTGAAAGGAATCAAATGGTTGACGAACGAAAACCATCGCAATCGGCAACCATCGGGTTGAGAAAAGAAAGGACCAACAAAGCGCTTGCATTCAGGAAAAACGCCCATCTCACTCAGCGTCCCCTCCGTAGAGAAGTAAAAACCCCTACAGACTGCGTACGCTGTTGCGCAAGAAATCGCAGGACTCGTGGTGGGAAGCGCTGCACCGGAAAGAAAATAAAGCAGGCCTAAAAAAAAAAAACGGTTGGGGCGAACAGAACTCAATGAGAAATCGCGATCCCAGAGAATAAGCCCTTCAGGCCGATAACGCGGAACGGGGGGGGGTGGGATAAGAAACAAACAGCGCACCTAAGGAGCGGGAAAAAGGTCTGAATAAGTACTGGAAAGCAGCCCTGGGACAAACACAAAGAAAAAAGAAAACGTCATCACGCCGCCCCAGAAACATCGGAAGGTACAGTGGAAAAAAAAAATCACCGGCGAAGGGAGCGTGCAAACAAAGGTTCTGAGAGAAGAGAAAAAATCGCAAAAGTAACCGGGAGGGAAGCAACATGAAAAAGTGGGGAAAAGAGGAAAAACCACCACAAGAACCGTAAAAAGTAACCTTGTAAAAAAAAAATACCGGCCTCGCAGAGGGAGAAAGGGTTGAACCGGACAGACAAAAAAAAACGAAACGACTTCGTTTGTGGTGGGAGGTGGGGCATTCATCGTCCTCGTAAAAGGAAAGGAAAGAGGGAAATGCCAGCATGATGTAAAACGGCGTCTTGCCCGCGAATCAAAAGAGGACTACAAGTATTAGGAAAAAACCAAACGTCGTATAGGGGGAACTCTGGGCACGGCTTGAGGATCCGCTGGGTTTGCTATAAATTCCAGTCTTGAGGAGCCGGGTACTGCTTCCCAGGTTGGAAGAACGTCTCGTTCAGCAGCGACGTCTCATGCTGAGGAGTATCGAAATCAGCACGTCAAGCACTAACACAGAACAACCGCGAACTTTTGTGGAGAAAAAAGAAAAGGAGGGCCCAGGCGGATTGGTAATAGGGGAATATTGCAAAAAACATCGACAGACTGAAAACGCGATCGACAGCAGTATCTTCGAAGTCAAGGTAAAATCTCAGGCCCAAAAAAAAAAAATGAGAATAGACAATGCCCGTTCGGCATGCAAGGGGGAAGTTCGACGTGCTAGTCAAGGGCTGCGGCGAAATTCGTGTAATGCAATTGGGGAGGGGGTCCACAAGGAAAGACGCGGATGCGCTTCACGTTGTCATGGGAAAAAAAGGAAGGAGCGGCGAAAAGGTAATCAGCCCCTCTGTCAGGACGCGCCGAGAGAGCCGGATGGTCTCCATATCCACCACAAGGAAAAAATGAAAAAGAAAAGTTTATGTTATGAAGGAGATCCGCCCATCAAGCTAGTCGAAAGGGAATCTGGGGGAACGCGGAGCGGGCAAGTTCAAGATTGGGGGATTTTGGACAATTGGAAAAAAAGGTTGGAAATAAAGGGAAGCGGAACCGGCTCGATTTTCACAGAGAGGCGGTTGCGAATCTTCGAGCATCAAGAAAAAAGGAGGGTCTTGCAGGCCACGGGTATGTTACACGCACGCTGGACTGGCAAAAAAATTAAAAAAAAGAGGAAAGGTGCATGACTCCAGGAAGAGGGCTCCGAAAGAAAGAGGGTTCCCCAGGGAGGCGAGCGCACATGCATCACAGGGGGGGCGGGGAGAGGAGTGCAAAGTCAGTTCGCATCCCCAAAAAGGGGGTCGGAATGAAGGTGAGGGTTCAAGGCCAGTGGACGCAGCGGCTTGTCATTTTTCGAAAGCCGTATTCAGGGGGAAGACGGCACTGTCGCGACGTGCGGGAGAAAAGACGAGGATTTCGTAGAGGCAGGACCAGTTGAGGGCATTGGGGAAACGGAGGAGCCTAGACGAGGGCACGGGAAAGGGGTATTTGAAAAAGAGTCTGCAGGATGATCAAAGTTGGAATGCTGTAGGAAAAGGGGGGAAAAGCAAAAGGCAAAAGGCCAGAAATCTCAAAGGTAAGAACGAGGGAGCCTTGATGGAGGGGTCCGCGAAGCCCGGGAGATTTATCAGTCAACTGGAAAGGGGGGCGACCAGGGGTTGGCACAAGCCGGGATAAAAACTCAGGGGGTGGAAAGAATGGGGGAATATCTCCTTCTGCGGTTACGAAGATTTCAAGGAGGTGGCTGGTCCAAAAGCGCCGGGAATGCCACGCCGAACGGTAAACGCTCGAAAGAAATGAGGAAATCGGGTGCGGTAGCGTCGACGAGGTGGTTGGGGCCGTTGTGGGCCCAAGGGACGAGAAGACAAAGTGGAATTGACTCAAGGTATTGGAAAAAAGAAGTCCGAGAAGTTTGCTGGAGACAATCGAGTGGGATGGTTGTTGCAAGATGGGCCCAGCAACGACAGCGGGCCAGCGGAAGAGTGAAGCACACTAGGGGGGGAGGCACGGCAGTCAAAATGAGAAAAAAAGTCGACTCCGGCCAATTGGCCTTTGAAGTTAGGGAGGAGAGATGAAAAACGCTCTGGAAATGCGGGGGAAAAATGCTATTTTTGAGAACGGATACCGGGGACCAGGATCGGAATTGGAAACGAGTGGCGTTAGAACGTGGGTGGGAACACGGATGCGGGATGGGATGTGCCAATTGTGAAGTTGGTTAGAAAAAAAAAAAAAAAAACTAGGGCTTACGTATCGGCGGCGATGGGAGAAATAGAGGAAGCCACTCGGAGCGTGGAGGGACTGTTGTAGACGGACAGAATCGTTAAGTGCGGGGGGGACGTCGGGGGACGAATACTTTGGGGAGTTCTACCCAAATGACCAGCTCTGGAAAATACTCGTAAAAACGAGAGATGTGAAGTGAGAGGGGTATAGTCTTCAAAAAAATCGGAGATAATGTCCAGGGCGTGGGAGAAAGTACTCGAGGAAGTAAGGAGATGGGATTCAGGTTTTTAGTTAAATCCGTTTGGACAAAAAACCCCAAACGAAGGCGAGCGGAGGCGGCACCGCAAGGGAGAAGGTTCGCTGCCGTCCGCGCCTGATTTGCATTGGTCCGGGGACCCCCTAATATACGCAGCTGAGGGTGGCTTAAAACGAAAAAATGGAACCAGGCACAGAGGGAGGGGGAGGTGTGTTTGCAACGGGGGGTCCAAGGCTGACCGAGGGGTTTTGCTAAGAAAGAGTGCAGGGAACAAGGGCGGGGTTCAGCAATGACCGGTAAGGGAGGGGAGGTTGCGGGGGGGGAGACTTCTTTCGGGTAAAGGTACGCCGCGGAACAAAAATCGTGTTAAAAAAAGGAATCAAAAACAAAAAAGAGAAGAGATACGCAACTCGAAGAAAACGAAAATTCATCGCGCGCGGGAAAGAAGGAATAGAAAGCAGTTTGAGAGGGAAAAAAAAGCCCGGAAGGGGCATTGCTACAAATTCTCCAGAGTCGTCACCGAAAAAAGGAAAGGATTAAAGGGGACACACGAAACTACAACCGCTGAGTGATGGGAAGGGGATTTTCAATGTCATCCTGAAGCAGCTGGACGTCATTTCTCACTCTGTAATCGGAAAAACTACGTGGGCAAAAGTCGACATCGAAAGGAGGACTTGAAGGGTTACTAAGGAATGCAGAACTGACCGTGTTATGGAACGACAACCAAGCAAAATAGCCAAAGACATACGAGATCTAATTCAAAGCCGACGGCGCGAGGGTGAAACCTATAATATAAAGATTCGCGCCGAGTAAAAGTGGGTGAATGCGAAAAACTCGAGGGTCGATAGGGTCGACGATGGAAGCCCCAAAGCCGCGCCGCCGCAGGTAAAGCCTCTGTCCAAGAACCGACTGGATCTCCCAAGAGAAGCGAGGGGAGAGAGAGGGCGAACCTCGCACGCCTCGGACTTAGGGTGGGCTAAACAACGGCAAAGGGAAAAATAATTGAACCTAGCATCATCCGAGTAAACAAAAAGTCTAAACGAACGGACAATCAAAAACGTCGCGCGCGGCGCGAATCCTTGAAAAAGCCAAGAAGAGAAGTCAGAAGGCAGAGCGTACGCTCCTGAAGCAAGGTACGTCAACGAATTGGTTAATCCTGGGGGAGGAGGAAGATTTTGCGCAATAATCGAAGGGGAGGGGACTCAGCCAAAGCTTATTCAAAACTGTCCCTGATTAAGAGGGGGGGGGTTTTCCATCTGAACCAACTCATCAAATAGAGGCGAAGCAAAGTCTCACTTAATTGCCGCATGAAAATTAACAAAAAACGCGAACAAAGGGTTAAAGGAGGGAAAAACGAAAATAGCTAAGATAATCGCACTCGAGGAATAATCGTAGTGAGGGAAGACGCGAAAAATCGTCTCGTGGGAACTCCGGTTCTAGTCTCATTCCATTAAGACCTCAGGGCGGAAAAACGAGAGAGGGGGGATAGCAGTGAACTCAGAACGGCGGTCGTACGGCTTGTGCGAAAAAAAAGGGCTCTAACCTTTCCGTGACAGTGGAAGACGGAGCCCGGATCCTCATAAAGATCAAATCATTACAGGAGCCGCGTCAGCGGGGAGGGGACTGGACTCGCTTACGGGCCTTCCTTGATGCGCACGGAGAACACAAGCGGAGGGAAAGATAGAGGGGAGCGATCAAAAGAAACGAGCAGCATTTTGGAAACACCGGTCCCACTAAAATCAGGATACCGGAACAGGGCAGGAAACCCGAAGGGAAACCCTCAGAGTGAGGGATTTCGCCAGCAAGTACGAGAAGGTGAGCGTAAAAGAAAAGAAACATCTCCCATCGAAAACCTCTCCACAGACCTGCGCGTCAGTGCCAGTAAAGAAAAAAACCTTCCTTAAATTCGGGGATCGAAACGGGAAAAGGAGGGTCAGGCCAAAAAACCAAACCTCAAACTCTTCGTGCAAAGAGAAATGATTAGAGGAATGCCATATCGAAAAAGTAAAGTAGAAGGGGGGGAGAAACGTATCATGACTGCCTGAACCTAAAAAATTTCCATCAAGAGGGTCATCAGGGGAGAAAAGAAAAACTTTTGAGAAAAGGTCAATCGAGAGCGGGGGTTAGAGAGGGATACGCGTCTCGGAGGGAAGAAGATCGACTGCTCTGTCGTCAGGTACACGGGAACACGACAAAAAGCAGCAAAGGAATGACAGTTCATTTGAAGGGCAGGGCGGAACGACCTTTCGACCCTTAAAGGTTACGGGGGGAAAAGTTGGTGACACGTGGGCGGAGGGATGGGGATCACTCTAAAGGGAAGGCCGAAGACTATAATTAGAGGGGGCAGGCTTACGCCGCTCATGAATTTTTCAAAAAAAAAACTTTTTTGAACGGCCTCAGCATAAACAGGAAGGGAGCCGGGGGAAAGAAAGAGAATAACGAAATAGGGGGGGGGACGCCGAGGGACGAAATTAACGGAAACGATCAAGAGGAAGAAAGAAAGAAGGTCATTTCCGAAGTAGCAACATTTCCTAAAGGCTTTGGTCAAGAGGGTCTGAACTCAATCGCGTAAGAAAAATGCGTGAATCAGCAGAATCCTCATACCTGTTTTACTAGTCGATGGAAAGCGCAGCGGGTCGTATACACAACAGCGCGGGGGGAGGGCTGGGTACTGAGCGAGGAAGACGAATGATGACGCGAAGGACGACATGACAGGGAAGCCAGCTTAAAAAAGCATAAAAGGTCAAGACGGAAGCTAGAAGAAAAAGACCTGGAGTTGGCTGCAAAACAGGAAGAAGCCTGAAAAGGTACTAGTGGGTTAGATAACTACTGAGTGACAAGCCATTTGGGGGGAACGGACGATTATATTCGATTCACGGCGTGAAAGAGAGACCGCGTGGGGATTAACGACAGCGCACAAGATGTGAAGTGAAGGTGAAGGGACGATGCGTCAAGCGAAAAAACAATCGACGAATTCAATTCCTGAAAGAGAAGCGGGGCGCGCTCCCACGGAGAGCTAAAAGGAAAGGGACGACTTGAGGGTTGGGCAAGAGGAAGATGTTACAATTCAGGGGTCAGGGAATGCGTCTTGGAATATTGGGAAAGGCAAGAACAAAAATCGGGGGGGATTAAGATCAGTTGCTTTGGAAGTGATGCAAGAACTCACGAATGCGGTGTAGGGGGGGACGGGAGGGGAGTAAGGGCACGGGAGTGAGGTGTGCTCTAAGGCAAAGAGGGAAAGGAAAAAATATCAGGGAGGTGAACTCGGTCAAAACTCCGGTGCGCTTGGGGTGGGTGCGCAAAACAAGTCGGCGGAGGAGAAGAGTGGGGGGGGATAGGAAGGAAATCCCAAAACAAAATCTTCGGAGGCGAGTCACCGTTGGAAGAAGTAATTGTTCGCCTACCCGAGAGGGGGGGGGCATTTGATCTGGAACCTGCGCAAGTTTCAAACAACTCGCAACCCGAGGCGGCCGGGACGTGCCGAAAACGACGGCAGGGGACAGTCGGGGGTGGGATATATCCGGTGAGGTACGATCCGGATGGGGTTGGCAAGGTCCAAGAACAAGGGCTGGCGACAAAAGGGGAGTGGCAAGGTCCTAGGTAGCGTGAAAAAACACCAGTGTTAAAAATGGGAAAAATGATGGGAGTGAGACAGGGGCGGAATCAACTTTTGTTCCTGGAGGTGGATGCGTGAGCTGTAGGAAGCATCTCGACAAGTTAAATGAGAGTGATAGGCGGAGGCAGAAGGAGGGTTTAAGAACCAAAGACTCTAGATTTGTTGCGTCAACATGTGATTGAAGAGCAGAAAACGCTGGAAGACAATCTCTTCCACCCGCGGTAGCAATTACACACAGGGAGGGAGATTACGGAGAGGCCGTACTCTTAAAAAATTGTTTTCAGCGGGCTGCCGGACTAGGAGGTTCGGGGGGGGTAAAAAAAGGCACGGAAGGTGCAAGGGGGTGCAAGGGGACGGATTGTGGAAGTCTACGGAGTAAGATGGAAGAAGGGAGGGGGCAAGAGATACGACGCCGGGACTACCGTGGGTACAACCCGCGGGAACGTCTGGAAAACATTGGAGGGTAAAACAAACTTGCAGGCGGGAAGAAGCTAAACTCAAAAAAAAAACAAAGTGAGTAAAAAGGAAACGAAAACCGCACAGGGGAGGGCCCGAATACATGCACAGAGGAAACCGCCTCCCGGGGGAAATACCACCACCGGTCGCTGCGTCAAGAAAATAATGGGTACAAACCGAGCTACCTTCCATCTAAAGTCGGGAGGAAAAAAGAGGACAAACGGCAAAAGCTCAAAGGAACAAGGACTCCACCCCTCCGAAATCGCAAAGTGCAGGAGAACCAAGCGACAAAAAAAAATTGTGTTAAGGAAAGTTTACGACCGCTACTGAAAGGCCCGAATTGCTAATCGGTAAAGATAATGATTGGATCATTCAAAAGGATGAGAAAAAAAAGAGTCTCTGAGGTTCAGGGCGATTACCATGAACGCTTCAGGCAATCGCAAAGAAAGAGATAGTGAAATCGTCGCGCGATAAGGGTAAGCCGAAGAAACATCATCACTCAATGGAGTAAGAATCACGAAGGGACGGAATAAACAAAGGTGTTTCGACAATAACCGGGGTGACGCAAGCGCACAAAATCGGACAAAACGAAAAAAGATTTTGGTCGCAGCACACAAGAAAAAGTCGGGAATACCGAAAACACATAACACAAAACTAAAAAAAAAAAAAAAAACACACAACACGGACCAAAAAAAAAAAAACAAAAAACCACCCACAACCCAAAAAACATAAAAACCCAAAAAAAAAAAACAACGAGCCACACTTCCGGCACGCGGTGGGTGCCTCGCAGTTAGGTTGCGCCCTCGCAATCAGCCTAGATCGGTTGTCACCGGAGAAAGGACCCGAAAAAAAAAAAGAAAGACGGTATTCGAACATTGTAAAGGCTTAAGGTAATACGGCAAAGCGGAAGAGATAACACAAAGCAGGACATCAGAAGAACTTGTGGGGGGTGAAAAACAAACAAAAATCTCACCTTTGAGGGTACAAGCAGGAGGAATTTCAAACCGGAGATAGGAAAGAACATCAGTACGAACAATAAAAAACGGGAGGAGGTAACGGGGAAATCACCGAAAAAATAATAAGAAAAAAAAGATTTGTAGAAGGAAATCGCCAAAAACGGAAGACCTCAACAGGATGTGACATCGACTAGGGCAAAAAACCGAACGCACGAGAATACCGGTTGCTCAGAAAAGGGGGGAGCCGGGACGAAGCTTTAGCCTTTTGGAAAAACAGAAGAATAGAGCAGTAACTGTTTGACGGGGAAGAATCTTCCTCACACTGAAAGTGAATCTGACGAAGATGAGCGGAGGAAGTGAAAACGAGGAGAAGAGGAAAGCCAAAAGACGAAATACCCTCGGAAAACTTCACGGGGCCACCACTCACTTTAAAAAACAATCTGGTGAAGATTCCGGCGCGGGGGGGGGGAGCCAACAGTTTAAAAGCTAAACGAGATCGCACGGGTAAGCGACGGGGGAAACGCATGCTAGTTCAAGCTCGCGAACATTCGTACATTCTGAGGTAATTAAGCTGCATCTCGCAACACAGAGAAAGCAAAACACATACAGGGCGAAGTTTGGCGCAAAAGCAGGAGGGCAAGGCAGATTTAAAGAGCATATTTCAGCCCCCCGTATCGAGAAAAACGACTCTCCTAAAAGACAAAGCATTCGGACTCAGATTAGGGAGGGAATAAGACGAAAGCGCCAATCACGTGGAAAGACTCCTTAGCCTAAAGGACCTGACCAGAAGAACAAGACGTTCATTACTGCTAAAGTCACCGCTTCGGCGAACCACAGGGGGTTCGTTAAATATTTCGGATAGTAAAAAGATCAAAACGACGGAAGGGGGAACGAAGGCAAGAACGTTCCAAAGGTGAAAAAAAGGAATGACGGCGAAGGGAAGCAGCCCCTCTGAATTCCGGAGATAGCACGCCAACGTTCGACTTTCAAAGAAAACTTGGGAACAAAAGGGAAGAAAGGTAGTGGGGGGAAGAAAGGGAAGTCCGCAAAAATACAAAATAGATCGCGGAGTGCAAATCATAGAAACGCATTAGGCTTTTGCTTGTGGCATTTCCCTGGTACACGAAAAGAGGTTAAGGGAAAGCCGAGAACAGAAAAGCTAACAGGTTTGCCTCTCTCGGGCTGGAGAATCGAAGACTGCAGAAAGAAAAGGTCGTAGGTCAAAGGGAGGTGCCACAGAACATGCCGGACGAGAAGGAATCCAAAGAGTACAGTGTCAATGCAACCATTCAATCGATACTTCAAACGGTGAATGTGCAGGAGTCGGCGAGGGGAACTAAGCAAAAAAAAAAAAAAAAAACCTCCTGCGGTTATGAGCGGTGTTAGCCGGGAGGGCAAGAGAAGGGCCCGGTTCAGAAACCAGAGGGGCCGGAAGGGGGGATGGTCCCTGGAAACATTTACAACCAGTCTGCTTGCAGTGTGCGAGGGGGGAGCGGGGGCCGGAAGTGCGGGTGACGCCGGGACGGAGGGAGAGGGTGGGAGGGGGCGACAAACCTAAAGATGGCGGAGAGGTCCAATGATAAAATGCAACGGGAAGGGAGACGTACAGTCGGGCAGGGGCTCGTGGAGGTGAAAAAACATTGAAACCGACCGGGGATAACCCGAAGAAGAAATGGGGCCTGCTTGAGGTGGCGAAGCATCAAATGCAAAGGCCATTCGAAGACCAAGAGGAAGCGGTAAAAAGGAAAGGAGGAAGGGGTGTGGACAACCCCGAGGGGAGAGTCAAAAATGGCGACAAAAAACTACAGTCAAGGTGTATCTCCAAGGGGGGGGGGTTGCACAAGAAGGGAGAACTGGGCAGGGGGACAGAGGAGGTGGGAGAAAAGATCTGGCAAGGGGTGAAAAAAGGGTACTGCCATGCGGTACCGCTCCTCCTATAACCTCGCTATCCACTCCTAGGTCACCATTCGCAAAAGATTCAGGGAATCGGAGCCTGATCTGAGAGGGATTTTGGGGTGGACCAAGCGAATAATCACTTTGGTGATGCAGTCTCAAAGATATTGGTAGGCAAAGTCCAAGTGAGAATTGAAAGTGGAGTGTTTCATCTGTCAAGAATGGAAAAAAAAACGGACAGTCCAGAGGAAAGGGCCTTCATCAAAAGGGGCCGATACGGCAGCGAGGAGAGCAAAAAGAGGGTCGACTACCAGGAAGGCCGCCAAGCGAACCTTTTACGTCGGAGGACTGAAGCTTGCGGTAAAGGCGGGAAGAGAGGATTGTAGGGTTGGTCGAACGGAGGGACCGAAGGACGCACTGCGAAGAGAATTCCAAGAGTGCGGGGGAACGTTTTGTACCGGATCGGAGGAGAAATTGTGCGACCGGGGAGAAAAAATCGGTGAAGGAGCATCGGAGAGAGGGGCTAATAGCGAGCCACCCAGTGACCTGAGAAGAACATTATGGGTGTCGACAAGCTGGCTCTGAGGAGGGGAGACTGAACGATGGGGAAAATCTTGGGGATCAAACAAGGAAAACCAAAATCTGGCCGTTAGCGGGGGTCAACAAGTTGAAGTCGATGGCATGGTATATATGTCAAAAAGCGGAGTAGGAGGAGAGGGCAGAATCGAGAAGGGGAGGAATCGTCAGGGGGGGGGAGTGCAGAAATGGTTCACAAAAACTCAAAAAAAACATAATTCAGGCGACGGATTGAATCATTTAGCGGACTGCCGGACGGAAGGCCGGCTTTGTTGAAGAAGTGTTCAAAGGGCACGCGGCAGCGGAACTAAAAAAGGTCGGAGGGGGGTGCCGGAGAACGGAAAAAAAGGAAAAAATAGAGGTAAGTTGGGGGGCAAACCGTGGGGAGAGAAAAAAGGATTGGGTACCAGGGAGAAAGAGTGTCGGTAACAGAGCGTGGGAAAAAACAGAAATGAGTAGGGGATTGGAGGGGGAGAAACTGCCGGTCAGGGAAGGTTTGAACGGGACGAATGAATGTTAAAAACGAGACGAGATCTGGTGTCGATCTCTACTCCGGGGAGAGGAAAGGGAAAAAAGAAGGGAAGAAGGGGGAGTCAAACACATCGGAAGAGGGGAACGAGAAAAAGCCGAAAAGAAAAGCCGGAACGCGAAAAAGGTAGCGAAGAAAGACCGGAAGGGGGACATTTGGCACTGAAAAGGAAGACTAGGGGTTAAAAGAAAAAAGACGAAATGTCACAAAACCAAAAAACCCCAAAACAAAACCTTGGGGGGGGGAAAAGGAAAAACAACTACACCTAGCTAAGGATTTGGGCCTCGACGGAAATCGGTTGCGAGTCGAGGGAGCGACTGGGGAAAAAACTTGAGGAGGCCTAAGGACACTCTAATTCGCAGTCCTTGATTCTTGAGGGGAAAAGAAGAAATGAGAACGCGGACAAGAGGAAATAAACACCGCGATCTCAAGGCATTAGAGCTCAATTAACTCACGCCACTCTCTCTTTGTGAACCGATCAAAGAAGTAAAGCAGAATAGGGAAACTTGGTAAGCGCAACGGGGAAAGGGGGGGTTGTATGGTGGACGACAGAAGACAATATTCCTTCAAAACTCGCTCCTTGAAAGAACGACCTCATAAAAGCATCTGTACGCGACACTTAAGGCTGACAAAAGATAGGAAGAGAGAAGTGAGCCACATCGCCCATGAGATGGGACTATGGTTTTAAAAAACTAGAGGCGGCAAATTGGAAAACTAGAAGACATTAAAACAAGGTGATAAAAGCAAACGCGGCAAAATCCATCGTGAAGTTGACGCCCGTCATTCCGGGACAAAATTAAATACTTCTCTCAAAGTCAGAAGCTGCAAGCGGAAGGGGAACTACGACAGGCAGAGAGGGCGGAAGGACTGGGGAGACGGACGAAGGTCGAATCATATACGACTGCCAGGGGGGGGAGCTAAAAGTGGCTGCTGCCCGCTAAAGGGGTGCCAAGCAAGTCTCTAAGATTAGTGAAAAAAAGGATACAACTCGGGGCACAGAAGGAAATTCATAACCCAAAGAAGGGAAGCAATCGCGAGAACGAAGACAAAGAAGGTCAGCGGTTCCCCACCGACAAAACAAAGAAGCGCATCAATACTCTAGGACTTAAACGAGAAGCATCTGCGTGGAAGCGGTTCGAGAGAGGGAAGAGAAATTGCCTGAATGCGGAAAACGAAAAGGCGAGAGTCCGTCAACAAATTCCAAACTGCAGTTTCGACGTCTCCAAACACTGTCGATAAACTTTGACTTAAATTCATATGTATCCCGATCCTACAGGGGGAAAACCTATGAGGAAATTCTCCCGAGAGTAGTTAAAACTCGAGGCTTTAATGTGGAAGGACTTGCTGCTACTTAAACCTTCGCACCAAGTCATCAGAAAAATCGAGGCTCGCCAGCCAGAGCAAAAGATTGGAAAGAGAGGACCAGTGGGAAAAGAGAGAATGAACCCGGAAGGGCAAAAGCCAAATGAAAGACCGCATACTAATTCGGATGACCAAAAACCACGGAGTCTAATTGTGAAAGGGGCTGAAAAAAAAAGAGGCGCCGCTCAAACATGAAAGAAAAAGAAAAATCACAGAGGAGGAACTGAAAGGGACCAGAACACAAGTCAGAGGACACCTCAGGGGAAAACGGGTAAAAAAATTCGCATGCCAACTAAGCAACCGCAAACGGATGGAACTCCCACCGGATGCGGAATCACGTGCCAGCGAACCGAACGGGAGAAATTAGGGAATGGAAGGGGGAATCGTACGGAGAAGTAAATCCGGGGCCCTCAACACTTGGGGAGGGAAAGGAAGTCCTCGGGTGTGTGGCCATACCGAAGCTACAAGTCGAGCTCAAGAGGAGAAGAATAGGGAGATCGGGGAATGAGGGCGGGGAGAGGGCTTCAATGGAAGGGGGAACAGGATCCGGACTGTCGACGTAGCACAACGCGACAAAAAGACCCTGGTCACAATGAAAATCGCGAATTGCAAGTTAGAGCGTCACAGGGAAAAGGGGGAGGGCTCCTTTGACACTACACTGTAGTAAGGGGGGGGGGGGGGGAAAACGTGGGCGGGGGGAGTTTCTGATCACGGGAAAGAAACGTGCGATATTCGAGGAATGAAGAGGCGCTGGGACGGTGAGAAAGGCTCATGAAGGGGGTGGGCACGGTGGAACTTGGAAGCGCATGCGGGAACCGGCGTCGTTGGAAACGGTGTACATACTCAAAAAGAAAAAAGAGACGTTGGGTCGCAGAAGGAAGGGTGACGAGCAAGGAAACGAGACGAGCTATAAGCGACAGGTGAAAAACGAAGTAGCATGCTACAGCGTATTGGGGAGGGGGCGAGCATGGGGAAAAAAGAAAAAAAAGAACTACGGGAAGCTACTAAAAGCGATTATTGGTCCCTCGAAGCATGCGATCCTAGAGAACGGTTGGGGGGGGGGGGAAAGAAAGTATGCGATTCATAAAGAAGGCAAGGAGTTCAGGACGAAACACGGCGAGGAATTGGGGGAGGAGGAGCTGGGGGAAAAAATGAGGCAGCAAAAACCAAAAAGATAAGTACAAAAAGCCTACGACAAATGGAAACTGCGCGCGATGAAAACGAGCAGATATCGTAAAAAATGAAAGCACGGACAGCAGATATACAATGGAAACGTTAAGACCACACGCGTCTCGAAGACGGTAAAAAGGGGTGCATAGAACGAAGGGAGGGGGACCAAAGCCACATGGTCAAGGACGAGGAGAGTGCGGATTCGCAGGATTTCCTCGGAAGAAGGATTTTTCTACGCGACAAGAAGGGGGCTGAAGATGACAAAACACGACCGATTTATGAACGAAGCGAAGTCTTTTGGTACCAAACAAAAAAAAACGTCAGATAAATCTAACGCGTACTGATTCTGTCCGGAAAAATTTAAAAGGCGGAAGAGCACACTGATGAGATAAAAAGGGACTGCCCAGGCCGGGGGGGGCAGAGGAATTCAAAAGGACATTGTTGCATCTTCGTTCAGGGAAAGATCCAGAGAAATCAGAGTTGTGGGGGATGACTCGCCTGAGGGGGGGAAGGGTGATGTAAACGAATGTCCGTGCGTGTGTATTGTTTGGGGGAAAAGGGGGGCGGGAAGGGGGAAGGGGCTTGGGGGCGACGGGTCAGGGGAGAAAATTAAAATGACTTGGGAAAAAAAGTGACCGTACGGGCGCCTGTGGGGCTCGCAAACCAAAAAGTTCAAGACCGCCTGCAGGGGAGAATGCCTCGCGAAGAGCAGAAGGATATGGGGTCTCCGACAGAAGCGTGGGCAGTGAAAATGAGGAAGGGAGGGGGGAGACATTTCCAAATGTGAAAGGGGAAAACAATAGGCGGGCGATGCTTCCGAAAAAGGGAACGGGGGAAAGAGAGATGGTGAGGAATAGGGGGGGGGATTGAGTAGAAGAGGGGGACGCTAGTCCGAGTCTTGAAACAAAACAAAAGGGTAAATCTGGATTGGACGGGGGGGATTGGGAGGGATGAAAATGGGTTGATGCAGATTGTGAAAAGTTGAATCGCACCACAGTAAAAGGAACGGTGAGGCACTGCAGGCGTACCGGTTTAAGTCCTTGAGGAGAGGGATGCTGCAGAGGAGAAGTTAAGGAGAAGCGCGACGATTAATCAGCATTAGGGGAGGCAAATGCGCCGTAAGAGAAAAAAAAGGCCACTGCAGCCTAGATTTTGGGTGGTTCGCACGAAAAGTTTGGTGGAGAGAAAAGCGAGGAATCCGATAGGAAAAGCTTTCAATTCGGGAAGGTCAATCGTCGCGGGGGGCCGGACTAGGTAAAAAACTCTCACAAGTTGGGGGTACGGCGGGGGAGACGGACAAGGGTAGAGGGGGGGTAGACGGAAGTGAGAGGGTTTATTAAGATGGTTCCGTAAAAGTGAAAAAAATTGATTAGTGTGACACACGGCGGAAGGGAGGGCGCCCGCGAAAAGTGTGGTTACGGCAGCCAAACGGGCAGGGGAATAAGGAAATCGACAAGAAGGATGTCCGGAGATAGAGAAAAAAAAAGGAGCGAAAAGAGAGAAATCTTAAACCAGAGAGGTCCTGCCCGGAAAAAATGACTAAGCGTCCAAAAAAAAAGAAAAAGAAAAAAAAAGAAAAAAACAAAAAGCCCGGAAATCGCGGTTCACCAAAAAACGGCGCGGCGGCAAGAGCGACGGGCAAAACAGGGAAAGAGAACCCAGCAAACGCGGCAGGGAAGGAAAAAGAGGAGGAAACCCAAAAGGAAACGACACCCCCCGAACGCGCATTCATAAAGGGGATCGCCCATCTAAGGTGTGAATAGGGAAGGACAGAGAGGAAATGACCAAAGCAGAAAGGAGGGTGAAGAGATTGGAAAGAAAAAAAAAACGTGGAGGACGCGTAAGAAATGAGTGAGGAAAACAACATCTAAGGCGAGTGGCAAACTTGGGCTCCTCGGCACGATCTGCCATCGCACGGTGCACTCGCCCTTTTCAACGTCGCGGAGGGGCTAGGAAGGAGAACCCACATCAATAGAAGAAATCAACGGGGAAAAAAGCGGAAAGAAAAAAAGCGGATGGTTTATACATACCCTGTTGTGACCCGCACATAGGCAATCGACACTCCCCTGTTGGCACAGCAACAAACACAACCGGGGACGAGGGAAGGAACTGCAAAAGGGGGAAAAGCAGAAACTCACCGAGGTCCCACAGATAGAGACAAAAAAAACGAAAGAAATCCGGGGAGAGCGGAAGGGAGGTTTGTGACTGCACTTCGCAAAAAGCCGCTCTTTGTGCGCGCTAAAAAAAAAAGGGAAATGAGAAGCGCAAATGGGGAAGGGAAAAAGACGGGTAGTCAAAGGGGGGGAGAAGGGACGGGCTGGTGCCAGACAGAAGTCGCTCCAACAATGCAGTACTACGACTAAAGGGGGGGTGTGGATGAAAAGAAGCGCCAACGGAAAAGACGTTAAAGGCCGGATACGGGAACTTTGAAAACCGAAACGAGCAAAAACAAAGAACCTCATGACCAGTCACTGCCGCCCCAAGACCAAATAGATTCGTGGGAAAAAAAGGCAAAAGAAGTAGACGGCAAACAAAGAGATGTAGGGGACCGGGAAAAAAGAGGAAAAAACGAACAGACAGACAAACAGGATGGTGAAATCTAAGAGGCCCCCCAACCCGAACAAGAACAAGAAAGTAAGTTAGCATAAGGGGTTGCTAAGCAAGTTAGAAAAGGGGCAGAGAAGTGTAGATAGAAATGCACCTGGGGGGTGGTTCGGAGGAACGGGTACACCTCGGACAAGTCAAAATGGGAAATCTGACTGAAGATCTGCAGAGAGTTAAACTTCACCAAAGGCGAATCCAGCCGCGATCCGATATCAACGACAAGAATTGCCAAAATCCAAGAAGGGCTCGAAAAATCTTGGAAAAAGGTGAGAAGGGGGTGAGAGCAAACGAGGGTACCAAATTCAACGCGATGCTCGGTACGGCTTCACAGGAACTGATCGGACAAGCAAGCGAAAGTAGGTCAAGAGTGAATTAAGACAATCGCCAGAGAGAATCCAAAGATCACAGCAGAAACAGCACCGGTTTGTGTAGTAACACGCCGGCCCGGCTGAACAAGTATTTCTCAAATGGTGTAGCTGCGCCGAGCCTGACACAAAAGAGGGACCGAAGGAGGGGGGTGACAAGAAACTCAGCAAAGACAGAAGTAGAAATATACCTTCGGAAAGGACCGGGTCGCAGCACGCGTAGCTTTAAGAATCGTCACTCATCTCAAAAAAAAAAGGTTAGGTGTCTGCCGAGGACCCACCGCTACAAGACGAACCTATAGCTAATGAAATGAAATGAGAGCGGGACGACGTAGAAGCAACACCACTCTTCGCCGCTCCTAGGCGCGTCCCGCAACGACAGACCTCCCCCTCAAAAGGTGTACACAGAAAAAAAAAAAAAAAAAAGTAAGAAGGGGTAGTGTTAGAAAGGGAGCTCAACAGAGGCGAATGGACGGACTGCAAAGCGGCAAGCGACATGTGAATTGGTGGAAAAGGTGTCTAGTTTCAAGTGGCAAACAGAGATACTTTGACTGGAAATCACTATAATCTAAAAAAGAGAGAAGTTAAAGCAGGGGGGATGTGAGTAGGGCTAGCTGCATAGAAAGGGTCGTCGGAGGGCAACAGCACATGCTACGCTCCTGAATCCCTGCAACCTCAATGATTCGAATCCACTCACGAAATTACAACGAAGGGACACTCGGGAAAAGAAGCTGGCAGAATCAAGCAGGGAACGGATTGACGAAAGGTCAGGTTCGGTGGCAGTTGGTCATAGGGAGTTGAGTCAAAAGGTGTACGTACGGAAGGGGGATGTCCAAGGCAAGTTCACAAAGAAAAGGGGACTGCTTGAGTTTGTCGATGGGTGAGCTTGGCCGTTGAAGAAGGGGACGGCGGAGACGGGCGCGGCGGGGGGCAGAATACCGATTTTAGAGGGGTACAAGGCCGGGAAGTGAAAAGTGACATTCAAGGAGAAGTCTTTCACTGACTTGGAGGTAAAATATTCGCACGATGACGAAGGAAAAATCTTGTAATAAAATGCGTGGGGGGAGAAGGAGAATCAAAAGTCAAAGGTCAAAACGAGAGGAAGCGCTAACTAAAAACCTGAGAAGTGAGGAACCTCGGGAGCCAGGGAGAAGATCGCAATCAACTGGCCCGGTTCCGACCGGGGTTGGGCAAAAAGAATAACGGAAAAATAGTTGGACATGAGGAGGGAGGGGAGGAAGACCGATCGTTCCGGTGTGGAAATCTATGGGGTATAAATGGGAGGC
>Ga0179593_1683715_pt1 | contig 33687 bp, 25 predicted proteins | sample CZODoug2_1_08_16_FD_185931 | JGI IMG/M metagenome (GOLD analysis project Ga0179593, IMG submission 185931) | Vadose zone soil fungal communities from Angelo Coast Range Reserve, California, USA - CZODoug2_1_08_16fungal (PacBio error correction) | ecosystem: Environmental > Terrestrial > Soil >...
CGCGGCTAGCTCGGAGAAAGAAAAAGGTTCTCCACGGCTCTCTGATCGAAAAGGCTTTGCATCATAAGGGGGAAACTGCCACCACGCGTTCCCAGGTCGGCAAAAAAAGGGAGACCCAGTACCCGGAGCTGCACAAGCAAGCGACTAACAAGTCGTCACCTCTTCTTCTGAAAAGCAGAGGAGTGCGCGATATCGCTTAGGCTGAGAGAACTTCTCTTGGACCAGAGGAGGGGTCGGGGGATCGGAACCAACTTTAATTCGCGCGTCTTAGGACAATATCAAAAGGAGACTTACTGAGGGGAATACCAGTCGCTTGGCCGCCCGGGATCTCTAGCGGCTGAGCGTTCCCCCAGGCGCTCTATCGTAGAAGCCCTTACGGGCGATCATCAGAGCCGGGGGGACTGCTGTCCGTGTTCATCCTAGGGCACGTCGAAAAACCGAGGGGGGGCATAGAAGCCTTACTCACTATCTTTAGGGTTTACTTTCCGTGTTGACTGGAACGCACACAGTTACTCTTGCGGCGCGCACCCTTGAGAAAGGAACGGCGGACGATTCAGAAGCCGGGGAAAATTTGAAGACTCCGGGGGCGTCTTCGCCTAAGCCAACCCGGACGGGTGGGCGAACTTCATGGCCGGCACAAGTCGTTGGGTATCTGAAAACGGCAAAGAGTGACTAACCGGACATCGGGCGACGAGCTGATGAAAAACATCCGTCGCCTGGGGGACTTCGGGAGGGGGTCGGTATTGCAGGACGGTTGAAAGTAGTCCTTGAAGGACACACCTTACGAGTCGTCTGCAAAAGGCACGGCGGGGGGAATATGTCCTCGAATGGGGACTGCAGCTTCGGACCAAGCGCGAAAACATGGAAGGCTTAAGGGGGACTCTAGAGGAAAGAAATGGTCGAAGAAGCTTTTCGTAAAGGTCCCCGGTCTCCGTCCTCGGGTTTGGAAGGGAAGGACTACGCAAGGGCGCCTTCTTGGGGTCTGCCACAGACTACAAAGAGGATAAAGAGGGGCTGAACGGATAAACTGAGGATCGCAATTCCTCGGCTCTTTCTCGAGACCGGCTCATTGAGCAAGAGGAGGTCTTTCTTCAGGACATCTCCACGGTAGAACAAGAGACCGGGATCGAGACGGAGGGAAAAGCAAGTCGCCAGGGAGCTTCTCGAGAAGGTTGAGCGCGCCTTCAGGGAAGCGGGGGAAACTTCTTGGAAAACTGCTGGGACCCTCTCGGCATGATCCCGTAGTTAAGGGAAGGGGAGAAAGCATCTCCACGCGACCAAAAGAAGAGTTGACACCAGGCCGACTAAAGAGAGTGTGAGGAAGCAGCGTGGATCATCTAAGGGAAAGTAAGAAAAGAAAAACAGATCGAGAACTCGGGGACATCAACCGCGGGAAGGGGGGGCTGGGGGAAAAGGCCGACGGCTGTGGGAAGTTCAATCTGGAAATGCGTTCAGAGGGGGGGGGCCCAGCAGCTGCGACAGCAGGGGGACTCTCTTCGCTCTACTAGCGAGAAAAATATCGCAAGGGAACTCGATAAGAACTTGGGAGGCGGAGTCGATCTATTTTAAGATGTGAGTCTAGAGTTCACTGCGGGTAACAGGGGAGTGATCGTACCTGTCGTCGAGCTCCGCGAGCATTTGAGGCTATCGGAGGAGGGCCAATGACCCTACCCGGAAAGGGGGTATCTCTACTGAGTGATCTGCGATGGGACTTGACAAAGCTGGTCGCGAGCGGTTTTGGGAGCCCAGAGTAACAAGAGCCAAGGAAAAAGAACTTGTCGTGATAGGGGAGGGTGCACAACCACACGGGAGGTCAACTCTATCCCAAAAATAGGTCTCCCGCTAATCACGGCTCTAGAGAAGCCGGGAGAAAGAAACGACCAAAAAACAGAAAAGGTCGCAGTGGCCTCAAAGGAAACCAGCAGAGAAAAAAAAGTCCGGGAGATCAGGACTCTCGAGAGGGGAACTTTCCTCCTCAACTACGACGGCTTGAAGGCCTTGATAGAGCCGCGGCGATCCACTAAGCCAGACGAACCGCCCGAAAAAAGCTCTGAGCTGCCGTCAAAAAGGTGTCGGAGAGGGGGATTCCTACAACCCCTAGGTCTGCTCGGCAGTCTAGGGCGTAGGAAGGTTCTAAAAAAGAAAAAAATGGGGAGAAATGGGATTCTCGAAGGCGCCTGCGAACGCGTCGCGGAGGGAAGACGTAGTGGGTCAGTAAATAAATGCGCACCGCAAAAAAACGGGGGCCTAAATGTCTCGCCGCGAACTGGATTAAGAGGCCGTCTAGGACTGATTTTCTTCAGTCCACGACCCAGGGTAGCCTACGAAGAAAAGCCACGAAATGAGCGAAAAAGAAAATATCCCTGTCGGTATCGGAATTTAGGCCCTGACGGTTGGTCCTTTGGGGCAGGGCTCTCTGGGGAAACTTCCTTGGAGGAGATTGCGAACCGAAGGAAATACGCCGTCACAAACTGATTCCGGCATCCTCGAGGCTAGCCTTGCATGCGGTACGAAGAGGGGGAATATGGGAAACTCAGCGGAGAGGGGAGAAGATGAAAATAGTTTTTCATAGAAAAAGAGTTGGGAGGGTCTGGGGGGCCGGAAAATGAAATAAACGCATCTACAATCGAAGATTCATGTACGCGCGTGACCTCGCAATCGGTAATAATAGTGGAAGGATTGACGGGGAACGCAACACCGCTTTGCGATTCACGCCCGACTGCTGTGTGTGGCGGAAATGGGGGGGGGGCAATCCCTGTCAGATTTTGGTGACCGAAATGGGCAGGGAATCGAAAAATAAGGTTTGCCGTGAGAGAGGGCGGCCCCAGTCCCGGCTCAGCACACAAGGGGACAGTGGGGGTTCTGATTTTTGGTAAAATCCCCATAGAGGGAAGAATTCCACCAATGATTGAGAAGAGACACTAAAGGGAAACGGCATGCTACCAACTTTAGGGAGGGAAAAAGGCTTGCTGGAGTCCAAGTAGGCTGTGTTGCGAGTCCTCCAGTAAGTCTCGACGGCACAGTGGGGTATCCGGCAAGAGCAGGCATTCCCGAAGAGTGGAGAAAAAGTCGCGAAAGGCTTGAGAAAGGGGGCTTCTGCTTCGCGAAGTAATACGGCCGTGGGTGACTGAAGAACCCACAGTCTCCCTTTGTACGCGAACATCGTCACAAAAAAGGAGTCGTAGGTCGAAACAAAGGAAACAGTAGTTTTAGCGTCGCAGAAGCACTGAATGCTCGGTAACAGATGAGAATGTTGACGGGGGTAGAGAGGGGGGATCGAAGAGGGGAAGAAACCAATGACGCGTATGATACTTGACACACCCCCTTAACTTCTGCACGTTGTGAAGAGGAAACACCTGTAGGACCGCGGGGCAACTTCTCGTGACGATCTCGGCGGAGAGTGGAGGCAGCAATGCCTTGGACCCTTGGGCAAGAAGCGGCTCCTAATTCGGCAGATTAGAATTAGGGGTTGTTGGAATATCTCTCCGTTGTGAGGGGGTATGTGCGTCTCCGGGGAATTCGGCAGAGAAATGAGGGAGGGAAAACGTTTGGGAAGAGGAAAGGGACTGATGCCTCCTCAGCGTCCGTATAATCGGAAAAAACAGATCGGGGAAAACAATCTCAGTAAACGGCCAGATGTAGGCTGCAAAGGGGGGGGCCCCAAACGAATTAGGGGGGCTGTCACTCGTAAAAGGGGCAAACAATATCCACGTTGGAAAAATCAGAGTTGCTCGTAATGAGGGATTTAATGTCGACGGAAAGTACCTGTGTGGGGACACACCGGCGAGACCCGTGATTGCACAGGCTTTTGATGAGAGACTGGGGCGAAAAAAAACGAAATAGAAAGGACCAGAGAAAAAGCGTAAATAGCGTGACAAGGTCACCCTCGACCCTCGCCTAGGAAAGGAAAAAAATGGTTCCTGATCGGAGGATCCATCGCCCCTCTGGATCGCAGGTAATCCGATGACGGAAGTCAAGCCACCCACATAGGAAATGGGCGCTTCAATGCGTTTAAACTTAGGGAGCCATCGGGAGGACTTGTGGGGGGGGGGGATGTAGAAGGAAATTTAGGGAACCCATGGAGGGGGAAATAGGAGGCAGAATGGGGCGGCCGAGGGGTGACAGTTGCAGTCTAGTAGGGTCTGAATGGGTCTCTTGGTTCTTCGGTCATATAAGTATAACAGCAGACTAGAAAAAGTAACCACCAAAGAGAAGTAAGGAGGAAGTCTGGACGATGGGACGGGAAGTGCTGTGAGCTCATGAGAAAGAAAAAAAGGATTGGGCTCCAAGCGGTGCAAAAGGTGTACAGGAATTAAACAAAGTAATGAAGAGCGGGAAGCGTCAACTTGAGTTACTTGAAGTGCTGGATTTACAAAGATGTGGGGCTGAACAGGGGAGGACTCTTAAACACGATTCATATCGGGACGCTTAGGGAGTCCTTCAGAGTCATTCTTGAATAAAAATCAGGGACAGAAAAAAAAGATGGGGGGAAAAAGCACCCAACTCGGAGGAATCCAACCACGGATACTTCAATCTGTAGGAAAAGGCCGCTCTTGCAAGCGGAAGGGGGGAGGCAGCGGAAGGAAGGAAGGTAAGGGCAGAATCTCATCTAGGAAGATTAAGTGTCCGTCCGTAAGCTCTATGCAAACTTGATTCAAAAGGACATAGAGGGGGGGGGGCCAAAGATAGGAAGGGGACGACACGATCTCCCTGGACTCATCGTCCTCAACTACAGGAGGGAAATAAAGGCAGTGAATATCTCGAGGTAACGCTTGAAGGGGTAAAAAAAAAAGGGGCAGAAGCACGTGAATGACCGATAAAAGAGCCAAGGTGCTGGCGCGCGACAATCAATATGTTAGAGCTGAAATCTCAAAGCTATAGACTTTGCGCGAAGAAAAGGGCACGCACGAATTGAATCGGCGGGGACCAGGATCATATGGTAGCCGACTGATGCACGAATGGCGGGCTTCAACTACGCCACAACCGACCGAACCCTATCTGGAAAGCCCCCGAGGGGTGTTGTTCGGAAGAGTAAAGGGGAAAAGTAGGTCTCCATCGGAGAATACTACGAACCTGGAAAGGCAAAATCATCACAGCTGACAAGGGGGTATTTGGAAAATTGCTGATGCAAAAGGTTGCTGGTGGGAGGGGGGGGATGCAGAAGTGGGAGAACATTCGCTCATCCGGCAAAGTCACATGAAGCAGGGAACCCAAGTTTATTCCAACAAACAGTCAGGGGACGTGAATGGAAGGGGGGGGACAACGGCGCGAAAACAGAAAGCCAGGGGTCTTGAAAAAGTAAGAAGTTCATTCGTATGTTGGAGGTACACGCGATCTGGGTTCGAATCGAGAGCACTTACGGAATCTTCTGGAAAGTTCGGGATGAGGGGGTATCGATAAAGCGTGCACAGCAATTGTAGGGCACGGAGGCAGGAGTTCCTCAAAGCGCATTGATGGGCCCATTTCGTCACAACAATCGCGAGGCATGGAACGTGCGTGGGCAGCCTGGGCGTAACGCACCGTTTGTTGAAAAAAAAGGGTCGGGCAAAGGGGGGGCCCTGCTTCTAAAGAACGTCAGGGCGCGCGGCAAAATGCGATCAATCCCGGGAAGGGATGGCACTAAAGTAAAGGACTTTAACGAAAAAGCCCGAAACGGAGATGGAAAAGCCACCCTCGTCCTCTACGGACAAGCTCGGCCCAGGCAGTTAGAATCCGGGACACGAGGAGTGATGTTGGCAGGTAGCGACTACGCGTTTGGGGCCCCTCGTGGAAAAAAAAACAGGCAGCAAGCGGAAGAAGGGGAACGAAGACGCCTAGGAGGAGGGTCACGTAGGTCGAGAAGGTGAGCGTTGTGCCGTTCTCCGAAAAAGAGCTGCTGGCAAGCCCTTGGGAAAAAGCCTGGGCGAAGGAGGCGCGCTCGGTGCCTCGCGGTCTCGAACTATGATAGGCTCGGCGCGGGATAGCGAGTCGCAAACTATCCCCTGCGTAGGGGAGAAGTGAGGACGATCGAGAGGGGGATCCGGAAAGACCCGGCCGTCGGAACTCAAGGGACATCGCTATCTTAAAGCGGTACTTCTGCGCACGCGGCAAGTTGTGGAGAGGAAAGAGGAGGGGGGCGCTCTGTATGCGCAGAAAAGTATCCTGACTGAAGAGAAAGAGGGAATCGCTGGGGAGGTAAGAGGCTCCCCGATCACTACCACGGGGGACGCGGACTTTATCTCTTTCAAGAAAACTGGAGGTTGTTGCGACTCGGGAGAAGCCGGCGAACTACTCTACCCGGTCTTGTCTCTGGGTAAGAGGGTATTAACAAAAGTGCCGAAAACACAAACGGACGTGGCAGGCGGGCAGTTTCACTCTTAAGTTCACGCGAAGCACTATAGCGACAAAGGGGAGACGCCTACTCTCATGTGAGACCGACATCGCCCCGCAAGAGAAGGACTAAAGAAGTCTGCCGGATAAAAAACGAAATAGATATGAAGACTGGACCCACTAAGCTCACCAGAAATCCGATCGGGGGGCCTCAATTGCTCAGGAGAATCGTCCATTTTGGCTCGGGCGCCTGCTGAAAAAACCAAGACGGTAAAAAACGGCCACAATTCCCTTCAGGGGCGGCTCGGCGGCAGCGTGTCCGGAGAAAAAAGAAAGAGCGGTTTGATTGAGTTTTCTGAAGAAGGAACGCGTCAAATGAAAGAGCCGCAGCCCCTTCAGAAAAATAGGCGGCCGGTGACCTGGAGGGGGGTTCGCTTGGGGAAAAAAACGATCCGGTCGCGAAGCGAGCGCGGGCGAAGTTCCAATCGGGATCAGACGAGCGGGCAGCCGTTGGGACATAAGAAAAAAAAACAACCATGCACGGGGAAGCTAAAAATCCTAAGGGCAACGATAAAGGAACTCGCGGGGGACGCGCGCGCGCTCGACAAAATTGGGCGGGGAATTGGCGCTGGGGAAGCATTCAGAAAGACTAAGGACTTAACATGAAAAAAAAATGAAAATCGGCGAAGAGGGAAGCCTGGAACCGACCGGCTCGTCTAACCGCGCGTGCCTCTCCCGCTGGGGGCCGAGCAAAGAGGTAGTCGTTTGTCATGACAAGGAAAGTCGCCCTTAAGGGCTCGTAAAAGCCAGGGATTCGGAGCCATCGGTGCTCAGGAATCGCGCGCAGCTCGTAGCGAGGGTCATAAGGACTCCTCTAATCAAATGCCCATGGGGGCTGCAAGGAAGAAAATGGCGATTAACGCGTCTCATGCCGGAAGGGGTTTCTGGAAAGGGGTGGGAAAGCACACGACGCTTCCCCCCTTAGGTACGAGGGGGTCGCCAGACGCCCTCTACTACCGTCCAGGCGCCGGAGTTCCACTTCTAGAAGAGGAAGGAAAAATAACGCTGATACACATTGTTGGCAGGAAAAACGTTCTTGAGGCCCTGAAGTTCTTAACGCCTCCAGGGGCGGAGTCTCTAGACTCCCCCTAGGCACTTGCCAGCCGTAGCCTGAAAAAATGATGACGGTAAAGATCATGGGCCCGGCCCACTAAGTTAAGAGCGTTTCTTCAAAAGGCCCTCTGCGCCATGACACCCGGGCGAAAATGGAAAAAAGAGGGAGGGAGGCCGCCCACGCGTTCCCCGATGAATGCTAAAAAGAGGGCTCAGCCTCGATCGCTGGAGGAGGAATCGACGAGAGGAAGTAGCTGACGGGCCACGGGAGAGCGGTTCCACGCTCATAGGGAAGATTCCCCTCCAGGAGCTCGGGGTTTGAAAATCCCCGGGGGGAAAGCGACGTCGCGAAGGGCACCCCGACGTAGGGGGGCAGCGCGATCGAGCAAGGCCGACTAGACGCGATGGATCTCGCAGAAAAAAAATGGGAAGAAGAAAGAAGGATCTTGGCCGAAGCGCTTGCCTCAAAGGGTATGGTCGCGATGCCGGGGGCACTTGTTTCAGGTGGCAGGCGCGGAAATGATATCCGGGGGAACGGAAGGAAGTGAGAATGCCATCTCGGAAAGAGCATCGCCGCGATCACGACAGCTCACAACAAAAAAGACAAGAGAGGTCATTAGCCCGACGAAGATGGGCGAAAAGACAAGGGCTCCGCTGATCTCGAAAGCTGCATCATTATGCGCGCCTGCCCATAGGAACACGGGTGGTCAGAAGAGTCAGGGGGCACCAAGTACCATGAGCTTCGCCGCTTCGAGGGCACTCCCGAGCAGTAGGAACTTCATGAGGAAGGAAAAAAGGCGGGTGATCTTCCAGGCCGATCGTTCCTGCGTGTGTGACCTGCTCGGCGTGTCAACGATAGACAGGGGCGAGCGTCCTTTGACCTGACCAGGCCTCACCGCACAGAGAGAGGAAGGGGACTAACAGCATCAAAAAGTGCCGCGACTAACAACTGGCAAGCTCGTCGAGCGCTCCGGCACCGGAAGGTCCTTTCGTCCAGAGAAAGAGGGGTCTATCTTCCTGGGGAGGAACCAGCAACGGGATGCGTTCTGCATCGCTAAACACGTCCGCTCGCCAATCATGGAGAAGGAGTCGCCAGAAAAAAGCGGGTGGAAAGCAGATGGGCCTCCGCCCTGAATGATTCGAGGCGATTCGCAGGACTACTCTGCAGGGGGGGGGAGAGGGGGGGAGTCTTCTTCAGTAGGCGCCCCTCCCCATAGCGTACGAAGGAGAACAATTACAACGTGCGGGGGGGGGGGTCAACCACTTGAACTATGGCGCGACCGGCAGGAGTACTCTGCAATCGCAGAAGCTTCTGCCGTGCGCCAAGAAGACTGGATAGTGGAGAGCTGAGTAGACTGGGGGGGTGACGCGTCGGGGATGGGCCCCACCGTACGAAGTAGGAGATGAGGGGGGGGTCTTGGGCCTATGTCCTAGGACGAGGATTGCAGCTTCGAAAAAAATCGCTGTCAAAGCGGGCGTACCCGAACGCGAATCGGACGACGCAAGGACGATTGTCCTCAACAAGCTGGCGGACCGCTGACCCGTGACGCACGGGGCAAAAGAGAGCTGCTGACGCGAAGGGTGGTTCAGTGAAGGTCATGCCAATACTACAAGAAGAAAAACACGCCTTAAAAAGAGCGCCGCTGAGAACGGAAAGGGGTCGGCTCGCAGAGTCGACGAAAGTCAGAGAAAGCTTGTGATGGTCCAGAAAGCGGGCTTTTCACAGATAAACAGCGCCAAAAAAAAAAAGGAGAAGCGCGCGCGACTACCGCGAAAGTGGGCCGAGAGGCGCCCGGGAGTAGAGCTAGGAGGAAGTGCGCGCTGAGAAAGGCGGTATAGAGGCCAGGACAACCTATACCCGATTTGAAAGAAATCGTTGTGAGCGATCGCTTTAGAACGACGAAGTGCAGCACAAGCGGCCCGATTCACAGGAAAGCCTAGGAAAGATCAGGGGGGGGGACATGCAGTGCTCGAGAGAAGCAGGGGGAAGGGAAAAAACAGATCGAGACCTCTATCAGCAAGTCGCCGGGGAGGAAAGGGACTGGTTCGCCAAAAAAACCGAACAATGGGTTAAGCGTCGGAGTAGGGCAACTTCTCCCATCAAGGAAACATAGCCGTCCACCATGACGCTGGCGGCTGCTACTAAGATCTTCGAATGGTGCTCGAGGAAAAAGAACTGGGAGGTCAGGAGCGCGCGTCAAATTTTCCGGGGCAGAGGGCGTCGTGTATACTGAGGGGATGGGGAAGACTACAGGGACGTCGGCGAGCTTAAGAGCGCAGGGGGAAAATCTTGCAGTATACCACTTCCCCGCGATAGACACGGCCGGGATCGCGACGAACAGTGCTCTATTGTCCTACTCTAAAGCTCAAAGGGAAGCGCGAAGTCCCAAAAAAAACAGCCCGTCGAGCACGAGATCAAGGATCTGACAATCACGGGGAAAAAAAAAGTGGGATAGCGAAACTGGCGAGGGGAAAATTCGGCAACGCGATCCTCAGGTCGCCCAAAAGGGGAAAGCTCTAGCCTTCTAGAAGAGCCGCCGCCTCATGAGCGTACAGGGGGAAAAAGCAAGTGCGGGGCATAAATATACGCGATGCAGGGACGTCCTGCGTCGTCAAAGACTCCTCGATCGCGAACCGGGTCTAGAACGACGCCGGGTGTGAGGGAGCGCTGGATGAAAGAAAAACCGTTCCCCATCGCCGGGTAAGCGCGAGAGCCGAAAGGTTGCTCGCTGTGGGGAGTGTTCAGGAAGAAATCCCCAGAAGCTGCTTCCGAACAGAAACTCGCGGCAACGTGGGGAGTGCGGTCAGAAGGACCCCTCTGTCGAGGGGTAGTTGGTCAGGGATAATGCTGCTCAGGGTGGCCTGTCGCTGTCGCGTTTTTAGGAGCCAAGTGCACGTCCTAAAAACCTCACCGTGCACCGGCTGAAGCTGCCGACGAGGAAGGGGCCGAGCTTAACCAGAAAAGTGGAAGACCCTACTCCCGGACTAAAAGGGGCCGAGGGAAAAAGGTCGTTCAGTGTAGAACTAGCCGGGAGACTTGATCGGGCAGAGAGAGCCCTGACGGTGGTCCCGGGAAGCGTTTGAACCCTTTTCTTCTATCGGCGAACGGAAAAGGCAACAAGGTTAAAACTGCCCCGCGGGTGCATCATCTGTACAATCGAGCTTGTGTAACGAATATGAAAAGCATCATTCTCGGGAGGAAGGCTCTAGGGAGGGAACCAAAAGATTTGGGTAAAAGGGCTAGTAAGGTGACGGCCCATTATATGAGGGTAAGACAGGCGAGAGGGGGGAAAGAGGCAGTACTTCTAACTATCGGGGCAATCGTCTCAGAAACCGCTCTTGGACGCCTCACCCAAAAGCAATCGAATTGGAAACAGGGTCGAACTTCGGAGGAACACCCGTTTGCGGAGAAAATTCACGGGGTGGGGGGAAATCCCTGGGTTCATAGAAATTCCTGTCCAAAGAAAGGGGGGGCGGAGAGGTGCAACTGGAAACAGACTCTCCTTGTGCCTTGAGTCGCACCCGGCCAGACACACCTGGGGAAGCCTTTGTCATGTGGCGGAATTTGGAGGGAAAAAAAAGTTCGAAGCTAGGGATTACGAGATCCATTCTAAATTCAGTTGGAAGGGGAGGGGAGACAGGGGGGCAGGTCTGGGAAGGTGTGGGGTTTGATCCGACAAGTCGGCAAAAAAAAAAATTCAGGGGCCGCCGCTTGATAAAGGAGGCGTGACACTGGTCTTCGCGAAGTCAAAATGAGACTTGGCGAGGAAGAACCGCACCCCCTTGGAATGGAGAGATCAACCAAAGGGTATAGAATTCTGGACACTTATCGGGGGGGTCGCCCCGTCAAACAAGTAAACTAGTTCCCTGCCCTTTCGAGGCCTCGAAAGTGGGGTAATTACAGGCCGGCGGGGGAGTCGCCAGTCGCGATAGACTGATCTTCGCCGCTGGGAAAAAGTTTTCATAGAAGAGAAGGCATTCAGAGGGACGGAATCCAAGGAAGCCTGAGAAAGTCATTTACCTTCAAAAGGAAATGCCCGAAGTGCAGGCTCCTTCGTGTCCGAACCCTTAAGAATGAAGGGAAGAGCCGACTCGGGGTGGGGGATGCTTTATGCAGCCCCCAGTGGAATTAGTTTCGGGAAACTTTTGTAAAACGCCGGGAAGGCCTCCATCAAAGAAGTATTGACGCAGAGGGGATGGAAAGAAAAAAATCTCAGGAAAACTGCCAGAGTCGTAACGCAACCAATGGGAAAAAAAGGGGCCAAAGAACTTGGGCTGAAGGGGGACAAAAACAGAGGGGGAAAAGTGGAGCCAAATCAGGGATCCAGGGAATGAGGGAGATAAGATTCCAGGGAGCAGCACTTCCGGGGGGGGGGTTCACTGCCGGAGTAAAACGGCCTTTCGTCTGAGGGATGTTGTTGAGGCATTACCTGAAGGACCGAAAAAAACAAATGAAAAGAATCGGTGGGGCGAATGAGCAAAGTTCACACCCTCAGAAGGTCGGGAAGTGGTTATAAATACCTGAAGGTACGTGATCGCAGATCTGGCTCGCTGATGCCGTACGAAAGGTACACACCCCCAAGATCGCGATGGCGCGCAATGCTTGGAGAAATTGGTTAAAAAGCCAGAAAACCTGTCGGTACTTCACAAAAGACATCGGTAATCCTCACGAAACAGAGAGGGGCGAATGATTCCATATCAGGAAAAAAGGTAGCTAGATGGTTTCGAGTGGGGGAAAGTGCTTCTATTCGCGACTAACTATTCTCAAGGGTAAAAGGTTTCCGTCAGGAAATCCGACAGAAACGTGCAAATCACGGAAAGAAGCATGTGTGAAAACAGTACAGGAGTCTGACGATTGAGAACGTGGAGGTCTGGCCAGAGACGTATTTTGCTCCAGGGAAATCGGTCATGATGTTGTCACAGCAGAAAGCCATACCGGAAAAGAGTTGGGTAGTTTGGTACGAATCTGGCCGTTTCGAGATGGGTTTCGTTCCAAGAGCTGACGATGTCAAGAAAGGAACGCTGATGGAAGATCAGCTTTAAAAGGATCGTCCACAGCAGAAATGTCATCTAAGAAGAATCGGCCTGGGGGAATACAAGCATCCACAGCGAACCAAGAGTCTACTCAGGGGACGAAGGAGCAGATGGCGGGGGAGAAAGGGCAGGCATTTGGCGAAGGTCAATGAAGTCAGAGACCAAAAGGATCCAAATCGGAAGGGAGTTTGCCCAGGTCGGGGGGGGGAACTAGGGAAAACAGAGAAGGTGTGTCCAGCAAGTCTAACGAAGGGCGAAAAACGCCGGGGTCGAGAACGTCTAAGAGGAAACTTATGTACGGGGGAAAAGGATTCGGGAGAGGAAGGGGGCTGTTGCGGTGCGACCGGAAAAGAAGTGTTACTGGTTCACCGATAAATGATGGCACCAGTATCGGCGCCAAAATGAAGTGAAGCTGGAATACTTAAGTCGCGAAAAAAAGAGCCAGTGGTACGAAACGGAAAAATGGAGCCAGCGGCGGGAACCCGGAATGAAGGGGGCGAGAAACCAAGGGGAGTTAATTCTCGCTGGAGAAAGGGCAACTACGCAACAAAACCTGCCCCCCGATCTTGGAAGACAAGCAAGGGAGTAGAATGTATCGGGGAGATCGAAAAGACTTGTCAATCGAAAAAGACCTTCGAAGGAGGCACACAGCCACAGAAACCGATTGAAGGGTGGATGTTGACGCAAAGTGCGATATAAGGCAAAAGCGGGAAAGTTGACCGGTCCAAGGGAAAGAATTCTGTTATCCGCAAATCGAAACAGGGAATGTGGCATATGCACGCCAGGAGGCCAATACTGCCCGGGGGGGGGTGCGTGCATTTTTCGCAACGGAAGGGGGAGGGAAGAACAGGGAAAAGCCACATCGTATCGTTGAGAGGAACGGTTTTGCTGAAATTGCGATCATTCGAATGGAAACACAAAGCTTGCGACGAAAGACTAGCGCCAAATTGGACCCACTCGCGGGAGATATTCCAAGATTGTGGACGCAATGCGGAGATTAAGAGGGCGGTTCCCAGTAGGGGCGTCAACCAGATCTGCCGCAGAAATGTGGCGGGCAGCCGCGATGTATGCGTAACTCCAGGTGTTGCAATCGGGAGACGGAGTCCGCAAGCTTAAAAGAAAAGGGTAGGAACCAGAAGGGGAGACACAAAGGCGCCACGACCCAAAACCCCCCCCAAAAAAAAAAACCCACACCCACGACCCGCCCGGGCTAGCTTGCTAAAAAGTCCCGGCCCAGGCGTGAAACGGTGGGGGAAAGGGCCTGCGCCCCCCAATCCTAAACAGCTCGTAGGCTCGTCGGCACATAGGCGCGGGTACGGTGATGTGGGGGGGGAGGAAGACGCAAAAAAAGGGTGCGGAAAATCGTTGCGCAAAACGGAGAATAAAAAGCGGCGCGCGGTTCCGGAGGGGAGAGAAATGAGACATCGTTCGCTGGAAACTCCAAGTCCTTTACGTTGAAGACTCGTGGACGGAAGAAAAAAAAAGCTTCTCGAAACATGTTAGGTGGAAGCCATCGAAGAGCACATCTTGCTCCAACGCACTACCGCTGAGAGCGAGACGTATCGACCCTTCGCGACTCAGAGGGTGTCGACTACTATTCAAAGGGGGGTCGCGATCTAGTATCGGGACGTACTCTCGCTTGAAGGAGGGTGACCTCCTTTCTCTTGGGGCGGAACAACTGCACAAGTTTATTTCTGAACCGAACTAATGCGTCAGGCGGCGGATGGGAGGAAGGCGTTTTCGGGGGGCGTCCTCGCGGATAGGTCGTAACAGAAAAACCAGGAACGCCAAAAAACGTGCTTTGAAAGAAGGCCGTGTCTCGGGGGGAGGGACTGGTTAGGGAAGCTGTTGCTCGGTGGGGAAAACTCTCGCGCTACCAAGGAGGGTAGACTCTTGTATAGGGCGGTACTGAGGAACGTCAGGACCGGCCCACGGATACAGGAAGCGGGGCAGAAGGTAGAAGGAAAAGGAGGAGTGCAAAGTGCTCTCCTGAGAGCCGACTCCATGAAGTATCAAATCCCGCAGTCGTGAAAGCGCGCGAAGCTCTACGAAGTCCAACGCCTGAATGGGACGACGTGAATTCTCAAAAACTCCGAAGCGCAGCACTCTGCATCGTCTCGCCGTCAGCCAATGTGCCGGAAGGGAAGCAGCTTGCTTGTCAAAAGCCATGCCCGCCGGGCCAGGAAGAAAAAGCTGAAAAACCGTCTCTGACTGCTCTGGGGCATATCGTCATCAAAACACCCTAAAACTAAAAATGGATGAAAGAGAATTTGGGTGGACCGCGGAAAAGAAGAGGAATCTCTAGCACTCATGATCACACGGCGTCCACCCCGGTCGAGGCGTCGCTGGCAAAGTGGGGGGCTCTTGCAGCTTCACGATTCCGTCGGAAGCGATAGAGGGGAAGAGAGGTAAAAATCGTGGAGGGGAACTAGATGTGATAGTGGGTCACACCGGGGCCATGCAGCGCGCGCAGAGACGCCTCATAAAAACGGGCCCGAGCAGCGAGCTCGGGTGCCGCCGACTGAATAAATGTGGGTACAGTGAATCTGGAAAGCCGCCGAGGGAAACAATCAAGCTCAACAATCGTCGACACATCGTCAAAGAGAAGTGCCCGGGTTAAATTTCGCCGATATACTCATGCATGAATCGGGGGGACCGGAGACGTGCCATCCGCGTGCGTGCTAGGGAAAAAAAAAACGCTTGAAAGGTCAAAGTGGACTTCGCAGCAGCTTGAACGAAGCAAGCACGCGGCCGGGGGCAAAAAACTGGGGAGTCTTCAGAATAAATTCCTGAGAAGCATCTGGTGTCAGCTCAGAAGCTGCAAATTCGGAAGAAGAACAAATGAAACAAATTCGAATCTGCAAGACTCGTCGAGGACATTGGCCCAACCTGCAAAGTGGGCCCGACGTTTGCAGGGTGGGGCCCAGACGAAACTGCCGGAAAAAAAAAAAAAGTGTAAGGAGAGACGCCCTCGAAGAAGGACCATGCTCTGGGTTGCTCACTTTCGAAGCAACGCGGGGCCCGGGAGGCAAAAAAGACGGAAAGCTCTTTTCATAAGGGGCTCTTCGCAAATACAAACACGAACCAAGATCAAGTTCTGATCGGCCAAGTCTCTCCCTGAAAACTCTGTCGCGCGGACGAGAAGACGAACGAGATGCCCTTTGGCAAAACCAGAGCACATGCGAATCGGCCCCGCAATAACTTACGGGTGCGAAAGAACGGTCCTGGAATCTCATGGCCCTCCCGGACAGAATTCCCACTACTACGGGGGTTTCCCGGACGGAGAAAGGGGTTAGCTCGAGAGGGGCCTCAGCGTTTTCTGGCTTGGAGCTCGACCGTACTAGCTCATCCGGCTCGAGAGACTTGACTCTGGTGCAACAATACGGAAAAGTAGAGCCGAGGATCACAGAAGCTGTTCAACGGGGGCTGGGCCGGTTTAGTCCCCTAGTTAGCTAGGGTTGGGGGTATGGAGTAAAACTCATGCCCTGCACATTTTCTATCGTCTCCTCCCTTCAGTAAGTTAGTGTCGCCTCTGAAAGAGCGCATAGATCTGATGATCTCTCTCACCTACGATAGCACGAAAAGACTAGTGGGTAGACTCCTGAAGCGCTTGGGACAGCTTCGGTGGCCGTAGGGGGTACGTGACCTGCATGTTGAATGGATGAAACTGAGTATGGGTCGCGAAGACGGCAGCCGTGATAAAAGGGAATCTCGTCGGCGCCGAGCATCGCCTGAATCAGGGAACAGAAATACCACAAAAGAGGAGGAGGAAACAGAGAGATTGCCCGTGAATCGGAGGTAATGCCAATATACCATAAGCCGAAGAACTATGAGAATATCGCTAGTACGCGATATGAAAGCATATATCTAAACGAAAGGCCGTTTTTACATGATTCAAAAACCGAGAGCAATCTCAGGAAAGCCTATTAGCGTCTGAAATAAAGGCTGGAGTGGAGTGTACCTGAGCACGTAGTCAACTATGTTTGTAGGAGTGAGCGGAAGAAGGAGGGGTAAAGCGTGATCAGGAGCGTCGATGCCGTGGTCCTGCGCATAAAGCTTTTTCTATCTTCAATCGAAGGGTCGTACTCCTCGTTTCCCGACGATTGAATGGCGAGGTTCGGGGGAGCGGATGTACCAAATGGGAAGGCTTACCTTACCATAATGGACCACATGTCTGCTTCTATCTCCCCGAGGGTATAACAGCAGAGGGGGGAACCGTGCCTCCTCCGTTCTCGAAGGAAATCTAGAGGACTCGTTCAGCTCTCAGGCAAACTCTCTAGTATCGCTTCTTGGAAAAAAGTTCTGATAGTCCGGAGAAGTGAATACTCAGGAACGGCTCATCGGAATGTCATTCTACCTCGCTTCCTTCCAACTCTCGGGGGGCCCTCTTGCCCCGGGGGAAAGAGCTTAAGGGGGATTGCACAACGGGATAACGTTTTCCTGCTGCGCGAGTGATTCCTCTTACGTCCCCTCTCCGGGGGGGAGTTCTCGGTCTCCCTCTCTGCCTTCCTGTTCGAGTCCTGAGTGCTTCAATCCCAAGAGGTCCTGGGAAGTGTTACACTTTTTCTCGATTCCCCTGGTCAAGCCTGGCAAGTAGTAAGAAGTCCTGTTCCAAGAAATTAAGCGTAGCTCAGACTGGAAGGAAGCCGGAGTTTCGGTCGTTTTGTCGTGCGAAGGGGGTAACAAAGGCGTGAGGAGGTTCGAAACAGATACATTACGTGGTTATAGGGCTAGGGTCTGGATTGGCCCCCACAACACGCGAATTCTCGGCCGAAGTGTTGCTCTGAAGGGGATCGAGGAATGGCTCTTATCGCCCAAGATGGCAAAAAGAGTGTCTGTTCAGCTTCGAGGAGCTCGAAAAGACGCGTGAAGGAGAGCAATTCGAAGACGCGAGCCCAGGAACGGCCGCTTTCTTGACGGAGGTGAGGCAGACTCTCTAATTTCGCATCGGGAAGGCGGCACAACAGAGAACAGCTCGAAGCTAGCCAAAAAGAGGCGACGGCGATCGCCGCTGGAAGGTACCTGTGGAGCCCGGTCCGCTCGCCAAAAAAAAACGCAGCGCCAGACGGAAACTTGGGGGGGAGAGGCAAAATCTACAGAGGCGGGTCCCACAGCGGAACACACAAAGGTCGAGCGTCTCGAACGCTACTACAGTTCCTGTCTCGGTCGCCAGAAAGGCGGCGAAGTGCGCATGCATGGACTGTCGGGGGGGCCAGGTCTGTCACAAAACGGGCTAGAGGAAAGGATCCCCGATTTGAACGACCTCGTGGAAACAAGCGTCCGGTCGCTCACGAGGGGGTAGGCCATGCGAAATAAACACCGTACCGCACAATGGCCCTTTTAGTGTAACCCCAAGGGAACGTACTTTCGGAGTTCTGACTCTAGAGACCGCCATTCCTTTTCTAACCAGGTTCACGCTCGCTTGGCCTGTAATATATCGTTTTACCCGCACTGAACATTACTCCGGCTCGAAGCCGTAAGACCTAACCAGGTTCGCGGGACCGAACCCCATTAGATTTGGCCAGTCTGAGTACTTACACCTATGGGCACAAGCTCCGGTGAGTCTTGACTACATCTGCTGTGGAAGGTTGGACTCGGGGGGTGGTCCGGCTAGACAGAGCGACAGCAATCGGAAGAGGGTGTCTGGGCAGTTATAAGTTCTCAACGCCGCTTTTGTGCTATGGGGAGAAGGTTAATGGGGAAGAAGGAAAAGAGAACGGGCGGGGGTAGAAAGCAAGGATGGGTCGTGAAGGACCGAAATATGTTGGCAGTCGTTTACGACTCTGCCAACAGTCATGAGAATTTCACGAGGGGGATGTAGGGTGAGGGTGGGCCCTGTCGGGTGAGGATCATAGTAGTTAGGAGTGATGAGAGCGTCTTCCTAAGTTCGTAGGACCCAGAGACAAAGGTTACTGAAGGAGCCGTTCCTGCACCATGTATAAAAGACTCGGTCAAAAGTCAATGAAAATGAACCAAACTCGATGCTCTTCAGGCACTGGGAGGTAAAAGGTCAGACGTGTGTACAGTCTACGGCGGGAATGAAAGTTTTCTATTGTTGGTCTTCTATTCGGGGAAAGGGGTTTTCTATATCGGATGATCTTCGGGGAGCCTCCGCGAGGAAAATTTGAAGAGAAAGAATGGCGAGGCTCCCGGAACCAGAACTACCTGCAACGTCCCTGGCCGGTGATCTCGAACTTAGAGGGGTGACTTATCGAAGGAAGATCGCAACGAGGGGTACAAGAACGGAACCAACCACTCACCGGACCAGTCGAGAAGATTCACGGCCGCGTACACTGTAACGGGGGGAAGGCTACAAATCCGGGGGGATCCTACTTGCGTGGAGGGGACGCTAAACAAAGGAGTCGCCTCGAAATCACGCAAGTACTCGAGCTTGCTCTACTAAGTCCGGTAGGGGGAATGGCTCTTCCTTACTGCTAGACAAAACTTGGTGAATGGTGGGGCCGCGCCTAACAGGGACTGATTCATCATTAAACACAGACTTGAAAATGAGGCTCAGGGCAGTCCCTGAGGGCACTAAGCGGAGGGAGGCCTTCGTCAACGACTTACGCTTTTGGCGGGGCCAGATTAGGTGACAGGATAACCCTAAATAATTTCTCGAAAGGAAGGCCGAGCGGGACAATCTCATCTTGGAGATGAGATTGGTAAGCACGAACTTGGTCATTGAGAGATTCATATGAAGCGCAGGAGGGGTACCCCGACAAACGCAAACCCTTCTCCTGGCTATTTCCAATTCGCCGCCTTCTACTGCTGTAAAGATCGGGGGGGTCTGTTTTTTTCTTAATGACTGAGTGAAAAGGCTCACGACGCGACAATCGAATCAAACTGGGTCGAAAATCCGCTGGGCCTACGGCCGACCGAGCTGGAAGGAGAGGGGGAGGGCAAAACGAAACCGTGGGCAACTCCTTGCGTGGATATGACAGACCGCTAGCCCTGCCGGCGTCGTGATAGGCTGGGTCGAACGGTTGAAAAGGGAGCAAGTACCTGGAGAGGAGGGTCAGCACGCATACGGTCCTCATAGCGTTAAACTAGTTAATTGGCGTCCGAAGAAAAAGGGAGTTAGGAATCCTCGAGGCTTCCTACGGGCACTATGGCATCATCGATTCGTACTCAGAGCTTGGGGGGTTCTAAGATCATAACTCGCTTTTAGGAAGTGCATGAAAAAGTACCACGAAGTGGGGTAACATAAGAAAGGGGCAACGTGGCGGAAAGAATGAAGACCGAATCGAATCCGAAGATGGGCAACGTACGGTTAGAACTCGCAGAGGCTCAGAAAAAGGGTTGGGGAAAGAAAATAAAAAAATGAAAGAAGTCTTAAAGGATGGGAGAAAGAAAATGACGACGGACTGGTGGGGGGAGCCTCCAGTGCAGAGGCAAAGTCCCTGGGAGTTTGTAGGGGGTAAATTAAGAAAGCACGACAACAAACAGTCTCGGAGAATGGTTGCCGTGGATCTGACGAAACGAAAGGCAAGAGAAAGAGGCCGTTTTAAAAGTGGTGGGAAGATTTGGCATCCCCTCTAAGCGAGGAGACGAGGGAGTTAAGTCTTTCCAACAGAGGTCACATGAGAACCTCGGTGAGAAGGACCGGCCAAAGATGGGAGGGTTGTTTCGTAGTTGGAAGAAAGCGAAACAGTCTACGCAAAAAGCAGTCGAATAGGGTAAAAGGCAGGAAATAGGACGGGTAAGTCAACTCGTGCGTGATCCCACGGGACTCTTTCTCGCGAGTGTGTGCGCAGAGTATCGGAAGAAGAAACCTCACATTCCGCTGTTGATGTCGACGCCAGAAACCGGGACCGGTGTGCCGTGATAGGGAGACTGTAGCAGGGAAAAAGCCGAGAATGTTACCTTCCTCGAGATGTAAAGCTAAGCTTGACGGAAGCGAGGGAATTCTACGTAGTGTCTCAGGGGCGTGGGATTATAGACAAATGCGAGGAGGTTAAGACTTCGCGAGGGACCTATGGCGTGTAATCAGGTATTAGGGAGGCTGTTTGAAGGTCCAGGTGGATAGAGCGATTACAGGTTCACAGGAAAATCGCTCTTCCGAGGGGAAATCAGAGTCAGCAGCGATGCATTTCCCGGCCGAAATCGAACCGGCCACGCGCTTGGGGGAAAAGAGGGGACAAGGGGAGAAGAAGTAGGGGTTGGATCGACTCGCGGGGATGCTCTTTATACCCCGACATTCCATTAGTTCTAGAGGAAATGAACGTGCAGGGGGGCCTCCCTTGGGGTAAAGATTACGAAGCGGAATGTGAAGACCATGTGAACAAGAAACGAAATATTAGTCTCTACAGAGGAAGTGGAACGAAGAAATAAGGAAACGTTGCCAGATCATAGGCGCAAACATTGTCAGCAGGAAACAAACCGGGAATAGGTTGCTTCCAAGAAATCTAAAAATGGCAACATCTTGCCCTTCATGGGATCAAAAAGAGGGGGGAAAAACCGCCATTGCGGGAAGTGAAAGAAAGATAACAGTTAACTAAGAGGAGACTACTCGGTTTTTGACAACAACCGTTCGAAGACAGGAGGGGGTATAGCGTTGAGGGAGTCTGCTTTTGTTTGTACTGACCAGTGAAACCAATAGAGCGCCAAGGAAGAGAAAAGCGAATAATAGGAAAAAACTCCAAGAAGACTGATCCAATCTGTCAAGGGTTCCCTGATCAGTTAAGGGAAGGAAAAAACACAAAAAAACCCCCACCTTTCAGGGTGCACAGCTGCGAAAATAAGAGGAGGTACCGCAAAGCGTAGGGTAAGGCGTGAAGCTGAATGGGTGAGGCGCCAGCAAAGAACCTAGGGGGTGCTGTACGAGACAAGAGTCGAATCAAAAAGACTCAGAGGGGGAGAGACTAAGGTAAACCCATGAAGCAGAAAGAGGAGGCACGAGAGGGTTAAAGTGGGCGCGGATATTTCCGATTCGAAGGGGTGCGTATGTGGGGGGCGGGAGGCATTAATTCTCACAAGAAACGCCGACGAAGAGTGCAACTAAACGGGTCAGAGACAGGGGAGACAGGAGGGGACCAAAAAAGGGAATCAAAAGCCATCTTCCATTCTCCAAGGATTTGGATCCAAGTACGGGGACAAGGAAGGGTCACAGGAGTTAACCAACGCGTATGAATTAAAAGAAGTTTGGAACGGAGGAAGGGGGGTGCGCCATGAGTTTTAAAGGAGATGGAAAGAGCGAGTAGGGGATTCCAAGCTGGAAAGAAATGAGCTTAAAAAAGGGGAAAATGTAAACGTCATCAAGCCTGGCAGGTTCATCAAATCTAATCGGACTTTTTGCGCCACTACAACGAAAATCAAAAAGGATCAATTCGAGATAGGACCACAACGGCAGCCGCTAGGGGATAACAGCGGCGGAAAGGTGAACAGCGGTAATTATAGAAAAAGATTGGGAGTCCATTACTGATTCCCCTGGAAAAGAGAAGTTTTTTCTCCAGAGAGCGCTATAGATCCAAACCGTCGCTAAGAGTCTCGAGTCCCGAGCCCACGAAAAGGCAAGGAAAGTGAAGAGAAGGTAAACTACTGGGGGGCTCAGTGTTCCTTGATTCCCGAGAGAGGACAGCGGTCTGGGAAAAGGGGAGGGAACAGAAATACATAAACTGGGGGTGGGCGGAAAATAAGAATACTTATGACAAAGGGAAGACATCAGCCCGTGGAAAAATCCGAAGAGGGGGTCTCCAGCAGGCGTCCTGACGAAAGTCAGAAAGGGCAAAAAGAGCTTTCGATGAGGCTAATACCAACAATCCCCTGCGACCGTTCTTGGACAAGGCCCCGAAAACGCTGGGGGAGGGGGCCTCGAAAGAAGGTTCAGCTCGTCCATCAGAGGGAATGTCAAACAGGGAGCAATGAAAAACTTCTGCAGGGGGTAAGTTTTGGCCGGTTGTCGCATCCACGCATAAATCGTGATAACTGTATAGGGGGGAGAAATTACAGAGACAAATGAGCCATTCAGAGAAAGAAAAAAGCTGAGGGGAAATTCAGGAAAACAAAGGATTTCCACCATGGCTTCTGGTTTCATTTGCACGGGGGCGTGCGGGAAAAGAGACATAATTCCAATTCTATTATTGTGGGTGGGGGGGAAAATCTGGGGTCTTAGAAATAATATCGCCTTACTAATTGCTTCCTATTCTAGTATTCGGAATAGATATAATGTCACAACCTCCATAAGGCGTCTTAATGTATAATTCCCCCCCTCGGGTGGGGATCTCAGTCTCTGAAAAAGACGACAAGCTCAGTGATCAAAGAACCCTTAGGAAGAAAAAACTCGTAATGAAAGGGGAATGATGGAAAAATAGGAGGTCCTGGGGGTTTCGACGCGCATCGGTCGCAAGCGTAAAAAAAGTAAAAAAACGCTCCGAGGCTTCGACAAAAGGAAAAAAGTTCAAGGGGAGAAAAAGTATCACAAGGAAAGGGAAGTTCGCGAAATTCCCTGCCTGAAAGGGTCCCCTGGGGCTTCTTCGCAGGCGGGACCAACTCAAAAAAAGCAGCGACTGCCATCTCTCCACGTCCGCTCTGAAAAAAATAAAAGACCGGTCGGTGTGGGGCGTGAAGGATTACTTTCAAATGATCGAAAACAGTAGCGTGGGGACCGCGTCTCGCGGAACGGGGCGATGAGACTCAGTCGCGTCGTGCCGCACAGGACTGACGTGCCGCGCGGGTGAAATGCTCGAAAAAAGCTGCTCAAACATGTTGAAGGAATCCATCGCAGGAAACAGACCTGGCGCCGTCAAGCTCCGATCAAAAACGGGCGCGAACGGGCGAGCGGGCCTCGGCCGAGGGCGAACTCCAGCGCAGAAAACAAGGAGGAACGAGGGGCGAGAGGGATCGTGGTCCTGCTCGCAGCGCCGCCTTCTGGGTAAACCATTGATCTTGTGAGGTACTTCTTAGGCCAAGCGGGCCCGGATGGAAGGTCGTAAGAAGAAGAGAGGCGTGGACAGGATGATAGATCAACATCGCTTGATCGGGGGACCCTCCTCATTCGTGCTCACGTGCATAGCCGATCACATCCACGCTGCTGTTGATAATCGGGAACGGGCGCAAATCGTAGAAAGGTACGCTGGGGGAGGGGAAAAAACACAGCAACCCAGCGTGAGGCTCGGTATATAGTAGGACGCCAGTAAAAACTCCTTCGAGCTACCCGGACGGGCAGGGCTCGTGAAAGCGGAGAAGGGAGAGAAACACGATCAAAGAAAAGCGGGCTGCAAGACGATCAAGATCCCTACACGACCCCAGCATCTCGCTCCCCTCGGGCAACCCACGCAAACTCTCCACTACAAGGACTCGATCGGGAAAACACTCAAGGAAAAAATTAAGCGGTCGCAGGGAAGTCGTGTGTAAGAAGTCGGCCGACTGGCCCCCGCCATGCCCTCAGGCAACGGGAAAACAAGACTGCCCTTCTCTTCGAGACGGCCGGCTCGTCCGCGACACCTCCTCAAAGAAGCGGATTGGAGGGGAGTTGATGAAAGCGGGAAATGGAGACTCATCACTCTGCTGCAGAAACTGCCTCCTTTCATGGCGGCCTATTGGGTCTCGTGGAGCTGAACTATGAAGCGTCGAGAAGAGGGGTAAGGATCTGGGGGGCCGACGGGCAGCAGGGGAACATATTGAAAAGCCTTGACAGCCGCCCACATGCATCGGAGACTCTAAGAGGGCGCGCCGAGGCGTCGACTTTGAATAGAATAAAGACCGGGTCCACCTGATTTGATGAAAGGGAAAAGGGATCTAAGAAAGACCGACGAGCAGGTCACGAAAAGAAGAGTCGTACAGGGAGGCGGGCGGCGGACGATCCCGCGGGTGTCCGACAGTGGAGGCGGGCGAAATCTCCTCTAAACATAGCTTCCCTAGAGTTGAAAGCTCATCCAGGAGGTCCAGTGTACGCTGTGAAGCAAGGAAGGGCGAAGGGATCATCTACAATCACTTCGAAGGGCGACTAGGATATAGGAGCTCTTCTACCAAGCGCGCGAAGATGGAAGTATACACGGGGAGATAAACCGAAACCTGGTGAAGCGCGGGGGGGAGAGCTGCCTATCAGGCGAGTACAAGAATAAAACCGGGGGGGCGAGAATTCGGGGGGCGGTGGGTGGGCTCGTGGGGCGCGACGGCACCCCGTTCCATTTACGAAGCAGTGGTCAGCCGGCGACCCCGAAAAAAGGCTCCTTATAAAAAGGGGCGCACGGCCAGAAGAGGCTCGACGGAGGGAAGGGTCTGGAAAAAACTGCGGGGAGAGAACAGTGGCCACGAGCATCACGTTCTGCTCAGTAGAAAAAGAAGCACCCTCCAAGCTGCTGAAATGCTCACTGCGACAATAGCCCTCCAGGAAAGGCAAAGGGGCAAGACGTAATCCGGGGAAAAAAAAATGCTGCAGGCATGAACGGCAAGGTGCAAAGTGTGGGGTCTCGGAAACCACTACCTGGGCCAACGAAAGTAATTTAGCAGAAAGGAAGGCGCATGAACGGCGACGTGGCTCGATAGTATAAACCCAAACAGAAAGAAGGTGACGGGAAGCATCAGACCCAGGACTTCATCTCCGCTCCATGCGCGTGTACTCTTGAGCTAGACGAGTGGCAAAAGAAAGCGAAGGAAGAGGCACCGGAGGAGAACTTTTTCCACCGCCTGCCGGGTGAGTCCGAATCACGGGGAGGGTGGGGGGGAGCTGGGACGGGGCCACACTTCAAGGATCGCGCCGACCCCAAGAGGCTCGACCGATCGCACTGAGCGACGCGATGACCTACCGAAAACAAGGAATCCACTAAAGGAAAGATAATAATTTTACGGAAAGTGCTCTTGAGTAGTGCCGCAGAAGCTTGCGAAGAGACAGGAGAGGCAAAAAGAAAAGTGGCAAGGGGAAGAAGGAGAAGAAGGCGCCGAATACAGAACGTGAGCCGGATCGGCCTCGATCAAAAGAAAGAAAACGAATGAAAGATATGATTTCTGGAGGGCGATCTGGAGAAAGGGAGTGGCAGGAGAAAGAACTGAAATAGAAGGATATTCAAGGACACCGGAACACGGGAACGTCGCATCGCTCCCTGACCCCGGAGCTGCGCAAGCGAATGGAATGACGGAGAAAAAAGTTCCTTCTTCTTCTATGAGGAGGTGCGGAGAGAGCAAGTGAGTAGTGGGAGGAAGGAGGACGCGGCACTAGGAAGGGGACTGCGAGGGGGACAGGCTCGAGTTGGCGGCGCGAAGAACCACGGGAAGGCGCTCTGAGGGATCCCACGGGAAGAAAAACCACAGAGGGAAAGAACCCTGATTTTACTCGCTCGTTTACCCAAGCCTCGGGAGAGCAATATACGTGGCTAATGCGAAGGTCCGCTCTCAGCGCTGATAAACGAACCCTACGGGTAGATGCAGATAATCCTTAAAAGCTCTTGGAGACCTCGAGCCCCGGGTCGCTCGTAGAATGGCGAAAGGGGGAGAAAAAAAATATCGGGTGGGTGCGGCCGCAGGCTTCTCGTGGGGGGAGGAAAACACGGGATCACTTTCGTGGCTGACGCGTGCAAAACGAAGAGAAGAAGAGGCAGGACTCGAAGGAGCGAGAGACTGGGGGGCGACGGGATGGGCGAACACGGTCACGTTCAAAAACCTAGGGGGCAAAACTGGGCGCATGGCGCGAACCCCGGCAAGGGAGGGGGGGGGGGGGAATCGCAAAGGACCGAGAGCTTCGTGAATCAAAAACTCCGGCGCCAAGCGGGAGAGCAACTGGGTTTAAATTGAGACTCAGTCGTTAAGAGGGGAGGAAACACTTCGAGGGGGGACTAGTAGTGACTGAATAACCCACTAAAGCTCAGCGGCCGATTGGGAAAAAGGGTCGAAAATATGTCCCTCGACTCAGCGGCAAATTAGAAAACTGGGACAACGGTGGAAGGGATCGAGGAGGACGAAGAGGAATCGGGGGAGTCCGCTCTCGTAATGTCAGTCACAGCTTTGCAGAACGCACCCTTTCTGAGGGGGCATGCCGTGATTCTGTGGGGGGGGTAAAGAGCGAAGGACTGATTGAAGGTCAGACACTTAACTAACAATCTAATCGGGGGAGCTCAGCCTCCTATTAAAAAAATGCCTCCTAAAAAAATCCGAGGAAAAAAAAGGGCTAGGATAAGACTGCCTCAACGGGCGCTAATGGGGCCAGAATAGAGATGGCTTCATTCCATCTCACGTTATCCCACAAAGGTACCCTGGAAAAAGGAAGAACTACTAAAGTCCTGTCGTTCAACGGGGACTGAGATGAAGAAAACGATAAAAAAACAAAAGGGGAACCTCGAAGAAGACCGGGGGGAAAGGGACTTTAAAGGGTCCGGCAGAAAAAATCCCGATTGGAAATCGTTTATAAAAAAAACGGAGAGTGCCTGCGACGCGAGCGTGCATCTCCAAAACAACTTCCAAAGGGAAAAAACTAAAAAAAATCAAATGCGTAAGACCGCGAGGGTGTGAAGGGTCACGATCAAACCAACTCCTATCATCACCGACTGGGTGGGATTGTCAACATCCGAGCCGCGATAACTTGGGGGGGGGGGGATTGGACGGTCTGTCCGGAGAGTTCGGCGGCATTGGGAGGGGACCAATCTAAAAAAATTCCACCATTTTACGCTACTCTATCGGAGAAAGAAGGACTTACTGGCATATGGACTTCAATATAAGACGTCTTGGAGCGAGCAGGGAGAAAATGGGAGAGGGCGTCTATATAAGCTGGGTCGATTTCGGGAGGAAATGAGAGGAATAAAGAGAGGAGCGAGATGGACGAGACCTTAACTTAAAGAAACGAGAAGAGGCGCGATGAATTTCCCGGGACCGTTAAATATCGGACAGGAACTGGAAGGGGATATAGAAAGCAAAACCGGGCGCTCGCAAGATTGGGTGTGCCCCTAGCCATGACTGCCACGTCGAGAGAGAACGTCGCTCTTACAATCACGTGATCGTCGTAGGCCGAAAAAAAACCGACTTCGGCGGAAGAGATTCAGGGGCGACCCTCCTAGACTAACGAGTCTCTATCTGCGATCCGAACAAGAACCTCACGAGAATCACAAGGGGACTCATGAAGAAACCGACCTCAGAACTAAACCCAAAAGTCGCTATCATTAGATCGAATCTCTAAAGGTTCGCAGAAAGAGAAGGGGGCGGGGAAGAGATGGAGATCTCTCATCTAGCCAAAACGCCGTTCGCGCTCAAAAGGGAGGGGTCTAAGCTTCAGGCTCAGCCGTGCTAGGCTATGTGGCGTAAGAAAAAAAAACAGGGGAAGGAGAAAGGCACACTTCAATGCGCCCTACTCTACTGGGACCGAGGGCGAGCAGGGAACGCTCTCCCGAAAGTCCTCTATAGTGTGGGTATCAAAGGGAGAAGGAACTACAGGGACCAAAAGGCCTCACACACCTCCCGGCGGCGAAAAAGAGAGAAACCGATCTTGCCGTCAGAAGACTATTTGCTTTAGGGTTGCCACGAAAGAAGACCTAAGGGGCCAAACCGAAGGCCGGGAGGAGGAAGAACTCGTGCGTCGATTGACTCGTTAGATGAGACGTGTCCCCGCCGGGCCGTTCTGTCTCGGGGTCGCACCAAGTGAGGAGATACGTGAAAAAGGGGAGGCAAACAAAGGGGGAAAAGAAGAAACGACCGCACGTGCCATAACGGCGGACTCTATCTTGGGGTGAAGGAAAAGGGAAAACTGCTCTTTGAGGAAACTCATCAGTACACAGAGTGGGGGGTCCATAAAAAAAGAGAAGGGATTGAAGCAACACGATAAGACCTGTCGGCGGCATAATATTCTAAGGGGGCTAGAATCAAAACCGCTCTCGGATAAACACAAGCATGAATCGAATTGGGGGGAAAAAAAAAGGGGAGACTTGGAAGAAAATGAACAAAACGTTGTGGAATCCCTTTTGTAACACGGAAAAAAAGTTGTCGGTGACTAATGGCATGGGGAGACGAAACCCTCAACGGAAAGGGAGGTTGTGGAGCAAAAAAGGCAGGAAAAAAACCAAAGACCTTTCAGTTTGGAGTTTTGAAATCCACATATATTTAAAGGGTCAGGTCTTTCGAGACGACCGATACATGGGGTCAGTTTGAGGGGGGCCTTTTATTGGCAAGGGCGCCAAGATTCGGGTAGGAAGTAGGATTGAGAGAAGACGCAAAAAGAATTCGCGCATCGCGGTCCCTCGGGAACATTCATATAAGGGGAGCCGCTGGGGGGAAAAATTCGTGGCGCATTAAGGGATTTGAGATTTCCGCGGAACCGCACATTCCCTTTGGGAGGGCGGGATAAAAGGAACGGATCTGTGAAGGGAACAAACACTGAGCTATTTCGCACAAGAAGAGTTACCGGGATCTGGACAGCAGGGCCTTGATCGGAACTGTGTCGACGAAGACGAGGAGGAGCAACTGCGGACGTTCCGGGAGGGACTTCGCGATAGACTTTGCTGTCCCACCGGAGAAGCTGCAGGGGGGGGGAGAAGGGGGGTCATAGGCTCAAGGGATTCCTCTGGGAAACTTAATCTCGTCAGGGGGGGGCATAAAATGGGGAGGCTTTACGCTGCCAAATGCCTTCCCTGCTCTGTGCAAGATCGCAAGTCGTCCGTGCGATGCGAAGAGGGAGAGGGTGGAATCAGACAAGAAGGGGGAGATTGTATTCGCGGCCAGTCAGAGTTATTTCAGGGTGAGTAGTTTGGGGACGGAAGGGTGGGGACATGTAGAAAGTGAATGGTGGAAAGAAGGGCAAAAGTAGTCAGAATAAGGGAAAAGACACAAAGCAGAAACGCCAGATTTACGGAGGCGCAACAGTGTAACGTTGGGAAAAAAAAAGACTTCCTACGAATTAACGCGGGGCGTCACCTTCAAGGGGGAAAACACGATTTGCCACAAAGCGTTGAAAGGAAGGCAACAGTTTCTCACGGCAACTGACGAAGGGCTGGGGACAAAAACCGAGACCCTGAAAGGGGGGGAGAGGTCTTCAGTCCGGGGGAAAGGAGGGGAGGGGGTTTAGAAATGAAACCAGGCCGAAAAAATCTTAATATCGAGCAACACTTTCAAAAAGCGGAATCCGAGATCAAAAAATGGAAAACATCACCTCATGGGTCACTGGGAAGGAAAGAACTCAAAAAAGGAAAAGGGGAGAGTCCCCGAGGATGGAGGAAGTAAAACAGCCCCCCGATAAAAGCGATGTCTCTCAGCGTTTCTGAATGGGTGGAAGCGCCGAGGAGAGAGGGGGGTCTTGAGGAGAGTTAATAAGGAAGAGGGCGATGAGGTAAAAGTAAATGAAAGGGCAGAGTAGCCTAGATGGTTTGAGAGGTGAAAGTTGGGGGATCATGGTCGGTCTATGTTTCGTCAGCAGGAGAAAACATCAGAACGAAGAAAGGAAATAAAGGTGAAAACTGACTACAGGGGGGTACCGAGGTGATCTGCGCTTCAACCAGAGATCGGATTTGGAGAGTGCCGTGAGTGTTTCAGGAAGGACGTGGAGGGGCCGCTGACACTGTTCACTTCGATCTGTGCAGGGGTACTGAAGAAGGTCAAGCGTGTAGGTGACGACACTTCTATACAGGACTGCCGGGGGGGGGGAAACGGCGCGGCCGTGGTGGTACCACAAAAACCGCAAAAACTGTGGGGGGGGCAGGTAGAATGATGGCATGAAAGAAAACGATGACTGTTTCGTGGCATACAAGCACAAGGCCTCGAGCCAGTCTCATAAACTTGGCACGAAAGGAGAAGGGGGAGATTGGGAAAAGAGGAAGGGAGGTTGGAGGGTAATCAGGGCAATTCCGACCAACTTTTAGTGAAACCATTTAAAAGTTGGAAAGATTCGCGCGCTCTATGGGAAAACGTTACAGGAAAGCTATACACGACGAAAGGGGAAGCCAGCAAGTGGCAATGAGCGATCCCTACGCGCTACCGGAAAAAAACCGACGAAAAATGCAGTGAAGAGCTCGCAGGGAAAGGAAGGGAAGTTCGGCCCTCGATAAGGCACTGTGAGAAAAACTAGCTGGCAGGGGGGGGGGGGGAGCGGAAAGAGGGGTGCAGGGGAAAAAGATAAAAGACGTAAATCAGCGAGAAGCCAACGAAACGCACGAATTTTTCATCCAAAGAGAGTATGGGGCGAGACGCCCGAACAGCGACTGTGATGCTGAGGAAGGGCAACGAAGGCAACCTCCCCGAAGGGGGAGAAAAAAAACCTCAAAGGAGTTCGGAGAAAAAACTCAATCGTCCATCTAATACGAAATCTCTGTGTATCAAAATAACCACAAGGACCAACTTTATCGTTCGAAGAAGATCTCCACGGCAAAATCGGAAAGGGGTTGCTGGGGTTCGAGGACAACAGTGCATAAGAGAGAAAAAGATAAGAGGAATGGATAAACGGCCGTTACGGACTTGTCTCAACGGGGTTCTACTAAGTAAGAATCGGGGCCAATTCGATTGACTGGGGTTTAGGTACAAGGATGTGACAAGGGGGGGGAAAAAGGAAATTGCGAGAGAAAAAAGGGTCCGGGGGTTCATGTTACGGAAAGACCTCCCACTCGCGGAAGGATTCCTCCACTCTTTTGTACGGCAGGCATATGAAAAAAAGAGATGATGCTTTCCCATGCAAGGCCTTTCAACACCAGCTCAAAGACCCTCCGAGGAATGGGAAGTGCCAGTGGAAAACAAAGATTCTTTGGGGTCGGCAGTTTCTAGGGGGACAAAATGTTTGGTGACTTTTCTCCGCGAAAGCTCCGTACCTCTCGGAGGAAAAGGACACCGGCAGAAGAAAAAAAGCGTCCAGGTGACGATCCCTGAGCGTGAAACGGTGGCCACATCTTGTCCTCAGGCGTCTTCTGTTCCAAAATTAAAAAAAAAGCAGGACCAAGACCGGGAGGGTAGTTAGGTGTGCTTTCTACTACGCTTGTCCGTCGCCCTCTTTGGGACCTAGCGCCGCCAGGCGCGTCGCCGGCTTAAAGACCTCCTCGGACAGAGTTCGATTGAGGCCTCACTGAAACAAGGCGTCAGAACCTCGCTCGCGCTGGGGAGGACTGTGCTTAGGAGAAACCTGGAGGGTGTATAGTAAGTCTCCATGATGCACCAGCGCAAGGCTGCGAAGTGGGAAAGGCGACTGTCTCAGACTGAGGCTCGTGGAAATCGTCCGATACGAAGAGGAATAGGCGCCCTTCAAAAGTCGTCGACGAGCGAAAAAGGAGGGTGGCTTCAGAGACTAACGCCGTCCTTCTGGGGTCCTCCTGCAGAGGGAGGGGATGATTCGTTCGCTTCCACTGCCAGGAAAAAGGTGTGAGTCGGGCCGGCCTATTGCGGGGGCTCTATAGCAGCTCTATAAAAATGCGTGGCGAGGAGGGGAGCCCAAGAACCGACGCTGGAGAGGGGAGGAAGAGGAGATCAAAAAGGGGGGACCCGCCTTGATCTCTTGAGAGACTTGATGTTGGAGATCGAAAAAACAGCTACCCCGCTGTTGCTAGGGATATATCTTCCATCGGGAATGGTGGAAAAGACGCGGAAAAAGGGCTGAAATCTGTGCGACACGATCGCGTCAAATTTCACAGGGCGAAGCCTTCTCGCTCCCTACATCACCCGCATCGCATCCTAGACGCTAACAATGAGGAAAATGAGACGCACATATAGTAAAAGACGGCACGTTGAGAGGTAAAAACACTCCGAATCTGCAAGTCCGCCGATCGCTTCGTCGCGCGGGATCACAGAAGGGTGGAAGGCTCGGCGCCTCTGGAGGGCCCGCCTCAAATGCCATCGAGGGAAGACGAAAGGGGACAAAACGAACTAAGATGCGGGAGCGCTGACACCCATCCCCTCGCCAGGCGCGTTTGATTATAGGGGGGTTTTCGGGATGTTTGAATCTTGAAAAGGGCGTCAAGCTCTCAGGAAGCGAGCACACAGGAGGAATACGGGCGTACAAAAGTCAGGGGGAAGGTGGGCCGGGAGCAGACTATCTTCGTCTCAGAGCAGGGAGAGGCGGGGGAGGTCGTTCCAATCGGGAAGGTTTCAGTAGCGGACATCTAAGGGGATAAAGACGCAAAAAGAGGAGAAAGGATAAACCTTGGCTCTCCGACATTCGAAACAACAAGACAAAGAGTAGTCCGCCGAATCGACGAATCGAAAAGGGAAAGGGAGGGGGGACAGTAACAACAGGGAAACGAGGAGTGAAAATAAGCGCAACGTCTCGGCGACCGGAGGCCGGCGAGCCGACGGAGAAGGTCCAATCGACGAGCCATGTGCGTGCCTTCTATCCTCGTAGGGTCAATAGAAAATAGAAAAGGTAGAGTGACCCGAGGAGGAGACCACTCCAAGCACGCGGCCGCGCACGCGTAAAAACCAGCTGGGCTCGGAGCATCGCCGCAGATCAGACAAACTGACAGGGGGAGGAGAGAGTCCTCAAGGAACATGGGGAGAGATTTGCATCTGCGTCCTGAGGGACATATGAAACCCAGTACATAGAGAGGGGAGTCCGGTGGGGCCCAGCACTACGACGCGTCAACTCATGAGAGAGAAGGGGAGGGCCGCCAAGAAGGAGGGAGGTAAGCGCTCGCTGAAAAACTCTGAAGAACGCTTTCCTGGGGGAAACGAGACACCGGGGTACCCAACTATCACTGTCTGCTCTCCAGGAAGTGCGCGAAGCATAAGAGCGCGGGGAAGGATCGGAAAAGGAGAGTGAGAAGTAGTCCTTCTAATCTCACGCGAAGTCATGGGAGACCTTGTGTCCCAGCCATACAAACTAGGGAAGCAAGCTGGGCGGCGGAAAAAAAAACATTATGGGAATAGGAGAAACTCGCTAAAGGTAGATCGACGTTGAGGGGGTATTACCTCCCACGCACGTTGCGGCAGAACGCTAGAACTCAGTACGGTCTCATCGACGTCCGACGGCGTTCCTGTAAGCTGGAAGGAGGAAAAGGGAGAGAGAGGACCGGGGGGGGAAACGGATGATCCCTCCGGGATCAGATGTGGGGGGAAATCGGTTGAAAAACTGCCACCTTCAGTTGTCTATCGCGCCCGACACGCCGAGCAATGTCCACGCTCCGACGTAACGGCGATCGAAGGGAGGGGAAGGAAAGGAGAGTGATCTCGCGAAAAAGGGAAAGAAGAAAAGGGGTATGGAAGCTTCGCAGCGAAGGGTGCCCGAGTTGCCAGACCGGGCACGGGGGAAGGGGGATGCAGTAAGGGAGGATCAACCGGCTTCCTTTGAGAAAACGTCGCCGCGCAGCTCCGCTATCACACTCGAGAAAAAAAAAAAAAGGGGCG